>JAEEGK010004299.1_pt1 | contig 35077 bp, 38 predicted proteins | sample 8958771 | NCBI WGS metagenome assembly JAEEGK01 (sample SAMN16246547, study PRJNA631951) | gut metagenome | biome: gut microbiome; feature: rumen; material: SC-attached | host: Bos | place: Iran: Karaj | collected 2018-10 | reverse complement strand
TCTACCTGGACGAGGAGACCGGCCTGATCAGCGGCTTCGGCGTCATGTCCGAGTTCGTTATGTAATTTCCCAAACAAAGGGCGCGTTGCAAAATAGCGTCTGAAAAAACAAAGGCACCAGCTTTCCCCGAAAAGGGGTTGGCTGGTGTCTCTGTTTGTGGTAAAATTTAGGTGTGAAACAAAACCTTACCATTTCAGAGTATAACGTAGTTGAGCGAAATGGTCAACTGAATTTACTCTGAACACAGAAAAAATAATACCAGAGGATGCACCCGTCCGGCTGACAGACGCGCAGCATGAGAAGCTGGATTACAGGAGACTGTACAGCGCGTTCTCGTCGAAAGGACGAAATCCCGTCACCGACCCGCGGGTGTTGTTCAAGGTATTGGCCTACGCGAGCGAAATTCACATTTACAGCAACCGGCAGATTGTAGACGCGTGTGAAAACCGCATCGACATGATCTGGCTGCTGGATGGCGAACCGGTGCCGGATCAGAGCACGATTGCCCGGTTTAAGCAGCGGTGTGCATCTGAGATCGAGGATCTGTTCTATCAGTATGCCCGTTTGCTGGAAAAACTGGGAGAAACGGACCACGAGACTGTCTTTATCAACGGGACGAAGATAGAGAGCCGTGCCGGACGGTACACCTTCTGCTGGCGTGGGACAGTGGAGAAGAAGTTGACCAAAGTTAAGGAAAAGGTACTGGAGCAGACCGGGATAAAAAACACTCTTGGGGCTTCTCCTTTGTCTCCAATTCTATCTCCACCTCTTTGCTGGCTCTCGTAAAGGATGGTTTTGAATTGCCGAGTTTTGTTCCGTAGGCTCTTTTTTCGGTATCGAGGGTTAAATAGGGCGTCGTAACCTTTTGATGCGTATTGCTTGGTTCTGGTATCTTTTGTTCGCCCTTTGCAATAAATGAATACCAGCCTTGTCAAGATATCCTGAAAATCAAAGCCGAACTCGCCAGTGCTCTTGGACAACTTGCCATAGGGATCGAACATGTCGGCAGCACTTCTGTTCAGGGCTTATCTGCAAAACCGATCATTGATATTGATGTTGTCATTAAAGATGACACCTTATTGGAAGATGTTGTATCTGCTTTGGGTGAAATTGGCTATCAGCACGAAGGCAACCTAGGTATCGTTGGACGGGAGGCGTTCAAATACGATGGTAAAAAGCACTTAATGAAGCACCATCTATATGTGTGTCCGGAGGATTCCCCGGAACTGAGAAGGCATATTGCCTTCAGAGATTATCTGCGGGCTCATCCTGAGGCTGTGCGGGACTACAGCCGCATAAAAGAAGAAGGGGCAAAACAATATCCCGATGATATGGAGCGTTATATTGAACACAAGTCTCCATTCATCGAGAAAATCTATGCAGAAATAGGGATATAGCAATTCCGGTTTGTCGGGATCGGACGATGGAATGCTGATGCGGAGGACGCTGCATGAACGCGAAACGCGGATTTGTCCCGGAGGACGAAAAGGACTTCTCGCCTGCCGCTTTGGAAACCCTGCGGATCGCTGCGGGACATATCGATTATCTGATCAATAACGGCTACTACCTGAAACAAGCCTCCGTATTCGTCGGGAATCATTTCCTGCTCTCGGAACGCCAGCGGCTGGCGATCACAAGAAGTCTGGCGACAAAGGAGCAGTTGAAACGCCGCAGGGAAAAGGAACTGGCAGACCTTGCGGGCGGCGAAGCATGGATCGACGGTTTCAACACGATCATCTCGCTGGAAGTCCTGCTGAGCAACTCTGTTCTGTTTCGCGGGATGGACGGAACGATCCGTGACCTCGCGGCATTGAGAGGAACTTACCGAATCATCCCCGAAACGTCGGCTGCGGTCCGCATGATGCTGGACGCGCTGCGTGAAATGCACGCCGGTTCTGTACATATCCTGCTGGATGAGCCGGTCTCCAATTCCGGCAGACTGAAAGCGCTCATTGCTGAAATTGGGGAGAAGGGCCCGCTGTCACTGGACATCCGGATCATGAGAGACGTTGACCGTGCGCTTTGGGAGAAGGAGAACGTGATCTCCTCCGATTCTATCGTACTGGATCACTGTAAAAGCTGGGTGAATCTGGTGGCGAGATGCGCAGAGAAACAGAATGTACAACCGCTCCAGGTATGGGGTAAAAGAGCAGAGTAATATCTGTGAGATAAGGAGGCCGATCATGGAAGATAGGATCAAGACATCGGTGCCGGAAGAAAAGAAAGGTGTCCACACACCTTCAGCAGCCATCCTGATTCCGATCGTCCGGGGCAAAGATGAACCGGCGCTCCTTATGGAGGTCCGTTCTCTGAATGTCTTGCAGCCGGGGGAAGTCTGCTTTCCCGGTGGCCATATCGAGGCGGGAGAAAACTGTGTTGATGCAGCACTGCGTGAGACTTATGAAGAACTCGGGATCTTGCCTTCTTCTGTAAACGTTCTGCAGAGGATGGAACCGGAATGGCATAAGGAGAAAATGTTTGTCTATCCGGTGTTGGCGGAGATTGACACGTTTGAACCGGAACGCCTGCTCCTTCGGGAGGAAGAAGTGAGCGAGGTCTTTACTATGCCTATTGCCTGGCTTTTGTCCCATGAACCGGCTGTTTATGACATAAGTGACCCGGAGAGCGAGAAACTACCCGTCATTTTGAGGAAGTATTTAAGAAACTATAAGCGAGGAAACGACACTACGTTTTACTGGGCATATGAGCAATACGGAATCTGGGGACTGACAGCACGGCTTCTTGTCAGATTCAGAGATATACTTCTTGCCGGAGAGTATCAGCCGACTTGGAGATGGTAAGGCTGGCAGCCATTGAGCCCTACATCTTCATGTATGTCGTGCAAATCGCAGTTTGTCGATATCTTCCTTCTTGAACAACTATTGAGACCGTCTGTCTACTAACACATTCTTGAAGAAAAAGGGCTGAAAAAGCCTGATTTACTGGGGCTTCCGTCACCGGGAGCAGAGCGTGCTCGGTGTGATGGGAGCCCTCTTTTTATGTCTGAGGGAACTGGTCAAGGAGCAGTGGCGTGGCTACGATTTTACTATTTCAGAAAACGAGTCAACGATTTTACTATTTTGGGCAAAGCGAGAAAACGATTTTACTATTTGTGGTTGGTCGAGACTATGAGTTTATTGATGAAGAGAAAAAAGCGGCGGCAGCGGAGTGATGCGTTCAATGCCATGTTGAATGGCATCAAGAATATCTGCGGAAATATATTGACGGATATCAAGTGAAGCGGGTCAGTGATACAAGCTAAGGGAGGTTGTGGGAGGTGAGCTTTGTGCTGAAGGAATTTAGTTTTCGCAACCAGCTTTAACATTTCAGACATATAAATGTTCGGTTTGGTTGGTGGACATGTGGATGCCTTGCAATCATAATAATGTTAAGAATAATTGCAAAGGTGAGAAATGTATGAGAAAATACTACTTGGACAATATCAGATGGGTAACTGTAGTTTTGGTTGTCATTTATCATGTGATTTACATGTATAATGGCGAAGGCATTCTCGGAGGAGTTGGAAAGATTACTTCTCTTGATGTACAGTATTACGACATTTTCCTATATGCGGTCTATCCATGGTTTATGCTTCTGTTATTCCTTGTATCGGGAATATGCTCCAGATATTATCTGGACAGTCACACCGCAAAGGAATTTGCGAAAAACAGGACAAGGAAGCTGCTTATTCCCTCTACCGTAGGACTATTTGCGTTTCAGTTCATCCAGGGATATGTTAGCATGTCAATAAGCGACGCTTTTGATTCCATGCATGAAATACCTGTCGTAATCAAGTATTTCATTATGGTGTTAAGCGGAACGGGAGTTCTGTGGTACATACAGTTGCTTTGGCTATTTTCGATGGTTCTTCTTCTCGTCAGAAAAATAGATAAGGACAGGCTGTGGAAATTGGGTGGAAAGGCTAACCTCATAACGATACTTTTGATGGCTCTTGTAATATGGGGAGCAGCGCAGATTCTTAACACGCCGGTTGTTGTGGTTTATCGGTTTGGATATTACGGAGCTGCTTTCTTGCTTGGCTACTTTGTGTTTTCACATGATGAGGTAATTGCGACACTGAAAAAATATTTTGTATTGCTGCTTGTTCTTGGTGTAGGTGTTGGAACAGCCTTCTGCATCATGTACTTTGGTGACAACTATGCGGAAGCCCCTATCAACAGATCGATCCTGTTTACAGTTTTCGGATGGTTGGCAAGCATGGCGATTCTTAGCGGTGCAGCAAAGTATGCTGATAAGCAAAACGCTTTTACGATATGGATGAGTAAAAACAATTTTGGGTTATATGTATTTCATTACCTTGGGATATCAACAGCAGCCCTGCTTCTTGGAAAACCAGGTAATCTTCCGACAGCTATGATTTATATTATCAGCTTGATTGCAGGCTTTGTGGTGGCATATGCCTTGAACGCCGTAATCTCCAGAATACCATTCTTCAGATGGGCGGTGCTCGGAATAAAGAAAGAGAGGAAAAACGATGTTTCATGATAATCTGATAACACTTAGAAAAATGAAAAACATGACGCAGGAAGATATAGCTGATATAGTTGGCGTTTCCCGGCAGTCTGTAGCAAAGTGGGAAACCGGAGAAACTGTTCCTGATTTGGACAAGTGTAAAAAACTTGCGGAAATATTTGAAGTGTCGCTTGATGATCTGGCCAATTATAAATCGGAGGATAGCATGGGTATGCCGCTTCCACCAAAAGGAAAACATCTCTTCGGAATGGTAACTGTAGGTGATAAAGGGCAGATTGTGATTCCTGCTAAAGCAAGAAAGATATTTGAGATTTCACCTGGAGATCAGTTGGTGGTACTTGGCGATGAAAGACAAGGACTTGCTATCATGAAATCAGAAAGCATCTTAGCCTTTGCCGATGCAGTCAGGAACGGAACGGTAGTACAGGAATAGATAACGAGGCAATGGATATGTTCCTGACCGCGTTTATGCGAACAGGCGCGGGCAATGATTATCTATTTCGTTGACTCGTGCCACGTCGAGACTGTGGTCTTGATGTCACGGATTGAGAAATAAAGTGTGAAAGAATGGCTTAAAACAAGGCTTTTCGGTCACATACCCATCAGCGCCGAAGTTTCGCTCAGCTCGCGAAAATCGCTCCGTGGGAACATATCAAAGGCATTTTGCAGGAGGGTTGAGTGGCCGATTTGGATGTCAGAGGGTTGAGGCTTCGATATGGATGTTTTCGCGGTAGGGTTGACACTGTGATTTGGATGTCAGCGGCTCCGGAGATAAAATGTCGTATCGCCGTTAGCGAAAATGTCCAACGATTCGCTTTTTGTGGTAAAGACAATGACGATGGGAATTGCTATGCTTCTCTCAGGAGGTGATTCAATTGGATCTTATAAAAATCGGGAAGTTCATAGCGGAACTTCGTAAGGAAAATGGCCTTACACAAGAACAGCTTGGAGATAAGATCGGAGTAACAAATAAAACAATATCCAGATGGGAAACAGGAACGTATTTGCCGCCTGCTGATGCAATGCTGGCTATGGGTGAAGTGTTCAATGTCAGCGTCAATGAGATTTTGAGCGGCAGCAGATTGACCGAGTCAGAGTACAAAAAGGCTGCTGAAGAGAATCTGATGCAAACCATCAAAGCCAGTAGCTTTTCATTGAAGGATAAAGTAGAGTTCTTTAAGAAGAAATGGTTAAAAGAGCATATTGCCATTATGGTTTTTATTGGAATTTGCATAATCGCTGTGTTTATCGCCGGTTTTCTAACAAAAAATATTATACTGGTTTCGATTACGCCATTGCTTATTGCCATCGCTCATGCATGGAGGAATAACACCATGATGGCATATGTGGAACGGAATGCTTATGATGGAATCGGGAATTAAGGACGCCACGAGGCTCCCACACTGCCATCACAGGCGGCGGGGAGCGGAAATTAAGAAGAAGTAAAAATCGAAGTTGATTAGGGAGGGATCTATATGAAATGTCCATACTGTGGAAATGAAATGGAACAGGGATTTATACAAAGTCCGCAGGAGATATCATGGAAGAAAGGCGACAAAAGACCTTTCTTGGGCCGAGCACAATTTCATGAAGGTTCTGTAATTCTTTCTGAGCTGTCTTTTATGAAGGGATCTGCTGTAACAGCTTTTTTATGTAGAGACTGTAAGAAAGTAATTATAGATTATTTGGACGAGAAGGCTGATTTCAATCAGCGGTAAATCCAGTTTGTCGAGATAAGCATCATAGTATCAAATATAAGAGAGAGGTTTCTGAGCGAAAGTGCTCGGAGACCTCTCTTTTTTTGCGTTGACGCCTGTAGCCGTCAACGTGTCTATCTGGAGCAGAAATTGCCAAAACCCTCTTGAAGATCGAACATACGTTTGCTATTATAACGGCACAAAGCAGGAGCAAGCTGCTCCAGATAGAAATGAGGTGGCTTTCATGCAACATAAAAACATCGATCTGATGAAACAGATCCATACCTATATTGGTGAGTTCTACATCTCCCATGACAGGACACCTTCCACCACGGAGATCGCCAGGAAGTTTGGTTTCTCGCGGAGCTCAGCCCAGAGATACCTTGTTGCCATGAACGACAACGGAATGCTTTCCTACGCAGATGGAAAACTGAAGGTCGATCAGATGACCAAACTGAGGACGGATCGCACCAAGGCTCCCCTGGTTGGATCAGTCCCCTGCGGTGAGCTGACATACGAGGAGGAAAACGTGGAATGCGTGATGACACTGCCCACAGAAATCTTCGGCTCCGGTCCCTTCTATCTGCTTCATGCTTCCGGAGATTCCATGGTGGATGAAGGTATCGAAGATGGTGACCTGATCGTTGTCCGGATCTGTGAGGAAGCTCATAAAGGCGATCTCGTCATTGCTCTGGACGCGGAGAATCGGAACACCCTGAAGAAATTCGGAGGTTTGAGCCGGAAGAATCACAAGGCTATGCTTCAGTATTGCAATCAAAGCGCGTACGGAAACAAAGTCATCTATGTGGATCAACTGGTCTGCCAGGGCGTGGTCAGCCACGTAATCAAGGCAAAGTAAAAGAGGAGAATGAGATAATGGGACTTTATCAGGCGATTTGCCCCTGCTGCGGGCGTTTAAACAGAAATCTGTACCTGGAAGAGACGGAAGGCTTCTTTGAATGCGAGGCCTGCGGACAGATAGCCAATGCGAGAGACTTTATGACAGACACTTCATCAGGGGATGAGATCAAAAAGCTGAAAAAAGCAATGACCGGAGCCATCTTCCCTGCTGGAGAACCATTTAAGAAGGCGGTTTGAGGTGAGCAGGATATATGTAAATGTGCGCTGTGATCAGCAGCCCGACGGAACGTCGGCTCCCAAAGAACTGATCTGGCCGGACGGCAGAGCATGGGAGATCAGAAAGACGCTGCACATGGCAGCTCCGGTGGAGGATGAATTTGAAGGAATTCGCTACACGGTAATTATCGGTAGTGCGGAAAGATATATCTATAAAGCTGGTCACGATTGGTACGTGATGGCTTGACAAGAGGAGGTGTTCCAGGTGAAGAAATTCACAACGAACGACGAGATCGAATCCCTCTGTGAAGCCATGATCAAAGACTTCTTTAAGAGCAGGCATTATACCAATGTGCTCTGTGTCGATATTGAAGGCTTTGTCGAGGAATACCTGGGGATTCCCATCGTCTACGAGACCTTTGCCGAAGCAGATCCCGGAAGGATCGGGTTTTTGGCAGATGGGAAACGGCCGTTATCGGTCAAGAGAGAAGGTATGACCCAGCAGGTGGTTTTCCCGCAGAGAACAGCGGTGATTGAAAGCTATCTGCTGAGCCCCAAAGAAAGCGCCAGGAAGCGGTTTACCATCGCTCATGAAGGTGCACATGATGTAATCAACCGGCATATTCCCGCGCAGGCAAGTCCTGCAGCTGCTTTTCACAGCGAGTACGATCCGCAGATGACGTATTCCAAAGATATGCTGAAAGAGATGCTGTCGGTCAATGAGAGTTTTACCAACAGGGCTGCTGCTTGCTTTTTGATGCCGAGCTTCCTGGTGGAGAGGGCCTTGAAGCGCTACAACAACTCTAAGAAGGTGGTCATTTATGAAGGCGGCGTTCTTGCTCAGAATCAGAAGTTCCTCATTCAGAAGATGGCCAATGCCATGGGCGTTTCTTACAGTGCTTTCCGGATCCGTCTGATGGAGCTGGATCAGTACGATGTCCGCCCTGTAGAGGAGTATCTGCATGCCGGGCTGAAGTACGGAGGTGGTCAGGATGCAGGATGTCATTGAACGACATGTAACAGCAGGTCCTGAACTTCAGGACAAACTTGAGCAGTCCAGGAAACTTGCTGAGCAGCAGATGGCAAGGACGATCCGCTGTCCGAGTTGCGGCTTTTATCTTCTGGATGTCTATGGGCATGGTCACTACCTGATCAGAGTCAAGTGCCGGAAGTGTAAGTTCGACGAAACGATCGATACGGCGCTGTTCCGGACCATGAAGAGAAGGAACCGGCAGTATTGGTTTATGAGAAGAAAACAAAGGATGAGAGCATATGGAAAGGACTTACATTTGTATTGATCTGAAGTCCTACTATGCATCCGTTGAATGTGTATACCGAGGGCTCGATCCGCTGAAGGCAAATCTGCTGGTGGCGGACGAGTCACGATCAGATCAGACGATCTGCCTTGCGGTCTCTCCTTCTCTTAAGGCAATGGGAGTTCCGGGCAGGCCCAGGCTCTTTGAAGCAAAGCAGAAGATCCGGGAGTATGAGGCGCTTCATCATACGAGAGTGGAGTACATCATTGCTGTTCCAAGGATGGCGGAATATGAGCGGATCTCCGCGAAGATCTATTCCATCTATTTACGCTATGTGGCAAAGGAGGACATCCATGTTTATTCCATCGATGAGTGTTTCATCGATGTGACGGGATACCTTCACGCTTACAGGAAGGACGCTACGGCTTCCGGTACAAATCCCGCGCATTTTATGGCGATCACCATGATCCGGGATGTTCTGAAGGAAACCGGCATCACTGCCACTGTAGGAATCGGAACCAATCTATATCTGGCAAAGGTTGCGATGGATATCGTGGCAAAGAAACGACCGGCAGATAAGGACGGCGTGAGGATTGCAGAGCTCAATGAAGATTCCTACAAGTACCTGCTCTGGGACCATAGACCGCTGACGGACTTCTGGCAGATCGGTCCAGGGAAGGCGAGGCGGCTGCAGTCCGCTTCCATGTTCACGATGGGAGATATTGCTCAGAGAACCCAGTGGGACGAGGAATATTTTTATAAGAACTTCGGAATCGATGGCGAGATCCTGATCGACCATGCCTGGGGCATTGAACCGGTCACCATGCAGGATATCAAATCCTACAGAAGCGAAGGGCACAGTCTATCAAATGGACAGGTTCTTCCACGTCCATATAAGTATCAGGAAGCAAAGCTCGTTTTTAAAGAGATGATTGAGGTGCTTTGTACGGACATGTTCTCAAAGAATCTGGTCACGAAATGCTGTTCCTGGTGGGTTTCCTACGACTACAAGAGTCTGGAGGCCTGCCCCGGCTATGACGGACCGCTGAGCATCGACTTTTACGGGCGGCTCCATCCCAAACACAGCAATGGAACGGTCAGACTTCATACGCTGACGAACAACCTGAACATTATCACAGAGCCGCTGGTCAGGCAGTTCGACGACAAAACAGATCACCGACTTCTCTACCGCAGGCTGGGTGTCTGTGCAAATGATGTAGCCGAAGACATGGGCATTTTTCAACTGAACATGTTCGTGGACTATGAGGCTCTGGAAAGAGACCGCCGCCTTCAGGGTGCTATGCTGGAAGTGCGGCGCAAGTTCGGAGCAAATGCGATCTTCAAAGGAATGAACCTGATGGAAGGTGCAACAACTTTAGAGCGCAACCGGCAAATCGGAGGACACAAAGCCTGATGCCTCTCTTCTGCCGGAGCGCAGGAGGTATATAAGATGAGTGCAATAGGCGTAATGGCAATGCCAGCAGACTTCCGGTATCGAGAAGTATTTCTCAAAGGGAAACCGCAGCATGATCGCTGTGATCCGTTTAGAATCCGGCATCCAAGGATGAACACGGGCCACCGTGCGAAGATCTTTGCTCCATTTGATGCTCTAAAGGGCTTTAATGAAGCTGTCTCAGCCAAGGAGGTGCTTTATGAGCACCGGATTGAGCTCAGCCCGGAGGATGCTGCCGAGCTTGATCGCAGGCTTACCATTCTCCACAATCTGACATACAACAGCAGGATGGCCAGAGCCAACCGGGTTCAGGTATCAGTAACTTATTACCAGCCTTGCATGGATCCTAATCATGATGATTATAGGTTAAGGGGTCAGTATCAGACTATCTCCGGTATCTGTTGGAATGTAGACGCAGAGGTAAACCGGACAATCACAATCGATCGTATGAAGCTTTCCTTGGATGACGTTTTAAGGATTGACGCACTAGACGATGTCTTTCAGATCCATTGGGAGGATTTCTGAAAAGACGAAACAGATCAGACTACAAAAGGGCCTGACGCATAACAACTGAATATCACATAACGACTTTAAATCGCGCAAGCGGAGCAGCCTCGGGAAACCGGACTGAGAAACTACCAAGCACCGTACGAAGCCGAATCCAAAATGGTGGGACAGCCATGTCCTCATCAGGGATTCGATTCGACGGTGCTTTTTCTTTTGCTCTCTTACGCGAAATCACATGTTCGGCCGCTTCGTACAGCATTGGAGTCTTCTCCTCAGCTCTGCGGAAAGGACAGAATATGTATTTTAACCAGGTTGAATTTGGACAGAGGATCCGTGAGCTGAGAAAGATCCAGGGTAAAACACAGGAGGAACTGGCTGCAGAAATGAATGTCAGCTATGACCACCTAAAAAAGATAGAGATGGGGCTTCGTGCTTGTTCTTTGGATCTTCTTGTTGAGTTTAGCACTTACTTCGATGTAAGCGCTGATTATTTACTGACGGGAAAGGACTATGAAAGCATCCGGGCAAAGGTACGCCTGGAAGCTGTCCTTGGGGAATTAACAGATATCGTCCGTGAAATGGCATAAAAAAGTGCACTAAGAGGGCACGTTGACGGGCACTACCAGTCACTGTTGAAGAAGCAGTTTCCACCTTAAAATCATACATGTAACAACCGAGTTGTTACAGCAAAAGCGAAAGCAAAGCACCTTGACAACCGAATACACATTCATCAGGTACGAACCTGTGATGAGGAGCCACATCAGCAGTGAACGCGAGGACGATCGAAAGACCAGAGCGGCAGCTGGCCTGTAAGAGCCGGACAGCTTCCGGATTAAGGCGAAGATCCATCACAGCATAATGAGACTTCCGTCGCAAGACGGCTCGGTGAGAACCACGGAGGGGTAAAACGGCCCATGGACCCGGTAAGCTGCCGGACGCCTGATAGATTTCCCAGACAAGCAAAGGGCTTGTGTTTCCGGGGGTGTCGAGGACAAATACGGAAAGATCATAAACGAAATAATCGTCCGATAAGGACGTTTTAGTGGAGCAGGCCGGGTGCCTGCTTCGTACATATTCAAGATAAGGAGGAAAGCAGAATGTCTGAAGATATTATCAGACCGTTTGAAGAGAAAATGGTCAGCAGCGCTCTTCTGGAGATTCCTCGCAATACATACCAGAGGGGCTTGAATCCTGAGAGGGTGAAACGGATCTCTCATTCCTTTGACGAGAGGATCGCTAATGAACCCAAGGTCAGCCTGCGTGATGGTCACTACGTCGTGTTCGACGGCCAGCATGTGGTTGCTGCCAGAGTGGACAAGAACAGCGGTGAAGAGCTTCCGATCTGTTGCAAGATATACTCAGATCTTACAGAGCAGGAAGAAGCAAAGCTCTTCGCAAATCAGAGCGGCTTCGGTGTGCCACCTAGCATTGGCATGAAGCTGAGAGCCCTGGTATTTGCCGGCGATCCGGAGGCGGTGAGTTATCTGAAAGCTAATGAAGAGATCGGCTTGCGTATTGATTATGGTCAGCATAAAGGCAGAAAGCGTGTCGCATGTATTGCTGCATCCTTGACAGAGTTTAGAAAGCTCGGTCCAGAAAAATACCAGATGGCCATGAAGATGATCCTGGACGGCTGGGACGGCGATCCGGATTCTTTGAGGGCTGAGACTGTGACCGGTGTCTGTCGGTTCGTAGACCTCTACAGCGGAGAGTTTGATCCGAAACGCGCTGTAAAGCGGTTTCGTACCGTGGATCCCCTGAAGATCTACCGTGACGGGAGGGCCATGGGCGACAACTTTCCTGGATATAAGAAGTACCTCTACCAGGTGGTCCTAATTTACAACGGGGCCAGCAAGAAGGCTGCTCTCCCGGTGAAGTTCTGAGGGGGAATATTCAGATGAGATATGAGTCCAGAAATAAGAAGCTCAATCGTCAGCCCGGCACAGTGAAGAACTGGATCTACCATCGCGGTGATATTTATCTGGCAAATCTGAATCCATTCAAAGGGAGTGAGCAAGGCGGAACGAGGCCCGTGTTGGTCCTCTCCAACGATATTGGCAACTTTTACAGCTCGTTGATTACGATAGCGCCAATCACCTCCCAATTGAAGAAAACACAGCAGCCTACTCACGTCATGCTTGACAATGTTCGAGGACTCAGTACCGAATCGATGGTTTGCCTGGAACAGATCCATGCGATAGACAAGATGCGGATCCTGAGATATCTCGGGAAGATCAGCAAGGATCAGATGTCAGCAGTCGAGGACGCTGCACTTGAAAGTTTAGGGATGCCGATACCCGAGTGCGTCGATGCTCCTTGATCTTAACCATTTCGGTTTACTAAGATCGGGTAAGTGTCAAAGTGACATCCTCAACAAACAAACAAAAATGGAATACACTGGCGGCAGGTGAGAAATAACACCTCCGCCTTTTCTATTAGATGGAGGTGTGAAATGCAGGCCATAATTCATGTCGGCGAAGAGAGCGAACCATATGTAAAGCTCCTCGTCCAGAAAAGAGTCGATCTTGCAATAAAGATCGTAGAGACCTGGCAGACAGAGCAGTTGAAGGCACTTCTTACTGAATGGAAGAAGGACCATTCTGCTGAACTGAAAACTGCATAGGTCATGGAGGCGTGAGTGCCTCCGTGAAAAGGAGGTAATTCGAAATGAGAAGACGCAGGACTGCCGTCATGGGTGAAGATACCCGGAAGGTAGCCATCTACACCCGAAAATCTGTCATTACAAACAAAGGTGACAGTATCGGCGTTCAGATGAAACAGAGCGCCGATTATGCTATGAGCCAGCTGAAGCTGCCGGAAGATTATGAGTTCGAACAGTACAGCGACAAAGGCCTGAGCGGATACTATGCTGACCGGCCGGATTTCCAGAGAATGCTTCATGATATAGATGCGGGCAAGATCCGGGCGGTTGCTTGTTACAAGCTGGACCGTATTAGCCGTAAAACATCCGATCTGATGAGGCTTCTGGAATACCTGGAGAAGAACGATGTCATCCTTCTGGTCTGTTCCAACAACATCAACACGCAGATCAGTACATCCAAAATCATTATTCAGGTGCTTGCGATCATCGCTGAGTTTGAGCGCGATATTCTGACAGAACGTATTCAGGATAACCTGATGGAGCTTTCCAAGGATGGACGATGGATGGGCGGTCAGACACCGACCGGATTTGACAAGCAGAGGGTTGCAACCGGCAGCGGAAAGAACAAAAGTGCGGTAAGCTTCCTCGTTCCAATCCCGGAGCAGCGGGAACAGATTCAGCTGATCTTCAAAAAGTTTCTGGAGACGCGTTCATATAACCGGACATGCGTTTATATGAATGAGAATGGCTATGTCACTAAGAATGGTCTTCCATTCCGCTTGCGGGCAATCAGTGATATTCTGCACAATCCGGTATATTGCACAGCTGATTCGACTGCTTATCACTTCTTTTATGACAACGGTGCCAATGTCGCAGGAAGTATTGAAGATTTTGATGGAAAACATGCGCTAAGTGGTTATAATAAAACCGACCATATAAAAGACGAACACGAAGATTCCACATTCTTTAATCCTAAGTTTACTCAGCTCTCGTATCGGAAGCCGATCAATGATTGGATCATATCTGTTGGAAAGCATGAGCCTTTTATTTCTTCTGAGGACTGGATTGCTGCACAGGAATTGATGAAAGACATCGAAGAGCAGCATAATCGTCCGCATCGCGCGACAAACGCGTTGCTTTCAGGTTTGATGATCTGCCCAAAATGTGGTAAAATCCTGAACGTGGTCTCTGAATCCGGCCGCTGGACCAGAGGAAGACCCCGTTTTAAGTATGTCTGCCCCGGGCACCGGAAAAAGGAATGCGATTATCTGGCCGTGGATGGCGTTAAGCTGGATGATCAGGTCGTAAGGCAGTTGGCTGTTCTGGTAGATGAGCAAAAAGAAACTTATTTCAAACTGATTGAGGCAAGGATCCGGGAGCTTACAAGATCAGACGCTTCTGAACGCGAATACCAGGAAACAAAGAAAGATATTGAAAAGATCAAAGCGGATATTGCAGCGCAGATTCGAAACCTGCGTGAAGCTGATGATGTTCTTAGAAAATTCATTCAGGATGACGTAAACGAGATGTCCGCAGAGCTCAGCAGGAAAGAATCTATCCTATTGAAGCTTGAAGAGGAACGCGGTGATAATTCACAGATCATTGAGGACCTCTCACAGGTCAAGAAAAAGCTGACGGATTTCAAGGAATCGTGGAAGACGGCAACACCGGAAGAACTCATGTCGATGGTCCGGGCAGTCGTCGAAAGAGTATATGTCGTCTATGAAGACGAAGAACCTATTGCTCACATCTTTTTGAAAGGTTGTATCAAGGAAGACTACACCAGCTTCTTTGATACAGCTGGTTACATACCTTTTACAGGAAATGGGGTATTAAAGGTCAATTTGTGTGTGATTCAGAACCATGAAAATGACGAAAAAGAAGGAATACACACACAAATGAGCCAAGCGGACCAGACGCGGGAACTGCATCCATACCTACTCGGGTATCCAGCTGCGGCTCAGATGCGCGGAGATCATGGACGCGCAGGGTCACGAGGAGCCCACCGGCCGGGCCAAGATCACCCCGGCATACAACCTGCCCTGCAAGTACGTGATCCATACCGTCGGGCCCATCGTGGACGGCGCTCTGACCCGGGAGCACCGGGAGCTTCTCGCCTCATGCTACCGCTCCTGCCTGGACGTCGCGGCGGAGAACGGATGCGGGAGCATCGCCTTCTGCTGCATCTCCACCGGCGTCTTCGGCTTCCCCAAGCCGGAGGCGGCAGAGATCGCGGTGCAGACCGTGAAGGACCGAAAAAGCGAGAAAAACAGCGCGATCAAGGTCGTCTTCAACGTGTTCGGGGATGAGGATCTTGCCATCTACCGGCGCATTTTGAAATAGCATCACAGCTTCCATACATGCCCGGAACGGGTCGGAGCAGTCGTATTGCACAACCGATCCGCGCTTGATAACCGCGCAGGCGGTGAGGACAAAGCGTCCTCACCGCCGTTTTTTTCTCCAGATCGGTCAAAGCGCCTTTTGCCGCACGAGAATCGTCTGACAGACCCGATCCGAAATGATGCCGCGATCGCGCTGCGCATAGCAGTTCAGCGGTTCTTCCAGCTCGCGACGGAGCTCTTCTTCCGTGAATTTTGTAATGTAAAGCTGCGGCCCGTACAGGCTTCTCACATGGATCACCTGCCGGTTAAAGGTCGTGTTGAATGGCCGCGCCTTGGCCGAGCGGATCAGCGCGGCGGGATCAATGTCCATCGGCGCCATCTGCACGTTGGACAGAAGCCCGGCGCCGTTGTCAAAGATGGGACAATAATCGAATCGCCCGCTCTTTTCCAGCACGGCGATATTGTTCAAATGCCGGTCGTCATTCAGAAACAGGGCATCCACCTCAAAAAGCAGCGTCAGATATTGCGGGAACTGCTCCAAACCGGTGAGTGCTGCCGTTTCCTCGGCAAGCCACGCGATCCGCTTCTTGTCGCTGGACAGACGCGTAAAGACGTCCTTCAAAAGGAGACCTTCTCTTTTGAACAGATGGGATAGGGTAATGATAGACTCTCCGGGGCGGAGGAAGTCCGCACTGGAGCAGCCGTTTCGGTCCCGGCCATGCACATTCATCCGCTCCATCCGGTAGCGGACGAAGCGAAAAGGCGTGTCCGTTTCGATGCTGCTGCGCTCCAGCAGCCGGGAAATTACCGTCTCAGCCAGTCCCTCGTAGCCGAATCGGTCCAGCTTGTACCAACGCCCGCCGTCCCGCCATTTCTCTTGATTGCCTTTGGAAGAGGTCTCGGCCATCTTATCGTTCGTTACGAACTGTACTGCCATTAGACTTCTTCTACCTCCATCCACTGATCGTCCTCAGCCATACGCCCCTTGGTTTTTTGAATGATAGCAAGGGGATCGTATTCATCCAGTCCCAGCGTCTCCAGATATTCCCGCAGCCCCGCTCGCTGCCGGGGGATGCAGCGTTCCTCAAGAAAAGCTTCCAGATCCGCCCACGTCGGAAGCGAGTTCTTTCCAAAGGCAGTTTTAACAAGGTTGTCTGTATAGTTCTCGGCGCAAAGGTCCTGCGCAGTTTTGTCTGCGTAAATCAAGGTGCAGATAGCATCACCGTTGTAATAGCGGATCTCCAGCAGTTCGTGTCTCTTCGCAAGGCGTGCTGCCCGGTACTGCTCCATGCTCTGCTCCGGGCGAAGGGTGATCGTTTCACCGTCAAAAGAGAGAACTACGCGACCGCCGTTTCCGGCAAAACCCAGAGCGGAAACCCATGACGACGGCAGGGACAGCTTATAAGTTTTCGATCCGCTTCCCGCCGTTCCGCCTGCTTTGCCGGCTGTGATTTTTCCGAGCCTCATTTCCATGCCGATCACCTCTCGGCATTATTATATGATATTCGGTCCGAATATTCAAGAATAATTTGTGATATGCTTGAGCAGTCAATCCGGTATTCGACTATACACCATAACATTCTGCCGTCTGATTGAGGTAGTGTCAAGATATACAGGCTCGCCCCGCAGGGGGACTTCCTCCGAGGCGCCGGCGCCCCGGAGGCGGGTGCGCCTTCGGCAAGCGATCCGATTTCGGAGGACGGCGCCGGAGCACGGTGTATAATAAACCGAGCGGTCGGATCGGGGACGGGGATCCCGCGTTTTTTCGGTCCGAAGCACTGCCGGGGTCCCGGGAAAAGGATGGCTCCGGGCGGATCGCTGCCGCGGGCCTCGCGATCCGTCCGGGTATATTATGGGAAAAAGACCGGATCCGGCGGTTTTTGATGGCGAACGGTCTTGCAAACAAAAGTATTGATAGGTATAATAATATAGGTTATCTTTTCATATTCTGTTAAGAAGGTAAAGCTCATGCATGAAGAGACACATGACCAAAGCAAAATGAAAGGCATAATGAGGCAGGCCGAACAGCTTACCATCGTGCGCGCCATCCGCAGCGGACTGGTAAACATCACGCCGGTCCTCATTATCGGCGCTTTTGCGCTGATAATGAAAACCTTCCCGGTCTCCGCTTATCAGGTTTTTATCCAGGAATTCGCGAACGGGCTGCTCCTGTCTTTTCTCAATTTTGTTTACAGCGCCACCTTCGGGGTACTGAGCATATATATGACGGTCTCCATCAGCCGTTCATATATGCGCATACGCGCGGCGTCCGCGGTACCGGACATCGGCGCGGTCGTTTCGTCTCTCATGTCCTTCTTCATACTCGCGGGCACTTATCTTCCCTCTTTCGGTACGGACAGCGTCGGGCCCAAGTCGATGTTCCTTGCGATACTTACCGGCATCGGCGCCTCCTCGCTGTATCTCAAGCTTCACAGCTCCTTAGCCCACCGCCAGAAACGCAGCTATTCCAACGGCGCCGACCGCGAATTCAATCAGATGCTCTTCTCCTTCGCGCCGATCGCTCTGACCACGGTGGTATTTGCCGCGTTCAATACGCTGATAGTGTACGTTTTCGGCGTGGACTCTTTCCGCATGCTCCTCACTCTTGCTTTCGACAAGCTCTTCTCGATAGGTCACAACGGCTTCGTCAAGGGCTTCTTCTTCGTGCTGCTGTCTTCCCTGCTGTGGTTCTTCGGCATCCACGGAAGCGACACGCTTGAAAGCGTCATGCAGACGTATTTCGCGCCGGGGCTGGCGGTCAATCAGGCTGCCGTCGCCGCCGGAGACGCGCCGACCGAGATCCTTGTAAAGCAGTTTTTCGACTGCTTCGTTCTGATGGGCGGCTGCGGCGCGGCCATATGTCTGCTTATCTCGATCCTCATTTTTTCCCGCAACAGGGCCCGGCGAGGCCTCGGTCTCGCGGCGGCGTTCCCCATGATATTCAATATAAACGAGCTCATGGTCTTCGGTCTGCCCATAATTTTCAATCCCATAATGCTCATCCCCTTCATCACCGTCCCGCTTGTCTGCTATACGCTGTCGTACTCAGCCATAGCCTCCGGCGTCGTCCCCGTGATCACCGGAGCCATCGAGTGGACCACGCCGATCATCCTGGGCGGATACCACGCCACCGGCTCCTTTGCCGGCAGCATACTTCAGATAGTGAACGTGGTGATCGGCGTTCTCATCTATTCTCCCTTTGTCCGCATGCTGGACAGGCAGGATGAAGCGAAATACAAGAAAGCTTACGATCTGTTCGTCGATTATTTCCGCCGGAACGAGCAGTCCCTCGCGGGCGTCAAGCTGATCGAGCTGGACAACGTTTACGGCGAGTTTGCGAAGATCCTTTGCGCGGATCTCGAGCATTCGCTGAAAAAAGGCGTAGTGCTCGCGTATCAGCCGCAGTACAACTTCGAAGGAAAGTGCATAGGCGCCGAGGCGCTGCTGCGCTGGAAGCACCCGGTATACGGAACGGTCTATCCGCCGGCGGTGATAAAGCTCGCCGAGGAAGGCGGCTTCCTTGCCGCTCTCGAGGAGGCCGTGCTGCAGCAGGCCATTGACGACCGCCCCAAACTGCTGGAAAAATTCGGCCCGGGCGTGAAGCTGTCGGTCAACGTAACGGGCTCGACCGTGGTCACTCCCCGCTTCCTTCAGTTCTGCCGTCAGCTGAGCGGAAAGGACGATCTTTTCAATGGCGTGAACATGTGCCTCGAGGTCACGGAGCAGGCGGCTCTGTCCTTCGACGAAAACACCATCAACACACTTCGCGCCTTCCGCGAGCTTGGTCTGTCCCTTGCCATAGACGATTTTTCCATGGGTCAGACTTCCATCAATTATCTCAAGGAAAATCTTTTCGATCTGATCAAGCTGGACGGCTCTCTCGTAAAAGGCCTGCTTACCAACAGCAACTGCAGAGAGATCATTCTTTCCATCGTAAAGCTCGCGTCGAACCTGCACCTGACCGTGCTTGCGGAATTCGTCGAGACCGAGTCTCAGCGCGACGCTCTTCACGAGGTCCACTGCGACTGCTATCAGGGTTATCTCTACTCTCCAGCCGTATTTCTGACAGGCGACGCCTCTTCTCATCAGCAGAACTGACCGGAGCAAAAGGGCTTTCCCCTGCGCTTTTCCGTTTTCCCTGCATCGAAAATAAATATGGAGTATGGGTGAATGCAGAAAAGGACACATAAATTGCTGTTCAAATTCGGGGCTCTGTTCGCCGTTTTTGCGGTCGTCGCAATAGTGATCGGCGGTATTGTCACATATATGACGCAGTCCCGGATCTATCGGAAACAGCAGGAGCAGAACATACGCAGCATAGCCGATTACATGACCGCCGTACTGAGTGCGGACGGCTTCGACTTCCCGCTGTATCAGAACTATATCATCGCCAACCATGACGACACGGATATCCCCGCCGACTTCACCGAAGCCGACATCCTGCGCGCGCGCAAAACGTTTGAGACGATGTTTGCGCGGGAACATCCCGGCAAAGCGCTCAGATACGACGTGGATTTTTCCGAGCTGAGCGACGAGCTCAGGACGGCTTACGCCGTATACAATCACGAGTACTACCTCGATCTGTTTGAAAAAGCGGCGGACCGTTTCGGTATCGCCTATGTCTACTATCTTGTTCCTACCGGGGCGGGCCGCCATATGTACTACGTGCTCGATCCGACCCGGGAAACGAGGGAGGACGGCTTTCTCGACCTGTGCATCGACGCCGACGAGCCCGCGGGGGAGCACCGCAAAATGTGGGAGGCCTGGGAAACCGGCAGCGCTCCGAACGGATACGATACATATGACAACGAGTACGGCAAGACCCTGGCATGGTACACGCCTTTGTATATCGACGGAACGAAGCTCGGCGTGATCGGCGCGGAGGTGGAGATATCGGACTACAACCGCACCCTGGCCGTCAACACCTTCACCCGCTTTATTCCCATCGTCCTCGTTCTTCTTGCCGCGATCGCCGCCGTGCTGTGGTTCATAAACCGCTTTTACATTTTAAGGATACAGGCTCTGACCCGGAGCATCGAGGAGTATACTCTGACAAAAAACACCCGCATTGCCGGAGAGATCGAGCAGAACATGTCTCAGGACGACGAGATATCCGTTCTGGGCAGGCAGACCGCCTCCATGATCCTCGAGCTGGACAATTATCTGAAAAGCCTCGTCGAGACCTCCAAGGAGCTAACTCAAACCAAAAAGCAGATCGACGCCATATCCAGGATCGCCCACCGGGACGCTCTTACGGGTATACGCAACCGCACGGCATATGAGGAAGAGGTCGCCCGCCTTGACAGGCAGGCGGAAATAAGCAACAAGCCCTTCGGCTTCGCCGTGATCGACCTGAACGATCTCAAACGCATCAACGACACCTACGGTCACGAGCAGGGCAATCTGGCGATAAAAAGATGCTGCCGTCTGATATGCTCGGTATTCGCCCATTCGCCCGTGTTCCGCATAGGCGGAGACGAATTTGCCGTGGTCCTTGAAAACGAGGAATACGGAAACGCGCACGCCCTCGTCGCCCGCTTCACCGACGAGATCAAAAAGCAGGAAGACGACGGCGCGACGGACGTGTGGGAAAAATTCTCCGCCGCCATAGGCTACGCGGCTTACGATCCTTCCAGGGACAGCGGCGCGGGCGACGTATTCAAACGCGCGGACAAGGCCATGTATGCCCACAAGAGCGAAATGAAGAGCGGAAGAGCATAACACATACTCAACGAAAGGCTGGTAACGAATGGGTATTTTTGATTCACTGAAAAAGCAGGCGGCCGCGCAGCTGCAGAAAGAGGCCGCGAAAGCGGTCGCCGGCGCCGTCGACGGTCTGTCTGCGGGCAAGGAGCAGGGCCGCTCCGAGACCTTTACCTTTGCCGAGCTCCCGAAGGATCTCGCCGGGCTCCGGTCGCTGCCGGAGGCCGCGCTGGATTCTCCCTTCAAAACCGCCGCGCTGACCGTCGCCGCGCTCTGCAGCTTCAAGGACGACGAAGCCGCGGTCCACGAAATGCTCGACTTCCTGAAGGGTCCGGAAAGTCTGTCCAATCTCGAAAAGCAGTTCCTGCGCGACCGTCTGACGGGGAAAGAGTACAAGAGCTTTTCCTTCTTTGACGGCGCGAGCGTGGAAAACGGCTATACTCCCTCACAGCCGTACCGCGTCACCGTGAGCTCCAATCCCTACTCCTTCGATTCGGAGAACTGGGCAACGCTGTATCTGAAAAGCGCCGGAGCCGACTCTCCCAGACCGGTAAAGCTGCGCAAAAAGCCTTCGACGGGACAATGGTTTCTCAACGAGATACAGTGTCTTTCCGATATACGCATCCCCGCCGACCGGGACCCCTGGGCCTAAAACCCCGACAAAAAAGGTTAAAAACTCGCCGCGGCAAAACGTTTCGTTTTGCCGCGGCGAGCAGGTTATATACGCATGAATTGAAATGCTTTCATCGATCCGGCCGTTCCGTGCGGACGGTCAGATCCATGCTTTCCCCATCCCACTGCGCGTCTACGCCCAGAGCCGTGAGCACCTGCAGCGCGGGCATCATGAGCCTGTCCTCTTCATAGCACAGCGGAGCGTCCGCCGCAAGCTCCTCGCCGTCGGCGTAAATATACTCTCCGTCCAGGCTCAGGCTCACTTCCCTGCCGTCCTTCCACGCTCTCAGCACGCCTTCTCCGCTCAGCCATTCATAATCGGCGCCGCAGCGGCGGAGCATGTCGAATGCCTCCGTCATCACGCATCCGTTTTTCATGACTGGCCTCATGCCGTACAGGGGCAGTATCTTCCCGTCGAATATCACGTCGGGCACGACCGGGAGCGGATCCATCTTCATGGCCTCGTCGCCCATGATGAGACCCATGGAGTAGACTCTCGCCGCGTCCGTTTCAAAGCGGCTGATCGGGTAGGGGTCGGAATACCAGAAAGAACACATTTCCACCGTCATGCCGTACTTCTGCTTCATTTCTCTTTCGGTGTTCACCATGTAGCCGCCCCGATCGCTCACGTCCTCGGGCTCGAGCAGCGTGAAATCGAACGCGTCCGCGAAGCGTTTTGCCGTGGGGTAAAAGCGGTCGTAAAGCTGAAGAGTGTCGGTGTCGAGCCAATAAATGACCTCTCCCCGTATATGCATCGACGAGAGCAGATAATAGTCGCTGCTGTCAAGCAGCTCCCTCATTGCCCTCGTTTCCGGCTCGCTGCAGGCGTACGGGCCCACGTATCCGTAGGGGGCCGGTTCGGAAATATCGTCGCGCATGCCCCATTTCCATTCGAAGTTGCCGTTGAGATCCACGCCGCGGATATTCGCCTTCCAGTCGAAGTAGTCGTCCCTGTCTCCGCCTATCGCCTTTACCGCCTCGGGGTCCGATACCGCGGACAGTCCGAACTGAGCGAGCGTGACGCCGTCGGGATTGATCATGGGCACGATAATGAATTTCACGTTGTCGAGCACCGTTCTGTAAGACAGGCCGTCCAGGCTCGCGTCCTCGCGGTAGCCCCTGCAGTAGCTTTCGGTCATATACATGACGAAATTCGTCGTGATATGCTCGCTTGCATGCATGGAGGCGCAGATTATCACCTCCCGCTTGCCGCGTCCGAGATTGAAGGCCGGTATATCCCGCCCTTCGACGCTGCTGCCTATCACGTATGACGATATGAGCTCCGGATACTCCGCCTCGAGCTCCGCGATATCGGTTACCATCTGATCGTAGCCGTACACCGCGGCGGGATCGACGATCATACCGTCGTATTTCGCCGCGAGCTCCGGCGGGATAGTGTCCCGCGGCGTTGAAGCGCCGTCCGGCGGCCGCTCCTCACCGTCTTCGCTCCCGGTCTGTTCCGCCGGGGCGCCGTCCGACGGCGGCGCGTCCCCGTCCGGGCCTTCCGGCTCCGGCTCGTCATCCCCTTCCGCGTCCGCCGGTTCGGTTTCGGCGGCAACGGGACCCGACGGCATGTCCTGCGGCGGGCGCGGCTCTGCCCCCGGCTTCCCGACGCCGAACAGCGGGTCGTCCCGCATCGAATACAGCAGGTATATCACGCCCGCCAGCAGCAGGAGCAGAAGCAGGCACCTGCCCGCGGTCCTTATGCCTTTATTGCGGCGTCTTCCGTGTTTTCTTTTCCTTTTGCTCATCGCTCATCGGCCAGCCCGGGCCGTCCTTTCAGGTGAGATACTATCCGGCCGCAGCCATATCAGGCTGCGGCCGGGATACGGAAAGTGAAAAAGGCCGATCAGCAGGAGAGGATATATCCTCCGTCGATGACCTGCGCGGTGCCGGTGACCTGCGCCGCTGCGGGGGAGGCAAAGTACACGGCCAGCGCGCCTATCTCTATGGGCTCGCCGAAGCGGCCGAGAGGCATCTGATTGTTGATGTAGGCGAACTGATCCGCGGGGATGAAGCGGCTGAGCTCGGTGTTGGTAAAGCCCGGGCAGATCGCGTTCACGCGGATATTGTGCTTGCCCAGCTCGCAGGCCATGCAGTGGGTGAAGTGCACCACGGCGGCCTTGGAGGAGCTGTAGGGGCTCATGGCCTGGGTCTTGTTGACGATGAACGCCGCGTTGGAGGCGATATTGATGATGCAGCCGCCCTTGCCGGCGTCGCGCATCCTCTTGCCCACCTCGTAGGTCATGTGAACGGTGCCGTTGAGGTCGATATTGACCACGTTGTACCAATCGGTGAGGTTCTCATCCATGTCCAGCAGCTCGCTGACGCAGCTGGTGCCGGCGTTGTTTACGAGGATATCGAAGTTGCCGAAAGAGGCATAGGCTTCCGCGACGGCCTTGCGCACGCTCTTGAGGTCCGCAACGTCACAGCTGAAGCTCTCATACTTGCCGCCGAGGGGCTTGAGCTCGTCTATGGCTTCCTGAGCCTTCTTGGCGTCGCGGCAGAAAATGGCCACGTTGGCGCCCTGCTGCGCGAAAGCGGAGGCAATGGCGAAACCGAGGCCGCGGTTTCCGCCGGTGATCAGAGCGTTCTTTCCCTTGAGGCTGAACGCGTCCTTCATACTGGTGATTGACGGTATCATTGGCAAACATCCTTTCTGTTCGATAATGTTTTTTATTCTTTTTGCTTTAAATCATTTTATCATATATCGAAAAAAAAGCAACCTAAAATGCATTCCTCGCGTTTTATTATTCGTTTTTACGATAAGCTGATAAAACAATTCTATTTCTTTAAAAAAACAGTTGTAAAATGCTTTGGTTTGAAATATAATAATTCAGATTATACGGCATTTTTTGTCATTTCGGTACGGAGGTGATATTTTGGACAGCATAGACAGGATCCTGGAGGCCGAAAAACAAGCCGAGTTCATAAAAAACGAGGGCAGAGAAAAGGCTGCGGCAATAATCGCCGAGGCTGAGGCTTACCGCGGCGAGACTCTCAAAAAGGCGCGGCTGCTCGGCGAAGAGCTGTCTGAAAAGCTTATGGAAGAAGCCGGGGCCGAAGCCCGGACGAAGGCCGGGGAATACGGCGAGCGCACTGCCGGCGAAATAGAGCGGCTGCGCGCCGAAGCCGCCGCAAGGCTCGAAAAAGCGGCCGATTTCATCGCCGAGAGCATCATAAAGGGATAAAGCCATGGCAATAGTTAAAATGAAGAAGCTTCGCCTGGTGGCTCTTTTGTCGGAAAAGGCTTCGCTTATGGGACGCCTGCAGCGTCTCAACTGCCTGGAGATACGGCAGTTCCCCGCTCCCGAGTCTCTGGCGGAGGCCGGGACCTGCTCCGACAATTCCGAGCGCATCAAGGAGCTGAAAAGGATGCGTTCCGACGCCGAAAAAGCCCTGAAGCTGCTCAAAAAATACGCCTATGTGAAAAGCGGGCTTTTTTCCAACCGCGATCTGATATCCCGGGACGAGTTTTTCTCCGGCGAGGGCAAGGACGAGGCCGTCGCCGCCGTCGCCGCGATACTTGACGCGGACGAGCGTCTCGCAGCCCTGCGCGCGGAGGAGCTGGCGGCGGGCTCTCTGATGAGCTCGCTCCGCCTGTGGAAGGACTGCTCCGTTCCCTTCGAGCTGGATCATACGGATTCCTCGCGGGTCATGCTCGGCTCCATCCCCGCCTTCAAGGATACCGACGCCTTTTTCTCGGCGCTCGAACAGGCCTCCGGGGAGGTGTTCGCTTCCCGCGTCGGAGGCGACCGCGACAAGACCGGACTCATGCTGGTGTGCTCCAACGAAAGCCTGGCTGAGCTGCAGCCGGTGCTGCGTGATTACGGCTACGAGCCCGCGCCCGTCGAGGGCATGAAGGGCACCGCGGCCGACAATATCGCGGCAGCGTCCGTTTCGCTGGACTCCCTGCGCGCCGACGGCGAGGAGCTTCTGAAGCGGCTTTCGGAGCACGGCGCCTCCCGCCGCCGCATAAAGCTGCTTTACGACAGGCTCACCATGGAGATCGACATGGCCGAGGCCGACGAGAAGCTGACCAACACTGCCGCGGCTTTCGCTCTCACCGGCTGGGTGCCGGAGCCGGACGCGGCCGCTCTGGAAAGCCTGCTGGGCGAATTCTGCTGCGCCTACGATCTGTCCGATCCCGAGCCGGACGACAAGGTCCCCGTGAAGCTGAAGAGCAATCCGCTCACCGAGCCGCTCAATATGGTCACGGAGATGTACAGCCTCCCGGATTACAGGGGTATCGACCCCAACCCGCTCATCGCCCCGTTTTTCTGCGTATTTTTCGGCATGATGTTCAACGATCTCGGCTACGGCCTGGTGTTCATCATCGCCTCCTTGATCATACGCAGCAAGGTCCGCCTGCGCGGCACCATGAAATACATGATGGGGCTCATGCTCATGTGCGGCGTTACCACCTCGATCATGGGTCTTATAACCGGCAGCTTTTTCGGAGACAGCATCACGGTCATCGCCTCGATGTTCGGCAAAGAGGTCTCCCTGCCGTCGATGCTCGATCCTCTGTCCGATCCCATGAAGGTGCTGATAATATCCGTAGCCTTCGGCGCGGTACATATCATTTTCGGCATGGCGGTAAAGGCGTATATGCTCATACGCGACGGGCACCCGCTGGACGCTCTGTTCGACGTGGGCAGCTGGTGGCTCCTCTTCGCGGGCATCGCCGTGCTGGCGACCGGCGGGACGTATTGGATAGCCGTGGCGGGCGTAGCCGCGCTGCTGCTGACTCAGGGCAGAGCCAAGCCCACCGTCGCAGGCAAGATCATAGGCGGTCTCGCCAGCCTGTACGACATCACCAGCTATCTCAGCGACGTGCTGTCCTACTCGCGTATCATGGCGCTGATGCTCGCCGGCGGCATAGTCGCAAGCATCGTCAACATCCTCGGCTCCCTCCCCGGCAGCATAATACTCTTCGTCCCCATTTTCATCATCGGCCACGTGTTCAACATAGGCATCAACGTGATCGGCACCTACGTTCACGCGGCCCGTCTCCAGTATCTGGAGTTTTTCGGCAAATTCTATGTGGACGGCGGCAGAGCCTTCCGTCCTTTAGGAATAAAAACAAAATACTTTGATATCATTGAGGAGGACCAAGCACAATGAATGAATTACTCAACTCCATGGGCGGATTGACGCTCGCTTTTCTCGGCGGTGGCCTTGCCGCCGTGCTTTCCTGCATAGGCTCCGCGAAGGGCACCGGCATGACCGGCGAGGCCGGCGCGGGACTGCTCAGTGAGGATCCCGAGCAGTTTTCCAAATGCCTCATACTTCAGGTCATCCCCGGCACCCAGGGCCTTTACGGCATAGTCGTATGGTTCTTCGTAATGCTGCAGATAGGCATTTTCGGCGGCTCCGGCGCCTCCCATCTGACCATTACCCAGGGCCTGCAGTATTTCACCGCGTGCATACCCATGATGTTCGGCGGTCTGTTCTCCGCGCGCTTCCAGGGCCGCGTCGCCGCCGCCAGCATCAACATCGCGGCAAAGAAGCCCGACGACTGGTCCAAGGGCATCATCCTGTGCATCACCGTTGAGTTCTACGCCATCCTTTCCCTGCTGGCCTCCATCCTCATGATACTCAACGCGGGCAAGTGATCCATGAACGGAATAGATAAGATCACCGCCCGGGTCATAGCCGAGGCGGAAGCTGAGGCGGAGGCCCTGCAGGCGGAGGCGAACAAGATCGCGGGCGAGATCATTCGCGACGCCGACGCCCGCGCGCAGGAGCTGACCGACCGCATCGTTGACCGCGGCCGCGGCGAGGCGGGCCGTCTGGGCGAACTTGCCGTTTCCTCCGCCGAGACGGACGCCCGCAAGGCCATGCTTTCAATGAAGCAGGATCTGGTCTCCGAGGCTTTCGGGCTCGCCTTGAAAAAGCTCCGTTCTCTGGACGACGATAAATATATATCCCTGCTGGCCTCTCTTGCCGCGGGCGCGAAGGAGACGGGCACGGAAGAGATAATACTCAACGAAAGCGACCGTGAGCGCTTCGGCGAGGCAGTCGCCGCCGAGGCGAACCGCCTTTGCTCCGGCTCTCTCACTCTGTCGCGTCAGACCCGGCCCATAGTGGGCGGTCTGATCCTTTCCCAGGGCAACATCGAGGTAAACTGTGCGCTTGACACGCTGCTTTCACTGCGCCGCAACGAGCTTGCGGGAGCGGCTGCCGGGCTGCTGTTCGATCAAGGAGCCGCCGGTGAAGAAAAAGACTAAAGACACGGATTATCTGTTTCTGTCCGCGTACGTGCACGCCTGTCAGGCGCGTTTGAGCGAAGGCCCGGTGAACAAGTCCGAGATATTCAGCGAGCTTTCCTCCATGGCGCCCGACAGCGGTATCGTGGATTTTTTCCGTCTGAAATACGACTACCACAACGCCAAGGTGCTGATAAAAAGCACCGCGTCCGGGGTCATTGAGGACCGTCTGCTTTCGCCTCTCGGCCGCATCGACGCCGCCGCGCTGAAAAGCGCGTATCTGGAAAGCGGTCTTTCCGGCTTACCCGCGGAGTTTTCCGCCGCCGTGCTGGACGCGAAGGACACTCTCGCCCGCACCGGAGACCCGCGCCTGTCCGATTTCATACTCGACAGGGCCTATGTCTCCGAGCTGCTGCATACGGCCCGGACCGCCCGCAGCGAATTCCTGCAGGGCTATGCGCGGCTGTTCGCCGACTGCGTGAACCTCCGCTCCGTCGTGCGCATGCTCAAAAGCGGCGTTGAGCGCGACAAGCTCGACGGCATACTCAGCGAGTGCGGCACGGTCGCCCCGGGGGCGATAAAGGCCGCGTATCCCGAGACCGCCGCCGTTTTGAAGCTCTACTCCTCCACGAAGCTCGCCCCGGCTCTGCACGAGGCGGAAGCGGCCGCGGCGGGAGGCGGATTTTCGGTCTTTGAAGAGCAGTGCCGCACGGCGCTGGACGCATATATGGACTCTCTCAGGCTGCAGTGCTTCGGGGAACAGCCTCTGATCTACTATCTGTACACCATTGAGGGGATCAAATCATGAGCTTATATAAGATCGCCGTAATAGGCGACCGCGAGAGCGTGCTTGGCTTCCGGGCCCTCGGGCTGGAGGTATACCCCGCCGACGAGACCGACGTAAAGGACATATTCGCGCGCCTGTCGCACAAAGACGCCCGTTACGCGATAATCTACGTCACGGAGGATCTCATTCCTCATCTCGAGGCGGAAATAGCGGCCGTTGCGGACGAGCTCGTTCCCGCGATAATACCCATTCCGTCAAAAACCGGTTCGCTCGGGCTCGGCGCCGCGGCGCTCAGCTCCACGGTGGAACGCGCCGTAGGCGCAAACATACTATGATCTGCCGCCCTGTGAGCGGTGAAATGGAGAATACGATATGAGCGGTAAAATAATCAAGGTTTCCGGCCCTCTCGTCGTGGCCGAGGGTCTTGCGGACGCCGGCATGGCCGACGTCGTCAAGGTCGGCAGCCAGGGACTGAAGGGCGAGATACTCACCATGACCGGCGACAGAGCCTCCATTCAGGTCTATGAGGAAACGGCGGGACTCGGTCCCGGCGCGGAGGTGGTGACCACCGGCGCTCCCCTTTCCGTTGAGCTCGGGCCGGGACTTCTGGAGAACATCTACGACGGTATCCAGCGCCCCCTCCAGGCCATAAGATCGCTGGCGGGCGATACCATAGCCAGGGGCATAGACGTACCCGCCCTCGACAGGGAAAAGAAATGGCACTTCGTTCCCTCTCTCTCCGCGGGCGACTCCGTTGTCGGCGGAGACATCATAGGCAGCGTACAGGAGACCGTCGCCATCTCCCATAAGATAATGATCCCTCACGGCGTTGAGGGCGTCATCGAGGAGATACGTGAGGGCGATTTCACGGTGCTCGACACCGTCGCCAGGGTGCGCACCTCCTCCGGCGTCACGGACGTCACCATGTCCCAAAAATGGCCCGTGCGCAAAAACAGGCCCTATAAAAAGAAATTTCTTCCCGATACGCCCATGCAGACCGGTCAGAGGGTCATAGACACTCTCTTCCCCATAGCTAAGGGCGGCACGGCCGCGGTACCCGGTCCCTTCGGCAGCGGCAAGACCGTCGTGCAGCACGCGCTGGCGAAATGGTCGGACGTGGACGTGGTGGTATATATAGGCTGCGGCGAGCGCGGCAACGAGATGACCGACGTTCTCAACGAGTTCCCCGAGCTGCAGGATCCCCGCACCGGCGAGCCGCTGATGAAGCGCACGGTGCTCATAGCCAACACCTCCGATATGCCCGTCGCCGCGCGCGAGGCCTCGATATACACCGGCATCACCATAGCCGAGTATTTCCGCGACATGGGCTACGACGTCGCCGTAATAGCCGACTCCACCTCCCGCTGGGCCGAGGCCCTGCGCGAAATGTCCGGCCGTCTCGAGGAAATGCCCGGCGAGGAGGGCTACCCCGCCTATCTTGCCTCGCGTATTGCTCAGTTCTATGAACGCGCCGGCTGCGTGGAGTGCCAGAGCTCCGACGGACGCCGCGGTTCTCTTTCCGCCATAGGCGCCGTATCGCCTCCGGGCGGCGACACCTCCGAGCCCGTTTCTCAGGCCACGCTGAGAATAGTCAAGGTCTTTTGGGGACTCGACTCCTCTCTTGCACACGCCAGACACTTCCCCGCGATAAACTGGCTCAACAGCTATTCGCTGTACCTGGACAATCTCGGTCCGTGGTACGACCGCAATCTGGGAAAAAGCTACCTTGAAAACAGGAGCCGCGCGGTCTCGGTGCTGCAGGAAGAGGATGAGCTGCAGGAGATAGTAAAGCTTGTCGGACAGGACTCTCTTTCCCCCGCCGACCGTCTTACCATGGAAACGGCCAAGATGATAAGAGAGGACTTTCTCCAGCAGAACGCCTTCGTGGACATAGACAACTATTCCGAATACGACCGCCAGGCGAAGCTGATGCAGATCATACTCGACTATGATACTCTGTGCCGCAGCGCCATCGGCAAGGGCGCCGATCTGAAAAAGCTCATCGCCATAGAAGCCCGGGAACGTATAGGCAGGGCGAAATCGGTCCCTGCCTCCGAGTATAAGCAGCGTTACGAAGAGCTGGCCGCCGACATGGCCGCTCAGATCAAGGAGGCGTCCAATGATTAAGGAATACAAGACCATACGCGAGATATCCGGACCTCTTATGGTCATCAAGGACGTCGAGGGCGTCACCTATGACGAGCTTGCCGAAATAGAGCTCCCCACCGGCGAGACCCGCCGCTGCAAGGTCCTCGAGGTCAACGGCAGCAACGCCGTGGTCCAGCTGTTTGAAAGCTCCTCGGGCATAAATCTTGCCGAGAGCAAGGTGCGTTTCCTCGGCCACGGTCTGGAGCTCGGCGTTTCCTCCGATATGCTCGGCCGCGTTTTCGACGGCATGGGCCGTCCGATAGACGGCGGTCCCGAGATACTCGCGGAGAAATGGATGGACATCAACGGTCTGCCCATGAACCCCGCGGCGCGCCACTATCCCTCCGAGTTCATCCAGACCGGCATTTCAGCCATCGACGGTCTGAACACACTCGTCAGAGGTCAGAAGCTGCCCATATTCTCCGGCTCCGGCCTTCCCCACGCGAACCTTGCCGCCCAGATAGCGCGTCAGGCCAAGGTGCTCGGCACCGAGTCGAAGTTCGCGGTCGTCTTCGCCGCCGTGGGCATAACCTTTGAGGAGTCGGAGTTCTTCGTGAACGAATTCCGCCGCACGGGCGCCCTGGACAGGACGGTGCTTTTCACCAACCTTGCCGACGACCCCGCCGTGGAACGCATATCCACTCCGCGCATGGCGCTGACCGCCGCGGAGTACCTTGCGTTCGAAAAGGATATGCACGTGCTGGTCATCATCACCGATATAACCAACTATGCCGAGGCCCTGCGCGAGATCTCGGCGGCGCGCAAGGAGGTCCCCGGACGCCGCGGTTATCCCGGCTATCTGTATACCGACTTCGCCAGCATCTATGAAAGAGCCGGCCGCCGCATAGGCAAGGAAGGCTCCATAACCATGATACCCATACTCACCATGCCCGAGGACGATATAACTCACCCCATCCCCGACCTTACCGGATATATCACCGAGGGACAGATAATCCTCTCGCGCGAGCTGTATCTGAAAAACATCATGCCGCCCATCGACGTTCTCCCGTCCCTGTCCCGTCTTAAGGACAAGGGCATAGGCGAGGGCAAGACCCGGGCGGACCACGCCGGCACCATGAACCAGCTTTTCGCCGCGTACTCCGCCGGCAAGGACGCCAACGAGCTGATGACCATATTGGGCGAGGCCGCTCTTTCCGATACCGACAAGCTGTACGCGCAGTTCGCCCGCGAATTTGAAAGGCTCTACGTCGGCCAGGGACAGAACACCGACCGCAGCATCGAGGAGACCCTCAGCATCGGCTGGCAGCTGCTGTCCATATTGCCCAAGAGCGAGCTGAAGCGCATCAAGCCCGAGTTCATCGAACAGTATCTTCCCAAACAGGAGGCGTAAGCTATGGCGATCTCGTCGGATATCAAGCCGACACGCATGGAGCTCAAAAAGACAAAAGCCCGTCTGAAGACCGCCGTGCGCGGACACAAGCTCCTCAAGGACAAGCGCGACGAGCTCATGCGTCAGTTCCTTATCATCGTGCGCGAAAACAGGGCGCTGCGCGAAAAGGTCGAGCAGGGTCTGGATAAGGCCATGCGCGCCATGTCCGAGGCCTCGGAGCTGATGAGTCCGGAGATACTCGAGCAATCCCTGCTTTATCCCAAGCAGAGCGCGCAGGTGGATATAGCTCTGAAGAATATCATGAGCGTGAACATCCCCGAGTACGACTTCATCACGCGTACCGACGCCGCAGCGGACATATATCCTTACGGCTACGCCATGACCTCCGGAGAGCTCGACGACGCCGTGGACGCCTTTTCCGCCGTGTTCAAGGACATGCTCGCCCTTGCCCAGGCGGAAAAATCCATGCAGCTCATGGCCGCGGAGATAGAGCGCACCCGTCGCCGCGTCAACGCTCTCGAATACGTGATGATACCCGAAATGGAGCAGACCATACGCTACATCACCATGAAGCTCGAGGAGAACGAGCGCGGCAACATAACGCGCCTGATGAAGGTAAAGGACCAGATACTTCAGGAAGCGCACGGCTACGAATACTGAGCCGGGCATTTCTGTCCGTACGGCAAAAAACCGCGTCGGCAAAGTCCGGAAAGGCTTTGCCGGCGCGTTTTTGCCTGCATTCGGACATTGACGCTTTGCGCGCCGTACTGTATAATGATCGGGTAAAGTCCCGAAAACGCCGCTCCGCAAGAGAGCAAAAAAAAGGATACGAAATGGATATAGATCAGCTCAAATATTTCATAACGATAGCCCAGACGCTCAATTTTTCCGAGGCCGCCAGGCGTGTCGGCCTTGCTCAGCCCTCGATAAGCCACCATATCAACGAGCTGGAAAAGCATCTCGGCTGTCAGCTTTTCGTCCGCTCCCGGCGCAGCGTCAGTCTCACCGAGGCGGGCATGAAGCTGCTTCCCTACGCCGTGGAGATCGTGGACCTTGCCGAAAAGGCCGCGTTCCAGCTCAATCATTTCGAGCAGGGCAAGGGCGGACACATCACCATCGCCGCTCTTACCACGTCGAGTCAGGCCCTTTCGGAATGTCTCGCCCGCTTCTCCGTGCTGTATCCCGACATAACCGTCGACATCAATTTCACCTCCGGCCGTACCCAGATGATGGAGATAAACGAGGGGAAGTACGATTTCTACTTTACCGTGGAGCAGATGGTCCCCTCCGGCGAGACCTACGAGTATATGCGCACTCATACCGATTATCTCTGTCTCGCCATGCCGAAAAATCATCCCATGGCCGATAAGCCGCTGGACTTTGACGCGCTGAAGGACGAGCGCTTCATAGCCATCTCCGAGAGCGACGGCCCCACCCTGTATTCCTGCATACATAACGTCTGCGCCGCCCGCGGCTATACGCCGAAGGTCACCTGCCAGTACGACCGTGCCGAGGCGGTGCTGCTCTCCGTAGGCTCCGGACTCGGCATTTCCATAATCCCCGGCGCGATCAGCCGCGTGTTCTATTCCGAGAACGTGGCGTTCAAGCGCATAGACGGCGACGACGCCATAAGGCAGTACGTTCTTGCCTGGCGCAGCAGCACCACCAACCCCGCAGCCCGGCTTTTCATAGACGTCGCCCGCGATATTTTCATAAACAGGAAAGGTAACCGAGACAATGGCTAAAGCTTTCGTCATAGATGTCGCCAAATGCAGCGGCTGCTACAACTGCCAGCTTGCCTGCAAGGATGAGCACGTGGGCAACGACTGGACGCCCTACGCCCTGCCTCAGCCGGATATAGGGCAGTTCTGGTGCCGCGTGGAGGAGCACGTACAGGGCACGATACCCAAGGTACGCATCCACTATATCGCCCGGCTCTGCAATCACTGCCGCAGGCCCGCCTGCGCCTCCGCCTGTTCCGAAAAGGCGATCTATACCCGTGACGACGGCTTCGTCATCATAGACCCCGAAAAATGCACCGGCTGCGGCGAGTGCGCCTCCGCCTGCCCTTACGGAGCGATCTTCATGAACGCCGCTCTGAAAAAGGCTCAGAAATGCACCGGCTGCGCTCACCTGCTCGACAACGGCGCGAAGCTTCCGCGCTGCGTCGAGGCCTGCCCCACGGACGCGATTATGTTCGGCGAGGAGGACGAGCTCACCGATCAGATCGAGGGTGCTTCGGTGATCATGCCCGAGACCGCCTGCTTCCCCCGGGTCTACTACCGCAACGTCCCCGGCAAATTCATAGGCGGCACGCTCTACGACCCCGAGGAAAACGAGGTGGTGATCGGCGCCCGCTGCCTGCTGCACAGCGGCGGCAAGAATTGGGAGGCCGTTTCCGACAGCTACGGAGACTTCTGGTTCAACGATCTTCCCGTCGGCCTTTTTACGCTGGTGATACAGGCCCCCGGCTACCGTTATAAAACCTTTGAAAACATAAAGACGTCAAACGCCGTCAACCTCGGCGACATCCCTCTGGAAAGGGAAGACAAAGGCTGAGCCTCACGGCAGAAAGCTGCCGCGGATCATCGCTTCGGTGATCCGCGGCAGCTTTTTTAATCTTTTCTCTTTTATCGCCCGAAACGCTGTTTAAGCAGACGTAACCTATAAGAACACGCTTCAAACGGCGCTCTTTCGGCGCTTTTCGCCCCTCCGATCTTGACGGGCGCGAGCCCGCCTGCGATCGTCGAGCTGAAAATCGCCTGAAATATCATCC
>JAEEGK010004298.1_pt1 | contig 35082 bp, 19 predicted proteins | sample 8958771 | NCBI WGS metagenome assembly JAEEGK01 (sample SAMN16246547, study PRJNA631951) | gut metagenome | biome: gut microbiome; feature: rumen; material: SC-attached | host: Bos | place: Iran: Karaj | collected 2018-10 | reverse complement strand
CAAAGACGTCCGTACTTTGCATCGGTTCCCCAGATTCCATGGGCAGCCTCGTCGTTAAAGGGATTGGTCATGGGAACAAAGCCCGAATCGATGGCCCAGACCTCGTTAAATTTATTCTCAAAGAAATCGTAGGCAACAAGGGTTGCTCTGGTATAGTATCCGCGGCACATGATAAGATAAGGTCTCTCGCCGTCAAGATAAGCAACGCCTGCATTAAAGCGGTCCACACGGTTGCAGGGCTCGATTCTTCTGAAAGCGTAGTCTCCCCATAAAAATCCGTCGTCAACACGGGGGAATCTGTAGGGAATCGTTGAAAGTTCTTCACCGCTACCTGAGAACATCGTCAAATACTCGGGGCCTTCAAAGATGAAACCTTCGAACTCGCGAAGCTTATTCTTATCGCTTCTGGCAGGTGCGTATACGTCAACAAAATAATCAACGCACTTTTTCGCATCCTCATCGCTTAAGGGATAAGAGAACATTTTCTCAGTGCCGAAGCACTCTTCCAAAGTTTTCGGCCACTGTCCGCTCTTGACTTCTTCCCTGTCGCTCCAACCCTTGAATAATACCCTTAAATGTTCAAGATAGCTTTCTTTTGAACAAACGTAATTGTCTTCGTTTGTAACACCCTTTTTAACGTCTTCCGCGGGAAGGGTGATGTATTTTTCGCTTATGACATTACCTTTAGCGTCGAATTTCGTGATCTTGGTACCGGGCGCAGTCTTAACGGCCATTTCGGCCCTTCCGTCCAGATTAAAGTCATATACCATGAACTGGGTGTAGTGAGCGCCGGCTCTGATATTAACACCCATATCAAGGCGCCAGAGAAGTGTCCCGTCCAGCTTATAGCAGTCGATGAACTGATGTCCCGTATAACCCCTGTGGGAAACGTCGTGGGAATTTGAAGGATCCCACTTAAGGAAATATTCGTACTCGCCGTCTCCGTCGATATCTCCCACAGACATATCGTTTGCATGATATTCAAAGACTTCTCCCGCAGGTGTGACTCCGCCTTCGGGTTTCTTTACGGGGATCTCAAAATAGGGTTTTGAAAGGGGCGTAAACTCAGCACTTCTTTCACCTTCTATGCCCTTTGCGACAGGTGCAACCGCATACCTTGAATCAAGAGTTCCCTCCGCATCAAGATAGTTACAGGAATCCGTTACGGTGACAAGTTTCTTACCGTCTTTGTAAAGAACATAATCGGTGCCGGTAAGGCCGGTTTCGGAGGCGCCTGTAGCCTCATCCTTAAACATGCGCCAGCTTACGAATACGCCGTTGTTTACCTTAACAGCCACAAGTCCTCTGTTAATCTTCTCAAGATATTCGTTAAAGTGAGCCTTTTTGGTGCTTGTAACCCTGTCGGAGGCAGCGATTAACTCGCCTTTTTTATAGGCTTCCACGTAAAACGTGAAGCACCTGTGGGTGGACCGCTTAAAGGTAAAGGAAGTTTCCTTTGTAACGCATACAGGCAGGAATTTCGTGGTCTCTTTGTTGGTATCTGCCCAGAAAACTCTGTATTCATCGGCGTTTACGACACTGTCCCATCTGCCCTTTATTTCTTTTTCGGTAATTTCCGTTAATTTGAGTTCAAATTTATTCATGATACATGTAACCTTTCGGGGTGAGTGTCGGAAACAAGTTTCCTTGCTTCTTTTAAAGTTTTCGGCATGTATTCTTCAATGAATTCCGCCGTGATTATTGCGTTTAAGCACCACTGGGCCGTGAAATTCGTGGAAATCCAGGCGATTTCCTTAAGATTCGAACGGCCGCCTCTGTTTTTTAAAGTCTTTGGTGTGAATCCTGTGTCAACATCCTTATTTGAGAGCATGGTTTCAAGCAGGATTTTCCAGGTGGTAAGAGCAAGTTCTTTACTCTTTAAGTACCATGCGCCGTACGCTCCCATGGAACAGGAAAGCATAGGCAATGTGGACTGTCTGTTTCCGATGATGCCTCCCGATTCCTTAAGCTGTTCTTCGTGAGAAAGGAAGTAAAATCTTCCGTGCTCGGCTATCATTCGCTTAAACTCTTCGTCTTCCAGCAGGTCCGCGGTCTCCGTCCAGATGGAAGGCGCTCCCATGCATACCTGGAGGTGCGTGCCTCCGGTGGTACGCTCTCCGATATAGCGAAGGTGCACAGTCTTTGGATCGAATTCAAAATCCGGGCCCGAAGAAAGTTTTAAGGGCGCTGCTTTTATATCGTTAAGACCGGTGATTATCTTATCCCGGTACTTATTATCGTTGTGCCTCTCCCACTCGGTCATCCAGTTGGAAACAAGGCTCGACCAGTCGGGACCGGAGCGGGCGTGACTCGGATAGACCATTTCGGATTTATCAAAGAAATCACCCAGAGGATCCTTATTCAAAAACGAAAGCTCGTTATCCTTAAGCTCGTCAAAAATATCCTCAAGCCGCCTGTCACCCGTCAGATAATACATATATCTGTGATGACCTGCCATGGCGATACGGGCTTCCTTGCAGGGGCATCCCCAGTGGCGCACGTTGTGGCGGGAACCGAGACCCTTATATTTTCCGAAGTGATAAACATCCACCTCGGAAGCATGGCGGGAAAGCTTCTCCGCCAGAGTGTAAACGTCCTCTCTTCCCGTACGCATGAAATAAAGCCAGAGCCAGAGCGTGGGCACCAGCTCGGTGTTGTCCCAGGCATAACCGCCCATGTCATATTTCCATGTATGTCTCACGGGGTCGTAGGTGTGCATGAAATCCCCGTAGTTAAAGAGGCCGTACCAGTTTCTTTGTTCAACCTCGTTTTTATAGAAGGTGAAGGCCTTATCAAGCTCTTTTTCGATCCACTCGCCTGTCTCGGTGCCCGATAACGGGAGTGACCAATAGCCGAAAGCCTTAAGTTTATGATAATCTTCGGGGCTTGCCACGTAAAGAGCGGGCTCGTTTATTTCTTTACTCTTTTTGGCTATTTCTGCGTCCGAGGGTATCAATTTATCGCAAAAAGAAACCGTGCATTCGCTCGTGACTGCGATACCGTCGGGAGTTGCTCCTTTATAATCATAGCCTTCGTAGCAGACCTGATTGTAGCCGCGGGTCGCATAATGTCTGAAATCAAAGGGCTTTGCATCGGGAGCATAAAACCAGGCGGTACAGGTGGTGTTTACCCCTGTCAGTCCCTTAAAGGTATAGCCGCTCGGATACTTTTCCCAGAAATCACGGATTGTAAAAACAGTGGAACCAAGGGTGCTTCCGAGAGCAACTGCGCCGTCTGTTCTTGAACCCGTAAAGGCGTCTATATAGCAAAGCTCGTCCCCTGCGAGTTTTTTCTTTATGTCGAAATGGTTGGATTCGCTCTGAGTAAGAACATACTCATCCCAGTAGGGAGTAGCCTCCATGACTTTGGCCACGGATTCGGCGTTTACTGAATCTACCTTGACTTTCCTACCGGCCATCTGTGTTTCAAGGTAAGCCATTGGAAGTCTCGGCCTCCAGCTTGTAAGATGCACCAAAGCCTCATGAAAGACACCATATTCTTCCTCGAATTTCACATGGCGGTTGTATAGTTCGCCGTCCATGTGTACCTTCATTTCAATACCCATGGATTTAAGGAAATCCCTGTTTTCATCGCCGTCGTAAAGGAAGGTGTGGGTAAAAGAAATGTCGTCACTGTTGAGGCCTATGCGCATGCGCACCACAAAGGGAAAAGCTTCTCTTCCGCTTTTGTCGACATGAACGCCCTCATACTTTACCACATAGGCAACGGGGCCTTCCTCTTCAAAGGAGATTTCCTTGATCTTTCCCGTAAAATCGTGAGTGATCTCACATTTGTTTCCGGACTTGACCGTGGGTTCGACCGTGGAAAGAACGAGTCGCGCGTCCTCCCAAACCGATTTATTTTTTCTTTTTACACACTTAAAGAGCGTATCGGATCCGTAGGATAAGTATACCGAAAAGAAACCGGTTTCGAGTAAAAGGCCCTCTTCCGATTCGGTTTCCTTTATGCCATCGGCAAAAGTATTGGCCTTTTTACCCTTTTCTACGGAAATGAGTTTGCCAAGCTTCTTTGCGTCCGCAAGATGCGCGGTCCACTTAACGCTCCCGTCCGGATAGAATGCGGTGATTCTTGACTGCGCGGGAACAGGTGCACCATCCTCGGATAAAACGGAAACCCTCTCCATTTCCGAAGGCTTAAGCTCACCCTTCTTCCACATGGCTCCGAAGCCCGTAAAGCCTCTGCCGGTTTTTCTTATGTTTTTCAGTTTCATAGATTGACTACCTCTATGCGTCGATTTCCTTTGTGGTTATGGTACTGTGCTTTTCCCAGAATTTTATGTCGGAGCCTTCAACCGCTTCATCCGTGATAAAGTGGAATATGGCAACGGAAACCTTTGCCTGCTTTTTCTTTACAATCTTTACAAAGCCGTCTTCACGCTCATCGTAAAAGGGCACGAATTCGCGTCCGTAGGTTTCGAGGACTTCAAGTATCACCCGGTCGGCGCACACTTCGGAAGAAAGCAGAAGTTCCTGCTCTCTGACCGTATTCTTTATGTCAAATTCCTCTTCAAGGGTCTTTTCTTCTCCCTCAAAGAAAGATAGCTTAACGCGCTTTGCAAAATCGTCTCTTATGCGCTTACGCTGGTTGCTTAACCACTTAAAACCTTTGATAATATGTTTTCCGTTTAAGAAAAGCTCCAAAGAAGGGTTTGCACCCTCAACGGTGCTTACGATATTGGGGTTCGGATCGATAAAGCCCGTAAGGCCCGAAGGATTTTCTCCCCGCAGGAGCTTAACTCCCGAAACAAGACCCTCCATGCGATTTACGGGGAAGTACATCTTCCGAAGGTCCGCTTCGGTCAGGCTCTGTACGGGGTCAAAGGCATCTGATGAGATATAATTTACAAGAGAGGTATAAAACAGTTTGTTTTCGGGCCTGTCCGTATCTGCGGGGTCAAAGGCAGCCATTAAGATTCTGCCCTTTCCCACCTTTGCTTCCATCAGGAAAGCCTGCGGTATATCTCTGTTCCAATCATCGATAATTCTGATGATGGGCTTAAATTCAGGGGGTATCACCATACACCTTCCCGCATTGAACACGCCTTCCCACTGAAAGCCCCCGGTCTTGTCCGTGGGAAAATCCTTAAATACGGGGCACCCGGTATCCATTATCATACCGTTGGTCCGCTCCCACTTAGGGCCCATCTGGGCATTCCAGAAGGAGTTTCTGACACTTGCGGGCGTACAGTCGTAGTTTAACTCCGACAGATGGGGAAGGAACAAAACATCCTTACCCTCTGCCAAAAGCGAAAATACCTCATTAAAGCTTCTGCACTCGACAAAGGTGTCGCTTCTTACTTCCTTTAATTCCTTAACTGCGAAAAGATCCCAGGAATTCTCATATTTTCCGTTGACGGAAAGCCTGTATTTCAAGATCCTTGTTTTTTCAAAGTTTTGGATCGTAAATACCGAAGGCTCAAGATCGGTCTTGGCACCATACACGGTCTCATACTCTGTCTCACGGCGAAAAACGGTCTCGCCTTCAAGGCTTAATTCCTCGATAAGATTAAACTTCGCCGGAAGATCGCCACCGTAAACGCTTATGGAAATGGGGACGGTAATTTCGTCCCCCTGCTTTACCACATAAGAGGAAAAAGCAGCGGTCAGGACCACCTCGGAGTTAAAAGTTTTGAAGAAATCCCTGTCAGCATAGGCCTTTGGTACAAAGAACTGATCAAGTATCCCCACAAAAGCACTGCCCTGCCCGGGATAATCGTGGGCATCGAGATATTCGTAGCCCCTTAATTCCTTCGTGCGGTAATTAGCCTCAAACTCTTCTTTCAAAAGACGAAGCTGATTCTTCCCGGAGGCAAAATGCATTTCCTTTGCATAGGGAAGGAGCCCGTTTCTTTCCGCGAGGCGTTTAAATGCTTCATAATTGCCGGGTTTTAAGAAGCCCGTAAACTTCGAGATCATATCAAAATCGGGATAAGCGCACCACTGCCCCAGTTCGTGACAGATAACGGGAAGTTTGGCTCCTTCAAGAGACGGAGAATAGTTTTTACCCTTCCAGCCTATGGGATTCCGCACGGTACCGCCCTTTAAAGGCCCGTAGGCGGATCTGTGAAAATAAAGGAAATCCGTGCCTTCCGTATATGCGGGAGGCGTATCGTAGTACCAGCCGGACTGGGCGGTATATACTCGCCTTCCCTCATACCCTAAAGCTTCGTCACAGTTTTTGGCGAAACTTACCCAGTTACGAAGAACCCTGTACCAGTTTCCGCCGGGCTCGTTTGACGGTGAAAACATGATAAAGGAAGGGTGATGGCCGAATTCCTTCAATATCTTTCTGGTTTCGGACTTAAGAAAATCAATAACCTCAAAGCCCTCACCGAAGGTACTCCACATTCCGCATTCGATGAGCAGGAACATTCCGCATTCATCGGCGGCTGCAAACATGGCCTCGGGCGGGCAATATGAATGGCACCTTACCATATTAAAGCCCCAGTCTTTAAGGGTATTGAAAATCTGTAGATAATATTCTTTATCCGTTGAAGGGGCACCGGTAACGGGAAATTCTCCTCCGAAATGGGAGCCTCTCATGTATTCGGGCTTACCGTCCACGTAAAAGTTTCCGTTCTTTACTTCCACGGTCCTTTTATGGTTTTCGGCATATTCATGCTTTCTTTTGTACCGGTCTTTGATCTCTGTTTCCGATAAAAGCACAATCTCTCCCACCATTCCGTTCCAGGATGCACCGACGGAATCGGAAACGGTGTGAGCGTCGGGTCTGTACTTATGTCCCGTGGTATTGTCTATGGAAACAGTAAGTTTATGGACACCTGCCGTTAACTTTCCGAGGCGGATCATATGAGGAGCACAAAGGGATTCGTCTCCCCCTGCGAAACTTCCGTCAAGATAAACCTTTGACTCTCTCCGTGTAACTTCGATAAAAAGAAAATGATCCTCGGTAAGGTCTTCGGTGACTTCAAATTCCACCGAATAATTGCAGACTCCGACGAAATGGCGTCTCGGCTGCAAAAGAAAAGGAACGTTGACGTTTGTTTCGTCACAAGCAAATTCATCCCACAAAAACCAGTCGGGGTCGTGAAGGGAACTCACGAACTCGGTTTCTTTGTTCACGGGATTTCCGAAGCCTGCGTTCTGCATGATTCCGGGAAGATACATGGTTCCCGAAACACTTACGTCACCGTTCTTATATTCAATTGCCCATTTTCCGCTCAGATCTATCATAAATTCATCCAATGCCTTCGAATGAGGATTGTTTGTTAAAAAGAAAAACATTTTCCTCTTAACAAACAACCCCCGCCGAATCGGCGAGGGTTAAGCCCTCGCGGTGTCCCGGAGCGGAAAACCCGTCCCCCGGGACACTTTAGGGTCATCATTACATATTGATTTGTTGCTTAAACTTATTTACCGGATGCGTGGTAAGCTTCGTTCATTTCCTTGATAACGTCGTTACCGCCTGCGGTCTTCCAGGTGTTGATGATCTCGTCAAGACCTGCATCATCGATCTCACCCTTGATGTACTTAACGATTGCACCGTCAGCGCCGCCCTTAATAAGAGCGTCAAGTTCCTGACCCTTTGCATCATAGGTAGCAGAGGTGAAGCCTGCGCCGTAGTTAGGTACGCAGTACTGAATGTCATCAGCATAAAGCTGCTGTTCAAGCTTAGTGATTACAGTGTCAGCGGGAGCCTTGTCGATGGTTCTTGCGTTCTCGGGTGCGGTGAAGTAAGCGATACACTGGTTAAATCCGTTTCTGAAGGTTGCGGAAGTACCTGCTGCTTCAAGTTCTTCAGCGGTCTTCATCTTAATGTATCCGTTCTCGTCCTTGTCCCAGGTGATGCCTTCGAAACCGTAGTCAACTGCGTTCATCATTTCGCCGTCGCACATGTCGTTAAGGAATCCGAGTACCTGCTTTAACTGATCTTCTGTGGTGATGTTCTTCTTGGAGATTGCAACCATACCGTTGAAGCCGTCGGTAGGAAGGCAGTATGCCTGACCCTTACCGGATTCGGTGGTAAGATATCCGCCGAGCATGAAGATGGGCTCTTCGGGATCGGAAAGACCAACATCAGCGCCTTCGAAGTATGTTTCAACTTTTCTTAAGGTATCAAGAACCTGGAAGCCTACGCCACCCTTCTGGTCCTGAAGAACGTTACGAGCCTTACCGGGATCAACTTCCATGAAGTCGGTGTTGATGAGGCCTTCTTCGTACATCTTACGAAGTTCCTTCATAGCTGCTCTCCACTCGTCGGTCATGAAATCGGGAATAAGGTCGCCCTTGGAATCAAGACCCCACTTGTTGGGAGCGCCGAACCATACGGTGATGATGGGCCATACATCGTTCCAGGAGTCAAGGATGATACCATAGGTATCCTGCTCGTGGTTTCCGTCGGGATCTTCATAGGTGAACTTGTAGCACATCTCGTAGAACTCATCCCAGGTCTTGGGAGCGTCGATACCGAGCTTGTCGCACCAGTCCTGACGATATCCGAATCCGTTACGTGCAAGTGTTCTGGAAAGCGGAATTCCGTACATTCTTCCTTCGATGGAGCAGTTAGCTCTGGTAACGGAAGGAATGGTACGAAGGTTGTCATAGTCATCGATGTAATCGGTTACATCCCAGAAATAGTCCTTGGCAACGCTTCTGAAAAGAGCATCGTTACCGACTCTCATGACATCACGGAAATCGTTTGCTGCAAACTTGGTAGCAAGTACTGCATAGTAACCGACTTCCTTATCCTTGTCATCTTCCCACTCCCAGGTTATATCCATGTTGGTGTACTCATTGATGTACTGAACCAGCTTGTCGTAGTTGGGATCAGCTTCATCGTGAAGAGCGTTTGAAGGAAGATTAACGGTAATCTTAAGAGGAGCCTTGGGCTCTTCTGCCTTCGATGCGGATGCAGATGCGGATGTGGCCTGAGATGCGGGTGTGGAAGCGGAATTGCTTGCTGATGAAGCAGAATTGTTGTTTCCACATGCGGTGAGGCCGAGCATCATTGCGGCTGCCATTACGGCTGCCAGAAACTTCTTGGTGTTTCTCATAAAATACCTCCCTAAAATAAAATAATGGTTTATGTATATCGGGGAATCATTCCCCGGTAATACCGGTTCTTTCGATACCCTGCATGAAGAGGCGCTGCGCGAAACCGAAGAAAATGATGATCGGCGCGCTGATAAATGCCGCTCCCGCCATAACTACGGCGTTGTTAAGGGTATCTTCACCTTCGTCAAGTCCGAAGGAACGGAGCATTTCGGCCTGCTCTTCCGGAAGAGCGTTTGCCGCAGCTATGATGGAATTAAGCTTGGGCGGCAGGAAACCGAGTGCAACGTTATTGATGTAAAGGTTGGGTTCATATCCGTCATTCCAGTGCCATACAACGGAAAGTACCATTGCAACCACGATGGTTGCTTTTGCAAGGGGGAATACGATCCTGATATAGGTCATCAGGAATCCGCATCCGTCGATCCTTGCGGCTTCCTCAAGGCTTCTGGGAACAGTTAAGTAAAACTGTCTGAACAGGAACACATACAGGGCACCCTTAAGTCCGAATCCGAAAAATGCGGGAACTATAAGGGGTAAGTAGGTGTTAAGCCATCCGAAGTTTGAATATGTGATGTACAACGGAATGATCAATGTCTGGACAGGTACTATAAATGCAAGGATTACAAGTCCGAAAAGCACCTTCTTAAAGGGAAAGTTGTATCTTGCAAAGCCGTATCCGATAAAGGAGCAGGCAAGTATGTGTCCGATGGTGGGAAGCACGGTTATGATCGTTGAATTGATCAGGTAACGCGTGGGCTTCATGATATTTAATGCTACGCCGAAGTTTTCAAACTTAATGGTCGTAGGGATCCAGTTAACGCTTGAAGAGATCAGGTCCGCGTTTGACATTACGGAAGTCTTAAGCATGTACAGGAAGGGGAAAATGAACACGAAAGCCAATCCCAAAAGCAGTACATACATAAGGAGTCTTACAAGGTTATGCTTAAGGCCCGAAGGCGTTGCATTTTTTCTGGACCAAAGCTTCCAGCGGAGCTTGAGGTTATCAATAAGAGCGTTTTTTTGCTTTTTCGATTGTAAAGACTTTGCGCTTGTGCTCATGCTTTTTCTTAACCTCCTCCACTTCGTTGGTATGCATATATTTCTTCATGACACCGAAGATCAATGCTATGACAAGGCCGATGAACAGGAAATATATCCAGCCCATGGCAGCGGCATATTCGAACTGTACATCCTTAAATCCTGTGGTCTGCATGTAGGTAAGCAGCGGGTTTGACAGATCCGTAAAGGAAGCAACCACCGTGTATACCATAACTAACAGCATGATGGGTGAGATCATGGGAATCGTTACCTTCCAGAATATTTCCCACTCCGTAGCACCGTCGATCTTGGCGGCCTCGTACAGGGAAGGCGAAATGCTCTGAAGTCCCGACAGGAACAAAAGTATCTGAACTCCCGAACCCCAAAGGACCTTCACAAGTACCGCGAATACGGCCTGTACCGCATCCACAATCGTGGTTCCGAAATAAGAAAGCACGTTGTAAGGGATTATTCGTCCGTCGGCTATGTTAAGAACCTTATTTGCAACACCCTGGTTCAAAAGCTGTTTCATTACCATACCGGATCCCAACAGGAAGGGTATGAAGAAAATGACTCTGAACAATCCTCTGCACTTGATGTCACGGTTTAACATGATCGCAATTATAAGCGAAAGGATAACCGTCAAGGGGAAGTTTACAAGTGTCGTGGTGACCGACTGCCAAAACATGGGAAGGAAGTTTATATCAACGATAAATGCCTTGATAAAGTTGGTCAGTCCTGCCCATGAGATCTTCATTCCGACGATGGTATCGATCTTACCGAAGGCAAGTCGAAGCGACGTAAAAAGCGGATATATAAAGAACAGACAGATACCTATCAGGAAAGGTGATATAAATACTAAGCCTTTTAACTGGTCACGTTCGTGTAATGACATTTTTTTCTTTTTGCGGGCCGTATCAGTCACCTCCCTTCAATATCGTGTAATCTTCTGCATTTACGGTAATACCGTTTATCGTTACCGGCGCTCTGTCATAGTTAATGTAAATGACTGTGCCGTCTTCATATCCGATCTTTACCAGATCGTCCGTTAAATATTCGTGAGAAACAAGCCGTTTGCCGTAAAGGAAGCCGAGGTTTGTCTTCATCTCCGTATAAACCGAAAGCACATCGTCCTTCCAGTCTTCATAGGTGGAGGAGAAAAGATCCGTGAAGTTTGTTTCTCTTAAGTTAAGGGCCGATTCGTAAGTAAGTGCGAAATACGGAACCGAACCGCATTCAATCCATTTAAGCTTCTGGTGCGTAAGATCGTAGGAAAGGTTTCCCGCACCGTCCGTGGAGTAAGGGACACAGCCCGAAAGGACCATTTCCACAAAGGGTACCGAGTAATCGGTTATGGAAAGTCCGAAGACCTCTTCTTTTATCTCGTAAACATAATCGGAATTTGCAAAGGCATACTGGTTATTGCCCAGCACTGCGGACTTTCTTCCGCTTCCCTGTGTGTCCGCCAGAACGTTTGAAAGCTCCTGTGCCATCTCGTTCTTGGTGTAGGGATGGGTCTTGTTGTAATCGGGATAAGCAAATCTTGCCAGGGTCTGGTAAGCTACGTTTATGGAATCCATGCCGGAAAGGTTCTTAAGGAGCTTGTTGTTTCTGCTCCTAACGGAGGCTGCGTTCTGAAGGTATCCGATCTCGCCGTTAAAAAACTCCAGTGAAAGCTCGGTTCCCATTCCGTCGAAAGCCACGTCCTTTGTCTGGGAAATACCCTTTGTCTTGTTGTAGACCCAGGTGGTATCTCCTTCGAGATAAACGTTTACGTTTTTATGTCCGTCAAGATATTTGTCCAAGGCCTTAAGCCCCGAAGTTCCGCCGATCTTTGAGGAAGCGGGCCAGATATCCTCGTAAAAGGATCCGTCCGACTGCCATGCTTTCAAAACTATATCCAGGTTGGCGACTCCCGCTTCGGAAAACTCTTCTGCGATGGTCTCCACGTTCTTAAAGGATGTCATGGGGATGTATTCCTTAAAGACCATTCCTTCTTTGACCGCTCCGGAAAGAAGTGTCAAAGCAAGGGGCATTTCCCTTGATTCGCCTGCGTTAACCTTAAGCTTACCTACGCTTAAAAGGTAATTTCTGTAGGTTTCCGCCATGGAGCTGTAGTTTGCGTCATCACCCGAAAGCATGAAGTATCTGAACTCTCTGTCCTCGGGGATTATCTGCTTGTCAACTCGCTGGAAATAACCTGCGGAGGTATTTCCGGCATCGGTTGACATGGTGTTTGCTTCTACATTGAACACGTTTCTGGTCTGAACCAGGAACCCTGCATGGTTAAGGTCCACAACATATCCCGAAGGATAAACTTCAACTCCGCAGGAGGCTTCACCTTTGGTGCCTGCCGCAAACAAGGCATTGTCGCCGTTCTTTATACCGTATACCGGCATGCAGGCTGTGTATCTGTTAACGGACTCATCATTGTATAGATTCTTGAAGGTCGCGTACTTGTTTGCGTATGTGTAATAGTTTGCTCCGATAACGTTCGAGGGTCTTACTGATGCCTTTTCATAGGTTGTGATGGCACCGCTTCCGTCGGGATAGAAAAGATATCCGCCGATATCATTTGTGGAAGCACCCATGAAAGGCATAAGCTCGATCTCTGCAAGTGCGAAACGGGATCTTTCGTCTATCTTCTCCCAGGGAATCCTTACTACAAGCTCGTTTCCGTCAAGAACATATTCGACGGTTAAGAATATACCCGGTTTTAAGAAGCCGTAGGTCACCGACACACCGTTATCGATGTATTCGCTTTCAAGCCATCCCATATCCTTGCCGGAATAAATGGTCTTGGGCGGAGCATCACGGTTCTTTAAGTCGTTATAGGTAATGGTGATGGCCGACTGCAGGTAGGCGCTCCATACTTTACCTGCGCTCTTTACGTTATAGACTTCTTCATCGGCAACACCTTTCCAGATATAACCGGTCTCAAGGTTTTTAAGCCATATGCTGCCCTTTGCTTCGTTATAGAAAAGCTCGGCACCCGAAGTCTTTGCAATTGACTTGTATTCGCCTTCTGCCTTCAGGTCCACATTTCCCTCAGGCTCCACATAGTCCGTATTGTATGTTACCGCACGCTTTCTTGCGGCATCCACGCTTGATACTCCCCAAAGGATGAGGGCACCGACGATTATAAGGAATATGATGGTTCCGCGTTTTTCTTTAAGGAATTTCTTTATCATATCATGCCCTCTTTACAGGAAGTTGAGTCTGAACTCGTTCACAAGGCCGATGACGAACTGGATAACTCTGGCACTTAACACATAAACGATAAGTGCCACCAGCCATACAACCAGCATCATGAATGCGGAGACGAACATCATCTTGACGGTCTCTCCCAAACGGTAGTTGTTCATTACCATCATGGCCTGGAACAGTATCAGGAACATTCCGATATAGGCCACAACGCCGAACACTCCGTACCAGCCGCTCTGGGTCTTGCTCATAATGTGAGAAAGGAAGGTGAGCGGGAAATAAACAAGTATGTAAGGTACAAGGCTCATTGCGGAAGTAAATGTGATCTCAGGCATCTTACATTCGCCGCCGGCAATGGAGGTAGCCGCGAAGGACGCGGGTATCCAGGTCAGCGGAACTATCAGAAGTTTGACAGCCTCGAATAAGGGGTTGATGTTATTTACTTCGATGGTCGCAAGGGGAAAATGCACAAACAACAGATAGAACATTCTCACCGCATAAGCCAGGATAAACAGTATAAAGGGTATTATCATGTTGATACGCTTTTTGTTGTATCTTAAGCCTTCCAGCGTATCTATGGGATGAAGCACGGTATAACCGCAGTACAGAAGTCCCTCTCCTATCTTCATCTTTCTTCCCTTGTTCTCCAGGAAGTTCCAGAAGGCTTTCTTTGTAAACTTGATGAACATTACGATCACAAAGATCACAAAGGCGATAATGGCAAGAGCCGCAAGAAGAATCGGTGCGAAGTTTGCGCGCATTACCACATATTTGTATTCGTTGAAGGCCATGGTGTAAATATCGCGGTCCTTGGCTATCTTCGCCTCTTCCATGGCTTCTTTGTACATTTCCTGCTTGTAGTAGGTCTTTGCGATACCTACGTGAGCCAGGTTGTAGTTTTCGTCTGTCTTTAAAACCTGACGCCAAAGCTCAGCGCTGGTTTTGTAGTCACCCTGGTTAAACCTGGTGGTGGCCTGCTGGATCAGTTTGATAAAGTCCGTAGGCTCGAAAACCTGGATGTTATTGTTGATCCTGTCGAGAACATAAAGGTTACCCTTTGAATCAACGGCAATGGAGGAAGCTCTGGTGAAGGTACCCTTGCTCTCTCCGAGACCGCCGAAGGCAACAAGCATGTTTCCGTCCTGATCGTACTGATACACTTTACCGTTAACCTGCTCGATTACGGTAACGATACCGTCCTTGTCAACGCAAATATCGGAGAATATGGGCTCCATATAGTAGCCTTCATCATCGAAATATTCACCGAATTTAAATTTACGACCGGCAACGACTGTCTTTAAAAGCTTTTTATTGATGAAATCGGTAATGGGGTTTCTGATGGAGTTACCCACGGTCTTATATTTACGGTATATGTTGATACCGATGGAGTTCATCTTCTTAAGTTCGCCTTCTTCACGCTCCAGGGAAGTGGCATAAATCATGCCGTCGGGTCCCAGAGTCGCATTGATGAAGGACGAAGCAAGTCTCTTCGTTACAAAGGATTTCTGATCTTCCGACGCAAACTTCCTTAAAAGAGTTTCAACCAGAGAGAAACCGATATTTGTCTGTCCGAAGAAACCTCTGAACTGTCCGTTTCCGTCGATGATCATGATATTTTCACCGCGGACTACGTAAATGTAACCTGTGGGCGAAACAACAAGTTTTGAAGGAGCAAACGCTTCACCGGTGGCCACATTTTCGGATTCGGGGTTCGTAAATTCCTCTACGAATTCACCCTTGCTGTCAATGTGAACGATACGCTTGTTTCCGGTATCGGCTACGTACATATCTCCGTCGTCATCCGCAAAAACACCTTCGGGACTGTTGAAGCCCTTCTTGTCGCCGTAAAAGATTCCCACGGTCTTATAGTTCTTGTCCATTTTAACGACGCGCTTGTTGCCGGTATCTACGATGTAGATATTGTCGTATTTGTCGATGAAGAGGTCCTGAGGCTTGCTGAAGTTAACCTTCTTGTCCTCAAAATCACCTATGTTGTTGATGGTCTTGACTACGTTGTAGGCCTGAGGAACCGGCTGTCTGTAGGAGGAATCTCCCGTAACGTAGTTTTCGCCGGCTGCGAAAGCTTTTAGCGGGGCAGCGATAAGAAGCATGGATACTGCCATTATTCCGCAAGCTATTCTTTTTGAAAGCTTCATATCCTTTACTCCTTGATTCCCGAATAAACCATTGTTTCCATGACCTTACCCTGCATGAACGTAAAGATCAGAACCGTGGGAAGGGTCATTAAGAATGTGGCTGCGGCAACCGCTCCCGCACGGCCCACACTCATTCCGGCAGCGCCGCCGGAGATGGTCTGAAGTGCCAGAGGAAGGGTTTTCATTGCCTGACTCGTAACATATATAAGCGGTGAAAAATAATCGTTCCAGTTGTTGGTGAAGGAAAATACCACCAGTGTTGCGGTAGCGGGCTTCAATGCAGGCATTACCATCTTTAAAAAGATCTTGAACTCTCCCGCTCCGTCTATGCGGGCTGCTTCGATCAGTTCGTCGGGATACTGCTCCATGAACTGTTTGATAAGGAAAATGTTGTAAGCAACCGCGATATTGGGAAGTACCAGTGCTCCGTAGGTGTTGATGAGGTGGAGCTTGTTAACCACCATGTAGCTGGGGATCTTCGTTACGTGTGCGCTGAACATCAGGGCCATGAGGATCAGGTTAAAAAGTGTCTGTCCGCCGGGGGGCTTAAACTTTACAAGCGAATAAGCACCGAGGGAAGAAACCATGACCGTTCCGCAAACGATGATCGTCGTTACCACTACGGAGTTGAAAAAGTATCTCGTAAAAGGTACGGTACTTGAACCGAGGGATACCAACAGGTCCGAGAAGTTCTTGGTGGTCGGATGAGACACGAAAAACCTCGGAGGGAAAAGAAACAGCTCATCCAGGGGCTTAAATGCCGTACTTACAAGATAAACCAGAGGCAGTGCCGTAAAAGCAACGAGGGTAAGCATTACAACGTAAAGCAAGACCTTCGAAAACGTTATATGGAGCCACTGGCCTCTAAACCATTTGATCTTTAACATTACTGCTCTCCTTTGGATGAAAGAAGTTTCATTACGATACGACCGAGTACAAACGTGATGACAAACAGCACCACCGCAACTGCGGACGCATAACCCATCTGGAACCTGATGAAGGCGTAGTCATAAAGATGCGCCACTATGGTGTGGGCCGCGTAGTTCGGCGACGGCATGCCCGCCACGGAAACCGCGATCTCAAATACACCGAAGGAACCTACGATGGAGTTGATGGCACCGAACAGGAGCTGGGGTTTCATAACGGGAAGCGTTACGTAAATAAGTTCCTGAAACTTGTTCTTTACGCCGTCAATAGCGGCTGCTTCGTAGTAGGAACTGGGTACATTCTGGAGACCTGCAAGGAATACCAAGAACCCTGTACCCATACTCATCCATAACTGGATGAAAACAACGACCTTCATGATGTAGTTGGGGTCGGTGTTCCAAAGGATAGGCTCATCGATAAGTCCCCAGTTAAGGAGGATGTTGTTGATGTAACCGTAACGGTCACTGGAGAAGATGACCATCCACACTACGCTCATTGCGATACCCGATGTGATAGAGGGTGCGTAGAAAGCAAGGGTGAAGGCTCTTCTTGCTTTTAACTGGTTGATGACCCATGCGGCCAGGAATGAAAGCAGATAGCCCACAGGGCCCACGATAACCGCGAACTTAATGGTGTTCGAAAGGGCTATTGTGAAGACTTCATCATCCAGAAACAAAAGCTTATAGTTGTTAAGACCCACGAAGTGAGGGGTCTGCATCATGTTATAGTCCGTAAAGGAAAGGCCGATGGCGGTAAGTACCGGCGCCACGGTAAAAATGGAAAACAGGATCACAAAGGGTGCAAGAAATGCGTATCCTATCCAGTTTTTCTTCCAGAATCGGCTGATCCGCTGTCCGACGGTATATTGCTTCATCCGTTCTCTGTACAGTTGTTTTGCGAGGTTATTACTCATCGGCTATTACTCCGTATTCTTCCTGCTTGCTTCGCATCTCTCGATTTATGTCTTTAACCGCCTGTTCAAGGGCTTCACGCACATTACCGCCCGAGATGACAACGGTGGTCCATGCGTTGGTCAGGTGTCTCTGAGTCATGTAGGAACCTAAAAGCACGGGTGTTTCTCTTGCCCATTTCCACTGCTCTTCGAGAGTGGATATATCCTCATCGTCCCAGTCAAGACTTAAGAATGCTTCTATGTTTGCCGTATTCCATCTGCATTCGGCGCCCATGAGGGCTTCAACTTCTTTTGCGAAGGTTGACTGAACTTCCGCAGATGTCCACCACTTTAAGAACTTCCAGCTCTGTTCGGGTTTCTTACTCTGCTTCATGATGATGTCGCCCTTTTCGGTGATGGCACCGGCGGAACGATCGATCTCGCCGTTTGCTTTGCGAACACCGGGCAAAGGAGCTATGCCCCACTTTCCGGCGATTTCGGGAGCGCCCACCGAAAGCTGCATGTAAGTATTGAAATCGCCTACACCGAGAGCCGTGATTCCGGATCTCATGCGCTGGTAGAAGTTTGCGGTCTTGGGGACACCGTAGTTGGTGAAAAGTTCGGTATATTCTTTAAATGCCTGATAAGCTTCGGGGGTATCGAGGGCCGACTTCATTCCGTCTTCCGTATAGAAGCTTCCGCCGTTCTGGAACAGGAACTGCGTGAAGTCTCTTCCGAAGTAGAACTCCAGTCTCTTCTGATAAAGGGCGGGAAGCACATAGTCATAAAGGTCCGCTCTCGTATCGGGAAGATCGATGCCGTAATCACTCAGGATGTCCTTTCGATAGAAAAGAACGTTAAAGTTCATGGTCTCGGGCAAAGCATAGGTTCCGCCCATATATTCGTAAGGAGTAAGAGTCGCGCCTACGAATCTTTCCTTAACTTCATCAAAGCCTTCCATCTGTGAAAGATCGTAAACCTGTTCACGGATGGCAAATTCAACCGGGGATGTCGCATCTACGCCGAGAGCCACGTCAGGCGCTTTGCCGGAGGTGATGGAAAGCATCAGTGCGTTTACGTTACCTGCATTTAACTGGCTGGCGGGAAGCACGTTTACGTTGATGGCGATACCGGTTTTCGGGGTGAAGCTTGAATCCGCAAGCTCCTTGATAACCTCGGCCCATTCGGTACCGCGGGCAATCCACACGTTGATGGTGTCTGTAACGACCACATCCTCAGAAAGCACGCCGCCCACATTGTCATAGTCCTTGGTGAAGGAAGAAAAGAACTGTGTCATGGTGGCTCCGATTTTCTGGAAGAAGTTTGAAGTCTTATCCTTCCACTTTTCGGCGGGACTTCCCACTTCGAATCTGTCGATCACAAGCGGAACGCTCTGAAGGGATAAGTACCAGTTACTTAAGGATTCCTGGGATCCGGTCAGGTCGCCCATTTTCTTTGCGATACTGAAGGGATCGTCCAGCATGCTCTTTATCTGGGCTCTTACCGTCAGGAAGTTGTTTGCCATGGCGGGTGTCTTGGTGGCAAGGCCCTTTGCCATTTCGTACTTCTGTGTGAGGGAATCAATCAGGTAAGTCATCTGACCCGGAAGCTCGGGTATTTTTTCAAAGAATTTGTAGTCGTAGTTGGGGTCGGGTGAATCCGTTGCCAGCATTGTTATGTTCAAAAGCATGTCGGAAAGCACGCCGATGTCTTCCATTATGGAATCAAGAATGGGTCCCATGTCACCCATCTTTACTGTCATGGTAATGGTGTGGGTTCCCTCTTCAAGGTAGAAAAGGAAGGGATTCTTGTTCTCATCAGAGAAGGTTTCAAAGTGCCATGCGGTATCGTAATCGAACTTATATAAAAGAAGTTCTTTGAAAGGTACGGTACCGTCGATGGCGATCTGTCTGGTGGATGCAAGACCGTCGTTCCAGTTCTGCTTAAAGTAGCAGCCCATTTTGTAAAGGCCCGACTTGGGGACATTAAATTCCCAGGTGATGCTCTGGTTTCCGATCCTCCATCTGTATCCGCCCATTACATTAAGAAGTCTGTTGACGCTGGAGGCGGGCTCCACAAGGGGATCGCCGTCGTTGTCTCTCCTTAAGGTAATGTCGTTTTTCTCTATGGTGGAAAGCTCGGCCTGGAATTTGATCTTTTCTACATCAGTGCCGATCTCCGGGTATCCGTTAGCCTTATATTCGGCAAGTTTTTCTTCGTAAGTAGGAACTTTCTTCGGGGAAACAAGCTTTAAACTTCCGATGTACATGTCAACCTTGTTGTAAATAAGGTCAATGGTATGCTTTCCTTTGGTAAGGTTAAAGCAGAAAGGCTCGGTAGCTTTACCCGAGGTATCCTCAAGGAGTGTTGTTCTCCATCCGTTTACGGCAACCTGTCCGGGTCTTGATTCATCTCCGATGGAGTTGACCACGGGCTCGCCTTCATCTTTAAAGTATCTTGCGAACTTAATGTCCGAGCACTCGGTGAAGGGGCTTTCTCCGTCTATATAAAGGATCCGCTTGCCCACATCCGTAACATCGGGATTAAGGAAGTAATCAACTTCTATTCTGTAAAGGCCGTCCTTGGGTGCATTGACTTCGAATCTTAAAAGCTCATTGTCCTTCTTTGAAGCGACGGCGGTCCTTCCTTCATATGAAACGGGTGAAAGGATATTGCCGTTTGCATCCTTAACATTGGAAATGTCTGCCGCGGCATCTTCCCCGGGGAACATGGACTCATTGAATTCGGAACAATACTTGGCGTAGTTATCTTCGCTGCCCGCTCCGTATTTCCATTCGATATGCGTTCCGTTGAAACCGGTGTATTTATCCTTGAGTTTGTCGCCGGACTTTGCATAAACGCCCGAAGCAAAAAACTGTCCGGATACCAGTGCTACCGAAAGGAAAAGCGCGGTGCTTCTTTTTATGTACGGCATAAGACCCTTACGTTCCAAGGTGTTACCTCCCACTTGTACAAAATGCAAAAAGCATGGCGTCTTTTTGCACGAGATTTACACAAATTTTATATTTCTTTCATATTCAGAATATAAAAACTGTGCAACATGTTCAATGAAACCTATTTGATATTGGTTTCTTTTTTTGATAATATGCAAGATATGGAATTGCTTTTTTTTGCTTTTTATTATATTATTTTGACCATAGAGGGATTTTTATGGACAAAAAGAACACGAAATTCAGGTGGTTTCGTTCAAGAAACGAACAGAAAACAACAGAATCGGATGAAACCCAAAACAAGACCCCGAATACGGGTGCCGAACCTGCCGATTACGAGAGCTACCTTGCAGGGTGTACGGCCTCCACATACTCGGGATTTATTTTGGAAACAAGATATACCAGGGACAAGTTCCCCGAAAACTACGCGGAACAGTTTCAGACCATTATCGATACCTGCAGACAGGTATTTATGGTATCAAACATCCACTACTTCATCACCAGAGCCAATCAGGCCGGCGGAAAGTTCGTATGCTACCTGAATTTTGACAACAATAACATCCGTGTCATAACAGAATTTGTTAAACAGCTTCTTTACAACAACACCAATTACATAGATTTCAACATCTTCTATGCTTCCGGTACCGACTCACCCGAGGAAGTCAAGGCAGAACTGGATTTTCTTCTTAATATGCCGCCCTATTCCCTGATCTTTGGCTACAACAAGAAGATCCGCGGTTTTTATTTCAAGGACTGTGAACTGTCCGACGCCGTCATAAATCCGGCGCCTTTGGCCATCAGCCTTAAAGAAAACCGCATCGAAGATGCCATCAATTTTCTGATTGAGGAAAAAGAAATTTTTGATAAGATAATCCATACGGATCTCAGATATTCCTATCGAAGGATATATGATTTTCTTATAGACGCCTATCTCACTCTCATGGATTTTTACAGAAATCCCGAGATGCCGGGCCCCGAATACAGTGAAAATTTCGAAGGATATCTGTCAGAATTCGAAGATGCGGCCCACTTTATAGATAAACTGTGCGAAGATCTTCAGGATTACGCCGACAAATATCCGGCCTTTCGCATGCAGTCCATGGAAAGTGACCTTATCAGAAATGCCATGGACTATATAAAGGAGCATATCGCTTCCGTCACCCTTCAGGACGTGGCAACCCACTTCAACGTTTCCTATGCCCATTTGAGCCGTCTTTTCAAAAAGAACACCCGGATGAATTTCACGGACTATGTGGCTGATATCAAACTGGATCTTGCCACCGAACTTTTAAAAGAGACAAACCTCAACATAGCGGATATATCCGGCAGGCTCGGCTACAATTCGCCTTCGTACTTTTTAAACAAATTCAAGGATCGTTATAAGGTCACACCCAGTGTCTACAGAAAAAAGTACTTTATAGAAAACGGAAAAGGATAACCCTTTTCCGTTTTGTTTTATCTTAATGCCATATAATTTCTGTTTACTTCGTCTATTATCCTGCCGTACCCGTCTTCCACTATCCGGTCGAGTCCCTCCTTGAAATCCTCAAGCGTTATGGATCCGCAGATATATCTTGTTCTTAATTCCGCCGCCGCATCATCAAGGGCTGCCCCGATGGCGGCATAGCTTTCGGAGCTTGCAAGATAGGAAAGAGCGGGGTTAACCTCGGCATAGGGAAGAGCCGCAGCATAGGCTTCGTTCTGGGCTATGGTAAACTTGGTTTCTTCCACGGGTACCACCGCAATTTCCGCAGAGGGAAGATAGGGAAGCATCTGGTTTAAGCCCTTATAGTTGTTGGCCCGCGTCACATCATCCGTGTCGGTGTCCCTGATGACACCGTCCACAAGGTCGTAATTGATGCCCTCGAGCCCGTACTGGGTGATGGTAAGCATCTCTTCTTCGTTTAATCTGTCAAGGAAGGTAAGAACCTTCTCGATCTTCTCGTCGGAATCAAGGCTCGTTGCCGAAAGTGTAAAGAATCCGTTATATCCGGAAGTTGCAAGGGTATGTCCGTTTACAGCTCCGTAAAGCACCATGGAAGCGGTTTCTTCGGGATTGACCACCGAAGGAGTTTTGGTCTCCTCCGCTTCATAATACTGCCAGATTCTTTTTCCGGAATCAAGGACGTCGATAAATACGCCGTTTTCGCCTGTTTTACAGCCGTTGGACCAGGTATTGGTGGGGCGGGCCGCAAAATCCCGCGCCATAAGCCCGTCGTCATAGAGCCTTTTAATGTATTCCACTGCCTCGAAATATTCGTCGCAACGCCATACGGGAAGGAGCCGGCCGTCCTTTACCTGCCATCCGTTTCCGCAGCCGAACCAGGTCTGTATAATATCAAAGGGCCCGGTATATGAAGTCATTTCAAGTCCTACGGTATCGTCCCTTCCGTTTCCGTCGGGATCCCCGTAAGTAAAAGCATAAAGCATCTCATATACGTCTTCGGGAGTGGCTCTCTTAGGAAGCGTCACGTTTAGCTTTTCCGCCCAGTCGGCCCGGTATGAAAGGCCGAAACGCCCCACCACTCTGGACCTCGGGATAGCGATAAGCTTACCGTCTATTGTAAGGTTAGCCGCCACATCCATGGACATCTTCGAAAGATGGGGGTATTTTTCTTCATCGAAAATATATTTAGAAAGGTCAACAAAAGCTCCGTTTTTGGCTGCAGCGATCACATCTCCCGTAAGATCTCCGCCCCAGGACATGATATCCGGCATGGTCTTCGGAGACGAAACATAAAGAAGGTTCCTGTCGTAAACCGCGTCGTTTGCAATCCATATAAGATTAAGATTGACATCACAGTAATCTTCTATCCTTTGAAGAATCCGCGAAGCATATTCGCCTTCGTTGTTGACTCCGCCGTTTATGTCGATAAGCGAAAAAGAAACAGTCATCCGGTCCTTTTTCGGAGTTGCGGCAGGATCCACGGAACTGCCCTTCCCGCAGGAAGAAAGAAGAACCGAAAAAGCCGCAAGCGCCGCGAGTATGTACTTTGCTTTATTTTTTCTTTTTAACATGTTTCCAACCCATTTATGACAGTTTTCTGAACTTGCCGGGAGTAAGACCCGTTGCCTTCGAAAAGGCATTTATAAATATCTGGGAATCGGGATACCCAAGAGCTTTTGCAATCTCCGAAACGGAGTTGTCGGTTTCCAGAAGCTTTCTTTTTGCTTCTTCCAGTTTATAGGCTTCAATGAATTCGGAGAAGGACTGGCCCTTTTCCATTTTCATGACCTTCCAGATATAGGTCTCGTGAACGTTTAACTCCCTTGCGCACTCCGAAAGAGTGATATTCCCGTTGTTTTTGCGGACCAGTTCCTCGAGTTTGTTCATTATGCTTCCGGAACCCTGTTCAAGCTTGTCACTTCTGGCGGAAAGGATCACGTCAATGAGCTGGCTCTTAAGATAACGCCGTACACGGGCGGGTTCCATTGCTTCCAGCACATCTCTGTAAATTTTTCTGAGGCCGTCGGGGAAGAGTTTCGAAAGCTCAAGGTCTGTTTCGGAAGCCGCCTCGATAATGGCGTTGATCATGCGGGTGTAAAGATACATGGCATCGTCGTTCGAACGGATCTCACCGATATAATTGCTGAAATTGTCAAGCACAAAGAAACACTGGTCTCTGTCGGAAGCCTTTATGGCGGTCTGAACGTCCTTCTCAAAGGAAGTGTTAAAGTTCTTTACCCTGGCAGTCATGGTGTTAAGGTAGAACCTGCATTCCTCTCCCGACTTTGAAACACCTCCCTTATCGCTTAAGATAAGGGCGTTTATACTCTCTCTGTAGGCGGCGTATATGTGTCTGTGCTCCGTGTGGGTGGCGGAAATACCCATTAAAATCCTGTAGCCGAAGCGCTCCTCCACAAAGCTCTGGATCCCTTTGTAGAAGCGCATTATCTTATCAAGCATCACGCTTTCGTCATCGTCTCCGAAGATACAGAACATGGTGCTTGCATTATACACAAGGGGGAGCCAGGAAAGCTCCTTTATTTCCTCCGGGATTTCTTCCACAATCTTAAGGCACACCGAGTCTTCGCTTATGTTGTCGCCTGAGTAATCTCCCGTCAGATTAAGCACCATAACTGCGGAAGCAAAATACCTGCAGGGTGCAATGTTCAAGCCCTTAAAGTACTCATTCCACTCATCGTCGGAACGGACTTCGCCCCTGATGAGTCTTAATTCAAAGAGTTCCTGTATCTTTTTCTTGTTGGCCACCACAGTCTGTTCAAGCATCTGTCTGTCGTACTTGATACCTTCGAAACGATCCCTGATATATTCGATCTCATTACCTTTGATGGCTTCCCCGGTCTCTCCCGCCACGTTTTTAAGGAGGGTATCTAACGGATGATATGCAAGATATGCAATTACCACAAAGAAAACCGATATAAACACCAGGAACGCAATAAGAGTATAGGCGTTAAACCTTGAATATACGTGGGTCCTGGCGTCGATACTTCTGATTACGTCGAACTGCCAGCCAAGGACACTGGAGGAAGAACGGCTTACAAAAAGCCCTTCTTTTTCAAGTTTTTTGGAATTGCCCTCCGAGATCTTTTGATAATAATCCGTGTACCCGGGATTGGTCGAAAAAACGATCTTTCCGGTCCTGTCGGAAACAATGATCTCCTCGTCCGAATCGCAGAAACTGCCGATTAGGTCCTGAACCCTGGACATATTGATATTTACAAGAAGCATCCCGTAAACCCTGAATTTGTGGCTGGGAAGCTTGATAACGATATTAAGGCCCGCGGTATCCACACTCTTTCTGTAGTTTTTGGAAAGGGGGTCCGGGGTCTTCCCCGAAAAGTTATAATGCCAGTAGTTTTTGTCGGTCTTTTCGTTGCCCCGCTCAAAAAGCTCCCTGATATCGTCCGCATTTACGATCTCTATGGCGGGGTAAAGGCCCTTGTCGGAAAGGACCACGTTCATATTGTAGTTTATAAGGGTATATCCGTTGATGAAATCTCCGAAGATCTTGCCGTTTCCCAGGACTTCCTGGGCCTTGTGATAATAGGTATAGTCGGAATAGTCGACCTTGTGTTCAAGGAGCCACTCAACGCTTTCCTCCGTTACCGCATACTGATAGTACTGCCAGAGGTTTTCAAGGCGCTCGTCAACAGACCCTGCGATCTTCGAAGCCGTGTATTCGGCCTCTATCTTGGCTTCCGCACCCGCCTGCTTTTTATACTCGTTAAAATTGTAAGCATAAAAAAGGATCACGAAGGTAACTGAAATCGCGAAAAGTACAAGATAAACCTTATATTTGTATTTTAGTCTTCCAAATCCCTTGGCGGGCTTTTTTGCGGACTTTTCTTTTTCCATCAAAGCACTCCGTATACTTTAAGATCCGAATATTCCCCGATCATGGGCGCAAGCTGTCTGAAGCCTATCTTGCCGCCTTTAAGGCGCTCTCCGAAGGTCACGCCGTCATCAACGTACTCAAAAACCTTTAACTCGTTTATGTAAAAAGAAACCGTATCGCCCTTCTTTAATACCTTGATATCATAACTGTCCGTGCAGTCGTCTGCGTCGGGAATGGGGTCAGCGCCCTGAGATACCAGGTAAAAGCCGTAGCTTTTTCTCAAATTACAGGTATGAAAGGCTCTTTCATCCGCTTCTTTTCTGCGAAAATAAGACACGTGAAAGGCATTTATGTCCCCGTGATGATACTGGGGATATTCACCGGTTCTTTTTGCCAAAGACTCATCGAAAATGTCTTCCCCGTTACGCCCCTTGGCCGCAAAGAACATAATGGCAAGCCCCGGTTCCTTTATGGGCTTAAATTTCCAGGAAATAAGCACATCTTCGGGAAAATCCCTGTTAAGCCAGAAAACATAATTTGCTTTCTGTCCTTCCTTGGCGGGAAGTCCGTTTTCCAGTCTCATTTTCCCGTTTTCAAAATATACCTTCCCCTCTCCCTCCATCAAAAATTCGGAAATATCGTTTTCGGAAGCAAGGGGATTTTCGTATAAGAGTTTAAAAGTTCCTACATCTAAATCGGACATTTTTACCACCTGAATTTTACGTACAATTTGCCTTTTAAGGCCGTTATTTAAAATATATAATAAAAATTTTTGCTTGACAACCGCCAAATAACGGTTTACTGTTGAGTTGTCTTTAGGTCGAAGGCAAAAATATTCAAAGAAGGAGGAAACAAAAATGACCAACAAGAACTTTTACTTTTTACTTTCAGTAGTTTCTATGGCTGTAAGTGCGCCCATTTTTGCTGCCTCCGGACAGGTCATTGTTTGACGATTGGATAAATTAAAACTTTATCGTTAACTCAAGTCCCGGTAGCAAAATTAAATGCTTCCGGGATTTTTTTATGCGTTTTTATGTTACAAGGGAGGGATTATTATAAAGACTTCAAAGTTTAAACTCAAAAAATATCTTTGCAAATTCAAGTTTCATCTGCTTTGCGCATTGGCGGCACTGATTATTTCGGTGTCCCTTGACATGCTCTCACCGCAGATCGTACTTCATATCGTAGATGACGTAATCCTCGGAAAAGACTACTCTCACGTCAACTTCCTGCTGGCAGGTATCCTGCTTATCGGTGTGGGGCGTTTTATTTTCCAGTACGTGAAGGAATATCTTTTCGACTATACGTCCGTAAATGTGGCAAAACTTCTTCGCCGGGACCTCTTCGTTCATGTGGAAAGCCTCGATACCGCTTTCTTTGACAAGAACAACACCGGTGAGATCATGGCCAGGGTAAAGGACGACATCGACAGGATCTGGGATGCCATCTCCTACGTTACCATGCTGCTTATCGAAGTGACGGTACACACCGCCATAATCATCTTCTGCATGGCCCGTTTAAAATGGCAGCTCACCTTCATTCCCGTTGTTGCCATGGGGATCTGCGCTTTTCTTGCCATCATACTTGAAAAGAAACTTGATAAGGTCTACGACGACATTTCCGAAGAAAATGCGGAACTTAACACCACCGCCGAAGAAAACATCGGAGGTGTCCGCACCGTTAAGGCCTTTGCAAGAGAAAAATACGAGATTGAAAAATTTAAAAAGCATAATGAAAAATACTGCGAATACAACATCAAGGAGACGGAAACCTTTGTTAAGTACTATCCTTACTTCCAGTTTATTTCAAGGATCTTACCGTTCCTTATCCTGTTTGCCGGCGGCTTCTACTTCGTAAAGGGTGAAATGACCCTGGGTGAAGTTTCCGCATATGTTGCTTATTCGCAGAACATCGTATGGCCCATGGAAATGTTAGGGTGGCTTACCAACAGTTTTGCCAGTGCCATTGCTTCCTACAAGAAGATCAACAAGATCTATCAGGAAAAAGCAACCGTGGTGGAACCCGAAAACCCCGTGATCCTTGAGGGTGTCAAGGGAGACATCCGTTTTGAGAACGTCTCCTTCCACAAAGAAGATCTTCACGACATTCTTTCGGGCATCAGCTTCGAAGTAAAACCCGGAAAGACCCTGGGCATCATGGGTGCCACGGGCTCCGGAAAGACTTCCGTTGTGTCACTCCTTACCAGGCTCTACGATGCAACGGACGGTCACATCTATCTTGACGGTACGGACATAAAGGAACTGAGCCTTAAACAGTTAAGGCAGAACATCTCTCTTATCATGCAGGATGTCTTTCTTTTTTCCGACACCATATCCGAAAACATCAAGTTAGGCGACAGGGACAGGATCACGGACGAGATCATCAAAGAGTCCTCCGATAAGGCCTGCGCAAGCGAGTTTATCGAGAAGATGGACGACCGTTACGAAACCGTTATCGGAGAACGCGGTGTGGGCCTCTCCGGCGGTCAGAAACAAAGGATCAGCATCGCCCGCGCCATTTCAAAGCAGCATCCCATACTTATCATGGATGACTCGACCTCTGCTCTTGACATGGAAACCGAACGCGAGATTCAAAAGACCCTTGACGGCTTTGAGAACACCACCAAGATCATCATCGCTCACCGCATAAGCGCGGTAAGAAATGCGGACGAAATCATCGTTCTTGATGAAGGTAAGATCAAAGAAAGGGGCACCCACGAAGAGCTTCTTAAGCTTCGCGGGCTGTATTACGAAACCTATGTATCACAATACGGCGAAAAAGAAGCGTCGTAATATTCGCAGACGCTCACCGTATTATAAAGAAAAGGAGGCATAAACATGGCCTTTAATGCTATAAAAGACGACGAATGGCAAAGTGACGTAAAGAAAAGCGTCACGATAAAACGCCTTCTCACATATCTTACAAGCTATAAAAAGCAAATTGTCGGAGTCCTGTTCATCATGGCTTACTGCGTAACCGTCAGTCTCATAAACCCCCTGTTTATCGAGTCTGCCATCGATGATTACATCACTCCCAAGGATTTTAAAGGGCTTGCGATGCTTATCGGAATTGCCCTTGCGGTTAACATAATATGGATCCTTCTGGTGAAGCTCAGAATGAAGATCATGGCAAAAGTTACCAACAACGCCGTAAAGACCATACGTGAAGAACTCTTCACCCACCTGCAGACCCTTGATTTCAAGTTTTTCGATTCAAGGCCCACGGGTAAGATCCTTTCAAGGGTAATGAGCGACGTTAACGCCCTTAAGGACGTACTTTCAAATCTGGTAATAACCCTTATACCCGATGCGATCCTGCTTGTTTCCATTGTGGTGGTAATGCTTTTAAAAGACTGGCGCCTGGCACTCTTTGCCATGGCAGGTCTTCCCATACTCATGGTTTCATTGCTTTCGCTTGAAAACCTTTGCCATAAAAACTGGAAAAACGTCCGCAAGAAATCTTCCAACGTAAGTGCATTTGTGCACGAAGAGATTGCCGGCATCAGGATCGTAAAATCCTACTCCGCGGAGGAAGAAACCCTTGAAACCTTTGACGAACTTTTGGACGAGCACAAGAAAAGCTTCTTAAAAGCCGTAAGGATAAATGACCTTTACAATCCCTTTATCGAGATCGGATGGGCGGTAAGCTCCTTTGCAATGTATTTTGCAAGCATCAAGCTTATCGGTATCGACAATCTTTCAATCGGTACCTTAATTGCTTTCGGAAGCTACATAGGGCTCTTCTGGCAGCCCATATCCAGTCTCGGAGACCTTTATAACCAGCTTATTTCCAACATAGCCGCCGCAGAGCGCGTGTTTGAGGTTCTTGATACCGAACCTGAAGTCGGGGATAAAGAAGGTGTTTCGGAGCTGCCTCCCATCAAGGGCGCCGTGGACTTTAAGAACGTGACCTTTGCGTATGAAGATAACGTCAAAGTACTAAAGGATGTTTCTTTTTCCATCAAACCCGGTGAAACCATTGCTCTTGTGGGCCCTACGGGTGCCGGCAAGACCACCATCGTTAACCTCATAAGCCGCTTCTACGATGTTCAGGAAGGAACCGTCCTGATCGACGGCCACGACATAAAGAAGGTTACCGTGGAAAGCTTAAGGCACCAGATGGGTATCATGACTCAGGATAACTTCCTCTTCAGCGGCACCATCAGGGAAAACATCCGCTACGGAAAGCTGGATGCCACCGATGAAGAGATCATTGCCGCAGCCAAGACCGTCAATGCTCATGACTTTATCATGAAGCTTGAAAAGGGATACGATACGGAACTTGCGGAACGCGGAAGCGGCCTGTCCGTGGGGCAGCGTCAGCTCATCGCCTTTGCCCGCACTATCCTCTCCGACCCTGCCATTCTCATTCTGGATGAAGCAACCTCTTCCATCGATACCAGAAACGAACTTATGGTTCAGGCAGGTATTGCGGCCATCCTTAAAGGACGCACTTCCTTTGTCATTGCCCACAGACTCTCCACCATCAGAAAGGCCGACAGGATCTTCGTGGTAGATGACGGTATGATTCAGGAAGAAGGCAACCACAAAGAGCTTATGGAGAAACACGGAATTTACTACAAGCTCTCAACTGCTCAGGCAGTATAATTTACGATCGTCGAAAACAAAATCAAAAAGACCTGCAAACACTGCAGGTCTTTTTCTTTGTCTAAATATACTAAGATCAGTCGGGAATTACCAGTCCGCCGGTACGGGCCTTGACCGCCAGCTCAAGTCTTGAACGAAAGCCCGTCTTTTCGATCATGTTTGTAATGTGCATCTTGACGGTTCTTTCGGATATTCCCAGTTTATCCGCGATTTCTTTGTTGGAGCGTCCGTCCGTAAGTTCCCGCAGCACTTCCGTTTCACGCTCGGTGAATTCGGTACTTACGGCATTTCCGAGGCTCACAACGGGTGTGGAATCGGGATAAACCGATTCTCCGGCCATGGTGCGCTTCATAACGGCCAGGATAGGTTCTTCCTGAACCTCCTTGTACCAGAAGCTGTCTGCGCCGATCTGTTTTGCGCGGTTTATGTAGGAAACCTCCGGCATGGAAGTCACCATCAAAACTTTGGCGGAAGGACAGTTTTCTTTAATGGTCTTTGCCACCGTAAGGCCGCTGGCACCTTCGGTCATGACAATATCCATGATGACCAGGTCTGCGCCGAATTTAAGCACATAATCGGCTGCTTCCGAAGCGCTTGCGAAAGAACCCGCAAGAATAAATTCTTCCGATTCCGCAATCGCTCCTTCAAATACCTGCCTGGACATCAAAAAGTCGTCGGCAATAACCACTCTGTATGCCAAAATACGCTCTCCTTCTAGTCTGCGTCAAAGGGCAGTTCGATCCTTATGGTAAATTCGGGACCCGGGGTAACCTTCATGGTCCCGCCCGCCGATTCGACCCTGTATCTTAGATTCTTAAGCCCGCCGGTCTCTTTGACGGTTTCATTTATTTCGGAACTTGCTGCACCATCTAATTCAGCGGCATCTTCCTTTAAGACTATAATACACGACTTTTCGTCCGATTCAATCGAAACATAGGCCTTCCTGCCCGCTGTATGCCTTAAAATGTTGGTGATATGCACGGTTATTGCCGTATCGATCACACTTCTAAGCTGCTTGTTTGCAGGAATAGTCCCTGAGAGCAAAACATCCACACCCATGGACTTTGCCTGACGGATGCAAGTTGAATAATCAACGCTTTCACTGTTTTCTGAAGACTCCTGTGAAGCCTCATCGATATTGCTCATTGCCCTGTTCCATTCAAAGAACAAAGCATCCTTATCGACACGCGCAGAGTTCAATAAATACCCTTTGGTCATAAGAAGGCACCTTCCGAGAGTATCATGAATTCTGATTTTCTCAGCCATTGCTTCTTGTTCAAGAGACAAAAATGCGGCAAGCCCCAAAAGACCGTAGTCAACGCGACTCATCTCTCTGCTTCTCTTAAGAAGATTCTTGGGTGTTTTACGCATTGAATAGCGCGCGTTTAATTCAAATCTAAAGGTATCGTCAGACTCACTGCACTTTACTTTTGCGCCTAAGATATCAAGGATTTCTTCACTTACCCATTCACGTCTAAGCAGTGCGTCTGCGGCTTCAAATGGTTCCATTCCGACATCCACGCTCATCTTAAAGCTGATATGCTCATGCTCTTGTGACACCTGCACCTTTACATAGCAGGCGTTCAAAAGTCCGGAACCCATAATCTTGTCAAAAAACTCATAAGCTGTGATTATCAAAAGTGAAGGGACTTCAGCCTTACCGGTTTCTTCGTACCCGGTGGAAACACCCGCAAGTTCGTAGTATTCAAAGGATTCACGGATTGAAAGCGACAATTCCTGAGTGTTCAAAAACCCTTCTTTGTCTGCGATAAGTTCGAGATTGGCGCGGCGCTTAACATATGCCCCAAGACACCCAAGTTCGATTAAATCTTCTCTAAAGGTTTTTTCATCGCCGCAGTTTCTGAGTCTGTCAAAAATAAGCTTAAGTTCAGCCATTTTGGAGCTTACCGACTGTCTGATTCCGTCTCTTATCCAGTCCCTTTCTTTAATCAAAGAATTGCCCGGTATAAGTCCAATCAGAATACAACTCTCCCACAGCCCAAGGAAAATGAACATCTCCACTTCCTGAAGATTATAAAGAGATATTCCCCAAGCCTTCGGGCTAGAGCCTCCGTTTGCATAATAAACACTCCAGGCTATAAGCCCCAGAAGCTGTGTAATTACAGGGATGTGCACCAGTTTCCTTGATGCGGACACTCTGCACTTTCCGAGTATGATTCCAAAAGAAATCAAAGAAAGCAACATATACCAGCCAATCGACACGTAGGCAACGGGGCCTAACTTTCCGTGAGCTGATCCGTTTGAGTACGTTATCACCACACCGAGAGTATGATAATCACTCATTAAAATGATTAGACACAGAGTCACGCACAGGCCTGTAAGCACGTTTATTGCCGTTCGTCTGGCATTTCTTGTTCCGATATGCTGAGTGATTGCCAAAGAAAGCACGGGAGTAACGAGCAAGGGAACATAATACAGATACCAGCAGAATCTGTCCAGAAAGCTTCCCGTTACGGCATAGTCCCATCTGATGACTCTCACCACAAAAAGCAGGATAAGCATGACCCCGCCAAGTTCCATGCGAAACTGCACAAATCTGTCCGGGATTTCCTCATGGACAGAGACCATCCAGAAAACAACAAGCCCGATATAAAGATAAGTGGTGATACCGTTTATGCCTATCACAGTGGACAGAATATTCCACGTCGCGGTAAGAAGTATCCACCCAAGTATCAGATAATCTGTTTTAAGACGTTTCTTTACCATACTTTTTCAAGGCGAAGGACTTCAAAGCCGTCCGCCTTACCCTTTAATTTGACTGTTCCGCCGAGGCTTTCGACCGCTATTCTGTCTTTAAGCGCATCGGCAACCGCACGGCTTATATATACGCAGCCTCCAGGAGCATTGGCTTCGAGCCTTGCCGCGGTATTTACGGTATCACCGATGGCGGTATAATCCATGTGCTTGACGGCACCCATGTTTCCCACGACTGCGGGGCCGAAATGAACACCCACGCCCACCTTTAACTCTTCGCCCATTTCTTCTTTGAGTTCCTCGGAAACTTTTGCTGCTCCGTCAACAATATCTTTAGCGGTAAGAATCGCATGATAAACCGCGTCCTCCTGCGGAAGCGGTGCTCCCCAGAAAGCCATCATGGCATCGCCCACGAACTTGTCGAGTGTGCCGCCGTGAGCCTCTACCGCGTCACTTGCCATTGTAAGATATTTATTGAGAATAGTCACCACCTTCTCTGGCGAAAGTCGTTCTGACATGGTGGTAAAGCCGCGTACATCAACAAATAAAACCGCAATATCACAGGTTTTTCCGCCAAGCCCGATGTTCTCGGTACCTGTCTTTAAAATTTCTTTTACGATTTCGGGTGCGACATAGCGCTGGAAAGTATTGGTAATCTGCCTTCTTTCAAGAGCCGCCTGAATGTAGTGCATCGCAATTGAAACAAGATAAAATACGGCGATTCCAAAGGGTATCCACAGAGGATGAATCAAAAGTCCACCGTTATATAAAAGCACCGAAATCACAAGTCCCGCAGCTATCGTTAAACCGGCGGTCACCGAAGACCAGATAACCTTAACATTCTGGAAAAACAGACCCAAAATCACGCAAATCACAAAGAAAATCAAAAGCTGCGGAAAGTCTGCGGCTTCGGTCTTATATGTGCGTGAAATCATCTGCTCCGCTACGTTTGCGTGAAGTTCCACGCCGTACATCTGCTCGGCGGGATCAACCGGCGTAAAGTAAGCATCCTGAAGTGCCGTTGCGTAGGGACCTATGAAAACGATCTTTCCCGCATAAAAGTCCGAGGGAATCTTTCCTTCGATAAGATCTGCAATTGAAATACCTTCACTGTACCCGCCGGGGCCTGCGGAATAATCAACATAGAACTGGCCGCGCTTGTTTACGGAAGGCTCTGTGATCTCCTCTCCGTTAGCTTTAAGAAATGCCTCCGCAACGCGGTAAGCCATGGAATAAATGCGTTCTCCTTTATTGTCAACATACAAGACACCGTGGCGCATAATCCCGTCAAGGTCATACATGAAATTTATATGGCCCTGAGTTGTCACATTCTTAAGAGAAGAATATGGATCCTCGTAATCAAGAACCGCGTAATTTTCGATTTTAAGGCCGCCTTTGCCGTCATCCACATAATCCGTGCCCATAACGGCTACAGAGGCTGTAATGACGTTTCCGAGGGCTTTGGCGGCACTTGCAAGGTGCTCATCCGCTTCTTTGTCCGTTTCACCGCCGTAAAGAGTATCGATTGCCACCACAGCGGGCCTGTTTGCGGGGTCTGCGTTGAGCGCTTCAAGAGCCCGGGCCATGATATGTCTGTCCCAGGTATTGTAGGCTCCGAGTCTCTCAAATGAGCTTTCGTCTATCCCGATTATCACGATATCCGAAGATACCGCTCCTGGCCTTTGATAAAGTCTGTCCTGCACCCATTTATCAAGACGTTTCAAAGCCCCCATCCCCACCAGAAAGGTGAGTATGAGGCTCCCGCCAAGGGCTATTATTATACTTTGCTTAATGCTCTTTTTCATTACCGCAAATCCTCTGTTTTATATAAACAATTATATCATTCTTCCGAAGGAAAATGCTTGCGTATGTAAGAACAGGAAATCCGAAGATCTCCTGTTCTTTTTTGTTCTTTTATGATTCACCGCTTCCGACTGCTTGCGCATTGCCGCCTGCGATGGGTTTAACCCAGGCCTCGCCGGATGTTACCTTTCCTTCGGCATCGTAACTGTATCCTGATGTGCTTCCAAAAATGGAAAGATTGGAACTAGATCCCACGTAGCTTGAGTGTTTACCGCCACCGCCGATTCCGGCACCGCCCTTGGTAGTGCTCGCTTCACCTACACCACCGCCGTATGCGGTTACCTGGCCTCCGGAGATTGTGATATCAGAGCCGCTGGAAGCTGCACCGCCACCGATTCCGGCACCGCCCGACGCTGCGCCTGCAGGTGTTCCCGTGTTCGTTCCGTCAGAAGTA
>JAEEGK010004297.1_pt1 | contig 35084 bp, 16 predicted proteins | sample 8958771 | NCBI WGS metagenome assembly JAEEGK01 (sample SAMN16246547, study PRJNA631951) | gut metagenome | biome: gut microbiome; feature: rumen; material: SC-attached | host: Bos | place: Iran: Karaj | collected 2018-10 | reverse complement strand
TTATTTTTAAATCTATCAGGACATCTATCAACATGCATTTGAAATACTTTTTTACCAAAAATATGAGTTGGATTATATGGACATTGAAAATATTTTACACCTAATAAATGTTTATTTTTGCAATTTTTAATATGTTCTAAAATAAAATTTGTTCTATGTCCACAAAGTAAAGGGCAAAATGGAAAGAACAAAGACATTTTATTTTATAATAAAAAAAAAATATAAAATAATTATTTTGCTTCATATTTTATTATATATATCAACCTTATAAGTTTTTTGTATATATTTATATATATAAATAAAATTAGTGAAAATATTTGTTAAAAAATAAAAAATTAAAAAAAAAATAATCTTAATATAAAAAAATCTTTTTTTCCTAATTTTAATAAATAAAAACAAAATAAATGTCTGCTCCACCAATTGGAATAGATTTAGGAACAACATATTGTTGTGTAGGAGTATGGAAAGGGAAAGTAGAAATAATACCAAACGAGCTTGGAAACCGTACAACACCTTCAGTAGTATCATTTACCCCAAATGAGCGTTTAGTAGGAGAAGCAGCAAAAAACAATATAACTCGATATGTAGAAAGCACAATATATGATGCAAAACGTTTAATAGGTCGTAGATATGATGATCCAATTGTACAAAAAGATAAAGAATTATGGCCATTTAAATTAGAAAAAGATTTTGAAAGTGATAGACCACAATATGTAATTGAATATAAAGGAGAAACAAAAAGATTTTATCCTGAACAAATATCAGCAATGATACTTGAAAAATTAAAAGGTTATGCTGAAGATTATTTAGCAGCACCAGTTTCTAAAGCTATTATTACAGTCCCTGCTTATTTTAATGATTCACAAAGACAAGCTACTAAAGATGCTGGAAGAATTGCTGGTTTGGAAGTACAAAGAGTTATGAATGAACCTACTGCTGCTGCTATTGCTTATGGTTTAGAAACTGGATGTAAAGGACCTAAAAATATTTTAGTTTTTGATTTTGGAGGTGGTACTTTAGATATTTCTGTTTTAAAAATTGAAAATTCTAAATATAAAGTACTAGCTGTTAGTGGTGATACTCATTTAGGAGGAGAAGATATTGATAATATTCTAGCTAATTTTTTAATTAAGGAATTTGAAGATAAAACAGGAACTAATTTAAAAAATAATAAGAAAGCTTTAAGAAGATTAAAAATTACTGCTGAAAAAGCAAAAAGAGAATTATCATTTTCATCAGAAGCACAAATAGATATTGATGCTTTAGCAGATGGTGAAGATTTAAATTTGACAATAACAAGATCAGAATTTGAAGATTTATGTCAAGATTTATTTGATAAATGTATACCACCATTAGATACAGCAATAGAAGATTCAAAATTAACAAGATATGATATAGAAGATGTTGTATTAATAGGTGGTACATCACGTATACCAAAAATATCAGAAATATTACAAGATTACTTTCACAAAGATAATTTATGTAAAGGAGTATCACCTGATGAAGCAATTGCATATGGTGCAGCAGTTACAGCAAATTTAATGTTAAATGTTGATGATGAGGAACCTTTAGTTACTGGAGAAGAAAAACCAAAACCAAAACCAAATGATAAACCAAAAAAAAAAGAAGATGATAATGAAGATGATAATGAAGATGAAGGTATATCAAGAATTGAATTTGAAGATGCTACACCATTATCACTTGGTATTGAAACTTTAGGTGGTGCTATGGAAATTATTATACCAAGAAATACTAGTATTCCTTGTAGAAAAGCAAAAACTTTTTCTACTGCGAGAGATAATCAAACTTCATTTAAAGTTGAAATTTTTGAAGGTGAAAGAAAATTAACTAAAGATAATCATAAATTAGGTGATGTTAGAATTACAGGATTACCTAAAAAACCAAGAGGAAAAATTGTTATTAAAATTATACTTCATATAGATAAAAATGGTATTTTAGATGTTAATGTTCAAACTGATGATATGGATAGTGGGAAATTAACTATTAAAAATGATAAAGGGAGATTAAATCAAACTGAAATTGAAAGACTTATTAAAGAAGCTGAAAGATATAAAGAAGATGATATGAAAAGAGCTCAACAAATATTTTCTAGGAATAGATTAGAACAATTATATTTAGATATGAAAAATAATGTTTTGAGTGGAGAATTAAAAGATAAATTAAGTAATTCAAATAAAAAAATTATTACTGATAAATGTGAGGCTATTCAAAAGTGGCTTAAGGCAAATAAAGAATTAAGTAAAGAAGATCTTGATGATAAATATGAGGAATTATTAAAAGATTTTGAAAATGTCCAAAAGACTCCTAAATAAATAATTATATTATTTTGTTTTAAAAATTTTATTAAAAACTGAATTATATTTTTAAATTATTATTTATTTTTTAATAACAATTTTTATTTTTAATATTTAAAAAAATTATTATGAATTAAAATTATTTTTATAATTTTATTTCCCATCTTATAATTATATTTAATTAATAAAAATATAATTTCCAAATAAATAATATTAATTTCAATTTTTTGTTTTTGAAATTAATAAATAATTTTAATTTAAAAATTTGTTTTTGAAATTACTATAATTAAAAATAAAAAGCAAAAAATGGAAAATGATGATGAAATAAGGAAAAAATATATGGTAAATTTTAAACCACATCAACCAAGAATAGGAAAAGATTATCAAGCAGTAATTCCAGAATGTCATCCAACAAATAAAGAGAAAAAAAAATCAGAAAACAAAACATTAATTCAATTAAACAATCAACATAAAGCACATTTTGAAATTGAAAATGAAAAAAGAGAAGAATATATTCCAGAAAAAAAAAGAAAATTAAAAGAATAATACTAAAAAATAAAAAAACCTTATAAATAAAATTTATAAAATATTAAATTTAAAATATTAATTTTTATGAAATATTTTTTATTCCATTTCTATTCATATTTATATGTTGATTATTTTGATTTATTTGATTTCTATTTTGATTTTGAATTAAATCAAATTTGCCTTTTCTATATTTAGTATTAAATTTAGAATTATTTTGATACCATGTTGTTCTTAATTGTTTCCATTCTTTATCAATTGTTTCATTACAAAAAAATGATAATACTTCCATTATTCTTGGTCTCTCATTATTTTTATTATCACTTAATGGTTGATTTGTTAATACTTTTTCTGTTGTCATTTTAACATTTATTGGTTCTAAATTTGATTTTAAATCATTTAAAATATTTTCTCTATTTAATTTTGTATTTTTTGCTTTTTTTATTTTATCATAACATTTTATATCATTTACTTTGTTTTCTATTGAACCATGATATTTCATTATTTCTTTCATTTCATAATAATCATATTGAGAAATATTTCTTTCTGATATTTCTTTTACTTCATCACAAAATTTTATAATTTGATTTATAACTTCTTTATTTATTTTTTGCTTAATTTGAATATTTTCAAATAAAGGATTTTTTTTTATAAAAGTAATATTATTATGATTATTAATTTTTTTCTTTTCAATTGAACCAAAGGAATATTTTGGTAATTTATATTTTTGTTCTATTTCTTTTGCATCTGTTAATGTTTTAATATTACCTGAGAAAAAATCTTTTAATTGATTATTATAATTAAATCTTGAAGTAGTTGTAATATGAATAGGTGATTCAATATTATTTGGAACATTATTAAAAGTATTTATAGTTAAAGCATTAAAATTACTTGCAAGCATATCAACATTAATTTCATCTAAAATTTTATCAATTATAAATTCAATATCTTCATTATCTAAATTTATATTTTTTGTAAATGAAAACATATTACAAATATCATTTAATATAAATTCATTTTTGCCATATAATGATATTCCCCAAATATAAACTAATTTTTGTAAAGGTGTTAATTTAGAAATAATTTCTTTTTGTTCTTCTTCATTTATTCTTTTTTTCTTTGTTTGTGATTTAAAAGGAATAATATCTTTCTCAATTAATTTTTTATTTTTACTAGAATTATCATTAAAGAAAACAGAAGGAAATGCTTTAAAAAAAACATTTTCAAAATCATATTTAACAGAATTTAAATTTATTTTTTCATTTTGAATTTTTTTATAATCATAAGTAGGTAATTGTTCAAATTTTTCTGTATTATGTGCCGTACCTAAAAAATTAAGTATATCATATGGAGTAAGATTTTCATCAAATTTAAATATTAAAGTTAATATATTATTTCCAACTAATTCATCAATCATTTCATCATCTGATTTATTTTTTATATTTTTATTTTCTATTTTTTTTTTTATTAAACTATTTGATGAAGAAGAAGTAGAATTATTATTTGATAAATTATTTGAAATATAATTTTTAATTGTATTATTATTATTATTATTATTATTATTAATTGAATTATTTTCTGTATTATTATTAATTGAATTATTTTTTTTATTTGAATCAATATTATTATTTTTATATATTGTTGTTTCAATTGAATGATTAATTTCTCCACTTATTTCATCAAGTAAATTTGTTATTTTTTTATGTAAAGTTTTAAAATCTAAACGAGAATCTTGCCCATATCCTAATGAATTATTTGAAGGTGTCCATAATGATGTTTGTAATTGAAGTGCATATTCACTTAATGAAAAACTTGTTATTTCATTTTTTAATTCTTGCTTTTTTTTCTCATCATTATCTATTCTTTTTATATTTTCTTCTTGAATTTTTATTATATTTCCTATTTCATTTAATATTTTTAAAAATTTTTCTATTTTTTGTGATTTTGATTCTTTTACTTTACTTTCTAATTGATTAATACATATTTTCCATTTTGTAATTTCATTCATAATATAATCATTATCTTTTTTACAAATAAAAATAAGTTGGTTTTTATTTTTATTATCATTACTTAGTGAAATTGAAGAAGTATTATTTGTATCTTTCAATGAACTATTTAAATTAAGACACTTTACATATAAAGAATCTAATTTTTTATTTTCTTCTTTTTTTTTTACTTCTTCTGAACAATATCTTGAAAAAAAAAAACAACTTGCTTTTTTCCATTTTCTTTCTTCATAAAAATCCAATGCCATATATTTACTTTGTACTATTTATTTAAATATGGATTATATATTATATTTTACATAAAATTATGTCCCAATGAGAAGGATGCTTAAATGGGTTGCTTATTGGAATTTTTTGTATTTCAAAATTTTTTGATAGTTCTTTCTTTTTTAAAATTAACTTATATTTAAGTAATTTTAACGTTGTTGGGTTCTCACTATAATAAAAATGTGTTATATTCAAAAATAATTACATTAAGTCCTTATTTGTTCTTCTTATTTTTTCTTCCATTTATATTTAAATAATTAATTTAAAAAAAAAATTCACTATTTATATACTCTTATTCATAAATATAGAAGCATAAAAAATTAAAAAAAAGTTATTTAAAATATATAAAATTTTATATATTCTATAATTTTTATTATCTGAAAAAATTATTAAAATAATTAATTATACTAATATATCACAAAAATTTATTATTCATAAAAAAACAATTAAATTTACAAAAAAATAATTGAAAATTACTTTTGTAATATTCCATTAATATAAGTAACTTTTCTCATTTTTTTTCCTTTAAAAATCCCTTCACCATTCATTTTATCATTATTAAAAGTTCCTTCCCAAGTATTTCCAGATTTAAAATAAAAAATACCAAAACCTTCTTTTTTATCATTAATAAAATCACCTTCATATTTATCACCATTTTTATAATAAAAAATACCTTTTCCATTTTTTATTCCATTAACAAAATTTCCTTTATATATTATATGATCTAAACTTAAATCATAAATTGTTCCTTCACCATTTTGTTTATTATTATTAAAATATCCTATATAAATATTATTTTGAGTTACTAATGCACCTCTTCCTTCTTTTTCTTTATTTTTATTTATTTGACCTACATATTTTTCTTTTTCATTTTTTTGATTAATCCAAAATAAATTTTTTTCATATTCAACGGGATTTAATTTTAAAATTTTATTCATTAAATCTTGTTCTTCAAAGGCAATTTGATTAAAAATATTTTGTGATAAATCAATTTTTTCAAATTTTAAATCTTCTTTTGCTTTTTCTAATGATATTGTTTGATAATCATAATATGAATTTGTAATATATTCTCTAAATACTTTTTCATTTATATATTCAGAAATATTTATTGGGTTTTTTTTTGGAATATATTTTTTCATATAAAAACATTTTGATTTTTGACAAATTGTAGACTTTAATTTTGAATCAATTTCCATTGTTAAAAAACAATTAATTTCACCTGGATGAATATACCAAATAAAACATGAATTTTTACCATAAGGAGATAAAATAAATTGATTTTTCATATCTTTAATATATTGAGTAAATGTCATTATTTTTTTAGTATGATTATATATTAATTTATGACCAATACCACTTTTCTTATATGAAGCTTTAATTGATTGTAAATTATCTTCATTTTTATATTTTTTTGAAGAAATGAAATCTTGAATTATCATTTGTTTTAAAAATGGAAATCCTTCTAAATAATCATCCATTTTAGTTTTTAAAACAGTAAATTTTGTTTTACTATCAAATTTAACATAGTAAAAATCTTCATTTTGAATTGATGAATGTGGTATATCATGATAAGTATAAATAACATAAAATCCAGGCTCTAAATTTTTTGATAATGTAACATCTTCATATGTATTATTTGCTCCTTGAAAATCACTCATCATTTCATTTGAATTATTATTTAAATTATATTTCATTAAAATTAAAACTGATGGTATTATTGCACCATTTAATTCTCTATTAAATCTCCACATTTTTCTAATAACAGAAACACTAAAAAATGTTTTTTCTTTTAAATAAATATTAAAAACTTGTCCATAATAAATATCATTATTTTCAATTTTAAATGATTTACTATAACTATTATGTTGTAGAAAACAAATATCAGTAATAACAAAGAATTTAAAATAATCTTCAAATGACATATAAAAAGTACCATTATTTAAATTATTAAAATCAACTTGTTTAATTTCTTCATTAGTCCATAAATCACTATTTTTTCCCCAATCACCACTCCATTCTCCAAATCCCCAAGTATTCCTTAATTTAACAAGTTTAACTTTTTTATTTTTACTATTAATAACATAAGCACCAATTAAAGTATAAGCATGATTATTAATAATTCCTTTCATATCAATATTTTTCTTACTAGAACAAGATAAAATACAATTATTATTATTAGCATAAATAATAGCATCCCATAAAATATCCATATTAATTTTTCTATGATTAAATTTTTGACTAGGGAAACCAGTAAATGTTTCTAATACTTGATGCATCCAACCTTTTATAATATTTGAATAACCTCCATTTACTTTTGCCCATGCTTTTTCAAGTAAACAAACCCATATTTGATAATTATTTGCTTTTGCATAAATTTCTCTTCCTGTTCTTATATCTATTGGTAAATAATCATCAATTAATACAATTTGATATTCACCATCAATAAAAAATATTATTTCAAAATAACCTTCTTTATTTATTGATTTTGTTTTAAACATTTGATAAATTAAATTAGGATATTCTGTTAATGCTGCTACACTTGCTAAGAAATAACAATCTCCTAATGTACCTTGATTTACATCTTCTATTTTTATTCGATTTTCAAATAAAAGATATTTTTGGTTTTTGAAAATTTCTGAACAACGTTTCCATTTTGTGTTAATTGTATCAATACTTTTTGAACGAATTGGACCTTCTTTTAAATCTATGAATATTCCATATTCATCTTTACTTAACAGGGAATTTATATTTGGTGGAAATAATGAATCTGTGAATTGATGATTTGGTAAAGGTGGTTTTTGGTTTTTCCAATATTTTAGTGATTTATATATCATTTTTTTATTTATTTTTAGGATAATATAGTTTTTTTATTTATTTGTTTTTATGAGAAATGGTTATTTTAAAATTTGAATTTATTATATTTTACTAATTATATATAATATTCATTTATTATTTTAAAAAAAAAAATAATAGATTAAAAAAATAAATTGATTTATTAAATTAATTCTCCAATCAAATTAATAAAAAAAAAAAATAAAACCCGATATAAGTTACAAAATCAAAAAATAAAAGTAAATAAAATAAAAAAATGTCACAACCTGAACAAAATATTGAAGAAGCAAAACCAGAAGAAGCACAAAATGAAGAATCAAAGCCTCAAGGAGTAGATTTAGCAGAAGCAGAATCAGAAGAAAAAAAAGAAGAAGGAGGAGAACAAAAAGTTGAAGATCAACCAAAAAAAGAAGAAGCACCACAAAATGAAGAAGGAAAAGCCCCAGAAGAAGGAAAAGCACCAGAAGAAGTGAAAGCACCAGAAGAAGGAAAAGAAGTAAAAGAAGGTGAAGAAGGAAAAGAAGGTGAAGAAGGAAAAGAAGGTGAAGAAGGAAAAGAAGGTGAAGAAGGTGAAGAAGGAAAAGAAGGAAATGAAGGTGAAGAAGGAGAAGAAGGAACAATTTATGAAGATGTTGAAGAAGAAGATGAAATTGATTCTCAATTAGAAAAAGATTTAAAAAAAGTTGGAAAGAAATTTACAAAAGCTTCTGTTGAAGATATACAAAAAGAAATTCAAGATATTACAAAAAAAATTGAACATGAGAAAATTAATTTAAGAATTGTTACTGAACGTTATGATAAGAAATATAGAACTTATTGTGAATTACAAGGAAAACCTGTTGCTCAATCAAAAGAAGAAAAAGAAAGAGAAAAAATTGAAAGAGCAAGAGAAAAAAAAGAACATCATGTTTATGATCCAATTAAAAGAAAAAAAGGTAAAGATAAAGAACTTGCTGAAGAACAAGAAAAAACAAGAAAAGCAATGGCAAAAAATCAACTTCATTTAGAAATATTAACAAATGATATTAATGGTATAATTTTAGGAAATGAAGATTTAAAACAACAAATAATTAATTTAAGAAAACAAAAAAATATTGCAATTGCTCAAAGAGAACAAATTAAAAAAAGTAATATTGAAAAACAACAAGAATTAGATGAAATAAATAAAAAGAATGAGAAAGCAAAAGGAAAAATAAAAACAGCTGAATTAAAAAGAAGTGTTGATACTGGGAAAGCACAACAAAAACAATTTGAAGATAATAGAGATGAATTAGAAGAAGAATATCATAAATTAATTGAAGAATATATAAAAAGAGAAAGAGAAGAAAAAAAAGAACAAGCTAAAAAAAGACAAATGTTATCAATGGTTTCTGATTCAAAAGCATTATTTAAAGGAGCAAATGCAAAAGAATTAGAAAGACAAATTAAATTACTTGCAGCTGAAGAAATTTCTGATAGAACTCCAATAATTGAAGAAGTTGTTAATAAATGGAAATATATAAATAAATTTAAAAAATATATGATTGAGAAATATTCTAAAAATGCAGAAATGATTAAAGAAGCTTTTAATAGAATGATGGAATATACTGGTGTTGATAGTATGGAAGATCTTCCTATTGTTTTCCATAAAACAGAAGAACAAATGAGTAATATTCAAATGTATATTACTTCACTTGAAAATGATGTTACTGAATTAGAAGATAAGAAAAAAATAGTTCAAGAAAAAATTAATTTCTTAGCTGAAAAGAAAAAAGGTAATATTGAAGATAAAGATAAATTTACAGAAGAGAAAAAAGCTAATATTAAAGAATTAGAAGATGCAATTAAAGTTTTAGAAGAAGATATTGAACATAAAAGAGAAATTTTCAAAAGAATTCAACCAGCAACAGATGAATATTTAACTAAATTAAATTCTAGTTATTTATCTGAATATGTTCCTAATAAAAGTAATATTGATCCTAATTTACCTTATAATGAAACAAGTGTTAATAAATTTATTTCAAATGTTGAAGATTATTATAAATTAATTCAAATGTTTGATAATGCAGTTAATGCAAAAGAACCAGAACAAGATGATCTTGATAAATTAAGAAATGAAATGAAAGAAAAATTAGAAAAGTTTGAAAAACCTAAATTATTAAATAAAAATCTTACTGCTTCTATGAAATATGATCTTAAAAATGGAATTGATTTTGATGATATTATAAAAAGAAGTTCTGAAATGGTTTTAAATCAAATTAATCCTACACAAAGTATGCAATATTCAATGACTTCTCCAAATAATAATACAGCAACTTTAAATAATACTACTTTAAATAAAACAAATAAAACACAAGGAGGAAAAGTTCCTGAAGCTGCATAAGAAAAAAAATTAAATAATAAAAAAAAAAAATTACAAATTTTAAAGGATAAAAATATAAATATATAAAATTAATTTTATTATTATTTTATATTAATTAATAGATTTTTAATATTTTTATAATCAATGAGTTTAAAATTTAAAATAGGAAATATTATTTGGGGTAAAATACAAGGATATCCATGGTGGCCTGGAGTTGTAAAATTATATAATATTTAAATAGATTATTAATATTAATGAAAAATCAAAAAAACCTTATACTGTTAATTTTATTGGTGATGAATCTCATGCTTCTGTTTCTAAAAGTAATATTATTGATTTCTTAAGTAATGAAAGTAGGTTTAATAAAGTTAAAAATGAAAAATTAAAAAAATCTATTATTGAAGCTAAAAATATGATTAATGGAAATAATGATGAAAATTTAACTGATATTACTGATAGTAATTCACCAAAAAATGAAAATGAAGATTTATATAAAAAACAATGTAAATTTGAAATTAATATTGAAAATAATTATTATAAAAATGAAGATAATAATAATATAAAGGAAAATAATTTATTAGGGAAAAAAATTGATAGAGATATAAATGAAAAAGATATTCTTTTAAAAATTAAAAAATATTTTATTTTTATTTCACAATTAATTGGAGATAATAATTTAGAACAAATAAAAAGTGAAGAAAAAAGTTTTAAAAAAATATTAGATTTATTGTTAAAGTATAGAATTGATAACATTCATTATTTTATAAATGAGAGTGAAATTTGTAAATTTATTATATATTTTAAAGAATCTGATAAATATTTGAGTAAAGATATTCAAAAACTAATTGAAAAATTTTATCAACAAATAAAAGATTTATATTATAAATTAATATTATCTGTTGATGCAAAATGATAAATGTATATATTATTGTTAAAATTTTGAATAAATGAATCATTTAACTAATTTTCTAAAATTAATATATAATTATAATTCAATAATTATTTAATTTTAAAAGAAAAGTAATTAATGTCATTAACATTAAATAAATCATTAAAAGATTTAAGCTTAGATAAAAAAATAAATAATGATTCATTATATAATATTTTTAAGTATAATACAATACAGGTAAATAAATCAAATAGTTTAAATCAAAAAAATAATAGAATAATATCATCTACTATCACTCGTAATTTAATCAAAAATTATTCTGTTTTCAATTTTAGTTCAAAAGAAAGTAATGACAAAATATATAATAGTGAAATATATAAATTAGAAAAAGAAATTATAGATAAAAATAAAAATTATTATTATATGAATAGAGTAGAGCCTTATAAAGAAGCAGTAGAATTAAATAAGTTAATTCAAGAAAACCAAAATAAAGTTTCTTCAAATAAAATATTTAATAATACATTTTCCGAATTTATAAATATTTTAAATAATTATAATCCAAAAGATGCGAATGAAATGATAAATGAATATCAATTAAAAAAATATTATTTTAATTATGTAAGAAAAGGTTTTTTTGGTAAAAAAAATAAAGATAATTTACCATTAAATTTTCCTTTAGTTTCAACTTCATTAAATAAATATTCATCAAAAAGTGAAAAAGAAAGACATGAAAAATTATTAACTGAATTTGGAAAATTACAATATTATTTAAAAACATATCCAAATAATAAATTAAAGATTATTAAAGATTTTTTAATTAAATATCATATTACTGAATTAAATGAATATTCAAATGAACAAATTTTAAATATAGCAAATTTTGTCAAACAATTCACAATTTTAATTGAACCTTATAAAAATGTAAAATCAATGTTAAAAGATATTTTAGATGGGAAAATTAAAATTAATAAAAATGATAGGAAAAAATTTTATATTTCTCCTTATTATGTTGATTGGGAAAAAAAATTAGACGAAAGTAAAGAAAATAAAATTGATTATTATAAAAATTTAGATTTAATAAAACAAAAGAAATTATATGAAAAAGAAAAAAATTATTCTAAAAATTTTCAAGATATTATTCATGATGTTCAATTAGATATTAATCAAAATAATGAAAGGAATTTAAGTGAAATTAAAAAAGAAAATAATAATCTTAAATTTAATTTTGTTACAGCATTAAAAAAAAATTCTCCTATTCAGAGTTTAAATATAGTATTAACATCCAAGAAAAAAAAAATTAAAAAGATAATTTTACAAAAAAGTAAATCACAAGGAAAATATTCAATTTCAAAAATAACAAATAGATTATATTATAATAGAATAAAAAGACCTTTAGATATGACACAAATTCAAAAAAATAAAAAAATTACTGAATTTGCAGCTTTAAATATTGCAAAAAATAATATTTTTATAAATAATTTTACGAAAGAAAATTTATAAAAATATTTAACATATATAATAATAAATTTTTTATATTATAAATTAAGCAAATTACTTTTTTTAAAATATATTTTATTTATAATAATTATTAAAAATACAATAATTATTAATTACAATAACTGTTATTATTATTTTCCTACAAAATTATTAATTTGAATAGTTTTAATAGAATTTAAACCAAAATTTTTTGAAAGAGTTTTTGACATTGATGAACAATCATAATTACTTTTATCAATGATTTCATAATTTTCAAAAAATTTTTCAGAACATCTTTTTTTAAAACAACAAATAAAAATTAAACTAGAAATTCCTAAAATAATTAAAGAACTGAAAATAGAAAAAAGAAGAAAAATAATTTTAGTTTTTTTTGTAGTTTTTTTATCATCAAAAACTATATGATATAAACAAATAACAAAAAAACATAAAATAAAAACCATTCCAATAATCAAGCAACCAAAATATAAAACAAATCTTTTATAAGCATTTTTATCAAATTTTTTATCTTTAAAATATCTAATATAATATTTATCTTTACAAATTTCACATCTTGATAATTCTGGTCTTATTTTAGATTTAATTAACCATTTTTTTAAACAAGATTGATGAACATATTTAATTGAACCTTCACATAAACAAGGTGAAATTAAAGGATTATTTTTATTTCCTATTTCAAGACAAATTCTACAAATTTTTTTTAAATTTAATAATTCATATATTTTTGATTCATTATTAAATAATTTTAATTGTGATGAAATATTTTTTGGTATTTCTTTCTGAGTTTTGGCATAATTAAATGTAATATTATTTAAATCTTCTTTTTCTTTTATTTTTAGAATATTAATATTACTATTTTCATTATTTCTTTCTTGTCTTGGTGAAAAAGAAATTCTTGATTTCCCAGATTTTAGCATTAATTTATTAAAAATTATTTATTTAATTATTATCAATATATATTTTATTAAAATTAAATATTTATTTCTTCTTCTTCAATTTCTTCATCTTTAAATTCTGTATCTAAAGCTGTTATTTTTCCTTGTTTTAAAAATGTTAATTGATAATATTTTTTATATAGTTTACCATTTTCATTTTTAGTTAATCTCATTAATTTATTTAAATCAAATAAATATATATCATCATTTGAAAAAACAATAGTAAACATTTTTAATTTTTCATTTCTTGCAATTGAGACAAATTTAATTTTAATATCTAAATCATTTTCATTTTCTTTATCAGGAACTTCTAAATTAATATAAACATAACTATCATCTTTAAAAGGAATATATTTTTTATCTTTTATTTCAATATTATATAATTTAACCTCACCATCATTAAAAAAAATAATTAACTTATTTTTAATAACAAAAGCATTATTTATTCTTTTTTTAAAATCACATTTCTGAACAAAACATTCTTCTTTCTTAGTAGTATTTTTAGTAATTTCAATAATATAAATATGTAAATCAAAAACAGCCAAAACAAATTTAGACAAATGAAACAATTGAACTTTATTACAAATAAAATCCATTTCAAATTTTCCTAATTTTAATCCATTCATTAAATTAAATAAAATAATTTTTTTATCTCTTCCACAAGAAACTAAAAATCCACCTTTATTATGTACATCAAAACTATTAATAGAACTTTTATGACCTTTTAAATTAATAACATTTGAAAAATCACTCATTCTCCATAAAGGAATATTATTTTCATCACCTGCTGCAATTAACCAATTTTTTACTATTTTAATATCATTTATTGAACCTGAATAAGTTACTAAATCTCCATTTGATTCTTTATTATGAATATTATACATATGAATTATTTCATCTGTTCCTGATACAAATAAATCATTTTCATTATGATATATTGTTCTTATTGCATTTTTTGATGATGTTATTGAAAATTGTTCTATTTTTTCTTTTTCTTTTGGAAGTAATGCTATTACATATAATTTTCCTTCATATGTTCCTGTATAAATATAAAGAACTGTTGATAATTCAATTTTATTTTTTTTATTTTTATTTTTATTTTCCTTATTTTCTTTATCCATTTTCAAATAGATAAAATGATAATTATTAAAGAACAAAAAAATATAAAAAAAATATAAAAAATATAATAAAAAATTATAATACAAAAATATAATAAAAAGTTATTAATAAATATTAAAAATAAATGGATAGAAAATCAAACGTTTTTAATTATATAACTGATAAAAGAACAATAGCAGAAAGATATGGAATGAAACAACCATTACATTATAAACCAAATGATAGATATAAAAATATTAAAAATGTAGTATATACAGGACCAACAATGAAAAATGCACTTAAATTAAGTTCTAGTATGATTTATAAACAAAGAAGTGAACTTTTTAAAAGAATTAAACCTTCAATGATGGTAAAATTAATTGTAGCTTCTCAAAATAAATCAATTAAAGAAGTTAATGAAAATGAATATGATTATGAACAAAAAGTAAAAAAACCAAAAGAAATTGATTTAGATAATATTTTATCAAATAAAATAAAATCAACATCTGAAGAATTATCAGAAATAGATTTTATAATAGTTGATTTAAGAGAAGAAAAAGAATATCATAAATGTCATATAAAAAATGCGATTTCATATCCATCAAGTTTAATATCACAAGATCATTTTTTAAAAGAAATGTATACAATCAAAAACAAACCAAATAGTATTATTATAGTATATCATAAAGATGATAAAACTGGATCATCAGTTTCAGATTTATTAATATTAAAAGGATTTGAAAATATTTATATGATATCAGGAGGATTTTATGATTTTTCTTTCTCTTATCCTGAATATATGATTGGTAGTGAACAAAATAAATTTTTGAAAGATAAAGAAAAAAGATTAAAAGAAAGAGAAATTATTCTTAGAAAAAGAAATAAAAATCAAAATAGAGCTTTAAGTCAAAGTCCAGATAAAAGTGATGTTAATGAAGAAAGTGAATTTAATGTTAATTTAACTGATAATTATAAAAGTATGAATAAAAATTATTCTCAAGCTCAATATGGAACTTCTAGAAAATAAAAAATAATATTAAAAAAGTTTATTATTTTTATTACCTTTTACTTATATTTTTAAATATCCCTTTCAATTTATATAACTTAATTTTTTCTTTATATTTTATATTTAACAACATTGAATTTCTTTATCTTTTTTTTTTTCTATATTATCATTTTGAAAGTTTTTATTATCATCATTCATACTATTACTTAATTTAATTTTACTGTCTTCATTATTCATTTCATTATTATCTATATTATTATTTTCACTTTTATTATTATCTTCTTTTTCAAAATTTTCATAATTTTCTATCATTTTCTTTGATAATTTTTGAAAAAGTAAATCAATATTAATACCATTTTTAGCAGAAACTTCCTCAGAAAGAAAATTATAGTTTTCACAAAAATTATTTAATTCCTCTTTAGAAACATTTCTTTCTAAATCAATTTTATTTCCAACAATAATAATTGAAACAAATTGATTTGAATTTTCTTTAATTATTTTAATCCAATCATTTAATGATTCAAATGTTTTTCTATTATGAATATCATAATTTAAAACAATACCATGTGTATTTTTAAAATATAATTTGGTTATACTTTTAAATTTTTCCTCACCAGATGTATCCCAAATATTTAGTTTTATTACTGTATATAAATCATATGTAAATGATTTATTCTCAATACAAGATGAAATAGTACATTTATAATCATCTGAAAATTGCTTTTTTATATATCTATTTAATATTGATGTTTTTCCCACTGATGCATCTCCTAATAAAACTACTTTAAAATTATATATTTTTTTTTCTATTGATGCTTCATTTTGTTTGGAAGAAAATTTTGAATCATCTAAAATAGAAGAAACTTTATTTTGACTTTCTGATAAATCATTCTCATTAAGAAAAGACATTAAAATTTATATATAACATTAAAAAAAATAAAAATAAAAATAAAAATTGAAAAATAAAAATAAAATATTAATAAATTTACTAAAAATAATATCATAATAAATACTTTAAAAAAAAAACAAATTACAAATTTAATAATCACTAAAAAAATAAGGAGGAGCAGGAATATTAGTTTGTAAAGTACATCCTCCAACATGTAAAAGTGAAATAGCAGCATAAATAGGACCAGTTTTTAAATCATCATTTTGAAAAGCAATTCCAAAATATTCTCCATCTAAACCAAAACTTAAAATACCTTTATTCATATCTAAAAAAACACCTAAAACACCATTTTTTTTAAATTTTTTTCCATAATTTTGTCCAGTAGCATTATTAGAATGTCTTAATTGTCCAATTCCATAAAAAGCCCAACCAAAATCATAATCACTAAAAGAAGTATCATAATTAAAATTAATATTTTTAGTAATACCAATTTTTAATTCATTTTCAGTTCTTCTATCTGCAATAATTTCAAAATAATGAACACCATTCATAAAAGGTTTATTAGAAACAATTGAACGAAATGCATAACATGATTCATTTAAAAATAAACCTTCTCCATTATTATATATTTGTATTCCTTGTCCTTTATTTTCATTATCCCATTTAAATTCTGTTATTCCTGGAACATAATCTAAATCATTTATTGATATTTGATTATTACCATTTATTGCTTTTATCATATTTTTTAAATTATTTATTCTCTTTAAACAATCTTTATGTATATTCTCTTCTAATGTTGTTGTTACAAAATTATGAAACCAATCAATTAATTCATCTGGTTTTGAATTTTTTGCAATTTGTTGAAAAATAAATGAATATTTACACATTTCACAACAAAATTTATATTCATTACCATTATTATCTTTATAAATTATTAATTTTTCACTTCCTTTATTACATCTTTCATTTTCACATTTTGGTAAACCACATTTTTCTTCATGTATTTCATATTCTTCTAATGACATTATTTTATTACAATCTTCATTAGGACATTTTATTTGAAGTGAATATAAAATATTTTTTATTACTTTTCCAATTGGTCTCATTATACTTTCTCTTAAATCATTTTTTTTACATCTCATTGGACATTCACTTACATTATTTCTATTTCTTTCTTCCCATTGTTTTAAACAACTTTCACAATATAATGTTCCACATACTATACATTCTTTAGGTTGACGAACTACACAATTACATATTGTACATATAAAATCTGGATTAATTGAATTTAAAAATATTTTTGTGTCAAATCCACCAAATTTTTTTGAAGTGTTTTGATTTTCCATATTTTTATATACTTATATTTGATTTTTTCTTATAAATATTTAATAAATGTAATTTTTAATTTAGATTTAAATTTTGATTTTAATTAATTATATTTTTAATTTTTTATTTATTTATTTGTTTTAATAATTTATCATTGATTAATATATTTTTCTAATTCTTGAATTTCTTTTTGTAAATTTTCAATTCTTGGTTTTACTAAAGATGCATTATCATTGTTTTTTATTTGAATAAAATATTGATATAAACTCTTATCATGTATAAGTTGTTTTTTTAATATGTTTAAATAATCAGCTGGTTGTATTTGTTCACCTAATTGATTTTCTAAAATTGTTATTTTTACAGTTATTTTATTTATTTTTTCTCTTAATTCTTTTGGAGTTCTTCCTTCTATTTTTTTAGCTTTTGCCTCATAAAATAATTTTTTATTTTTTAAAACTTCCATTGAATTTAAATTATCTATTATATCTGGATCTACTAATTCTTCTTTTTTAAATTGATTTACATCAATATTTACATTTTTACTTTCTGAAATATTTTGATTTGTATTATTTGTTTTTTTATTTTGTATATTTGGATTTTTATTTTGGTTTGTATTATCTATTTTTTTTTCTGAAGAATCGTTTTGACTTTTTATTGATTTCTTTTGAGAAATAAAATTATCACCAAGTGAATCAAAATTTAAATTAAAATCAATTTTAATTACTTCGCCTTTAAAAGAAGGATAAATTTTTTTAATAACATAAATAGGAGTTTTTTTTTCTTTATAAATTGTATCAACACATGGAACTCTCATAGATACTTTAACTTGTATTTTAGGTTTAATTTTATCATTTTTTTTACTTAATTCAATAGGATAATTTGAATATATTATACATTTACTTTTTAAATTAGCTAATTTAATTTTACAAAAACCAATAGATTTACTTTTTTGCCCTTTTTGTTTAATTATAATATCTAAATCATATTTATAAATATCTTTATATTCTTTTTCAATAATCCAATCAATATTATAATCAAAAGTTTTATCTTTTTTTTGATAAACAATATCAGCATAACCTTTTCCAATATCTAATCTAACTTCTAAAACTAAATTACTTTCTTTAATTTCTTCAATTTTTCCAATATGAATATTTAATACATTTTTTTCTACTAATTCATTAAAAGCTTCAATTTTTTCTATTTTATCTTCTTTTTGATATATTGGAACAGGGACCCATTTATCTTTTGAACATTGTTTAATTATATTTATTAACTTTTCATATAAAGTAACTTTTTCTTTTTTAGAATTCAAATCATTTTTTAATTCTGATTCAACTAATTGTAATTCACTTGCTTTTAAATTTTTTATTTTTGTATTTATTTCATTAACATCTTTATTAAGATTATTTTTTTGAATTATCATTTCTTTTAATATTTCTTTAAATTTTGATATTCTTTCATTTGTAGAACAACCATTAATAAATTCAGGTGTAATTTCTCCTGGTAATGAATCTTCTTTTACTCTTTGAGAATATAATTCTTCAATATTTTTTTTTGCTTTTTCAAGTTGTTTTAATTTATGATTTGCTTTATTTAATTGTTCTTCTAAATTATTTTTTTTAAAATATTCAATAGCTTTTGAATATTCATTATATTTATCTTTTACAATTTTTAATAATGTATTATTTAATTTATTATCTTTTGGTACATTTGAATTATCTTCTTCTTCTTCTTCATTTTGATTTTCTTCTAATTGTTTTATTTCTCCTTTAATTAATTCTATTCTTTTATTTATTCTATTTTTTAATTCTGGAATTTCAATTTCTTTTAAATTCTTATCTTTAGTAATTATATTAAATAATTGTTCATTATATTTTAATTCATTAGTTATTATTTTTTTATATTCATCAATTCCAATTGCTCCATTTTCAACAAAATTATTCATACTTTTAAAATTAGTTTGAAGTAAAACTTTTTTTGATTCCCAAATATCTTCATTCTCATATTTATTATCTTTTTTAAATTTAATGATCTCATCACAAACTTTAATTTCATTATCTAAAGTACTTAAACATTTCATACATTTAATACTATGATATTTATTTTCAGTATTTTCAAAATAAATATCATCTTTAACTTTTTCATTTTTTTTTGTTTCATTTTCATTTTCTTTTTTTTTAATATCTTTTGAAAACATCATAGAAGAATGAAGAAGAGATTGAATAAGATCTTTATTCATTATTTTACTAATTTTATTATCTTCATTTTCATCATCACTAATTTCAATATCATCTAAACCTTCTTTTTCTAATTCTTCTAATTCAGGATCTAAATCATATTTTTTTTTATTATTATCATTTCCTTTTTTATCATCTTTATTTTTTACTAATTTTTTAGTTATATATTTACTAGTCAATTCTTCTTCAAAATCATAATCTTTATCATCTTTTTCAAAATCCATTCCAACTTCTTTTTGTAATTCTTTTAAATCATCATCAACATTTAAATCAATATCAAATTTTCCTTCCATTTGAGCTTTTAAATTTTCTAACAAATCATTACTCATTTTTTTTTCTTATTTAAAAAAAGATTTAAAAAATTAAATATTGAATTTAAAAAAAAAAAACAAATTTTATTGTATTGAAATACAAAAGAATTATTTTTATTTAAATAATATAATTTTTCTATTCTTCATCATCTTCTTTTTCATCATTTCCTTCTTCTTCTTCATCTTCATCTTCAAATCCTTTAGCATAACCAACAGGGAAAAATACAATATCTTTCTCATCTAATTTTTCATTAATATAAGTTTGATCAGAGTCTAAATCTTTTTCTTCAATTCTTTTTAACATAACGAAAAACATAATATAATTATATAAATTATGTTCAGTTTCACAATGATTATTAAAATCAATTTTTCTTTTTTCAAATTCTTTTTTTTCCTTATTACAAATAAAACATTTTTCTTCAATATCTTCTTCTTTTTGAGAAGACGTTTCTCTAATTTGTGAAAAAGTAGAAACAATAACACCATTAATCATATTTAAAAGAAGTAAAATAACAGTAATATAAAAAATTAAATCAGTAGTCCATCTTATAGTATAACTATTCATATCAACAAAATCTTTTTCTGGTAAAATATCACCAATTCCTCCTCCCGCACGAACGCCATGATTAAAATATGTTATTGCACATTCTAAAAGAGTTTGACAATAATTTTCAGTTTTTCCATTTATTTGAGCATCAAATTCATCTATATAAAAAAAGAATCCTATATTTGAAAAAAAGAATATTAAAATTGCTAAAAATCCTATCATACAAAATAATTGACTAAATCTTATTTGAAATGCTATTACAATTTCTTTTATGGTATCTACAAAATTAATAACTATTAATAATTGAAGTACGAAATAAAATAAATTATAATGTGTAATTATACCCAAGATACTTAAAAGTATCATAAAATTTAATAAATATATTTCATCATTAAATAAAAATGAATCTAATATATATATATGAAACATATTTATTATTTTTTCTAATCCCTCAACTCCTTTTAATGAATAATTATCTTTTGCTACTTTAATATAAAAACCATATTTATGTTTAAAAAATAAAAGTAATAAACCTGAATTTACAATAAGTTGACCAAGAGTCAAAGGATAAATAATAATTTTTAAAAATATTCCCATTGTACCTTGTCCAATAAGAAATAATAATAATATAATATTAATTGCTAATGAAACAAAGAAATTATAATAAATTGCTTTTTGAAAATCAATTTGATTTGATCCTTCGCCAAAATCAACTTCATACATAAAAATTTTTAAATTATCAATTAAATTACCTAATTTAGTAGAACTACTTGTTCTATCAACTGTATTATAAAATTGAAATAGAGAATTATCACTTATTTTATAATACCCAGGATCAATTACAAAAAATAAAGTTTTTACTTTAGAATCAATTTTAAATTCGACTTTTTTAATAATTTCATTGAAAAATTTACAAGTCATAATTCTGTTATTTAAATTTCTTAACAATTGTAAATTTCTAGCTTGATTTCCAGTAACTCTAGAAGCACTTCTAGATAAATTTAATTGAAATTGTAAACTTTTATTTCCTTCATTAATCATTTTTCTAGCATTTTTTGCTTTATAAGACTCAGCCATCATAAACATAAAAATATACATTTCAGAAATTAATTGAAAATATTCATCTTCATTAAAATCAGAATCATATTTAAATTTTTCCATTAATTCATCTTTACATTTTTCATCCAATTGAATAGATTTAAATTCTGCCATAAAATCACTATTTTTAGAATCAATTTCAATTCCTCTTATATGTTTTAAATATAAACAAAGAGTATATTTTGTAATTAATTCAGTTAATTTTTCATAATTGAAAATAAAAGAAATTAAATTTATTTGATTTTCACTGATTCCACCTTGTCTAATTAAATTATTCAATAATTTAAATTGAGATATTTTCATTTGATAAGAACTTTCATTAAACATATAATCAATATCTTCTTCTAATTCAAAATTAATTTGCATTGGATCTTTAAATAAATTATCTAAAGTTGGAGCTCCTTTAAATAATAATTGACTTACTTCATATGCATTTACCATTGCTTGATATAATTGACGAGAATCTGTTTTTTTCTTTTTTACATTTCCTACTTGAATTGTTGATAAAATTGAATAAAAAACTTCATGTAAATGAATTGAATTAAATGATTGATAAAAAAATTTAAAATTTACTTTATCACATCCTTGCAACATTTCTATTATTAAATCTACAAATCCTTCATATAATTTATTTAAATTTGATTTTGATTTATTTACTCTTGATATAAGTAAATTTCTTTGTGTTTCATTCAAAGGAAAAATATTATTCATAATAATACGTAAATTAATAAAAAGAAAATTAAAAAATGAAGTTTCTAAAACTTTTTCAAATTCTTGATATTTTTGCATTTCTAATTTTTCTTTGGTTGATCTAACAACAATATTATGTCTTTTATCATCTAATTCTTTCAAATTCTTTATTAAATTATTATCTAAAACATAAAGTTTTTTCTTATGTCCTGAAACAGAAGCATCAACATTTGTAGCTTTACCTACATTTACTGATATATTTACAGAATGAATAATAGAATTTCTCTTTCTTAGTTTTTTAGTTGGAATTATTTCTGGTTCTTTACTATTATTTCTATTATAACTTCTTAAAGTTTCTGGTAAAGAACCTCTATCATATATATCAGAATTTATTTTATATGAATTTTTATCTATAAAAAAGGAATTAAAGAAATAATCTTGTTCTTTTTGATTATGTCCTTCACATAAATTTTGAAGAAACTTTAAAGAAAATCTTCCAACACATAAAATAGTATCTTCACAATTTACTCTCAAACCATGAGAATCTAATCTATCAATTTCATAAAATTTTTCAATTTCAATTAATAAAGATGTAAAAACCAAATTTTTTATTATAAATGATAAGAAATGACTTTTATCTCTTAATTTCTGTTTTTTTATTTTAATTTCTTCTTTTTGTTTTTCATTAATGACAGATAATTCATCACCAAAAATTAAATCTAAAACATGTTGAAAATTACTTGAATCTCTAAAGAATAATTTATTTAATATTAATAAACAATAAGAATTTTCATATTTGGCATTTAAATCTTCAAGTGATTCAGGTTTAACATAAAAATTATAAAAAGGATTATAAACAGGATCTTTAAATCTTTTATCTTTACTTAAATTTAATTTAACATCATTATTATTATCTGGATTTAATGTAATAATAAAAGAAGGTTTAATGCAATTTTCATTTAATTGATCAAATACTTTTTCAATAAAATATTTGACAGTAGGCTCTCTAAAGTCAATTGAAGTTTCTCTTAATAAAACTTTATAACCATCAATTAAAGATAAATCATCATCTTTTATTTTTTTTTTCTTTGATATATATATTTTAAACAATGGAATTGTTTTTTCTAATTCATATCTATTTTCTTCACCTTCAATTGGATGTATTATATTAGGAAGAAATTCTACTATAAATAAATTATATAATGTTGAATAATCTGTTCCATATTCTTCACTTTCTACAATTTTTGTTAAATTTTGAATTAATTCTTCATTTTCTATTGAATTTTTTAATATTATTTCTCCTATTGAAGTATGCTCTCTAAATTTATCATTTTTTTGATTTTCATCTAAAAAGAAAAATTTAAGAGATATTTTATAAAAAGATTTTAAACTTTCTTCAAATATTAAAATTGATTCTGCGTCATGAGTTTTATGGAATAATAATATTAAATGTATTATTTTATAAAGTGGTCTTAATAAAATATTTTCATAGAAATCTAAATTAAAACCACAAACATGTTCTTCACAATAATATTCTCTCATTATAGTTCTTATAATTTTTAAAACATTTATTATTTCTTGATATCTTTCATTAATATTTTCTTCATCTTCATCATTCGATTGTTTTTCAGAAGTTAATTTAATAAAAGAAATATCATAATTTGGATTTATATCTTTATTCATTATATTTCCAAGAATATCATCAATTTTACCTTGTTCAATTTTAAAATTTAACTTTTTAAGAAGATAATAATGCATAGCATGATAATTTAATAAATAATTTTTATGAAAATCTTCTTTATTTAAAATTTTTAATATGAAAGTTTCAACAGTTTCAATTGGTATAAGTTCACCACATAAAAAGTCAAATAAAGTTAAATGATTAATTATCATTTGACTCATAAAATAAAAATAATTTTGATAAAAATTTTCTATTTCTCTTGTACTTTTTTCAGTATCAAAAAAATGAATAACATCTTTATATTCTTCTTGAGTTTTTATATTTTCAAAAACACCATTTAATAATTCTAAAACAGATAAAACTTTAAGATCTTTTTTCCAAGCTCTTTTAATTACTATTGCAATTAAATATAATATGCTTGATAAATAATTTAAATTTTTATCATTCCCTTTTAAAAATATTAATTGTCGAATACAACCTAAATAAAAATTAAAAGTATCATAAGGAATACCAAAATTAGCTCTTTCCATTTTAGCTATTTTTTCTAAAAATGTTGTTATTTTTTCTCTGTTTATATGATTTTCTCTATCAATTTTACTAATTTCAAAAGGATTTTTATTAATAAAACAAGGAATAAAAATTTCAGGTTTAGTATTGGTTAAAATAATTAACATATTTGGATCATCATCATCTAATAAATCAATATATAAATCTAAAATAAAATTTAATATTGGACTCATATCATTTTGTTCTTGTTCAATATCAAAATCAGTATCAGTATATTCCATTCCTTTTGCATAAATATGAATAAATTCTTCAACATTTTCTAAAAAATCTGTCATTTTTATTACTTTTTTTAAACTATTTAAGTAATTTAAATGAATTTGTTTTTCTATTTTTTCTTTATCTTCTAAATTTAAATAACCTTCTGCATTTTTTTCTGGATATGTATTTATTGCATTTGATATTTCCATTCTTTCTTTTTCTTTTATATTATAATAAAATTCTTTTAGGTTAATAAATATATCTGAAATCAATCTACAATAAACACGTAATGAAATAACATAATCAAAATATAATCTATTATTATTTCCTAATTCTCCTGTTATTACTGAAATTTTATTATAAAATTCTTTAAAAATTGGATTTTGCATTTCATCATTCAAAATATTAGGTTGTGGATTTTCAGGATATTTTTTATAATAATCTAATAATTCTTTATCAGAATTTGAATTCCTTTCTAATGTATAAGCATATGAATCTTTATTAACCAATAATAATTCAAATGTTTTTTTAATACAAAAATCAAATGTTATTGTTTTAGAATAATTATCTTCTCTATCAAAACGAGGTAAAAGAATTAATAATATTTTAATTAATTTTTGATTAAATTCACTTTTCCTAAAAAATAATTTATTTTTAGGTTTAACACCATTTATTTTTGCTAACATAATATCATCATTTTGATAAATTGCAGTATATATAATAGATTTAATTAAATGCAAAGAAGCTTCTTCTAATCCATTTTTTTCTTTTTGTTTTAAAAAAAAATGTAAAACATCACCAATTAAACTAAAATATTTTGTTCTTAAAGTATCACTTAATAAATTATATTTAATAAAATATTTGAAAATTAAAGTAATACTGTTAAATGGAGATTGAAAAATATCCCATGAAAATTTTTCAGCTTTTGTTTGAAATTCATTAAATAAATTCATAAATTCATTTGCTAATTTATCAATATTTTTAATAATTTCTTCTCCTTTTGTAACATTTAAATCTTCATCATAATTAAATTTAAAAAAATCTTTTGCATTTTTCATAAAATGAAGTCTATGTCCAATTTCTAAATTTAAAACAGTTTTTAAACTTAATAAATTATTATGTTTAGCAATATGACTCTTAATGAAATAATTGAATAAAATTTCAGCAAAATAAAATTTACCACTATAATATAATTTAGCAGAAACTTCATTATTTAAAAAAATATCAGGAGGAATTTTCATAAAATCAATTAAATCATCTAAAGAAAATTGTTCTAAAAAAGGATTTAAAAAAACATATTTATTCTTCCAATTCCTATTAAAAAAAGCAAATAATTGAAAAATAGAATTATTAGTATATCCAGTGAAAATATAATAATTAGTAGAAGAAGATTTATTTCTATTATAAAGGTCAATTTGATTAATTAATTGTTCAATGTATAAATTTTTTGAAGTTTGAATTTTAAAAAGAATATTAACATTAAAATTTCTCATATAAAAAGGCAAATCAACATGTTTTGCCAATTCTAAATTTAAAGAAATAACATTTAAATCATGATTATGACTCTCACAATCACAATTTAAAACAGTATTACTATTATTAATATTTTTAAAAACCAATTGATTTTTACATTCTTCACTTAAGCAATTATCATTATCAAAACATACAGAGCAATATTGTTCTTTACTGTTAGGATTAATATAAAAACCTCTATTAGGAGTTACTTCAAAGAATTTAGAATAAAAGCATTCTCTCTTTAATTTAGCAAAATTATAACTTGTAACATAATGATTAAATTTACCACAAGAACAATCGTAATTTCCTGTTATTGTTAATGATGGTTTATGCTTATAATGACATTTTTCTGCACAAGCTTTACAAATTGGAGAAAAATCAGTTGAACAGGGACATAAATAAAATATTGTTGTCTCTTTATTATCGTTCACATATGTACATTTACTTACTTTGTTTATTTCTTTAAAATTTGTTACAGTAAAACTTTCCTTTATTAAATCTCTTTGCTTTTTATCAAATGACATTTTTTTTTTAATGTTTATAGGTTATATTTTAATTGTTTTTAGGATTTTTTAAAAAAGTTTTTAATTTTTTTTTTAATTTTTTATTATTTTTGTAATTATGTCTTTTATGTTGATTTTAATATATTCTATCTTCAATTTATTTTTTAATTTTAAATAACAAATTATTGAATAAAGAAAACTCAAAAATTAAACAAATAAAAAAAGATTGAATAAAACTTCAATTGTTATTTAAATATTTATTTATATTTTTTATTTAATATTTTCAAATAGAATTTATTAAATTATTTCTTACAATTAGATAAAATATAATGTGATTATAAAAATTAAAATATTAAAAATTCTATATTTATTTCTGAATCACATATAAAAAATTCAAACATTTAATGATAATAGTATTAAAGAAATGTTAACTTAATTTACAATAAAAAATAATTCTCTTGAAAAAGTGAAAAAGATAAAAATTAAAAATTATTTAAATAAAAAAATAACCTAATATTTAATTATTTTCCTAAAAAGAATTTTTCTATATTATATTTATATATTTTCTATAAATTCTATAAGATTTTTTTTATAAAAATATGGACACAAAAAAAGTTGAATGTCATCAATGTAAATTAATGAGAGGTAGAAATTTATCAATAATGTGTTCAAAAAAAGAATGTCAAAGTTATTTTTGTCTCTTTTGCTTTGAAGAAAAATATGGAATTGGTTCTTATTCAACTTTTTTAAAAGAACAATCAAATCATAAATGGAAATGTTTTAAATGTAGAAAAGTATGTAATTGTGAAAATTGTTTAAATGAAATAAATTTAAATATTTTAAGAGAAAATACTTTATTAAAAAAAAAAAGATTTAGATTCAGAAAAAATTTACATAAAGTTGAAAATGTCAAAAAAAAAAATTTGTTTAATTATGAATCAGATTTTCCTAATTTAAAAAGAAATAAAAATATAAATAAAATAATAATAAGAAGTGCAATTATTATTCATTTAATAAAAATTTTTAAAATAAAAAAATTTTCAAATAAACCTTGTTTAGTATGTAATAAATTTAAATGTCCAAAAAATGTAGAAGTACTTAAATTTAAATCAATTGACGAAGTAAAATATTTTTTAGAAACATTTTATAAAGAATATGAAGAAGAAATAAAAAGAAATTTTATCAATGAAGAATTATCAAAAAAAATATTAGAACAAAAAAAAAATTTAGATAAAGTAAAAGAAATATTACAAAAAATTCCTTTTGGAGAAAGATTAAAAGTACCAAAAAGAATATGTTCTAATTGCTTATCTAATTTATTACTTGAGCAAAATGGTTTATTTATTTTTTCAAATTTATTAAAAGAAGAAGATGAAGCTGCAAAGTTAACAATAAAACAAAAATTAGAAATTATTAATGGATTACATAATTTAATATTAAAAGAAGCAAATAAAAAAAAAATAAATACTAGTCTGAAAAATTTAATTAAAAAAGATAATATTAATGAAATGAATTCAATTAATATTTTCAATTCAATTTTAAATAATACTAATATTTGTGAACCTATAAAACCAGAATTAAAAATTCAACAAAATTATTTTAATAATAATCATAATTTTTATAATAATAATAATTTTTTTCAAATTCAAGAAAAAGATTATTTTAATAATATTCCAAATATAAATATTAATATGTTTAAAGATTTTGATTTAAGAGATAATGTTCTTAGATCAATTATAAATGAAAATGAATTTAATTTTAATTCTTGGAATTATAATAATAATAAAAATTATATATATAATAATAATATTTATACTTTTTTGTTAAATAAAATTTCATTTACTGCTTCAGAAACTAATAATTTATTATTTGTCATTCAAAAAAAATTATATGAATATATGACAAATAAAAATGATGGAATAAGTAATGAAATTTGTTTAATTAATGAATTGCTTAAATTAAAAAGTGATTCAATTAAAAATTCTTTATTTGATTATAATAGGGAATTACAAAATCTTCAAAATTATTTTTCTATAAATCAAGAAAAAATGGTTTAGATATTTATTATACTTTTAAAATAAGGGTTAAATTTTTCTTTAAAATAAATTCGATAGAATAATAAATTTATTATAAATTTAAAATTTTTACTTAAATTTTTTACTATTTTTTAATGAATTTGCAAAAAAAAAGAAATAAATTATTAATTACAAAAAATAAATTATACTTTTTTGAATTAATATTAAGAATATTATTTAAATCCTTTTTAAAAACAATTGAACCATATTTTTAACTTCTGAATTTATAAATTTTTAAACAGAAAATAATTATTAAAAATAAATCTTTTATCTTTAAAAATATTTAATTAATAAAATAATAATTTTTGAAATGGATGATTCTGAAGTAAAACCTCATTTCACAAAAGAATTAAATGAAAAATCATCTAAAAAGCATGAATATTCTAAAAAAAACTTGAAAAAAAATGTAATTCAATATCAAAAAAAACAATTAAATAAATTTGATAATATTGAATATATTGATGATAATTATATAGAAATTTCGAAATATCAAAAATCATTTATTATTAATAATAACAATTCATATAATGAAAAAAGAAGTGAATCAATAGAAAAAAATTCAACAACAAATTCATCTTCATCTCAAAATGGAAATAATACTCCAAAAGAAAATAATAATTATATATTAAATAATAATAACATTGATAATAATAAAAAATTATTTCCAATTTATAATTATTATGAAGAAACTAATAACTTTTTAATTAAACAAAATCTAAATAATTTAAATTATAGTAAAACAAGTAATTTTATATCAAAAGAATTATATTTTAATATTATTTATCAAAATAATATTAATATATTATATTATCCTAATGATTATTCAATAGAAAATAATATAGAAGAAAATAATAAAGATAAAATATTTCCATTTTATTATAATAATGATTATAATTCTAAAGTGATTAGAGGTATTCAGAATCCTAATTTATTTTTTAATATTAATTTTATAAATAATATAAGCGAAAATAAAAATGAAAATACGAACCAAAAAAATATTTATTTTAATAAAGGAAAAAAAGGAAACCATTTTATTGAAAGAAATGGTGATTGGATTTGTTCTTCTTGTAAAAATTTAAATTTTACTTTTAGAATTATATGTAATAGATGTCATTTATTAAAAGATGATTCTGAAAAAAATAGAAAAGAAAAAGACTATTATTCGAATGAAAATAAATGTAAATATTCGAACTCTAAAAAAGAAAATAATTATATAAATATTAATAAAAAAAAGATATAAATAATTTAAATGATAAAAAACAAAAAGAATAATAATTATAATTATTTGTTCTTAAAATTCTGAAATGCCTTATAGTCGTATTATAGGGTTGATTATAAATATTGCTTTAAAAAAAACTCACTATTAAAAAATAAATGAATTTTTGAAATTTTAAATAATGATATTAATCTATTTAAAATTAATTTTATAATTACAGAAATTATTATTTCATTATTAATTTATTTTTTTAAATTCTCCTATTAAAAAAAAATTAAAAAATAAATATGATAATAGTACCTAGTTCAAGAAAAGAAATAAAAAAAAAGATTTAAATAATTTAAAAAATTTTGGAAAAAAAATTAAAATATTATTTAAAAAAAAGATGATATTTTCTGCCTAATTTATTTAATAAATTTAATTATGAGTATTAAAAAATGTTAAAAAAATAAATTTAAAAAATTAATGAATGAAGAAAAACAAATAAATAACTTTGAAAGCATTGATTTAACTATTACAAAACCAATTTCAATTCAAAATTCAAAAAAGGAAAATGATATAAAAGTAAAAGGAAAAAAATCCATATTTTCAAATTTTAAAAATTCTAATAGTAATTTAAGTAATAATAATTCTAATTTAGAATTTCCAAAAAAACCAGAAAATCATTTATTAAATTTAAACTTCTTACCTATTGAAAATAATAAAATTAACAACCCAAGTCTTCATTTAAGTGAAGTAGATAGTAAAGAACAAAAGGAAAATTATACTAATTTAGAAAGTATAATTGATTTGCCAAATAAAAATAATGATAATCTACTATCAAAAAAAAATAGTAACAGTAAAGAAAATGAAATATATAATAATATTGACAATCAGAATCAATTAAATATAAGTAATGAAGATTTAACTTTTGAAAGAAATTTCATTACAAATTTATCTCGTGTAGGAAAAACATCAAAAATAAAACTTCATGATTTTTATATAAATAATAATATAAAAAACAAAGAATTAAAACATAAAAATAATAAAATAAATACAACCAAATATAATCTTTTTACATTTTTACCAAAAAGTTTATTAATTCAATTTGGGAGATTACCAAATGTATATTTTTTATCAACAGCAATTATTCAATCAATACCAATAATAAGTCCATTATCATCAATAACAGCAATAGTTCCTTTAATATTTGTTTTAGCAGTAAGTATGATAAGAGAATTAATTGAAGATTTATCAAGATTAAAATATGATAATTTAAATAATAATGAAGAAGTTATTGTTTATAGAGATAATAAATTTATTAAAACAATAAGTTCTTCTCTTCAACTTGGAGAATTAATTATTGTTTTAGAAAATAAACAAATTCCATCAGATATGATATTAATTGATAGTAATTTAAATGATGGAATGGCTTTTGTTGAAACTTCTACTTTAGATGGAGAAAAAAATTTAAAGCCTAAAATAGCAAATAGTAATTTATGTGGAATTTTAAATAATTTATTAAATTCTCCTGAAGAAAAACCATTTAATTGTAATATTTTTTATGGAATGGAAATTGAAGGTTTTTGCCAATGTGATCCTCCAAATCCAGATTTACATAAATTAGATGGTACTATATCTGTTAAATATAATATTAATAATTTTGTTTATAAAAGTAAATTTCCTATTTCTGAAAGACAAATGTTATTAAAGGGAAGTGTATTAAAAAATACTAATTGGATTGCTGGATTTGTTTTATATTCTGGAATGAATAATAAAATTATTTTAAATTCTAAAAGACCTAGAACTAAAATCTCTCTTATTGAAAAGAAAATGAATAAATATTTAATTGGGATATTTTTTTTATTAATTATTTTATGTATTATTTGCTCTATTTTACATGCAAAGAAATATAATGAAAATAAAGGTTATTATGAAATTTTTATAATATTAGGACGTTCAAATAAATTAGAAAGTTTTATTACTTTTTTTACTTATTTTCTTCTATTAAATACATTAATTCCAATTAGTTTAATAATAACAATTGAAATTGTAAAAATTATTCAAGGTTTTTTTATTTCATGGGATGCTGAAATGTATAGTTTAATTAGACATAAATTTGCAAAGGCAAAAACAGTTTCAATTAATGAAGAATTAGGAAATGTAAATTATATATTTAGTGATAAAACAGGAACTTTGACATCAAATAAAATGATATTTAAATATTGTATTATTCAAGGTAAATGTTACGAATATGATAGAAATTCTTTTAAACGTGCTTTAGATGTTTTAAAAGATAGTGAAAAAAATGTTGTTAACAATGAAACATTAAAATCAAAAAAGAAATTTCCAATAATAAAATTTCCTCGTAATTACTTTAGTGACATATTAAGGAAAGAACCTAAAAGGAATTTATCAAACGGGACAAGTAAAACGCAATATATAAAAAACAAAAATGAAGACAAAGAAATAAATATAATAAATGAATTTTGGACAGCAATATCAATAGCACATGAATGTGTATGTACAAAAATAGGAGAATATTCTGGAGTTTCACCAGATGATGTTGAATTAGTTAAAACTGCTCATGAACAAGGATATACTTTTATGCAAAGTTCAAATAAATTAAGAGAAATTAGAATTGGAGATTTAATTCAAACTTTTGATGTGTTAAATGTTTTAAACTTTTCATCTGAAAGAAAAAGAATGAGTATTATTATTAAAGATAAAAATGGTATTATTAAATTATATTGCAAAGGAGCTGATAGTGAAATTATGAAGAGAATGAGTAAAACTTCTAAAGATAATATTTATTCTAATTTTACTATTAAATGCGTTGATAAATTATCTTGTAAAGGATATCGTTCTTTATTATTTGCTTATAAAATTATTAGAGAAGAAGATTATATTAAATGGAATAATGAATTAAAAAATAGTGAAATGAATTTAGCAAAAAAAGATAAATTAGTTGATAAATGTTATGATAAAATGGAAAAAGAATTAGAATTAATTGGTGCTACTATGGTAGAAGATAAATTACAAGATTTAGTTCCAGAGACTATTAAAGATTTAAGAATGGCTGGTATTAAAATTTGGGTTTTAACAGGAGATAAAGTTGATACTGCAGAAAATATTGCTTTGAGTTGTAATTTAATATCAAAAAATCAAAAAATTTTTAGAATTTTTGTTAATAATGATTATTCTCAAAGAGATAAAAATAGTAATTCTTTTAATCCTGAAATTGATAAATTTTTTCAAGAATTTTCCAAATTTGAAATTGAGATTAATAATATAAATCATTCAATGTATAATAATAATATTGAAAATATAAATAATAACATAAATAAAAAAAATAGTAAAGTAAATTTAATAAATTCAAATAAAAATGAAATAAAAAAAAATTCAAATAAAAACCTAAATATTAATTTAAAAAATATTAACAATGACAGTGGAATAAATTTTTTCCAAAATAATAACAACAATAGTATAATAAGTAACATAAAAAACAATTCAAATTCAAAAATAAAAAATATCCCAAAACCAAAAAAAAAAAATAAAAAAAATAAAGAATCATCAGAATCAGAATTAGATCAAAATCCCTTTAGTATAATAATAGAATCTCAAATATTATCAATAATATTTGAATCAGATAAAACAACAAATAATTTTTTAAAAATAGCATTAAAAGCAAGTTCAGTAATATGTTGTAGAGTATCTCCCCTTCAAAAAAGTAGAGTAGTAAAAAAAGTAAAAAAATATGATAAAAATGCAATAACTTTAGCAATTGGAGATGGAGGAAATGATGTATCAATGATAATGGAAGCTCATTTAGGAATTGGTATTTATGGAGAAGAAGGAATGAGAGCAGTTCAAGCAAGTGATTTTGCAATTGGAGAATTTAAATTTTTAAGAAAATTATTATTTTTTCATGGAAGAATTAATAATAATAGAATTAGTAATATGATATTATATTTTTTTTATAAAAATTTTGTTTTTACTATTGTTCAATTTGTTTATGCATTTTTTTGTATTGGAAGTGGACAAACTATAATTGATGATTGGTTTATTACTTGTTATAATTTAATATTTACTGCACTTCCTTTAGGCGTTCAAGCACTTACTGATTTTGATGTATTAGAAACTGATAATGATATTGTTATTAAATTTATGCCACTTTTATATAAAGAAAGTAGAGAAATTTATCCTATTTTTACAATTAAAAAATTTATTTTTTCTTTATCAAAAGGTTTTATTTGTTCTTTTTTAATTTTTTATCTTGTTTGTTTTTGTGATTTAGGAAGTGAAATTAATAAAAGAGGTGATTATGGTACTTTATGGTATATGTCACTTAAAACTTATACTAGTATTATTATTTCTGTTAATATGACTTTATTTTTAAATATGAGATATATTACTTTTTTATTTCCTTTAATTATGGGAACTAGTTCTTTTTTACTTTATATTATTTTTATTATTATTGTTCAATATTTAACTATGTTTAATTCTTGTGCTTCTATTTTTAATTCTTTAAGTGTTGCTAAATT
>JAEEGK010004296.1_pt1 | contig 35088 bp, 32 predicted proteins | sample 8958771 | NCBI WGS metagenome assembly JAEEGK01 (sample SAMN16246547, study PRJNA631951) | gut metagenome | biome: gut microbiome; feature: rumen; material: SC-attached | host: Bos | place: Iran: Karaj | collected 2018-10 | reverse complement strand
CAATAGGACCGAAGAGCTCCTGCAACAAGTCTATCTGATGGGGAGCCAGATCATAGAAATAGCCTCCGCCGGCAATGTCACGCTGTACGCGCCATGGGAGCGATGTTGAGTCGTAATCCAGGTCGCGTGGTGGACAGGCAAACCTAATCTGCACACTGATGACTTTTCCTATAGCTCCTTGCTGCAGTAGTTCCTTAACTTTCAGGAAATACGGCAGGTATCTGCGATAATAAGCTACGAAGCAGGGTACGTGTGTTTTCTCGCTTGTGTGGTTGATGCGCTGACAGTCATAGTAGCTGCTTGCCAGGGGTTTCTCCACGTAAACGGGTTTTCCGCTCTTCATGGCCATGATGGCGTATGTGGCGTGTGACGAGGGTGGGGTGGCAATGTATATGGCATTGACGTTGGGATCATTGATGAGTTGCTGAGCATCGTTATACCATCGTGGAATGCCGTGTCGGAGGGCATAGGACTGTGCTTTCTCTCTGTTTCTGCTCATTACGGCCTGAACCGATGAACCCGGTATCAGACTAAAGGCGGGACCGCTTTTTTTCTCTGTTACCTCGCCGCAACCTATGAATCCCCATCTTATTTCCTTATATATTGCCATCTGCCTGTTAATTTTTCTTATTACGGATGCAAAGATACGCTTTTTCTCTGTATCTTTGCACTACGAAAGCTGAATAATTTATGGAAACAACAGGAGATAATCTGATTCAAGTAAAGAAAGAACGTTCATATATTAGTTGCCTTGTTAATGGCTGGTCTTATGGCTTCAAGCATTTAGGCATGTTGCTGCGTTATATGTGGCCCAGCATAGTCATGTCTATGGTGCTACCTTTTACTATATTCTTCTTTTATATTCAGCTGGATGCCTTATTACGTAAGTGGATTGAATTGGGTTATCTTCCCAATGCTACGATAAAGAGCATGAGACCGGAAATGCAGAAGTGTGCTCCCCGTACTGCCTTGACAATATTGTTGGGCGTTCTGCTTATACCTGTTGTGGCAGCAGGATTAGGTTGTCTGCTGTTGCCATTTATTTTGGGTTGGAAATATTTGTGGGGCGTACTGATATTCCTTGTGGTATTCATCCTTTCTTTTTCAATGGTTGTTGCTGAAATGCAGATCAGGTTTTCGTATACGCCCCTTAAGGAATGTTTCCGTAGTGGATTCAGACTAGGCTTCAAGAACTTCGGCAGTCTTTTTGCCTTCTTGACTCTGGAAAATCTGGTTTGCTTAATAGTAGTTTTTCTGGGCAGTATTCCCTATATGGTTATGTCTGCTGTAAGCATCCAGGTATATAATGGAATGCAGATGGGCGATGTGGTAGATCTACCCGTTTGGCAGTTTATTTTACTTGTAATCTTGTCTGCCTGTATTCTGAGTGTTGTATTTCAGATTACCCTTATTGTCCTCAACTTCAGCCATTGCCTGATGTGGGGCAGTTTAGTTAATGAAGTTCCAGCTGAGACCGAAGCAAATAGTTAAGGGATTCATACCATAGTAGGGCGCATAGAAGGCGTTTGTTCCGCCGGTCACATGTTGCGCCATAAAGTAGAAACGGAAGTGCTTCAGGTGTGCATTCAGGTATACATTCACAATAGGCTGGCCTCCCATTTTCTGACGTTCCAGACTGGCATCCTGCACGGCAAACTGCTGTATGCTGGGTGAATAGTCCAATCCGTAGTATTTGGTAAAGTAACGCATATCGCCACCCATCTGTATGCGCAAGAGTTTGGCAATGCGGAAGAGCAGGTACAGATTTGTGTACACGTTTACGGCAGGTAGCGGCAGAATATCCTGATTAGAGGATGTCTGGAAGGCCAGTTCGTTCTCCCAATGCAGCAATCCCCATCTCATGTCTTGTGCCACAGAGGCTCCTATCACCTGTATGCTACCGCTATTCTGGTTTACAGTTACGGCATGTGATAGGTTGGTGGGCAGCAGAGGCTTGTCGGCATTAAGGATTGTATTCTGCATGCCAAAGTAGGTGTAATTGGTAATGTTCTCGAATCCAAAGTTCAGACGTGTTCCGAAGTTCTTCAATCGTATTGTTCCCTCGAAGCGGGTACGCAGTTGGCGTGAGAGGTCGTCATTGTCCCACCATGCATGCTGAGAGTGGTAGTGGCGGAAGAAGAAGTCAGGCTTCTCGTTCTTGATCATTGCTTTGACGTCTATCAGCAGGCTGTCTTTTTTGCCTAAGCGGAACTCCCAGTTGGTGCTGCCGTTTACTGTCAGGTCACCCACTTTCTGGCCGGTCAGGAAGAATTCCGAGTTTACATTAAAGTGCAGTAGCTTCCCTTGCGTGCGTGCCAGTTCACCGCCTATGGAGAGGTCGTTCTCGTTGTAGCGTTGCATCTCCTTGCCATGCGGATTGTTCATGAGCAGCTTGTAGGTTCTCATGTTATGGGTGGCAAAGAAGGTCAGTCCCATAGCTGCCCATTTGTTAAATCCCTCGCGCAGTGCCAGCCCGAAGGTATTGCGTATGCTCATGGCTCCTGTCATGTCATAGACATTGTTCAGCTCGCCATAGTAGTTGTTTGTATAGTATTTGTCGCTGGATGCCTCGGCAATATAGGTGTGAGTCAAGTCACGCATATCAAACGTGTGTATGATACTGCTGACGGGTATAAATTCCTTGGGCGGAACTTGCTGGGCCAGCCATTTTGTGGTGAGTGAGTCTACCATCAGTTTGCGTGCCAGTGTATCAACTCTAAGAGCCTGCTGTACGCTGTCGGGTAGGTCGGAGAGAAGCTCACTGGCTGAAGGTACCTTTGGCTTCAGTGAATCCGGAACCTCCAGTTCACGATAGAATCCCAGATTGAACTTGTGTGTCAGGTAGAAATTCCTCTCGTGGTTACGGTTCCATGTATCAGAAAGCATAACGGGTATGTCGGTTGTTGCGTAGTCCTGACTCAGGGTTTCCGGCTCGCGGATGTACTTGTCATCCTCCATACCACCATTTTCAAACATCTTCAGGTGGTTGACATTGGCGTATGCGTGAATGTTGTAGCGGTCTCCGCGGTAGTAGCCGTAGAAGGTGCTTCCAAATGAGCTTGTTGTAGAGTTCACGAAATAGCCACGGCCGTACAGATAGTCAATCTTGAATCCCAGGCCGGCATCCTTGTTGATGTTGGTGGCAAAATAGGCACGGACGCGGTCTTCACCGTTGATTTTGCTGCCTACGGAATGGTAGGCCAGATTGGTAATAGGGCTGAGCGTATTGGTAAAACGGAACTCCTTCAGACCGCCGGCACGGAAGTAACTGAGCGGACGCAGGAAGAGGAACTCGTCCGAGTCGTCCGTCCTGTTCATGTATATGCGGTTGTATCGTGGCGTTCCTGTGTTTCCTAAGAGGCTGAATTCGCCTTTATAGCCGTCTGTATTATTGAAGTTCTGGAAGTTATGCACTACCGTGTCGTTGTTCTCGGCATCTATCACAGTACCTAAGCGTGGTTCCAGTACCCATTGGAACAAACCCTGCGGAATGAACTTCTGTTTCTGGTGCTTGGTACTGTCTCGGCCCCATGTAGTACGGTTTCCTGCATTATCGTAGTAATCGCCATTTTCTGAGTACTCGTTGTTGTCAGAGCGATTATTCCTTGACGGCAGTCTGCCGTTGTTGTTAGACTGGTTGTACTGTGCATTTGCCTGCAGGCCCATGCACAGTAATAGTATAGCTAAGAACAGGTTATGCTTCATCTTCCTCTAATCTTCCTCTACAATACAAAACGGATAAAGAACTCCACAATTTTCAATAACATGCCTATGCCAATAATAACCAGTGCATATACGTGGTGGGTGTTGTCCCAGAAATATACCACCAGCCCTATGGCTGCCAACAGCAGGAACACAGAATTCAGGATCTGTCTGATTCGGGTGTGGTCGGCCTTGCTTTGACGTTTGCGGCGGATTCGCTCAACTTGTTCTTCCAGGGTAAGTTCCTCTGTCTTACTCATTCTTTATATATTTAATCCTCTACAATACCTTTGCGAACCTTCTTCGCAGGAGTTTCTTTGGCAGGTGTTGTTGCAGCCACCTCGAAGACATCCATGCAATCCTCGAAGATTTGCTCAACGCGGTCTATGGTCTTGATGCGGAACTTGGCGCATGCGGGGTATATCTTGTCGCCTCTCTTGTTCAGGGACTTAGAGTCTGAAATCCATTCCTCGCCTTTATAGGTTTCTCCGTTTTTGCCTTCCTGATCCTCGTTGTAATAGTAGCTGATCTGCGAGATGGCCAGCTTAACCTTGTTGCCCTCTACAGATGCTTGGATCTGATAGATGAAGCGGGTACGGTCCAGGTTAAGGAACCTGTTTTTGAAGATCATGTACTCTTCTACCTTAGCAACAATGTTACCGTCCGTCTTGCCATCGTTCAGGATGCGGGTACGATGCTCGTGGATAGCGGGACCCATTATAACATTTTCAACAAAGGCGCTCAGGTTAGAGAAGATTTCGTCTTTCTGCATGGAAGGAACGCTGAATGACTTACGGAATACAATTACCCCGTTCTCTTCGGGTACGGCACCTTTCAGGTACTTGGCATCTACTGGACCCTTTGCAGCTGCCATCAGGGGCAGCATAAGCATGAATGCTAGAAATAACTTTTTCATCTTAGTATGTTGTTAGAATGTTTATATTATCGTGTATTTCTCGATAAAGGAGAAGAAGTCGTTGCGGTATCCGGCACTGATAGGAAGGTTGTTTCCTGCAATACTGACGGAACCCTTATTGACGTAGTCAATTTTACTGGTCTGAATAATATATGTGCGGTGTATGCGCATAAACTGCGGCTGCGGCAGGCGTTCCTCTATCATCTTCATTGTCATGAGCGTCATTATGGGACGCTGGTTTTGAATATGCAGCTTCAGATAGTCCTTTATACATTCTACATACAAGAGCTTGCTTAGTTCCACCTTCACCAGGCGATGATCGCTCTTGACGTAGAAATATGTGTCTATGGTACACTTATTTTCATTTTCCATACGTTTCTTTCTCTCTTTACCTATTATATATGTGTGTAACTTATTCGTATCTCAGTGCCTCTATGGGGTCAAGGCGGGCAGCCTTACGGGCCGGTATGATACCGAATACCAAGCCTATGCATGCACATACGCCGAAGCTGACCAGCACGCTCCACAGGGGCACTGTCGCCGGGAAGCCTATGGATTGGGCTATCCACGTAAAAAGGTATCCCAGTCCTACGCCCAGGAGTCCTCCGCTTAGGCTTATCATCACACTCTCTATCAGGAACTGTCTGCTGATATCCCTGCCTCGTGCTCCCACACTCATACGCAAGCCAATCTCCCTGGTACGTTCTGTTACGCTTACCAGCATGATGTTCATGATACCGATGCCTGCTACCAGCAGTGAGAAGGCTGCTGCCACCACAAGGACTGTCTGCAGGGTATCCATGGTGCTTGACATAGTCTCCATCATCTCCTGTTGGCTGCGGATGTTGAAGTCGTCATCGCCGCCTTCTTTTATCTTGTGGTTTATTCTCAGTATCTTGGATACCTGCTCTATGGCATCGTTGCTCAGATCCTCCGTCATTACGCTCAGGTTGAAGCTGTTGAAGTGTGTCTGTGCGGCGATACGCTTCATAACGGTGGTATAGGGGGCTATGATGACATTATCCTGGTCCATACCCCAGTTGTTGTATCCTTTGCCTTTCAGTACGCCTATGATGCGGAAGGGGATGCTCTTGAATCTGATGACCTTGCCTATGCAGTTGGCATTCTTGTCGCCGAAGAGTTCCTGTACAACGGTCTTTCCTACCAGGCAGACCTTGGCGTTCTTGCGTACATCTTCTTCGTTGAAACACTGTCCTGATTCTATGTCCCATAGCTTGATGGTCATATAGTCAGGACTCTCTCCGTACATGGTAGAGTTTGTGTTCTTGGCTCCGTAGATAACCTGTCCGCCGGATGTTACCTCGGGACTGATACGGGTAATCAGGCTGGCACCATCGCGTATGGCCTCATAGTCGGCCTGCTTCAGTGTCTGCATGGCAGAGGGGTCCAGGCGCACGCCGCCTCGCATTTCGCCGCCGGGTCTTACGGTCAGCAGATTGGTTCCCCATTTTTGCAGGTCGGCACGGATGCTGTCTTTCGAGCCTTGGCCGATGGCCATCATGGTAATAACGGCAGCCACACCGATGATGATACCCAGTGTAGAGAGGAAGGTCCTCCATTTATTGCTCATGATAGCCGTCAGGGCTACCTTAAGTAAGTTCTTCAGGTTCATATCATTACTTTGTTTTTATTCGTCTTCAGGTTTTGGCAGACTGGCCAAGACCTCGGCTGCGTTCATAATATTGTTGTTGATGACATCCTCGCAGATATGTCCGTCCCTGAGTATGATGTTACGACTGCTATATTGAGCAATCTCAGGGTTATGGGTTACGAAGATGATGGTTCTTCCCTGACGGTGCAGTTCCTGGAACAGTACCAGTATCTCATAGCTTGTTCTGGTATCCAGGTTACCCGTTGCCTCGTCTGCCAGGATAACGGCAGGATTGTTCACCAGGGCACGGGCTATGGCTACACGCTGCATCTGACCGCCGGACATCTGGTTGCTCTTGTGTTCCAGACGGTCGCCCAGTCCTACTGCCTGTAGTGCCTTGATAGCTGCTTCTCTGCGCATCTTGGCATTGTAGGTGTTGTTGTACATCAGCGGCAGTTCCACGTTCTCTACGGCTGTTGTACGCGCCAGCAGGTTGTAGTTCTGGAAGATGAATCCAATCTTGCGGTTGCGCAGTATGGCGCGTTCGCTTCTCTTCATCTTGCGGACAGGGGTACCGTCCAGGATGTATTCTCCGCTGGTAGGGGTGTCCAGGCAACCCAGCTGGTTCAGCAGGGTACTCTTTCCAGAGCCTGATGTACCCATTATGGTTACGAACTCGCCCTCATGAATCTTGAAGGACACTCCCTTCAGGGCGTGAACCGTTTCGCTTCCTACCAGGAAGTCGCGTTTCACGTTTTGGAGTTCAATAACTACCTTTTTGTCGTCCATCTTATGTTCTTTCGGTTATTGTTCTGATAAATTATTTGACCTTCTGAAGTTTCATCCGCTTTGTAGTTAAGAAGTTATGTAGTTATCGCTTCGCTCGTCCTTTCGGACAGTAGTTAAGCCATTACATTTACATGTCATGTTTTTGTTAGTAGAACTGATGGCTTAACTACTTAACTACCGACTACTTAACTCTTTCCGAAACTTCAGTAAATTACTTCTTCTGCTGCTGGTTGCGGTTGCGGTTTCTGGGCTTGGGCATGAAGGGGTTGCTGTTCTGCTGCTGTCCCTCAGCCTCTTCCATATTGGGCATAGAAGTCTCAATATCCGTAATAATCTTGATGCCAGGCTTCAGGCCGCTAACTACCTCGGTAAGCATACCGTTGGTAATGCCGGTCTCTACAGGCAGTGCCTTGATGTTAGGCCCTTCCTTGGTCCATACCTTCTTGGGGGCATCGCAGTCTGTGATGGTCTCTCCGTCGTTCAGCATAGCCTCGCTGGGTTTGAAGTGCAGGGCCTTGCTGGGGATGGCCAGTACGTCCTTACGCTCCATGGTGTAGATGGTAACGTTGGCAGTCAGACCGGGTTTCAGCTTCAGATCCTCGTTGGGAGCGCCTATCACAACCTCGTAGGTAACAACGTTGCTCTCTGTGGTAGCCTGCTGGCGAACCTGAGTAACGGTACCAGAGAATGAATCGTTGGGGAAGGCGTCTACATTGAATGTTACACGCTGTCCTTCCTTCACTTCACCTATGTCGGCCTCGTCTACCTTGGCAATCACGCGCATATCGGTCAGGTCCTTGGCAATCTTGAAGAGGGTAGGCGTATTGAAGCTACTGGCTACGGTCTGTCCTTCCTCTACCTCCTTGCTCAGTACCACACCGTCAATGGGGCTGGTGATGGTAGCATAGCCCAGGTTGGTCTCGGCACGTTTCACGTTGTTGCGCTGTGTGGCAACTGTCTGCTGAGCCTGAACATAGGCCAGTCGTGCTTGCTCATAGTCGTTGGCGCTGATAAGTCCCTTGTCGAAGAGGTTCTTGAAGCGCTCGTGGTTAGCCTTCTGGTATGCCAATGAGCTTTCTGCGCTTGTCAGGTTGGCCTTGGCGCTGCTCAGATCACTGATCAGATTGGTGCGGTCCAGTTCGGCAATCACCTGACCTGCCTTTACGGTGCTGTTATAGTCAACGTACAGTTTGCTTACGATACCGCTCACCTGTGTACCCACGTCAACGCTGGTAACGGGCTCAATGGTACCTGTTGCTGTAACACTGGTTACGATGTCTTGTTTTACCACCTCTTCCTCGTTGTATGTAAAGGTAGGTGCTTTCTTGCAGCTGCTCATGATCAGGGCTGATAGCATGAGTGCAGATGCTGTCTGGATGAATCTTTGTCTTCTCATCTTTTATAATGTATTGTTTTTTACTTCTGGGTTATAGGTCAATTTTCTCTCCTGTATAGAACTTCAGCAGCTGCATGTTCAGCAGGGTGTTGTATTTGGTCTGCAGCATGCTCTGCTCGGCGTTTATGACGTTGTCACGTCCCTGCAGCACGTCCACGGTGTTCTTCAGACCGTTCAGGAACTGCTCGTTCAGCAGCTCGTAGCTGGCTTCCTGACTCTTTACGCGGGCCTTGGCAGCCATGTAGCTCTGCTGGTTGTTGTTGGCATTGATCCAGTATTGTTCTATGGTGTTGGATAGGGTAGTCTTCTTGTCCTGCAGATCCAGCTGCGAGTTCAGCTGCTGCAGCTTGGCATTTCTGATGTTACTGGCAATCTGCCTGTTGTCGAAGATGGGCAGACTCAGCGTAACGCCGGCACCCATGTTCAGGTTGTTCTTCATCTGGTTGCCCCAGTTGTTCTGGCTTCCTGAATAGTGGTTGCTTCCCAGGCTGGCGCTGGCGCGAACGGTGGGGTAGTGGGCGCGCTTGGCTATGTCCACCTGCATCTTGGCAGACTCAATGCCCAGCTCGGCGCTCTTTATCTCAGGACGGTTTGTCAGCGCCATGTTGTAGGCCTCCAGCTTGTTGGGTATTACGGCCAGCACCTTATCGTCTGTGGGAATATCGCCCTTGATATCAAAGTCGCTGTTGATGTCCAGTTCCAGCAGAGCCTTCAGCTGACGCTTGTAGTTCTCCAACTGGGCCTTGCTGTTGACAATGTCATAGTTGGCACTGCTCAGCTGAGCCTCCAGCTGTACTACGTCGGCATTGGCCATCTGCCCCTGCTTCTGCATCTCCACGCCTCGTTCATACTGGCTCTGTGCGGTCTTCTGCAACTGCTCGTTCACCTTCAGGGCCTCCTTGGTGTACATAATCTGCACGTACAGCTGTGCTATCTGCTCCTGTATGCTCAGTTCGCTCTGCTCGGTCTGCAGTTTGCTGATCTCGTTCTGTATTTTCTGATCCTTGATGTTCTTGTAGTCAATGCCACCGTTCCACAGGGTTACGCTGGCGTTCAGGCCGTAGCTGCCCTGATAGGTGACGTTGTCGGCGGTATTGATAACCTGATCGCCCTGTACGGTTGACAGTACCTGGGTAAAGGGGCGGTATCCAACGTTCTGGTTAGTGCTGAAGCTCAGGCTGGGGAACAGGGCACCCTTGTTCTTCCACAGCGCCACCTCACCTTTCTCCTGGCTGATTCTGTTCTTCTGAATCTGTATGTTGTTCTTCAGGGCGTAGTCAATGCAATCCTGCAGGCCCCAAGTCTGTTGTGCGCTTGCGCTCATGCTCAAGCCCAATAGCATACATGCAATCTTGAAAGTTTTTTTCATTGTCTTTTTGAATGTCTTCTTATGTAATATAATTTAGGTGCAAAGATACAAAAATATGTGGTCTATACGCTATTATCCGCTAACCTTTTAACACTTCTTTAAGTTAATTGGGGTTATTTTTGGCATATTTTTCGAAGTCAGACTTGCCGAGTACTGATTTTTGCCCTACCTTTGCCGTTGGAAAATGGGTTCCGGATGTTTGGGGCAAGGAGCAAGGGGCAAGGGGCAAGAGATTTGCTCAGACCTAAAAAGTCCCCGGCTCATTATAGGGCGTACGAAAGCACGTGTAAAACTATCCTCTTACCCCTTACTACTTACCCCTAACCCCTTAATAAAAAGAATAGATAAAACAAAAGAAAGGATTAAATATGTTCTCAGGAATAGTTGAAGCAATGGCACGTGTGGTTGATATCCAGCACGACCAGGATAATGTACATTTCACCCTCAGCTGCCCCTTTACTGCTGAGTTGAGTATTGACCAGAGTGTGGCTCATAACGGAGTCTGCCTGACGGTGGTAAGCATCAAGGATGATACCTATGTGGTTACCGCTATGCGCGAGACCCTGGATCGTAGCAACCTGGGTCTTCTGAAGGTAGGTGACGAGGTAAATGTAGAGCGTAGTATGCAGATGAACGGACGCCTTGACGGCCATATCGTGCAGGGCCATGTAGACCAGACTGCCACTTGTCTGGCTGTAGAGAATCAGGAGGGTAGTTTCCAGTTCACTTTTAAATACGAAAGTAACCGCGAGATGGTCTCTCACGGCTATTTTACTGTCGACAAGGGTAGTGTAACGGTTAATGGTGTCAGCCTGACTGTATGCCGCCCCACGGAGGATACCTTCCAGGTGTGCATCATTCCCTATACCTTCCAGAATACCAACTTCCACAATATCAAGCCCGGTTCTGTTGTGAACATCGAGTTTGATATCATTGGCAAGTACCTGGCTCGTATGAATAGCCTCTTATAAGCGGTTAGCGGTTAGCGTAACTATGAATTATGAATTATGAATTACCGCTAACTTTCCCCAACAAGCTGCAGGAACTCGTCCTCGTTCATAATCTGAACGCCCAGTTTCTGCGCTTTTTCTAACTTAGCGGGGCCCATATTATCGCCGGCAAGGATGAAGGAAGTCTTACTACTGATGCTTCCAACGTTCTTGCCGCCGTGTTTTTCTATCATGGCCTTGTACTCGTCACGGCTGTGATGGGCAAACACACCGCTGATGACAATGCTCTTGTCCTTCAGACGGTCCGACTTGGCCTCCTGCTGCTCTTGTGATATCTGCATCTGCAGACCGTATTCCGTCAGCCTTTCTACAAAGCGGCGGTTTCTTTCCTCGCCAAAGAACTTGATTACACTACCTGCTATAACTTCCCCAATACCATTTACTTGTGTCAGTTCTTCCAAAGTAGCGGTTGATAGCTTCTCCATACTGCCGAAGTAGCGTGCCAGACTCTTGGCAGCTATCTCTCCTACAAAGCGGATTCCTATGGCAAAGAGCACCCTTTCGAAGGGTACTTTCTTGCTCTCCCTGATGCTTGTCAGTATGTTGTTTACGCTCACCTTGTTGCTCTGTTCGGGGTTCAGCAATTGTTCAGGGCGCAGTGTGTACAGGTCGGCAGCATCACGTATCAAGCCCTGTCTGTAGTAGGATTCGGCAATCTCGGGACCCAGGGACATGATGTTCATGGCTTTGCGCGAGATAAAGTGCTCAATCTTGCCCAGAATCAGAGGCGGACAGCCCGTCTCGTTGGGGCAGTAGTGGGCAGCCTCGCCCTCGTAGCGTATCAGTTTAGAGCCGCAGACGGGGCAATGGGTAATAAACGTTATCTTGGGGCATCCGGGAGGGGTAGGGCAAGCCTTACCTACCACCTTGGGGATGATCTCTCCGCCTTTCTCTACCAGCACGTGGTCGCCCACATGCAGGTCCAGCTGGGCTATCACATCGGCATTGTGCAGGGTAGCCCTGCGTACCTGTGTGCCTGACAGCTGTATGGGGTCCATATTGGCAACGGGGGTTATGGCACCTGTCCGGCCTATCTGGTAGACTACCTGTCGTAGGATGGTCTCTGCCTGCTCGGCCTGGAACTTGTAGGCTATGGCCCAGCGTGGACTCTTGGCTGTCATGCCCAGACTGCGTTGCTGGGCCAGCGAGTTCACCTTCAGCACTATGCCGTCTGTGGCAACGGGCAGGTTCTTACGCTCCGTATCCCAGTATTCTATGTAGTCGTAGATTTCCTGCAGGTTGTTGGCCAGCTTCATGGCATTGCTCACCTGAAAGCCCCACTTTCTGGCAGCCTCCATATTCTGGTAGTGGCCGTCGCCGGGTATGCCGTCCCCTAATAAATAATATAGGTATGCATCCAGTCCGCGTTCTGCCACCGTGCTTGAATTCTTGCTCTTCAGCGTTCCCGAGGCAGCGTTTCTGGGGTTGGCAAAAAGCTGCTCCTCGTTCTGTGCACGCTGCTCGTTCAACCTCTCAAAGCTGGACCATGGCATCAGCACCTCGCCACGGATCTCAAATTCATCCGGGTATCCGCTCCCTTGGGGCAGCTGCAGGGGTATGGTGCGTATGGTGCGCACGTTCTGTGTTACGTCATCACCCTGGGTGCCGTCGCCACGTGTTACGGCTCTTACTAGCTTGCCTTGCTCGTAGTGCAGGCTGATGCTCAGACCGTCGAATTTCAGTTCACAGCAGATCTGGAACGGAGCGCCGTGCAGGCCGTCGCTCACACGCTGGTAGAAGTCGGCCACCTCCTGGCGGTTGTATGTGTTGGCCAGACTCAGCATGGGACGTTTATGCTGCACGGTAGCGAACTCATTGTTCAGGTCGCTTCCCACGCGCTGAGTAGGACTGTTGGGGTCCGCCATCTCGGGGTGTAGCTTCTCCAGGTCCTGCAGCTGGTGCATCATCATATCAAACTCCTGGTCCCCTATGGTGGGCATGTTCAGCACATAGTAATTGTAGTTATGCTGGTGCAGCTCTTCTCTCAGTTTCAGTATCTGCTCTTGCTCTGTCATTGCCTAAAATCCTTATTGATTCACAAAAATAGATATAAAATTGAAAGGCGACAAGAATTTGCCCGTCTCATTTTTGGTAAAATGTTTAAAAAGTATTACTTTTGCAGCACTTTTAAGGAAAATAACCATATGGCAAATAATAAATTCCACGGCTTAGGTATTGCTTTGATAACCCCCTTCTGTACAGACGGCAGTATAGACTTCGCAGCGCTAGACCGCCTTGTAGAGTACCAGATAAAGGGTGGTGCAGATTTCTTGTGTATTATGGGCACAACGGCAGAGACTCCCACATTGAGTGCCGAAGAGAAGAAGAAGCTGAAGCAGCACCTGGTAGAGCGTGTTGCGGGCCGTGTACCCCTACTCATGGGTTGTGGAGGCAATAACACCGCTGCTGTGGTGAATGACCTGCAGACCTCTGACTGGAGCGGTATAGACGGAATCCTTAGCGTTTGCCCTTATTACAACAAGCCCTCGCAGGAGGGTCTCTACCAGCACTTCGCTGCCATTGCCCAGGCTAGCCCCGTGCCCGTAGTATTATATAATGTACCAGGCCGTACGGGTGTCAACATGACGGCCGAGACCACCCTGCGTCTGGCTCGCGAATTCGACAATATTGTAGCCATCAAGGAGGCCAGTGGCAATATCACCCAGATGGATGATATCATCAAGAACAAGCCCGCCAACTTTGACGTTATCAGTGGTGACGACGGTATCACCTTCCCCCTTATTACCTTGGGTGCCGTAGGTGTTATCAGCGTTATAGGTAATGCCCTGCCTTCAGAGTTCAGCCGTATGGTACGTCTGGCGCTGAAGGGCGAGTACAATACATCGCTGAACCTCCATCACAAGTTCACCGAGCTGTTCAAACTCCTCTTCGTAGATGGTAACCCCGCCGGTGTAAAGGCCATGTTGCACGAGATGGGCATGATAGAGAACGTCCTGCGCCTGCCCCTTGTACCCACCCGCCTTACTACCATGGAGCGCATCTCCAGCATAGTCAAGGAACTGGGCTACTAATCAGAGCCTTTCGGCCCCTCTTCACCCCTCCTCTAAGGGGAATCGGTTAGCGAACACTGCGGTAGCTACCTGCAAAGGTGCCAATCTTCTGCAACTTCTCATTTGCTTTAACTTTCAATGCCATAATTTTCAGATTTAATGGTTAAACAATTTTGTTGGGTTAATTTGTAATGTATTTTCATATTGTCATTGATTCAGGATTTTTTCTGCCACGTGAGGGAAAACTCTCTAGTGCACGTAAGAATTTTTACCGCCTCGTGTGGGAGTAAATATCATCCCTTATCTTTTGACACTGCAAAGGTACGGCAATTCTTTGGTAGTGTAAAATTATTTCCCCAAATAAGCACGCAAAAAAGCACGCTGCTGTCAGGGTGCGTTACACCGTTACAGCGTTACAGTTCCATTTGTAAGTCTCTACACCTTAAAAATACTTCTATATTATATAATATATATATTATATTAATATAGGTTTACTTTTTGATTTTGCACCTCTCAATTTCCAACTGTAACACTGTAACGCTGTAACGGTTGGCCATTGATTTTTGCCTTTTTCTGAATAAGGTTGACTCCTTTCCTGAGAAAGTTGACGTGTTCCTTTTTTCGTGCTTTTTTTAATATAATCTTTCCTGCTGTCAATATAAATTGCTATCTTTGTGGTTGAAAATAATAGTGAGCATAACTGACCCCTAATTCACGTCTCAGAACCATTAAAACCAACCATAACCGCAAGCAATATGAATAACATACGCTGCCTAAGAGTGAGGTGTTGTATGCCCTTCAGAATAAAGGCTTGAGGCAACTAGGTTGCCCTCCCAAGTGTTTACTTTTGCTTCTTTGGCATCTTATTGAATCTGTATGCTATGCGAAGCATGGCATAGCGGGGCATCATCAGCTGCCATGTCTCTGTGCGGCCTTGGCCGTTGACAATGTAGCGGGTATTGGACAGCTGGTTCAGGATGTCGAAGGCATCTACCTTGACGATGAGATTCCCCTTCATGAACGGGCGGGATAGGGAGGCATTCCACACCGGTTCGTTGGTGTTCATGGAAGGCTCTTCATAGCCTCTGCGGCTGTACATCTTCAGATCGGTAGCCAGCTGAATCTTCCATGGGAAAGTATATTGGCCGCTTATGCCATAGCTGAAGTTAAAAGCGTTGATGTTGTTCATATTCATGTGTTCACGAACGGCTACATTCCAGGAAAAGTCGCCTATCAGCTCCACGCGTGTGGTTTCCTTGTTGTATGCAACCTTCAGGTTCTGTGATGTGGTATAGTGGTTAACACGGCTCAACTGACTGGTATTGAAACCCTCCACTTGCGCCAAATCCACGTTATGGGCGTAGTTGAAACTTGTCCGGCTTTCCATGAATATGCTTTGGCTTTTGTTGAGCGCCTTTCTGTAGAGAGAACCTACAAATGCTTTCCAGTTGCCTTTCACATTCTCCGGCCGATAGGTATACACGCCGCTCTGGGGATTATAGGTAAAGCCGTTGGCCACCATATTATCCAAGAAGTTCATGTTAATTGAAATGCCAAAGTACTTGTCCCAAGGCTTGTTGTTCAGATTTAGGTATATGCTGTGGTTACGCGCAACCTTCAGATTGGGGTTTCCCTTGGTGATGACCAGCGGGTTAGAGGTATCCTCTATGTTCAGCATCTGCACCGGATTAGGTGTCTGTACGTTACAATCATAATTAAAATATATATTGTCTAATAGCCATAGGGATTGTTCAGATTTGTTGCTGTAGCGAAATAGGGCAGAGGGCTCAAGATACCAGTTGCATTGCTGCATGTCGTTGCGGAGACCTGAACGACAGTAGCGGACACTTTCGCCCTTGTTGGTTACAGATGCATTCAGCCTGAAAATGAGCGTCCGTTTCTTGCCGTAATAATTCTGTCCGATGCCAACCTTAGCGTAATGCCGCTTTGTCATATAGAGGCTCTGATAGCTATTGCTCAGGTCTATGGTCCGCAGATAGTCGGCCTGCGAGGGCAGAATGCCGAAGTCCGTCGTGGTGTTCAACCAGTCGAGCCGATAGAGATTACTTTCCGTGTTGCTGTACGTTTGTTCGTATTCATAGGTGAATCCTACAAACCAGTAGTTAGGCATGACAAGGCTGTACCACGCGTTTGCAGCGTAGTTATAGCCATGATGGCGGTAAGGCGAGAAGCGGTCCTGCCTGTTGTCGGCCTGCGTTCCATTGGGGTAGGTCAGGTTGTATCGGCTGAAGTTATCCCTGCAGGATTTGTCATAATCACCTCGTACCCGGATGTTAATGTAGTCGCCCCACGGAAGGTCCTTGACCCATAGTATGCTCTGGCTGAATCTGTAATCCATAGCATTATACAGGCTCTGGTCATATACCTTATTGATACTGATGCGTTGCAGTATGGGGTTGATGGGTTGTGAGAACATGGAATCCAGTACCTGCAGGCAGGAACCGAAGGCCGACGGGTCAGACGAGAAAGATGCCGAGCGTGACACTCCATCGCCGTCCTGCTTGCTGTAGTTCCCGTTCGTATCAAAGGTGAGGCCCATTTTCTTCAACTCCAGGCTGCTCCTGAGCGAAGTGGCGAAATTGCTATTCCGACTGATGTCCTGCGACCGGCTGTGTGCGCTTCCATCTGGTAGGAAGTTTTCACGTGAGGTCCGTGTCTCGTCCTTACTATCAGTCCAACTGACCGATGCATCCATATCTTCCTTGAAACGTCCGTACTTGTCGTCTATGTTTAGGCTGCCGCCTATCATCTTCATCTCTTTCTCCCCTGTAGGAACTCTTGGAACTCCATTCCATCCATCCTTTCCGGGCTTCCGGGTCTCGTTGGTATTGTTGGCGTTGGCAAAGAGGACCAGACGGGAGTTGTCGGTGAAGCGCAATCCGAATAAACGCCCCAACCACCTGTTGTCGGTACCGTAGCCCCCTTCGGCATTCAGCGTATAGCCGATGGAGTATTCCTGTTTCAGCTCCACGTCCATCACATAGTCCTTCTCACCTGTGTTCTGATGAATCATCTGACTATGGGGCATATCCTTCTCGTAGAATTTCAGCTTGCTGACCACGTAGTACGGCAGATTGTCCAGCATAATCTTGTTCTTGCCCTTGAAGAAATCCTTGCCGTTCAGCGTCAGGTAATCCACCTTGCGGCCGTTCATGTATATGGTGCCGTCGTCATGCAGCTCTGCACCGGGAACACTGGCCACCAGGGCATCCAGCATAGAGCCCTCGGGAATCTTGAAAGCCTGCGCATCCACCACGATGGTATCGCCCTTGTAGGCAATCTGCACACGTGTGGCCTTGACGGTAACCTCTTTTAGATCTGTTGTCGTCATCCTCCGTTTCATGAACATCTCAGAAAAGACAAAGTCCATCCTTCGTCCGGGCTTACTAAGTTCCAATCGTTGCACTGACGTTACATAATCGGGGTGCTCTGCTTTTACCAGGATTGTCTGTGGCTTTCGGAAGAGGTACTTACTCCAATAGGCTCTTCTACCATCAGGGCTTATATCATCATAGCTTTTTTGTGTCCACAATGTATCAATCATAATCCCGTTTGTATCAGCCAGCGTGATAAAGACCTCTGGGATTCCATGTTTGGTAAAGGAATCGCTAACGAACTGCCAGACACGGATAGAGTCGGCATACTGTGCAAAACAAGGACCGCAGAACAAAGTGGTCAGGACTGCGATAATGAAGTTTTTCTTCATAAGAATGTGTTCTTGTGTTTATGAGTTTGTCTTAACAATTTTAAATCCTGGGTGACTGGGAGATGTTGATAAGCTGGGAAATGATAAAGATGATGATGCCATAGATGACAGGAACCATCATACATTTGTAGCCGCCCATGAGGACAGCGGTGGCGACATCACCGTGTGCTTGCATATAGTCGCATATTTGGTAGTAACCGTATATGCCGCACAGGATGCCACAAGACAGAGCGAGGACTCCTATCTTCCACACCCAGGCAGGAGCCTTCCATGCTGCCAAAAAGACGAAGGCAAGTAAAAGGGTCAGGATGGACATAAGGATTATGTTGCCCATGACAAAGAATTCTGTAAGCTGAGCGAAGGAATCTGAAAGCTGAGTAATCATAACACTATTCTAATTAAGAATTAAGAGATAACAATTAAGAATTGAATCACACGGCAAAGATAGTGTGATACGACTGATGAACCAAATTTTGGGGCTGTCAAAACCCTTTGTAGCCTTTCCAAAACCCTTTACAAGGGGATTTAACAGCGTTAGAATGGCTTTTGTATCGAAGAAATTTATATCTTTGCTGCTGAAATGAAACGATTCGCATTCTTTGCCCTCTATTGGACCGCATCCCTGTTGCTGCTGGCAGTCTTGCTCTGCAGCATGGGTTACCGCATGGCCGAGGCCCTGATGCTCAGCACCTCCCTGCTGCCCGTTGCCATTATCTTCCGTCAGATGATAGCGCGTGTCAACTTCAGTGCCAACAGGTGGGAGACTGCAAGGTCTCTGTTCTTTATTCTGCTGTTTGTGCTGACAATAGCCTTCCTGGCCGTTCACCTGGCGCAGGCGGTGATTCTGTTTGACTACAGGCAGATGAAGGAAACAGAGCTGACGGTACCGCCTCTGTTGCTGAACCCCGTATTCCTGCTGTCTATGCTGACGCTGATGATGGCGGGCGACTATGGGCTGGGACGGCTCCTTGGCAGACACTTGCCTGAGTCGGAAGATACCGTAACCTTTGCCAGCGAACCGATAATCCTTGCTGACGACCCCATAACATTCGTGAGCAACCGCCAGAGCGTGACGCTGACCCGCCAGGAGATTCTGTACGTAGAGAGCTGCGACACGGAGGTGTGGATTCATGCTACCGACGGGCGCCGGTTCCGCAATAAGACTCCTATATCATCATGGGCGCGTCTGCTGGGGCCTGAGTACCTGAGGATACACCGTTCATACCTGGTGCGCCTGTCGGCCTGCACAGGAATGGAGCATGACTTTGTGCTGATAGGCGATGTACGCCTGCCCGTATCCAGGAAATACAAGGAAACGGTGCTGCAGTGCCTTAAATATTCTTAATTAGCTTTGGCCGTTTCACTAATTTTCGTAACTTTGTAGGCAAATCGTTTAATTTTTACCAAATTTACATATTAATCAGTTATGAAAAAGACATTGTTATTTGCAGCAACTTTGGCCATGATGGCATCTTGCTGCCAGAACAAGGGCAAGTGCAACTGTGATTGTGATGCTTGCAAGAACTGTGAGAACAAGACTGAGGAGGCTGCAGGAGAAGAGGCAGTTGCCCAGATTGTAGAGAACGACCAGTACGACCTGGCTCAGCTGAAGCAGGACGAGGAGGGTTACTACATCCTCTTTGACGGCTCTAGCCTGGACGGATGGCGCGGCTACGGTCAGGACGCTGTTCCCTCAAGCTGGGAGAACGACGGCGAGAGCATTCACCTGAAGGGTTCAGGTACCGGCGAGGCTCAGGCTGAAGGCGGTGGCGACCTGATGTTCGCTCATAAGTTCACAAACTTTACACTGGAGTTGGAATATAAGATTAGCAAGGGTGGTAACTCTGGTATCTTCTATCTGGCTCAGGAGGCTAAGGATGCCAACGGCGACATGCTGCCTATCTGGCAGAGCTGCTCTGAGTACCAGGTTCTGGACAACGCCAACCACGTAGATGCTCAGCTGGGTGTTGACGGCAACCGCCAGGCTGCTTCTCTGTATGATATGGTTCCTGCTGTTCCCCAGAATGCTAAGCCCTTCGGTGAGTGGAACAAGGCTAAGATTGTTGTCTTCAAGGGTACTGTTATCCACTACCAGAACGATGAGAAGGTATTGGAATACCACCTGTGGACTCCAAAGTGGAAGGAAATGCTTGACAATAGCAAGTTCTGCAAGGGTGGTGAGTTCCCCTATGCTTACGGCCTGATGATTGAGGAAGGTAAGGAAGGCGGTTACTTTGCTCTGCAGGATCACGGTGACGACGTTTGGTACCGCAACGTCCGTATCAAGGTGATGGATTAAACAATAAAGCCTGCTCAACCGAGCAGGCTTTTTGTTTACTGTATATTCTTGCGTATCTTTACCAGATACTGATTGAGCGCATCCTCGTTGCGGTCATCAATAATCTGGATGAGCTCTTTCAGCTCGGCACGGATCTGTTCTACGTGCGACTTGGTCTTGGGGTTGAAGAGGATTTCTCGCAGCAGGGTATCATCCTCTGATAGCACGCCACGGGCAATCTTCAGGTGGCGCTTGAAGGTGGTACCAGGAGAATCCTGATGCTTCATGACGGCACTGAAGACAAAGGTGCTGACAAAGGGAACGGACAGAGAGTAGGCCATGGCCTCGTCATGCTCCTCGAAGCTGTACTCGTGAACGTTCAGACCCAGACGACGGTAGAGGTCCAGGAAGAAGATACGACCCATATAGTCGCCCTCGTTGATGACAATGGCATTCTCGCTGCTGAGTGCGCCCAGGTTGGCAAATGTAGGGCCGAACATGGGGTGGGTGCTGACGTAGCGGAAGCCGGTGCCCTCGTAGTACTCCTTGAAGCCTGTCTTGACACTGCTGATATCGCTGATGATACAGTCCTTGGGCAGGTGGGGTAGTATCTGGTCAAAGACGCTGAGGGTGTACTTCAGCGTAACGGCATTGATGACAAGCTCGGGCTGGAACTCCTCTATCTCCTGCATGGTGGTAAAGCGCTGCGTGTTGTACAGGAAACGCATGCGCTTGGCATCTATCTCGTAAACGGCGCATTCATGCTCGAAGCTCAGAACGTCCGTAAAGAACGATCCCATCTTTCCTGCGCCCAATATCAATATTTTCATAAAACGTTTTTTTAAAGTTTCGCAAGCTCAACTATAGGGGCAAGGGGCAAGTGGTGAGGGGCAAGAGGATAGTTATACACGTGTTTCTGAACTTATCTCCCATGAAGTAGAGACGTTTTAAGTCTAGACAATTCTCTTGCTCCTTGCTCCTTGCCACCCTCTAAATCTCCCCGAGGGGGGTCATTTATTTATAATCTCCATCTGCTGACGAACACTCTCCTCGTGAATGTGCTCGAAGATGTTCTTGATACACTCTGTGTCAATACCCAGCAGTGAACCCTGAGCACCACGCTTGTCCAGAATCTCGCTGTAACGACGGGTCTGAACAACGGTCAGGCCGTTCTCCTTCTTGTACTCGCCAATGTTACGGCAGATCTTCATACGCTTGGCCAGCAGGTCTATGAGGTCGTTGTCGATCTCGTCAATCTCCTTACGAAGGTCCTTCAGGGTGTCAGGATGCTCGTTGGTATCGCGGAAGATAAGGCGTGAGATGATGAAGTCCAGCACCTCGGGTGTTACCTGCTGAGAGGCATCGCTCCAGGCCTTGTCGGGGTCGCAGTGGCTCTCTATGATAAGACCGTCCAGTCCCAGGTCCATGGCCTGCTGGCAGAGGGGAGCAATCAGGTCGCGACGACCGCTGATATGGCTGGGGTCGCAAACCAAGGGCAGGTTAGGCAAGCGGCGCTTCAGCTCGATGGGTATCTGCCACATGGGCTCGTTGCGGTACAGCTTCTTCTCGTAGCTGCTGAAACCGCGGTGGATGGCTCCCAACTTCTGGATGCCGGCACCGTTGATACGCTGCAGGGCACCAATCCAGAGCTCCAGGTCGGGGTTCACGGGGTTCTTGACCAGCACGGTAGCTTCTGTACCCTGCAGGGCGTCTGCCAATGCCTGAACGGCAAAGGGGTTGGCAGTGGTACGTGCACCAATCCAGAGGATATCTACGCCGTACTTCAGTGCCAGCTCAACGTGCTCGGGTGTGGCTACCTCGGTAGAGATGAGCATGCCTGTCTCTTTCTTGACGTTGGCCATCCATTCCAGGGCAGGTTCTCCGTGGCCCTCGAAGCCTCCGGGCTTGGTACGTGGTTTCCAGACTCCGGCACGGAAGATGTGGCATCCTTTGCCTGCCAACTGCTTGGCGGTGGTCATTACTTGTTCTTCAGTCTCGGCACTGCAAGGACCTGCGATGATGAAAGCACGCTCCTGGTCGCTTGGCAAATTTAGGGGTTGTAAGTCTAGTTCCATATCTTTTTTTAATTCAAAATTCAAAATTTAGCGGCTTATTAGCTTATTAGCTTAATAGCTTAGTGGCTTATTAGCTATAGGCTAGAGGTTAGCGTAATGTTCAATGCTCAATGTTCAATGTTCAATGCTCTAATTCTTTCAAACGCTTCCTGAAGCTTCTCTTCCTTGGCACACAGGCTGATGCGGATGTAACGCTTGCCGTTGGAACCGAAGATGAAGCCGGGGGTGATGAAGACGCGAGCCTCGTGCAGGATACGCTCCGTGAGCTCTTCTACATCGGCATAGGAATCGGGGATGCGGCCCCAGAGGAACATACCTACCTGGGTGGGGTCGAAGGTGCAGCCAAGGGTCTTCATAATCTCCTCTGCCACGGCACGACGGCGGGCATAGACCTCGCGGTTGAAGGTGGCGTGCCACTCGTCTGAGTTGTGCAGAGCCTCGGCAGCTGCCAACTGCAGGGGACGGAACATTCCGCTGTCTACATTGCTCTTCACCTTCAAGATCCACTGTATGAACTGAGCGTTGGTGGAAATCCATCCTACACGCCATCCGGGCATGTTCTGGCTCTTGCTCATGGAGTTGAACTCTATGCAGCACTCCTTGGCGCCAGGCACCTGCAAGAGGCTGAGGGGATGCTCGTTGAGGATAAGACTGTAGGGGTTGTCGTTGACCACCACAATGTTGTGGCGACGGGCAAAGCTGACCAGCTTCTCAAAGAGCTCAAGAGATGCACTGGCGCCGGTAGGCATATTGGGGTAGTTGGTCCACATGAGCTTAACGCCTGTGAGGTCCATCTTCTCCAAAGCCTCGAAGTCGGGCTGCCATTGGTTCTCCTCCAGTAGGTCGTAGTTGACAATCTGGGCGCCCAGCAGCTTGCTCAGAGAGGTATAGGTGGGGTAGCCGGGGTTGGGCACCAGCACCTTATCGCCAGGGTTGACGAATGCCAGTGTTACGTGCAGGATACCTTCCTTGCTACCGATAAGGGGTTGGATCTCTGTGTTGGGGTCCAGATCCACATTGTACCAGCGCTTGTAGAAGTCGGCCATTCCCTGACGCATTTCCGGTATTCCCACGTAGGGCTGATAGCCGTGAACGGTGGGCTTGAGTGCCTCCTTGCAGAGTGTCTCTATAGTCTGCTGTGAGGGTGGCATGTCGGGGCTGCCAATGCCAAGGGAGATAACATCCAGTCCCTGGGCGTTCATCTGAGCCACCTCCTTCAGTTTACGACTGAAGTAATATTCCTGTACGCTTGCCAGTCTGTCGGCTGGCTGTATGTTAGATTGTTTCTTTTCCATCTCTGTATTCTCCTAATAGTTTCAGTTCCTTGGTAAGGGGTGTGATGGCATTGATAGCCTGCTTGTAACGCGTATAATCGTTGTATGAAAGGTCTATGTAGAACATGTACTGCCACTCCTGACCTATGATGGGCAGAGACTGAATCTTGGTCAGGTTGAGCTTGTAGAAGGATAGCACGCTCAGGATGGCAGAGAGGCTTCCCTCCTCGTGGGGCAGGGTAAAGACAAGGCTGGCCTTGTTGAGCTCCTCGAACTTGCGCAGGGTGTGGGCCTTCTCGGGGTTGCTGACAACCAGGAAGCGGGTGAAGTTGTGCTTGTTGGTCTCTATACCTTCCTGCAGCACCTTCATGCCGTAGATCTTGGCAGCGTCCTTGTGACAGATGGCTGCATGTCCGCGCAGTTGCTTCTTGCTGATGTTGGCTGCCGCTCCTGCCGTATCTGCAACCTCCACAATCTTCATATCCTCATGCTGAGAGAGGAAGTTACGGCACTGCATCAGAGCCACGGGGTGTGAGTTGACCTCAGTGAGGTTACTCCAGTCATCATCAGGCAGGCACATAATGCTATGGCTGATGCGCAGCTTGTGTTCGCCTACAATGGTCATGCCGCTGTCGCGAAGCAGCTCGTAGTTGTGAAGCAGGCTTCCTGCTATGGTGTTCTCTATGGCCACCAAGCCTATGACATCCTTCTCTTCCCTCATGCGCTGGAAAACCTGCTCGAAGGTGTCGCAGCAGATCAGCTCCAGGTCTTCGCCCTCGAAGTAACGGTGTGAGGCTATGTCGTGGAAGCTTCCCTTAATACCTTGTATTGCTATTCTTCTCATCTTTTACCTTAAAAAAAATCCCGCTCTGTTGTAGAGCGGGACCTTATTGTTTTTTCAGTTTGTTTTGTTCTGTTGTTCTGTTTTCTGGCACATATAACGACCCGCTCTACTTCAGTTTGCTAAAGTAAAAGTAAAAATAAAAGCCGTTAAAATAGTTACCAATATTTGCCATAAAAAGCCTTTTTGTTTTATTTTGCGATGCAAAGGTATGTAACTTCTTTCATTTTGCCAAACGAATGGGCGTATTTTTTGCAATAAATCTGAAAGAAATGTGTGTTTTGGGCTACATTTCCATTTCAAATCCTATGCTTTCTACGGCCTTTCGGATGTCTTCTGCGTTAAAATCACCCTCTACGTAGGCCATTCCTTCATCCAGGGAGACGGTGGCCTTGGTTACACCCTCCACGCTGGCAATGGCTTTCTGCGCGTTGGCAGCACAGTGGTGGCAGGTCATGCCGTTGACTTTGATTTCCATTGAACATTGATCATTGCCACTTCGTTCTCGCTTCCAGCTCGCGACCCCTTCGGCGTTGACCATTGAACATTGGGCATTCTCTTCGCAGTCGTGACAATGGCAGTGGTGATGGCCGCCCAGGAGCTTCTTAGGACTGAGGGCATTTGCCAGAAGCAACAGCATAAGAATGGTGCAGAGGACGCTGAACCATCCGGGCTGCTCCATGCAGCATTCCTGCATGTAGGAAAGGGGTGCGGTGAACCACTCAGAGGGCAATAGGTAGTCGATACCTAAAGCAAAGACTATGGCACCCGTGATGATGGAGAATAGATAAATGGCCAGAGTCTTACGACCTAACACCTTATTTATTATAAGGATGCTGGCAACGTTACTGGCAGGACCTGCCATCAGCAGTACCAAGGCAGCGCCTGGGGTGAGACCCTTCATCATCAGCGCCAGGGCAATGGGGATGCTGCCTGTAGCGCACAGATACATGGGGATGCTGAACAGGAGTACGAAGAGTATGCTGTAAAGGGTATTGCCCTGGAAGGCGGTAAACCATGAGTCAGGCACAGCAGCCGTGATGATGCCGGCAATGACAAGGCCTATCACCAGCCACTTGCCAATATCCTCCATCATTTCGACGAAGGCATAGGAGAAGGCCCCCTCCAAGCTCCCCCTTTGGGGGAGGGTCTTATTTTTTCCTTCTTGGTTGTTTTGCTTTGGGGCACTCCCCCAAAGGGGGAGCGGGGAGGAGGCTTCTACCTTGTTCACCAACGTGCCACCCAGAATGGCAGTCAGGAAGGCTGCTATGGGACGGATGATGGCAAAGGGCAGTCCCATCAGGCTATAGGTGGCAATGATGCTGTCCACTCCCGTCTGAGGGGTAGCTATCAAGAAGGAGACGGTGGCTCCCTTGCTGGCACCTTCCCTGCGCAGACCCATGGCCGTGGGGATAACACCACAGGAACAGAGGGGCAGGGGAACACCAAAGAGGGCAGAGAGGAAGACAGAACGGAAATTGTTCTTGCCTAGATGGTTGGTATACAAGGTGCTGGGCAGAAACTCGTGCATGATTCCTGCCAGAAGGAAGCCCAACAGCAGGTAGGGTGACATCTCGTTTGTCAGCACCCAAACTTCTTTCAGAATGTCTAATAGTATGTTCATCTTTTTATCTGTTTTTATCTTTCTGGGTGCAAAAGTACACAGTATCTGTTGCAAATGGGTTGCAAAAGTTGGCTTGCTGACGAAAAATGAGTAATTTTGCATCCAAAATTTAACAGAAATGGGAAAAACAATAGGTGTGCTCACGGCCATGAGCGTTGAATACAAGCAGATTGCTTCTATTCTGACAGATACCAAGACGGAGAAGATAGGACCGCATGAGTTTCTGAAAGGAACCCTCGGCAACAAGGAAATCATACTGATGCAATGCGGCATAGGTAAGGTAAATGCCGCTTCTGGCGTTACCAATATGATTATCCACTATAAGCCGGACGGTATTGTCAGCACAGGCGTGGCAGGCGGTATAGATGTCTGCCTGAGGGTTATGGATGTGGTGGTCAGCACACAGACGTGTTACCATGATGTCTCATGCGGCGACGATGTTGACCCCGGACAGGTACAGGGACTGCCCCGTTTCTTTGAAAGCAGCAAGGAGATGGTGGAGACAGCCAAGGCGATGCAGACGGACGTCCGCATAGTTCCTGGATTGATCTGTACTGGTGACCAGTTCATTACCAACCGTGAGCAGCTGAACGCTATCAAGGCAACTTATCCTGAAGGTCTGGCTGTAGATATGGAGTCGGCAGCCATTGCTCAGGTATGCCATCTGTATGGCATTCCCTTTGCCAGCTTCCGTATCATCAGCGATACACCAGGTGCTGAGGCACACTTTGAGGAGTATCTGAACTTCTGGCAGACAATGGCCGACAAGAGCTTCTCCGTTACCCGTCTGTTCCTGAATAGCCTCTGATAAGAGAGAGTTTTCAGGAAACGTTCCATTTAGCCTAATAATAATTATTGATCAAGTGTCTGGAGAATTTATATCCCTTATAGTGGCCCTTATGTGGACCTTTACTGCCATCTTTGCTGAGATTGCCAGTAAAAGGATGGGCACACTAGTCCTGAATGTTTGGCGAATGATAATAACCATAGTCTTGCTGGGTGCTTTGCTATGGGCGTTCTGTGGTCAGCCTTTCCCCCGCTTTACCACCCCTCAGGTGTGGGGCTGGTTCCTTGCCAGTGGTTTCATGGGTTTTGTGTTCGGAGACTATTGCCTGTTTAATGCCTATGTGGCAATGGGCAGTAAATATACGCAACTGTTTATGACTCTTGCCAGTCCCTTTGCCGCTATCACGGCATGGGCGCTGATGGGCGAGAGAATGACATGGCTGGCCTTGCTGGGTATGATTGTCACCCTGACGGGAATCTCCATCTCTATCCTGGGAAAGTCTGAAACAGGAAAGCGACGACTGAAACTGCCACTGCGAGGTGTCTTGTTGGCAACAGGAGCCGGACTGGGGCAGGGAACAGGACTGGTGCTGAGCAAGCTGGGCATGCAGGCCTATACGGCTGTCGTTCCTCTCTCTGAAACATCGGTCATAGATTTGATGCCGTTCAGCGGAACTATGATTCGTGCCACGATGGGCCTGTTGGGCTTCGGACTGGTCTTGATATCCTCCAGGAAAGTATCGGCTATGTCTATAGCATGGAAGGACGGCAAAGGCTCTGCTGCTGCAATGGGTGCTATCCTGCTAGGACCCTTCTTCGGCGTCAGCCTTAGTCTGATGGCCGTCAACCTGACCCACGCTGGTGTTGCCCAGACGCTGATGGCGCTTACCCCCGTTCTGATTCTGTGGCCCTCATACCTTATCTTCGGAACCAAAGTTACGCTACAGGAATTCCTGGGAGCCGTTATTGCGGTGATAGGTGCAAGCCTGTTCTTTATATAGGCAAATCAAGGTATTTTCTCCTTTATTTCTTTGCTATTTGCTGTAAAAGCTATAATTTTGCAGCCGCATTTGAGAATGGAGAGATGCCAGAGTGGTCGAATGGACCGCACTCGAAATGCGGCGTACTCTTACGGGTACCCAGGGTTCGAATCCCTGTCTCTCCGCACAGAATTTTATTATTAACAAAGAGTGCTTGGTAACCTCTTTTAAAACAAAACAAGATTTATGATACAAAACAAAACCGTATCAGCATCCTTCATGTACATGGGGATACTGTTCTGTACTTGCCTTATTGCAAGTAATCTTTTGGAAGCAAAAATCCTACAGTTTGGAAGTTTCACTATGACGGCTGGCGTCTTGTGCTTTCCTATCTCTTACATTCTGAACGACTGTATTGCCGAGGTATGGGGCTATAGAAAGGCCAGATACGTTATCTGGATGGCATTCCTGATGAACTTCTTTGTGGTGGCGCTGGGTCAGTTGGCTGTGATACTGCCTGCTGCCGACTATTGGGCTGAGCACGAGGAGCACTTCAACTTTGTCTTCGGATTGTCTCCCAGAATCACCTTTGCATCGTTTACCGCTTTCCTGCTGGGTAGTCTGGTAAATGCCTATGTGATGAGCAAGATGAAGATGACAAGCGAAGGACGCCATTTCTCTAAGCGTGCCGTTATCAGTACACTCTGGGGTGAGGGCGTTGACAGCCTGATTTTCTTCCCCTTTGCCTTTGGCGGCCTGATTCCTGTTCCTGAGCTGTTGAAGCTGATGGCTTTGCAGGTAATGACCAAGACCCTGTATGAGATTGTTGCTCTGCCTCTGACCATTCGTGTGGTAAGGTGGGTAAAGCGTCGTGAAGGAACAGATGTCTACGACAATGACATCTCTTATAACCCATTAAACATCTTCCAGTTATGATAGGCGAATCTGCATTGGTTGTCTTCTCTGGCGGACAGGATAGTACTACCTGTCTGTATTGGGCAAAGAAGAACTTCAAGAGAGTTGTGGCCCTGAGTTTTATCTATGGGCAGAAACATGTGAAGGAGGTTGACCTGGCAAGGGACCTGGCCAAGGAGGCTGGGGTAGAATGGGCCAGTATGGACGTTTCCTTTATATCCAAACTCAGTACCGGTTGCAGTCTTACGGATACCTCTCTGCAGATAGAAGAGGAAAAGCCTGCCGACAGTCTCCCTTCAACCTTTGTGCCGGGGCGTAACATGTTCTTCCTCTCGATAGCTGCCGTGTATGCCCGTGAGCATGGTATCCATGACCTGGTGACAGGTGTCAGCCAGACGGATTTCAGCGGATACCCCGATTGCAGGGACAGCTTTATCAAGAGCCTGAATGTAACGCTGAACCTGGCTATGGATGAGCAGTTCAGGATTCATACGCCTCTGATGTGGTTGGACAAGGCTCAGACGTGGCAGTTGTCTGATAAGTTGGGTGTTATGGATATTATAAGGTATAAGACCCTTACGTGTTACAATGGTATTCAGGGCGACGGATGCGGTCATTGCCCTGCCTGCCAGTTAAGAAGAAAAGGTTTAGAGAAATATGAGCAACAGAGAAAATGAAGGTCTGACGGCATTAGGCCGCAAGACGGAATATAAGAGCGATTATGCGCCTGAGGTGTTGGAGTCCTTTCAGAACAAACACCCTGAGAACGACTATTGGGTACGGTTCAACTGCCCAGAGTTTACCAGCCTTTGTCCTATTACAGGCCAGCCTGATTTTGCAGAAATCAGAATCAGTTATCTGCCTGATATGAAGATGGTTGAGAGTAAGAGCCTAAAGCTTTACCTTTTCAGCTTCCGTAACCATGGCGACTTCCATGAAGACTGTGTCAACAAGATCATGAAGGACCTGATAAAACTGATGGATCCTAAGTACATAGAGGTAACGGGAATCTTTACCCCACGTGGCGGAATCAGTATCTATCCGTATGCCAATTACGGACGTCCTGGAACCAAGTATGCAGAGATGGCAGAGTACCGTCTGCTGCATCACGACCTTTAGTCGAATTCCAACTCAAATTCCTTGATAAATGTGGTAAGCATGGGGTTCATCTTCTCCATTTTGAGAAGGTACTCCTGCTTGCTGTAGTTGCGCTGTACGGCTTCCTGCTTGGAAAGATGGAAGGAAAGGCTTATCTCGCTGTTTTGCAGATTTGTCCGAAGGAAGCTCTCCATCTCAGCCTTCAGGTCGTTCAGCTCGCTAATAATCTGAGGATTGTTAACCGTTACCTCTACAGATGACGGCCCTGTAATCTTAGGCTGTAGCATTCGTATGCGTTGAGCTATAGCCATCTGCTCACGTGGAAGACTGTTCAAATATTTATGCCAGCCTTCCATTAGGGTGAGTTCCTCAAGGGGCTTCTTTAATTCTATCTTCTCTGCCTGGGCTTCCTGTTTGTTGACTTCTGTCTCCTCTGTAGTGTTATTGCCAAAGTGCTTGAAACTGACCTTTCGGAGGATGACTTTGCTGTCTGCGGGTTTTATCTTTGGGGTAGCAGGTGCCTTGGGAGCAGCGGGTGCAGGTGCAGATACATTAGGGGTTGCTGCGGGTTTGGTTGCAGCAACAGGAGCACAGGCCGCTGTCTGAGACTTTGCAGCCTGTTTAGTGAAAATGGGTTTTAAGATCTTGGCAGGGCAACGCCCCGCGCCAGGCGCATCCTCTTCTGTCAGTTGAGCAGCCTGAATGAGGCATATCTCAACCTGCAGGCGCTTGTTCCTGCTGGTGCGGTAGCTCTGGTCGCAGTCGTTACAAAGCTTGATAGCCTGATACAGAAACTTGGGCTTGCATTTCTGTGCCTGTTCCTGATATTTGCTGCGCATCTTGTCGCTCATCTCCAACAAGGGGAGAGTTACGGCATCCTGGCTTACCAGCAGATTACGCAGGTGAGAGGCAAGGCCGTTGATGAAATTACCACCGTCAAAGCCCTTGTTGAGGACTTCGTTCAGCAGCATAAGGCTGGATTGTACATTACCTGCCAGGAAGTAGTCAACCAGTTGGAAGTAGTATTCTGTGCTGAGGACATTCAGGTTTTTGGCAACCTGCTCGTAGGTAATGTTGCCACCTGTGAAGCTTACCATCTGGTCGAAGATGCTCAAGGCATCACGCATACCGCCGTCAGCCTTCTCAGCTATCAGGCTAAGAGCTTCAGGCTCTGCTGTATATCCTTCCTTCTGCGCCACATACATAAGGTGGTCAACGGTCAGTTGCGTTGTCATGCGCTGGAAGTCGTAAACCTGGCAACGGCTCAGAATGGTAGGCAGGATCTTGTGCTTCTCTGTTGTGGCAAGGATAAAGATAACGTACGAAGGCGGTTCCTCCAGTGTCTTCAGGAAGGCATTGAAGGCAGAGGCACTAAGCATGTGAACCTCGTCGATGATGAATACCTTGTATTTTCCTATCTGTGGTGGAATCTGTACCTGCTTTATCAGCTCACGGATATCCTCTACAGAGTTATTGCTGGCAGCATCCAGCTCGTGAATGTTCATGGAACGCTGCTGGTCGAAAGCCATGCAGCTTTCACACTCGCCGCACGCATCGCCTCCTTCCTTGGGCGAGAGGCAGTTAATGGCCTTGGCAAAGATACGGGCACAAGTGGTCTTTCCGACTCCTCTCGGGCCGCAGAACAAGTAGGCGTGTGCCAGCTTTCCTGTAGCGATGGCATTCTTGAGTGTTGCGGTGAGCGCACGCTGTCCGACTACTGCATCAAAATTCAGTGGTCTGTATTTTCGTGCAGATACAATATATTCTTCCATTCTGTTTGTAGTTTTGTGCAAAAATATGAAAAAAAAGTGGCTTCTTGTTATAAGTGACCATATTTTTTTCTACCTTTGCTCAAAATTAGCACCAACACATTATGAGCCGATTAAATTCCGTCTTTCTATTTATATGCCGTCATAAATATATGGTGGTTTTCTTCTTTATTGTTCTCATTGTGGGGTTTATAGACGACAATAGTTTCATGCATCGTTTTGACCGCCGTAATAAAATGAGTCAGTTGAGGAGTGAGATAGAAATGTATAAGGCTCAGTATGAGGAAGCTGACCGCTGTCTGCGTGAGATGGACCAGAATCCCAAGGCAATAGAGAAGATGGCACGCGAGAAATATTTCATGAAGCGCCCGGGCGAAGATATCTTTGTGATAAGAGACGCAGAGGATAATAATGACACGGAGTTGGATGCTGCCGGCTCCATAAAAGAATAGGCTTCATGATACGCGAGCTGACTTTTCTGGAGAATCTGCTATTCCGTATAGGAGCTGTTCTGATGCTTTTTGGTGTTGCCGTTCATATTTTCAGTGCTGAGATTTCCTTATATATATATGGTATTGGCGCCATGCTTTTCTGCCTGATGCAGCTGCGTGCCGTATATGAGGGAAATGACCTGAATGTTATAAGGCTGCGTCGCCAGCAGTTGTTTGCCTGTCTGATGTTTATCGGTACGGTAATGTGCATGAGCATGCAGGTTTATCAGTATGGGTTTGCACGTAGAAATGAATGGGTAGTTGCCTTGGCAATAGGATGTGTACTGGAACTTTATACCGCTTGGCGTATCCCCAGTGCATTACAAAATTCAAAAAAGTCTTAATAAGTACTAAAATTTCGCCAAATTCCATGGTTTTTGCCTAACTTTGTGTTAAAGATTGAATGGCATAATATGAAGAAGTTGATTTCCTCTTTAATCTTGGGGGCTGTTATGTTGGCCTCGTGCTCGGAGCAGTATCTTGTTTCTGGTACATCCAATGTGGAAGGATTGGAGGGTAGAATGCTTTATTTGAGGGTGTTCAAGGATAGTGATATGTGTGCCATAGATTCCTCAAAGGTTGTTCACGGAAAGTTCAAGTTCCGTGGAATCATGGATTCTGTGATGATGGCAAGTGTCTTTCTGGAGAACAGTAGCGTAATGCCTGTTGTTCTGGAAGGTGGTGATGTAAGCATCAATATTGACGAGAATATGCAAAGTGCCACAGGCACCCCGTTGAATGACAGTCTTTCCAATTTCATTAAGAAGAAGTCGCAAATTGATGCCCGTATGGCTGAGCTCCCGACTAAGCAGTTGCGGATGATAATGGATGGCATTGATGAGGATCAGATCCGTGAAGAATTGGCCGAACAGGCTCGAGAATTAGAAATAGAGAATGATAAACTGATAACACGTTTCATCCGTGCCAATTATAATAATGTATTGGGTCCGGGCGTGTTTATGATAATGACAAATAGCTTTCCATATCCTATTATGAATCCGCAGATTGAGGAGATCATCTCTCAAGCACCCCCTTATTTCAAGAATAATCCTTATGTAAAGGAATACATCCGGGTAGCTGAAAGTAATATGGAGAAGTTACGTCAGTATTAAATTGGATGACAAGAGATTTCCTGATATGAAATACATATATTGGATTTACCAATTGCTTATAGCAGCTCCTATTCTTTTGATTGCAACGTTTCTTTGCGCAGTAACAGTTATCTTGTTTAGTCCCATCTGTCCCTCATGGGTCGGTTACTATCCTCCTATGGTATGGAGCCGTCTGATGTGCTGGGTCTGCCTGCTTCCTGTCAAGGTAGAGGGTAGGGAACATCTGAGCAAGCGTCAGTCCTACGTCTTTGTGTGCAATCATCAGGGTGCGTATGATATCTTTCTGGTATATGGATTCTTAGGAAGGAATTTCAGATGGATGATGAAGAAATCCCTTCGCAATATCCCCTTAATAGGAAAGGCTTGTGAAAGAGCCGGACATGTTATGGTGGATAAGAGCGGCCCTAAAGCCATAAATGCTACATGCGAACAGGGACGTAAGGTGTTGCGTGGTGGCATCAGCCTTGTGGTTTTCCCAGAAGGTGCCCGTACCTTTACCGGTCATATGGGCAAGTTCCGTAGGGGTGCCTTCCAGATGGCCCATCAGTTGCAGCTGCCTGTTGCGCCTGTAACCATTGACGGTTCCTTTGATGTCTTGTCTCGCCAAAAGGGTTTCAATTTTCTCACCTGGCATCCCTTGCGACTTGTCATCCATGAACCTATTCAACCTAAGCCTCAGGATGTGGACGAGATAAAGGATGTTATGGAAGAGAGCTATCAGGCTGTTATGGCATCCCTGCCACAGAAATATCAAGGCTTTGTGGAGAATCCTGACCAATGATATATACCCGTCATTATACCATTCATGAGGCTGCCAGTTACATTAACTGGCTTTATTTCTTTCATGCCTGGGGATTTCCTGCCCGTTATAGCAGTATTGCCAGTGTGCATGGATGTGTGGCATGCAGGCAGAACTGGCTACAGGCATTCCCTCTTGATGAAAGAGAGAGGGCAGGGCAGGCTATGAAGCTCTATGACGAGGCTCAGCAGATTCTGCGCCAGTGGGATGAGGCTGGCTATTATACCGTTTTTAGTGTCCGACTAATGGAGGCTAACTCAGAGGATGAGGATGTTGTCCTTGCAGAATCAGGCCAACGTATTCCTTTCCTGCGTCAACAGCATCCAGAGGAGGGAAAGCCCTGTCTTTGTCTGGCGGATTTCGTCCGTCCTTTGTCTTCTGGTATTCCTGACAGGATTGGTGTTTTTGCCAGCACGGTGTCTTCTTCTATTTCTACCGACAGGTTAGAAGAAGCTTTGATTGCCGACCGTCTGGCTGAGGCAACGGCAGAGTTGGGACATCAGCAGACAAGACGTGAATGGTGGGGGTATGCTCCTGATGAGAATCTTACTCTGGATGAACTGTTCGCTGAGAAATACCAGGGGAAACGTCCTGCCATAGGTTACCCTTCGTTGCCTGACCAGAGTGTCTGTTTCATTCTTTCCGACTTATTGGATTTCCCCTCTCTGGGCATTAAGTTGACAGAGAACGGAGCTATGATTCCCCATGCCAGCACTTGTGGCTTTATGTTCTCGCACCCTGCTACCTGCCATTTCTCTGTAGGTAAGGTGGGAGAGGATCAGCTACGGGATTATGCCAAGCGCAGAGGTGTTTCTGCAGATTCCCTGCAAAAGTTCTTCAGGCCTTAGCATAAAATCTTTTTCCTTAGTGAAAAAGAAGAATTTGTGGTGATCTAAGAATTAAACCTTGCGGCTTGTCCAAGGATACCTGAGTTAATCTGATTTCCGTCCCAAACAAGATGACCGTTGACGTACGTCTGACAGACTTTCCAATTGAAGGTCTTTCCTTCTAACGGACTCCATCCGCAACGACTTTGTATAATGCCCTTGCTGACTTGCCAGGGGCTGTTGGCGCGAACCAATGTGAGGTCGGCATGAAATCCTTCGTGTATGAATCCGCGTTTCTCTATGCCAAAGAGCTTTGCAGGATTGTGACACATCAGTTCCACCATGCGCTCAATTGTTAGAACACCCTCATCTACAAGGCTTAACATAGCAGGCAAACTGAACTGTACCATAGGCATTCCGCTCATGGCCTTGCAGCATCCGCCTTCCTTCTCGCTAAGCAGGTGGGGGGCATGGTCTGTTCCGACAACTTTGATGCGACCGTCAGAGAGAGCCTGTCTGAGTGCTTGTCTGTCTGCAGGTGTCTTTATGGCAGGGTTGCATTTTATGCGTGTGCCTAGACTTTGGTAATCCTGATTTGTGAAGAGAAGGTGTGCCACACAGGCCTCGGCTGTTATCTGTTTGTGGTTGGGTGAGAAGAGCTCCAATTCTCTTGCGGTTGTCAGATTG
>JAEEGK010004295.1_pt1 | contig 35088 bp, 22 predicted proteins | sample 8958771 | NCBI WGS metagenome assembly JAEEGK01 (sample SAMN16246547, study PRJNA631951) | gut metagenome | biome: gut microbiome; feature: rumen; material: SC-attached | host: Bos | place: Iran: Karaj | collected 2018-10 | reverse complement strand
ACTACTCTCCGCTCTCGACCTTGCAGTCGGCAGGGGCCTTCTGGTTCTCGTCGAAGATGAGTTCGCCAATCTTGCCCTCCACTTGGATGGAGCCGGAAGAGGGGTTCTTGATGGAGGTGATATCGCCCTTGATGGTGGCTTGGACGGTGCTGTACTCGAAGTTGAGGTTGGCATCGGGACCGAAAGTGCAGTCCTCCAGGATGAGGCCATCCACGTAGCAGAGCAACTGCTCGCCCGTCAGATGGCAACGCACCAGACGGATGTTCTTGCCGTACCAGGCGAGGTATTCGCCATTGAGCTCGGAGTCGTAGATAGTGACGTTTTCCGACTCCCAGAAAGCATCCTTCGAGTTGATGACGGCGTTGCGGATGACGACGTTCTTGGCATACTGGAAGGAGTAGTTGCCGTCCTGCTTATAGTCCTGAATATCAATATTGGAGCAGTGCATGAAGAGGTAGTCCGCCTGGGCGATGGTGACGTCGCGGAGCTTGATGTCCGAGCAGTCCCAGAACGTTTCCTGGGCATTGGGGAACTGGCAACGGCTGACGTCGATGCCCTTCATGCGGCGGAACATCTTGGGGGCATCCACTTGGCAGTCGGTCAGAGTGCCGTTCTGGCTGTACCAGAGCGAGGAGCGGGCGCTCTCGGCAAAATAACTCTTCTCGACCTTGAAGCCGCAACACTCCCAGAAGACATATTTGCCTTCGAAGCGACAGTCGTGGGCATAGATGTTGCCCGACTCCTTAATAGAAGATTCTCCGAGATGAATAGTAACTTGATCTAATTCCACATCATGGGCGGTGTAAAGAGGACGTTCACCACCAAATTCCTTGTTCTTAATGAGTTGCATTGATTGTTTTTAATTAATTAAGAGAGAAATTAAGTCCTTGGGGTTGGATGGGGGAATGTTTATGGGCAGAGTGGGGAGTATGGGCAATAGTTGAAGCAAACTACTTTACTCATTGAAAGTAACTACATTACTCTTTTCTCATTACTCTCTACTCTCTCCCTCCTAAACATTCGCATTGAGCTTCTGGTAGATAGCCTCGACGATGGCCTTGTTGCCAGCCACGATGGAGATGTGACGGTCATTGCGGAAAGGCTTGATCACGCCGCCCGCCTCCTCGACGATGAGGGCGCCGGCACAGGCATCCCAAGGTTTGAGGTCCAATTCCCAGTAGCCGTCCAAGAGGCCCGACGCCACACAACAGAGGTCGTAGGCAGCAGAACCCATACGGCGGATGCCACGCACGTTCGGGATGATGGCACAGGCATTGTCCAAGTTGTTGAGGGGGTTGGTACCTTTGTCGTAGGGGAAGCCGGTAGCCAATACACATTCGTTGAGGTCCGTCTTGCGCGACACGTGGATGAATCGGCCATTCCAGCTTGCACCCTCACCACGGACAGCGCTGAAGAGTTCGTCCATGAAGGGGACATAGACCACACCGACTTGAGTTTCACCCTTGTAGCGCACGCCGATGCTCACGCAATAGATAGGCAGACCCTGACTATAGTTGTTGGTGCCGTCCAACGGATCGACCACCCATTCCCATTCGGCATCCGGATTGTTGCGGTGCTCGCCTGTCTCTTCACCCAGGATATTGTGCGTGGGGTAGCGATTGGAGATGCGCTCGATGAGGAGGGCTTCACATGCTTTATCTACCTCAGTGACAACGTCATGGATGCTTGACTTCGTCTCCATGAACAGGTGACGCGAACGGAATTTTTCACGTTGAATATGACCAGCCTCCATGGCCCAGTCAATGGCCCGGCGCAGGATGTCATGCACGTCGGTGGTTTCGGTCTTTCTCATATTACTTGTTATCTAATAATGTGCAAAAATAGTCATTATTTATGTAATATGCATAAAATCAATATTTTTTAACAGAAAAAAGTTCGTAAGTCCGTATAAATCGCTATCTTTGCAAGTCATTTTTAAAAATTAAGGTTAGAGAATGTTTGAAAATAAGTCCGTCGCATATTATACCTTGGGTTGCCGACTGAACTTTGCAGAGAGTTCGACGTTGGCTGCCCGGTTAGAGCAATTGGGCTTCAAGAGAGTCAAGTCCGGCGCGCCCGAAGGTGGTGCCGACTTGCTGGTGGTCAATACCTGTGCCGTGACGGAACAGGCCACCGCCAAGTGCCGTCAGCAGATACGCAAGTTGATTCGTGAGAACCCTCGTGCATTTGTCTTAGTGACAGGCTGTTACGCACAGATTGAACCGAAGGAGTTGGCCGATAGCATCGGCGGCATTGACCTCATAGTAGGTAGCGAATTTAAGGGCGAGAACCTCATTGCCTTGTTGGGCGACTTGACCAAACGTGCTGAGGCCGAGGTGGTTACCACCCGATTCCAAGAGATACATACGTTCCACGCCAGTTGTTCGGCCGACGACCGCACCCGCCATTTCCTCAAGGTGCAGGACGGCTGTAACTACTTCTGCACCTATTGCACCATCCCGATGGCACGCGGCGGTAGTCGAAACCCCCGCATCGAGGAGTTGGTGAAGCAGGCCGAAGGGGTGGTGGCACAAGGCGGCAAGGAGATTGTCCTGACGGGTGTCAACATCGGCGACTTCGGTCGTAGCACGGGCGAGACTTTCTTTGACCTGTGCCGCGCCTTGGACCAGGTGGAAGGGGTGGAGCGTTACCGCATTGGCAGTATCGAACCCAACCTCTTGACCGACGAACTGCTGCAATGGATTGCTGGTGAGGCTCAACGTTTTGCGCCCCATTTCCATATCCCCTTGCAGGCGGGTAGCGACGAAGTGTTGCGCCTGATGCGTCGCCGATATGATACTGCCCTCTTCCGTCGTAAGATAGAGTTGGTCAAGACGCTCTTGCCCGATGCCTTTATCGGGGTCGATGTCATGGCAGGTATGCGTGGCGAGACTGCCGACCTCTTTGAACAGTCGTACCAGTTCCTGGAGAGTCTGCCGGTCAGTCAGTTGCACCCATTTACTTACAGCGAACGCACCGGAACGAAGGCGTTGGAAATCAAGCCCGTCATCCCTGTGCGCGAACGTCACGAACGCACGGCGCGCTTGGTGGAACTGTCGGAAAAGAAGTTGCGCGATTTCTATACTTCGCAGATGGGCACCACCCGTCGCGTTTTGTGGGAACAGCCCTCGGCTGGTCGTCCCATGCACGGATTTACAGAGAATTACATTCGCGTCGAAGCCCCTTACGAGGCTTCGCTCATCAACCAATGCACGGAGGTGGTGCTCGGTCATCGGTTGGGCGAGAGTTCGCAAGGGTTGGTGATTCTTTGAGAGAGTAGAGGGTAAAGAGTAATGTGTAAAGGAGTATGAATCGGCATTGCCGGATTATCGGAAGAATCTGAGTAATCAGAATACTCCGAATACTCAGAGCATTCCGAAAACTCCGAATCATCGGATAAGGCTTTTGCCCACCGATTCAATCGTCCCTGTCACTTTGCCCCTCGGATAAAGCCTCGTCTTCTCGCTGAACAATTATCAATTGTTCTGTTCGCTGCGAGGACCTTTTCACTTCTCTGTCAATTCTTTGTCACTTCCTTTAACATTTTAATATAACATTTTATGCATTTCAAGTCCCTTATCCTTATGAGTACAATGTGCGTCATGGTAAGTGCCTGTAGCGAGAAGCGGCAGAACCCGTTGATGACGGAGTCCGATGCCCCTTACGGAATCATCAACTATGAGCAAATCACCATCGACGATTACCGCGAAGCTATGCAAGAAGGTATGCGTCAACAGAAAGCCAACATTGAGGCCATCGTCAACAATCCCGACAAACCCACCTTCAGCAACACCATCGAGGCATTCGACAAGAGTGGCACTTTGCTCGACAAGACGTTCCTCACCTTTGGTAACATGTCGGGCAGTAACAGTTCCGAAGAGATCCGTCAGTTGGAGACCGAGGCCTACGCCCAGCTCTCTAATCACAACGACGATATCTATCTGAACCGCGCTCTCTTCGACCGTATCAAGCAAGTCTATGACCGCCACTTGGATAATGTGACGGGCGAGACCGAGATGCTCGACCACGAGCAGATGTCGGCCCTGAAACATATCTATCAGGACTTTACACGTGCCGGTGCTGCCTTGACCGACGAAGAACAGGAGAAGCTCCGCGCCTTGAACCTCGAAATCAGTAACTTGCAGGTGCAGTTCAGTCAGAACCTGTTGCACGAGACCAACAATACCTACGTCACCGTCGATAGCCGCGAGGAGTTGGCAGGTCTGCCCGAAGCCAACATCGAAGCCGCTGCCCAGATGGCCAACGAACAGGGTCAACCCGGTAAGTTCATGTTCAACATGCAGCGCCCATCGTGCAACCCTGTGCTCCAATATTGCTCCAACCGCGACGTGCGCCGCCGTGTCTATGAAGCCTACTACAACCGTGGTAATCAAGGCAATGAGTGGGACAACAAAGAGATCTGCAACAAACTGGTACGCCTGCGTCTGAAGCGTGCTCAGTTGTTGGGCTACAAGAGTTGCGCCGAACAGATTCTCACCAAACGTATGGCGCAGAATGTCGAGAATGTCTATGACCTGCTCGGTGCCGTTTGGGGTCCTGCCGTCGATAAGGCCAAGGAGGAGTTGGCCGACATTCGTCGCGAGATGAAGAAAGATGGTCTCAAGTGTGAACCCGAGGGTTGGGACTATATGTATTATTGCAGTCGCGCCAAGGCTGCCCGCTTCCAGATTGACGAGGAGAAGATGTCAGAGTACTTTGAAATCAACCACGTCATCGAAGGAATCTTCTATGTCGCCAATCGTCTGTATGGCTTGACCTTCAAGGAGATAACGGGTACCGTTCCGACTTACGAGCCATCGGCCCGCGTCTGGGAGGTGAGCGACAAGAACGGAGAGGTGCTGGCTGTCTTCTATGGCGACTATTATCCTCGTGACGGCAAGGGTGCCGGCGCTTGGATGTCGGACATGCGCAGTCAGAGTTTCCGTACGGAGAATGGTAAGGAGGTGCGCGTCATCCCGATTGTCCAGAATGTCTGCAACATGACCAAGGCATCGGGCGATGGTCCTGCCCTCCAGAGCATCGACAATGTGACCACGATGTTCCATGAGTTCGGTCATGCCATGCACTTCATGATGCACAATGTGCACTATAATGCGACCTATAATGTCGAGACCGACTTCGTAGAACTTCCTTCTCAGATTAACGAGCATTGGGCTACCGAACCAGAAGTCCTGGCGGTTTATGCCAAGCACTACAAGACGGGTGAAGTCATCCCTGCTGAGATGGTGCAGAAGTTGGTCGAGAGCGAGAAATATGGTCAAGGTTTTGCCACGGTCGAATATCTTGCTGCCGCTATTGTCGATATGGATATCCACAGCATGACGCAGTTGCCTGCCGACTTTGATGTTATTGCTGCCGAGGAGGAGACCCTTGCCAAGTGGGGCATCCCTCGACAGATTCTGCCCCGTTACCGAGTCACCAACTTCAGTCACTGCATGGGTGGCGGCTATACCGCTGGCTACTATTGCTACCTCTGGAGCGAAGTGCTTGATTGCGATGGCTTTGAGGCCTTCAAGGAGGCAGGCAATATCTTCGACCCTGCGTTGGCCGAGCGTTTCCGTAAGTCTTGTCTGGAACCAGGTTCTATCGACGATGGTTTGACCATGTACCGCAATTTCCGTGGTCACGGACCAGACGTCAGTGCCCTGCTGCGCAAGCGTGGCTTGACCCCAAATAAATAATGTTTTCACAGGGTGCTCCAAATCAATGGTGCACCCTGTGAACTCCAAATTATTCGGAGTACTCGGAATACTCAGAATACTCCGATTACTCCGATTGTTTTTTCCGATTACTCCGATATCTCCCATAACTCTATAATCTTATGAAGCACAGTTTCCTTCTTCTTTCTATCCTCTTGCTCTCAACCTCTTGGCTGAGGGCAGCCGACTCGGTGTCTCCACTCTACGACTTGGTGGTTGCCAAGGATGGGTCGGGTCAGTTCGACAATATCCAGGATGCCATTATCGCCATCCGCGATTATAAGCCCGAAGGCCGTCAACGCATCTTGGTCAAGAAAGGTGTCTATGAGGAGAAGGTTATCGTGCCCAGCTACAAGACCAACATCACCCTGATTGGCGAGGACCGCGACAGCACTATCCTTATCTGGCACGACCATGCCAACATGCGCACCGCCAGTGGTTGGCCCGCTTTCAGTCGGACGGAGGAGGACCGTGCTCAACAGGACGGACTTGCCAAGTCGGGTCGTAAGATTGGTACTTTCCAGAGTTATACGCTCCGGGTGGACGGCCTCGGTTTCGAGTGCGAGAACTTGACTATCTCCAACGATGCCATGACGCACTGGAATGCCAACTGGTGGCAGACTCGTTCCAACAGTCAGGGGGTAGGACAAGCCGTTGCCGTACACGTGGAGGGTGACAAAGTGGTGTTCCGCAACTGTAAGTTGTTGGGCTTCCAGGATACCGTCTTCAATGGCAATGAGGAGAGTCGCCAGGCCTTCTATCGTTGTTACATTGAGGGTACGACCGACTTCATTTTCGGTCCTGCCACCTGCTGGTTCGAGGAGTGCGAGGTGCATGCCCTTGCCAACAGTTATATTACAGCAGCTTCCACGCCGGCCCATCATCCTTACGGATATGTCTTCACGCATTGCAAGGTGACTGCCGATAGTGCCGTTGACCTCACTTACTTAGGTCGTCCTTGGCGCAATTGGGCATCGGTCATCTTCGACCAATGCGAATTGCCCGCCAAGATTCAGCCCAAAGGTTGGCACAACTGGAGTGACCCCGCTCGCGAGAAGACCGCCCGTTACTACGAGCACAAGTGTACTGGCCCAGGTGCCGACCAGAGCAAGCGTGTGTCGTGGATGCGTCAACTCACTCCGGCTCAGGCCAATGACTTGAAGCCGCGCAAGGTCTTTGCCAATGCTACCAACCCCTGGAACTTCAATTTCCGAGCCGTCGATTTCTCCGACCTGCACTATTCTTTCTACGATGAACATGTAGAACAAGGCACCCGTTATCAGTCGGGCACCCTCGAACCCACCGAGTTGCCCCGGGATGTCGAGAAGAGTCAGGAACCTTTGGTGATGAACCTCAAGGCCGTGGATTGCACCACTTTCGTCGAGTACATGAGTGCCGCCATCCTGGGTCGCGTCTATCAACCCACCAACCCGAACGACTCTATCCTGCAACGCTTCGTCCAAGCCCTCCGTTACCGTCAGGGCAAGCGGGGCAACTATGCTACCCGCAAACACTATTTCAGTGAGTGGATCTCCGACAACGAGCAACAGGGTCTGCTCACCGAGGTAACTGCTTCTTTGCCAAAGGCCAAGAGCCAGCGTCGTGACATCGACTTTATGACCACCCATCGCAACCTCTATCCTCAACTGGCAGCCAGCGAGGCCTTGACCGACAGCCTCCGTCGGGTCGAAAAACTCCTCTCGGCACAGACCACTTGGTACGTACCGAAAGGGAGTATCCACAAGGCGTACGAGGGTCTCCGTCACGGCGATATCGTCGCCTTCACTTGCAACAAGAAGGGGCTCGATATCTTCCATTGCGGTTTCGTGTGGTGGCCCAATCCCGCCTATTCCGAACCCCGCCTGCTTCATGCCTCCAGCGTGGTGGGTCATGTCACTCTCTCGCCTGTCCCGTTGGCCGAATATGCTCAGTCCATCGATATGTGCAGCGGCATCCGTGTGATGCGGTTGAACGACAAATGACATCGTTGTCGATTATGCTAAAGGGCGCATTCGCGCCGCTAAAGGTGCTTCGCACACGAAAGGCTATCGCGCTAACAGAGCGTGGTAGCCTTTCTATTTATTTACAGGAGTTAATGGGAGTTAAAAGGAGTTATCGCTTCGCTCAGGTCCTCGCAGCGAATGGAACGATTGATAATCGTTCAGCGAGAAGACGAAGCTTTAGCTGAGGGAACAAACGGACATTACTATTGATGGTCATAAGTGTGTCGATTCTCTTTAACAATCGTCTGTTAACTCCCTATAACTCCCGTTAACTCCATGAAATTAACTCCTTTATTACTCTAACAGGGTTATTAATTCTCAATTCTCAATTGTTTTTTTTTTTGCCCCCCTTGTGCCACCAGGCGCGAGGGGGCAAAAAACTATCCCCATACCGCAATAACTGCGTTACGGGGATAGCGATAGGGGTGCCTTGGAGTGCGGATAGGATAGCGTGAATGAGTTATTTAGAAAAACTGACCTTAAAAAGGTCTAGGCGCATCCTTTGGCACTGGCCTATGCTTCAAGTATTTTATAAACCATTCAATGCTTTTGTTGGCTTTTGGGCTTAAACTTTTTCCTTTTATATCTTGATTCTTTGTATGCTATGTGCGTTATTGCAATTGGGTTATCTATGATTCAAGTTCAAGTTTCGCAAGTATGGCAACATAGGCTGTTAACTATTGCTAACTACCAAAGTTAACTCCTTTGTCGCATTTGCGAACCTTGTTTTTAGTTAAATATCTCGTTTACAGCGAGGGCGTCGTTACCCTCGAAGTAGCGGATAGGCGTGATGTGGGTGATTTCTTCACCGTTCACGTGGTTGAGCTGCATGGCGATGAAGTGGCAGTCGTGCGACACGCAGAGGTCCAGTCGGAAGAGCGAACTGTCGCTGCACATCACTTTGGCCAATGGGTCAAGTTCTTTCTCCAGGTTATCGTCCTTGCCTTCGATGAGGTTCTTGAACAAGCGGGCATCCTCCTCGGCATAGTAGTTGGAGTAACTCTCGATCTTGCTCGATGTAGGCTTATAGACTACGTTATGAATCAGACCGAACAGATGTTCCTGGTCGGCAATCATAGGGTGCTCGGCTACTTCACGTGCCATCTTCAACGTATAGAAACGGGACATAGTTGTAATGGTTTTTAGGGTGAAACTCGTTTGTTTTGATTCTCGAAGGAAGATTTCCTGTCGGTAGTGGTTAGGATCCGCGCTTAGGCAATACGGTGCATGAAGTGGTACTCCTGAGCGTCGCCCTTGTTGCCTTTGACGCAGACGCTGTCGCCGTCTTCCCAGATACTCTTATCTTCGTTCTTGTACGACTTGGTCTTGGCTAATACGTTCAACACAAGTGATACAATCAATGTAATGCTGATCAAAACTAACATAATCATAATTCTTGTCTATTATAAAATGTAAAACGTTTGGGTTATCGTTCGTGAGCGCCTTGGTTCGTGGTGCTCTGTTGCGGTCAAATGGGTTATCTAAAACTTGTATATAAGTCTTATGTTTTTTCGTTTGACGGTGCAAAGGTAGGGGCTTTTCTCGACAAAAATGTATATTTTTAATAGTTTTTTTCGATAATAGCAATCGTATTTCCTGCATCTAATGTTATTCTGCCCTACCGCTCTAACCGTTGACCCACCCTAGACCTAAGTTGGAGATTACCTTAGGTTTGAAGCATTTAAAAGGTTCAAAAAGGGAGGAAAAAGGAAGGAAAAAGAAAGGAAAAAGAACGCAACTCCGTGACGACGGCGGTGGAACGCAAGAGGGTCAAAATGGCGAAAACCGAAGATAAATGATAGTATTATCGATGAAATCAATAGTAACTATTTGTTTTGTTCGATTTTTCTGATTACCTTTGCAGCGTCAAAGATAGAACAAGATGCTTTTTTTACTGGTCCGCAAGGCGGTTTTCGATAGATTGAATGCAAAAAGTTTGCTTTGCGAGTAGAACAAAGGTAAGGAAGTGCAAGAAGATATCGCGCCCCTCGTGACGTAGGGAAGTTAAAGACAATGGTTCTGGCTATGCTGAGGGTAATTCTACAACAGACTTTAACAATCGTCTTTATCTCCTTTATCTCCTTTAACTCCTTTAATTTCTTTGACTTCTAATTTAAGTTTGAATAACTACGGGAATGGAACTTCGACAATTAAGATACTTCATCAAGGTGGCCGAACTGAAAAACTTCAGTGAGGCGGCACAGCAATTGAACATATCGCAGAGTACGCTCTCGCAACAGATACGTCAGTTGGAGAACGAGCTGGGCGTCAACCTGTTGCTGCGCGATTCGCACCATGTAAGCCTGAGTGATATGGGCGAGGCTTTCTTGCCCGAGGCGGCAAGGACGGTCTCGGCAGCCAACACATGCATCAGTCGCATCCACGACGTCCAGCAGTTGGGCGCGGGCGAGTTGAATCTGGGTTCGACCTACTCCTTCCTGCCCCTCTTGAAGGAGACGGTGCTCCAGTTCATGAAGCAATATCCGGGGGTGAAGATGAACATCTGCTGTCACTCCATGGAGACGCTTCTCAACATGTTGCACGAACAGCGCATCGACGTGGCGTTGAGTTATCGACCCAACTTGGCCTATCCGGACATCGACTCGCATATCCTGTTCGACAACCGTCTGGCCGTAGTGGTGGCCGACACGCATCCGTTGGCACAGCAGGAAGAGGTGAGACTGAGCGACTTGGAGCGCTTCCCGTTGGCGCTGCCGGCCAAGGGACTCCAGGCGCGCAACACCTTCGACCGCATTGTCAACAACCTGGATTATCGCTTCGAGGTGCGTCTGGAAATCAATGAGGTGAACCTCCTGATCGACTTGGTTCGCGCTTCGGGCCAGCTGGTCACCGTCCTCAGTCAGGCAGCGTTGGCACGCACGCCGGGCATCAAGGCATTGACCCTGGACCAACAGGGCACGCAGATGGAGGGCTCGTTCCACCTCCTCAAGGCGCAATATATGAAACGCTCCACGAAGGAGTTCCTCCGCATGCTTTGTGAGAACCGAGCTTACGGCATGGCGCTGATGGATATTCTTTAAAAGAAGGGCTTTTAAGGGGAGTGAAAGGGAAGTGAAAAGGTCCTCGCAGCGAACAGAACGATTGATAATCGTTCAGCGAGAAGACGAGGCTACAGCCGAGGAGCAAGGTGAAAGGGACGTTTGTTGGAGCTGACAAATTTGGAAAATTGCACCGAAGCGTGTGCACGTTTTTCAATTGTCTTTAACTCCTTTATCTCCTTGTACTTCTTTATCTTCCGGAAGGGGTAATTAGTAATTTAGGAATGATAGGTAATTAGTAATCTTTTGAATAAAAAGTAATTAGTAATTCGTAAATTAAATAAAAAGTAATTAGTAATTTGTAATTAGTAATTATATTATATATATGTGGTTTACAAATTTGTTATTTTCGCCGGGAGTGGCGCATAGCGTGTTGCTGGTTGCTGCCACCATTGCCATCGGATTGGCAATGAGCCGCATCAAGATAGGCGGCATCTCGTTGGGCGTTACGTGGGTATTGTTTGTAGGTATTGTCGCCAGCCATTTCGGGTTGGTGCTCGATGCCACGACTTCGCACTTCGTCAAGGAGTTCGGACTCATCCTCTTCATCTACAGCATCGGTTTGCAGGTGGGCCCCAGCTTCTTTTCCTCTTTCCGCACGGGTGGCATCACCCTCAACCTGTTGGCCTCCGGATTGGTATTGTTGGGAGCCTTGACCGCCTACATCATTCATGTGGTGACGGGCGAGGACCTGTGTGCCATGATCGGTGTGCTCTATGGCGCCGTTACCAATACGCCGGGTCTGGGTGCTGCCCAACAGACCTATAGCGACATGCACGGCGGTGAGGCCAACTCCATCTTTGCACAGGGTTATGCCGTGGCCTATCCGTTGGGCGTGGTGGGTATCATCCTGAGTATCGTGCTGATACGTTACTTCTTCCGCATCAACATGGAGAAGGAGCAACAGCTCTATAACATCAACAACCGCAAGGAGAGTGAGACCCTCCAGGCCGTCACGTTGGAGGTGACTAACGATGCCGTGGTGGGCAAGACCATGGCCGAGGTGCAGCAGTTGTCGGGCCGTAATATTGTGGCCACCCGACTGCAACACCGTGATACCGAGGATATTGTCCTCATCAAGGGCGAGACCCGTTTCCAGATGGGCGACAAACTCTTCCTGGTGGCCAAACCTAAGGACGTTGAGGCATACACCATGATCTTCGGTCGGAAGTTGGAGAAGATTGACCAAGAGGTATGGGACAAGGACAAGCACAACGAACTGGTTTCGGAGCGTATCGTCGTGACCAACAGTAAGTTGCAGGGCAAACGTCTGGGCGACTTGAACTTGCGCGCCACCTTCCACGTCACCATCACGCGTGTGAAGCGTGCCGGCATCGACCTCATTGCCGAACCCTCGCTTATCCTCCAGCTGGGCGACCGAGTTACTGTAGTCGGCAGCAAGGAGAATGTGCAGAAGATTGAGGGTCTGTTGGGCAACTCGGTGCAGCGTCTGGACCATCCACAATTGTTCTCTATCTTCCTGGGTATCACCCTCGGAGTGTTGTTAGGTTCGTTGCCAATCTTCTTCCCGGGCATGCCTGTACCGGTCAAGTTGGGCCTGGCAGGCGGTCCACTTATTGTATCTATCCTGCTCTCTTGCTATGGTCCTAAGTTCCGCATCATCACCTATACCACGGCGTCGGCCAAACTGCTGATGCGCGAGATTGGTATCTCGCTCTTCATGGCAGCGGTCGGACTGGGTGCCGGTGTCGGTTTTGTCGATACCGTGATGAATGGTGGCTATTGGTGGGTGCTCTATGGTTTCATCATTACGTTCCTGCCCTGCATCATCATCGGTATTGTGGCGCGCGTAGTGTTCCACCGCAGTTACTTCACCATTGCAGGCATGATCAGTGGTGCCACCACCGACCCCCCGGCATTGGCCTACTCCAACAGCATCTGCGGTAACGACCAGGCCTCCGTGGCCTACTCTACGGTCTATCCGCTCACCATGTTCCTCCGCGTCCTGGTAGCTCAGGTCCTGGTCCTCATGTCGTTGTAAGTGAATACAAATAATAGGAATTAGATGCCCCACCTCAGAAGTAACAGAAAAAACTTTTGGGGTGGGGCTTTTGTAAAAATTCGGTTACGGGAAGTTTGGCCTATTATGCCATTTTGAAATCAAAATTACCGTACAAGAACATTATTTTACCTTAATAGGACATTTTTTTATTATAATGGTTGAAGATTTTATATTTTTCCCTATATTTGCAGCATCTTTCCCGCGCTTTTTATTTTTATGCCTTTCTTTATGTACCATGTAATAGGCCAGGTTAAGGAATCCAATTATTTGCATTGCCTCAGTTATGAAATGTAGGTATTCTTTTCTATTCATAACATTATTGATAATCAGATATGAATACAAAGATAGGAGTTATTATTGCGACTTCGATGTCTCGAAATGATAGTTTGTTTAATCTTTCTTTGAAATCAGTCTTGCTGCAAACGCAAGAACCAGATTGTATAGTCATAGTTGATGATAATAATGAGGAAAGAGTCTCACAAGAAATAAAAAACAGAATAGGTCAACTCGCCAATCCCAACGTCTTTTATCTCAAGAACATCAGAACTAAAAATATGTCTGGAACTGGCGCTTGGAACACAGGAATTGACTTTTTGAAAAACATGATTGGAACTGGGGGATATGTGGCAATCTTGGATGATGATGACAGTTGGGACTTGAACTATTTGGAAAGCATACGCAATAAAATGGCGGAGTGCGCTGAAGCAGCAGCTATCTTTGCCTATTTGAAACGTTCCGAATGTCCTAAAATTTCTGCTTTCACGAAAGATGATTTAACCATAAAAAGGTTCTTGTATGGAGATCCGGGTATTCAAGGCAGTAATATGTGTTTTCGTATGGATGTATTATTGGCAATCAATGGATTCGATGAACAATTGGCTAGTTGTACCGATAGAGATTTGATGATAAGGTTTCTGAAGGCATTTGGTAATGAGCGAATTGCCATCATCGAGAAGAAACTCGTGAATTATTTTTCCCACGAAGATACGGTGACGAATAATTATGAAAAAAAGGAAAAAGGATTGGATGCGTTCTATAGAAAACATATCAGATTGTTTGACGCAGAAACATTAGAGGAATCATTACGTCGAGCGGAAAGGTTATTTAAGTATCCTAATTCCGAAGAGATAAGGCATTTGTTCCATTTGTCAAAACGGCATATTGCCGTAGGAATTGCTGTCCATAACAATAAATCTACTGTTCGGAGATGTTTGAATTCTGTTTTGAGGCAAAAGAACTTGAAACGGTCTTTGTCGGTCGTTATTGCTGATGACAATTCTACGGATGATTGGATGGAAGAAATTTATGATTTGTTGCCAGATGAAAGGGTTCAAATTGTCCATTTGACAAACAATAATGTCGTAGAAACTCGCAATAATATTAATTACTTTATCAAGAAGAATATATCCAATGTTTCTATTATTGGCCGATTGGATGCAGATGATGAGTATGCAGATGAATATGTCTTGTCCAAAATAGAGGAAATCTTGGATAGAGAAAATCCTGACTTAATTTTGGCGGGAAATTATCTCCGTCAAGAAGGACGTATTATAGAGCGCAAAAACATTGCGAACCGTCGTTTTGGAGAAGATGATTATCTGCTTTCTCGCTTAAAACAGATGTCGGAAGGGAATCCAAAAGGAGAATTGCCGTCTTGCAATTTGTTTATTAAGCCCAAGGTCCTTAAACCATATCCTGACATTAAGAGTGGAGAGGATCATGCCTTATTGTCAGATTATTTGATACATCAAGAGATATATAATATTTATTTTGCGGAGGATTTGTTGCTGACGATTTATAATTTGGATGGATTGGCAACAATGAACAATAAACAAACAGAGAATTATATACAGAGTCGGAAAGAACTATATCAAAATGCCATTGAAATATGCAAAACGAAGAAAAGAGATTGAAAGCATCCCAGATTTTAGACGAATTGGGCATCAAGAATTATCAATATATTGAACAAGGCGCTGAAGGTGTCATTTTTCATGATGACAATTCTGTATATAAGGTACATTTAAGAAGTGTGCGCGATCGAAATATTCAGTTGCGAAGGCTGTCCTTTTTTCTGGATATTCCGATATGCGAGCATATTTATAAATTAGAAGAAATTATTGAATATGATGGATGTATTATAGAAAAGTATCGGTTTGAAGAATCGGTTCCATGCGCCATTTTTTCAGAATGCGAGGCGATTGAATTTCTTACAGAGTGTTGGCAGTTGAACCTGGTCGTTTTTGATTGCAAACCGAAAAATTTTATTCGAGTGAATGGCGTCGCAAAACTTGTCGATTTAAATGCACGGGAATATAGTGACAACCTGTTTCTTAATGCTTGTGTGCGCATGTATCTCTATGTGCACTTTTATGATAAGATGGATTTGCCAAGCTTTAAGAAACTATTGAGAAGTGCCATCAATAATTTCGACTTGCCGGAACTGGAGGGTGCAAGAGATTTTGTGAACAAGGTGTTTGCCAATATTATTTTTCAGGAGTCTTCTCTTATGGTAAGTAAATTCGCTAACACATCAGCAGGCGATGGCGAATTATATTCGATGCAGGATTTGCCCAACCTTGAAACGCTATTTTGGACCAAGATTAAAGAGAATAAGTATTTGGTAGATATACGAGTCTCAGATTTGAGACTAAACGATGAACTGTATTTTGAGCCACAATCTATTGAATTGCAATATCAAGAGTTAAAACCATTAAACGAGAAGGTTTCTCTTTTGATTAAAACTTGTGCTCAAGATGAATTTACTATAGAAGCTAATATCAAACATCTTGTAAAGCAATTGTCTGCCCCAAATCCGTTTTATGAGATTGTTGTTTCAATAGATACGAGAGAGGGCGATTTCCTTCGTCAATACAATTCCAAGGGAAGTGTCAAAGGGGTCACAGACATAATTGAAGGTTTGGTAAAAGACGGCATAATAGACAGATATTTTTTGTATGACAATTCTCAAACCGAAGAAATAAATAGACGATGGTTTGGAATCCCATCAAAATATGCTTGTACATCTAAGAAATGTATTGTAAGTTCAACCTTATATGCTTTTGAACAATGTAAAGGGGATTACATTTTGCAAATGGATTGTGACGTTATCATTGGAAGAAAAGATTTTGGACATTCTTTTTTGACGGATATGATAGCACAACTCGAACAAAATCAGAATGTTATTTCTGTAGGATTCAATATTTATAACAAAGAATCGAAGGACTATTTCGGTTTTGAAAATGGAGGGTTTGTCCCAGAAGTCCGACTGGGATTGTTTGATAAAAAACGATTGTTTTCTTTGCGTCCATATTCAAATGAATTGGATGAACAGAATCGGTTAAAGTTGTCTTGGTATCGTGCAATAGAACGATTCCAAGAAAGAACTGGCTATTGTTCAGTTCGGGGAGGAGACCAAAGAAGCTTCTATGTTCATCCTCAGAATTATAGAAAGACAGAATCCTATTCTTGGCTTACGGTGGTGGACCGTGTGGAACAATTGCAAATTCCTAATGTGCAATATGGGGGCTTTGATTGTGAAGGTTCTTTCTGTGAATGGTGTTCGCCGAAGAGAAATGAGAAGATGGTTGTCATTTCTTGCTTTAGAAATGTTTCCATACCTCGCTTCTTGCGTTTTTGGTGTTCTTTGATGAGTCAGTCCTTTCAAGACTTTGGTGTCGTACTATTTGACGATTGTTCTGATAATGGACTCCCGAGGTTGATTAGAACCCTTATTCGTGAAGTTGAAGACAGAGTGACTTTTGTTAGTTGTAAAACTAATTTTACAAAAATGCAATGCATTTATCAAGCTATTCATTATTTCTGCAATAACGATGATAGTGTTATAGCAATCGTGGATGGTGATGATGCCTTGATTGGTAAGGATGCTCTAAGAGATTTATATGAAAAATATTCGAGTTGGGATATCGACGTTGCCGTCGGAAAAGTTTGGCAAAAGAATACCTTATCTCCATATTATGATTTTCCAGTTAATTTTGTCCTCCCAAGAAATGCTGAAGGAGGAAATGTTTGGCAGGATTTGAAGTCATTCAAAAAATATCTTTTTGACTCAATTCCTTTGCCATATTTTAAAACAATAATAAATTCATCAGTAGGAACAAAATTGTATAAGCTTCCATGGATTGAGTCGTATGAAGATTATGCCATTATGATTCCAATTGTTGAAATGTCTCGGAATCCAATGCAGTTGGAATCTATTGGTTATTTTAAAGAAAAAGATAGAGAAGAAATGGCTGGGAGCGGAGAACTCAAGGAGCAATGTATCGCCGAAATATTGAGTAAGCCAGCATTGTGCCCTAAAGATGTTTTTCGAGGAAGAAAGAAATTTCGGCCGACATTTGATAAGATAGAGATAGATATTACTTATGATTGTAATTTGAAATGCTTTGGGTGCAATCGTTCTTGTGCGCAAAAGCCTACTAAAGAGCAACTTGAAATATCTGCTATAGAAGGCTTTATCAAGGAAAGCATTATGCGCAATAAGCAATGGAAATTGATAAATGTATTAGGGGGTGAGCCTACTCTGCATAAGGATTTTCTTGCTATTTTAGAATTGTTGCAGAATTATGTTGAGACCTACTCTCCAAGTACAGTTATACAAGTGGTTTCCAATGGTATATCAGAGAAATCACGCAATTTATGTGAGCAAGCTAAGACTTTGTTCAAGAATGTGGTGATTGACTATGGTTCTTATAAGACGAGCAATAATGTGGAGTATTTTACCCCATTTAACGATGCCCCTATAGATGATGAAAAGTTTAATAATGCGGATTATAGTAAAGCCTGTTGGGTTGCAGAATATTGTGGCATACTACTAAATTCAAGAGGATATTTCGCTTGTGCGGTGTGTGGAAGCATCGCCAGAGTGTTGGACGAACATACGGGTATGAGGTCATTTTTAGAATTGACTGAAAGTGAGCTGTTTAAGCAATACAGCAAGTATTGTCCTTTGTGTGGTAACTATAAGCATTATTCTGAAAATGCAGGGAATTTTATACCACGATGTGAAAAAGAGCCTTTTAGGAATATTATTTCTAAGTCTTGGGAAAAAATATATGGGTTATGAATGTGGATAGCTTTGATTTTTCCATATATCGATATGATGCCAAGATTAAAAACTCTTGCCTTAGAGTAAATTGGAATTGATTGGTTGACTTTTTAAGACGAAATCTTGGCTGTTTGGTGAAAAGTTCGTATATTTGCCGCCATTGAAAGACATAAATAGTTGAGAAAACAAGATGGAGAGGAAACATATCTTTATCAGCAGCGTTCAGTCGGAGTTCGTGGAAGAAAGAAAGCGCTTGGCAGAATATATCCGACAGGATGCTCTTTTTTCTCGTTACTTCGAACCGTTTCTGTTCGAAGAATTGCCGGCACAAGATGTGTCTGCACAAGGTGCATACCTCGAACAAGCTGCAAAATCGGAGGTTTATCTCTTGTTGGTTGGAGAACGTTATGGCTACCAAGATGCTGAAGGGGTATCTCCAACCGAACGAGAATACGATACGGCAACTTCTAATCATGTTTATCGTATAGCTTTCTTTAAGTCTGTATCCAAGAGAGAACATAAAGAAGATGCGTTCAAGCAGAAGATAGACCAGGATGTCATTCGCAATGTGTTTAATACTTATGAGGAATTGCAGAGTGGCGTGTATGCATCTTTGGTAGAGTATATGACTACGCATCTTATCCTTCGTCAGGGACCTTTTGATGCTTCTATACAACCAGAGGCGCGATTGGAGGATTTAGATAAGGAGAAGATTCGTCGTTTTGTAGGTTTGGCACGAGAGAAACGACAGTTTCCATTGCAGTATTCCGAGGAAGATATACCTTATATACTGAATAGTCTTCATTTGATGACGGATGATGGTCAATTGAAAAACGCTGCCTTGTTGCTTTTTGCCAAGGATGTGCAGAAATGGTTCGTTTCCGCGACTATTAAGTGCGCCCAGTTTTATGGAACTAAGATGCAAAAGCCAATTGCATCATTGCAGATTTATGGCGGCAGTGTGTTTGAACAGGTGGACATGGCAGTTAGTTTCGTTATGTCACGAATTGACCAAAGAGTAGGAGAGCGCATCCTTTCAGCTGAGGTGGATGTTACTCCAGAACTACCAGCACAGGCAGTAACGGAGGCTATTGTCAATGCAGTTGTACATCGAGACTATACAAATACGGGTAGTGTTCAGGTGATGTTGTTCAAAGACCGTTTGGAAATTTGGAATCCTGGCAAGTTGCCCCATGGAATGACAATTGAGAAGCTGAATGGCAGACATAATTCTCAGCCCGTAAATCCTGTATTGGCCAACCCCGTTTATTTGACTGGGTATATTGAGCAAATGGGTACGGGAACGACGGATATCATTGAGCAGTGTGAGAACTATGGTTTGCGGAAGCCTGAATTTATTCAGGACGATGACTTCCTGACCATTATTTGGAGAACTCAAAACAATGATGTTAATGAGGTGACCGACCAAGTAACGAGCCAAGTAACGAGCCAAGTAACGAGCCAAGTAACGAGCCAAGTAAAAGATAGCATTCGACGTTTGGTGTTAGCTATAGGGAAGCAAACGCTTGCTCGTAAGGAAATCATGGATAAATTGTCACTGAAAGGTAGATACAATTTCCGCATTAATTACTTGGAGCCGTCAATTACAGAGGGATATGTGTCAAAACTATATCCCGAATCAGACAACCGTCCTGATCAGTCTTACTATTTGACAGAGAAAGGACTGGAACTATTAAAGAAACTGGATCAATCATAAAAGAGGAGACAAGTTTCCTTCGAATAACGAAAAAAATGTCATGCTTCCTATCCTCGCAATAAGAATTTGGCATATGTTTTCTACAAAGCTGGTTTCATTGAGTCTTGGGGACGTGGTTGGCAGAAAATATGCGATGGTTTTCAAGCCGCAGGTCTGCCTAAGCCAACCATTGAGTCAACCCAAGGAGGAGTCTTGGTTACGTTCCAAAGGAACAATGTGAACCTGTCAAAGCCAAACTCTGCAGAAGTGCGAGATGTCGCAGATAATGTCGCCGTAAATGTCGCAGATGGCATCGTAGTAAAAGTCGCAGAAAACATCGTAGAAAGCATCGTAGAAAAATTATCTACGATGCGTGGGCGTATAGTAAAAATAGTGTGGAAGAATCCCTATGCCTCAGCTCAATCTATTTCCGAAGTGGTAGGCATCGCACCACGGAACGTACAGGAGCATCTGCGCAAACTTCAAACACAAGGCATTATCCGACGCATTGGTCCAGACAAAGGCGGCCATTGGGAAATTGTTGGTGAATAATAAGGCTATGGAGGGTGAAGAAATATTCGAAATCAGTGTGATTCAATGTAATGAAAATTCCTAAGTCCGACATTTCCGTTCAATGTGATTTGGCCAACATGAAAGAGTGTTATACTGAGCGTCAAAGTATAGCAGAAACATTAAAGAACAACTCCAAATAGGTCCGGTGACGAGAACGGAGTAGTTTCCACAAGAAAAGACGCTCGTCGATGACGCAGATTGGCAGAAAAATTAATCTGTGAAATCAGCGAGAAGCAAAACTACATTTATTACCTCGAAAATTTGGACATTTAAACAAAATGCATTAACTTTGCAGCGGATTATGTTCCATTGAACTGAGACACACTATACTATTATGAATAGAGGAGACATTTGTAAGGCTATTTTGTCTGTTTTTTGTGTTGCCAATATCTGCTTCCTTACGGCCTGTAAGGATGAGGATGTGGTCAAGTCTGTTGACGGTCGCGTTCCATTTTGTCCTGTAGCTGGCTGCGAGGGTGGTACCCGCTTGAATGGTACCACCTGGGAGACGGGAGACCAGATTGGCGTCTTTGCATATAATAATGAGGGGGCGTTGGTCAGTGACGTCAACGCCAATGTGCGCTTCCTCGTCAATCCCCAGAACAATAGTTGTACGGCGGCGCATGCCGACAGCACCATCTGGCTCTCGAATGACGAGACCTACTCCGTCGTGGCCTATTATCCCTATTCGACAACCTATGTGCAGAATATTCCTGTTCAGGGGGTGGACCAACCAGGCGGAGGGACGTCTTATGAGCCTGCCTATGTCATCAACGATTGGGCCGACCAGAGTGACCTCTCTCGTCTTGACCTGCTTTGGACATCCAAGAGTGTGATTACGGCCTATGACGCGGACGTCAGTCTCCAGTTCGCGCACCAGTTCAGCCGCGTGCAGATTAACTTCACCATCGACACCGAGGCATCTTCGCTTACGGCCGATAGCCTTGTGGGCATGAAGGTCAAGCTTTCGGGCAAAAATTTCCTGACCCTTTTCGACCTGAAGACAGGCGAACTGTCATTTGGTCCCATGAACCAAGACAGCATCTCGTTCAATGTCACGCATGAAGAGAATGCTACTACGGCCACGGCAGCGGCTATCGTTGTGCCCGATGCAGAAGGTTCGACTTCGGAAACCCGGAGCATCACCGTACTCTTGCCGAACGATGGCAATCGCACATTTAAGTTCGATGTTCCTTCGGAGATTGCCTTCGAGAAAGGCAAGTTCTATGTCTGGAACGTCACCTTCAACACCGATGCCACCCTCTCGACCAACTCGTTCTATGTGAGCGCCTCCGGCAATGACTCCAACACGGGCAAGAAGGACTCCCCATTGGCCACCATCGCTGGCGCTATTGCCAAGATGAACAACCCCGATGCCGACTACACCATCTTCATTGATGGTAAAGTGATTGGATCACAGACCATAGCCTCAAACTTTACGCTCGAAAAAGCCAAGAGTGTCACCATCAAGGGTGCCAATGGCCTTGATCCTACCAACTACAACGTGCCGCAAGATACCCTCGATGGCAACCGAAGTGGAAGTGTGGTTAAGATTCAGTCCAATGTGCCCGTTACATTCCAGAATATCATGCTCATCAACGGCCGTGCGCAGAATGGCGCAGGAATCTATATCAATGATTATAGTGCCGATGTGACTGTAGAGGACGGTACCATCATCCGCGATTGCCTCGCTGAAGAGAAAGGTGGTGGCATCTATGCCAATGGTAATCTAACGGTTACGGGTGGAACTATCAGTAGGGATACTGCCTCTTGGGGTGGTGGTATCTTCGTCGATCTGTTCGACGATAGATTCAAAGTAAGTATAGGAGGTACGGTCAAAATTAGTCTAAATGTGGCGGATTCGTATGGAGGCGGTATCTGTTTGGACGGTTATTGTGGGCAACCAGTGATGTTGTCAGGTAGCGCCAATGTTAACCGCAATTACTGTGTGGATAAAGGCGGCGGCGTTGCACTTCTGGAAGCTTCAATGTTGATAATGAGTGATGATGCCGAAATAACAGATAATAACGCTCTCAATTATGGTGGCGGCGTATACTTGGAAGATGATAGCGATTACGGTGGTGCCCAATTGGTTATGACAGGAGGTACAATCTACACGAACAGTCTCATTGCTGGTAATTCTCATGGAAAGGGTGTCTATGCTCAGGAAGGAACTGCTATCACCATGGGCGGCGCGGCTCGCATCGCTTCCGAAAATGACGTTTATCTGGATGGCGAAGCCAACAATGCCAAAATCTACATCGGAAGCCTGTTGACAGCCGAGGCTCCTGTTGCTACCATCACGCTTGGTGATAATGTGGCCGACCTTCCGACTGTGCTCACCACTGGCCAGTTTTATGTCGATGGCAATTGGGTGGATGCCACCACTACGGTAGCCGCGAACTACACGAAGTTCGCCATTTCGGGGAATACGGGTATCATCAATCAGGATGGTGTGTACTATGCAGCTATCGATATAGACGGCGTTGTCTCGCAAATTACCTCTATGACCGAGAGTGGAACGGTGTCTATTTCGGGATATGCAAATGAGCCAGATGCACTCATTGAAGCCATTAGTGAGGCCTTGAAAACGTTGCACGACGAAAATCAAAGCGTGTTGGTGAAGTTGGATATGTCGGGCGTGATGGGCATAACGACTATTGGAGAGGATGCTTTCAGAGAATGTGTGGCTCTGCAGGGTATCGTAATTCCAGAGGGCGTCAAAAAACTTGACTCAGGTGCCTTTTTGGTATGCTCCAAGTTGGAGGAGATTAGCCTTCCTTCCACTTTGACCTATATTGGAGATGGTGTTTTTTATAATGACATTTCATTGACTGCTATATCGATACCTTCTAGTGTTGATACTTTGGGAACTGAAATATTTTATAGTTGTTCATCCCTTGCGTCTGTTACCTTGCCCGAGGGATTGGATTCTATCGGTTCTTGGTTTGAGGGTTGTGAGAGTCTTACATCATTGACCATACCTTCTACGGTTACGAAATTAAGTAATTATTCGTTCGGTACATGCGGATTGACGTCTTGTACCATTCCTTCGGGCGTGGTAAAACTTCCTAAGGATCTTTTCCAAAGTTGTGAATCGCTTGTGTCTGTCGTTTTGCCAGCAGGGCTTGCAACTATTGAGCAGGATGCCTTCTGGGGTTGTTCATCCCTCTCGACAATCTACTATATGGGTACGGAAGCACAACACGCTGCCATGGATATACAGGATGCAATCGTTTCGTCCTCGCAAGTCACTTGGGTGTATAACTACGACCCGAATGCGAGTGGAGGTAATGGTGCCCAAGGCTTTGTGACTGTGAACGGCGGTACACTTCCTTATGAGAGTGACTACTACGTCGGAACGATGGAAAATGACCATACCCAAACCGAAATCATCATTCCCGATTTGCTGGTTAGCTCCCAGTTGGTCACCCAGTACGAATATGAGCAACTGATGACCTATTATGGCGCAGTGAATAGTGAATACGCTACGTACAAACCCACAGAAACGAGCGAATCGGCAAAACAGAACACTCCTGCCTACTATGTTTCATGGGTTGATGCCATCATCTATTGCAATCTACGCAGTTTGGCAGAAGGGTTGACTCCGGTCTATTCTATTCAGGATGAAACAGACCCCACTGCTGCTGGCAGCCCATGGACGGCGTATTACAATGTTGCCAAAGATGCGAACAACAAATATTATTACGACGTCATCCCAGATAATTATGATGCCACTTCAAGTTGGGATTTGGATGCGGGGGCTTTCAATTACGATTTGTCGGCCGATGGTTATCGCCTGCCCACATCGTCTGAATACATCTGGATTCTTGAGAAAAATCCAGACTTGATTACTGGTAGCTATAACGAGTGGTGTCATAATTATTTCTATGACTATCGGCGAGTTTGGTACAAGGCATCGGAACATACTCCTACCAACGAGGAAATGTACGCCATCAACCGTTCGGCTGACATGGGCTTCCGCGTTGTTCGTAATGGAAGTGGTAACGGCAACGGAACTCCATCTTACATTGGAACGCAACAGCCTGGTGCGACATTGTCTGTCGGAGATGTCGTATTCAACGATGGTTCGTCGATGCCATACAGTTCTACCATGAGCCTCTCAGATACACAAAAGGCAGCAGCTGTCGCCGTGATTTTCGATGCCAGTGCGAAGAAAGGTGTAGGTCTGGTGCAGGGTACTGGAATGAAATGGGCAACGGCGGATGCTGTCATTTATAGTGACAATAATTTTGCACAAATATTGGCAGCAGAAAGCAGCGACTCGGATGGTTCGTTGAACAACTATTCCATCACAGACGAGATGACTTACTATCCTGCTTGGAACTGGGCTATCAACTATAGTTCTGACAACTTGACATCGGAGTATCGGACAGGTTGGTATTTTCCTGCTAAGGATGAGGTTTCGACCCTGATGAGCAATAAGACGGTGGTCAGCAACGCACTACAGGCTGCCGGAGGTGCCGGCATAGATGGCAATTATTGGACATCCACCCTTGACACCGATGGCTTGCCGTTCTCGTACTATAATGGAAGCATGGGGGCTATGGCAGGCTATACATCTACGTTCAATGTGCGCGCTATCCGTCAATTCTAAGGGGCTGTCGTATGAAAACTATTTAAAAGGAGGGCGCAAGTCCTCCTTTTTTTGTCAATACGCTATTTTGCTATGCGAAAGATTGAAAATTAAGGTAAAAGCGGGTGTTTGGTATCAAATTGTAAAATAAATGACCTATTTCGTTGGATAATAAAGTTAAATGTGTATATTTGCAACGATTTTATAGAGAATAGGAAAAATCTTTTTTGGGTCAATTAGGTCTAAACAGATATGAACACACGTAAATCATTACTTTCCATTGCCCTCTCTGCTCTCCTGTGTCTGGTGAGCGCACCCGTCGTGGCTGAAAATCCAGATTCTTCAGAGCCTGAATTGGATGAGTCAACAGGGTATTATAACATTTCCACGTTGGGCGAGTTGTTTTGGTTGGCTCAGCAGGTAAACGACGGAAATACCAGTATCAATGCCCGATTGATGAATGATATCGAGTTCATGGATTGGCTCAGCAATTCTATTGTCGGACCTTGGCTTTGGGAGGGTAGCGGGTATCTGGACTTTAATAATCAGGAGGATTATGGTTCTATAGATTGGACTCCAATTGGCACCCGCGAGCATCCTTATTCAGGAAGGTTTGAAGGTAATGGCCATACTATCAAAAATTTATGCTTTGCGCCCAATTCACAGGATCATGGCATTCTGGACGTTTTCGGTCTGTTCGGTTATACCGATGGAGCGATTATCCGCTGCTTGCACATGAAAACTTGTGCGTCGTATGCCAGTGGCAGCGTCGGAACTATCGTGGCCGAGGCTTCCAACAATACGGTAATTGCTCTCTGTTCGGCAGAAGATGTCATTGTCCACTCAGATTTCAGTGAAGAGACAAGCTACATAGGCGGTATCGTCGGACGAATGGATGGCGGTACTGTTGAGAATTGTTTGGTATCAGAAATACAAGTGGCTAAGAATCCTACCAGAACGGGCGGCTTGGTGGGGAGTATGTCCAGAGGAACGACTTTAAAGAGATGTTATGTCCGGACGTATAAGAACCTGCCAGAAGAAGCCGCAATCTTTGGAGATAATCAAGCTGGAGGAACGAATGAATTATGCTTCTATTTGACAAATGACGCGCATGTGTCCGCGGACGAGAACGGATTGTATCGTGCCTCGGTAAGTGCGGAACGTTCAGGGTTGTGCTGCCTCATGTTGAACGGAGCAGAAAGTGGAGACCCTTACTGGGGGCAGCGGTTGAACGATTATGATGTCAGATATCCGAAGCCTAAGGGAGAAGGGGTGATTGCTAATAACGAGCGTGTCTATGCTCCAGGACGGAATATCTTTATCTTTTATAACAAGAATGAAGATGGGGTGGCAGATTATGCATTTACGATGATATCGGACGACATGAATTTGCCTTCTTATACGGGAGAGGATTACCCGATGGAGTTTTCTCAGCAGTTCGGTGAGGTACAATATTATAGGACCGTTACTCCAGGTACCCAGTGGCATACGCTATGGTTGCCATTCGCCGTTCAAGCATCTGAAAATTACGAATATAAATTCTTCGTAATGAGCGAGGAACAGAATCCAGAAACGGGTGTTATCTCATTGACGCAAACGAGTACGTTGCCGGCATGGACGCCGGGATTTCTTTATAAGCCCGATATGGATGATTACTTTTTGTTGACTGCCGAGAATGCAGTCGTAACTAATGTCATCACTAATCATTCCGATACGGTTTCGGTGGGATACAAGTACATCGCTTGCAATAATTCCACTGGTGAGGCCTTGTCCGTGCCAGAGAATACAATCAACATGTTCCTGTCGGGCGATGCCGTCTGGATTGATTCCCAAAAGAAGGTTGTCGGTTATCCTTATAGATGTTATTGGAATGTGCCTGTTAGTGGCGGTGGCGATGGCGACGGTGTCAATATCGGCGGTGGTCCCATTGGCCCTTACGGAGCAGCACCCTTCCGTCTGGAGATTAAGGACCCGATTGACATTGACGTAGTTACGGGCATTTGCACCCTGGAAGAAGAAAAGGCAAGTAGGGCACCTTTGCTCTTCGACTTGTCGGGTCGTAGGATAGAGGAGGAACAGCCTCGTGGATTATTTATTAACAACTTAAAGAAAGTGTTGGTTCGATGAAGAATATGAGATATTTGTCTGCCGTCGTGGGTTTGTTTGCTCTGCTCTTTGCGACAACGGGTTGCAAGGAGGAGGACAAGCCGGAATCCCAAAACGAAGAACGGAATCCGATGACTTTCAACCTGTCGGTAGCCACAAGAACGTGCTATTCGACGGCAACTTATACGGAAATCACTGATGGTTTCTGGTTGCGAGTGACATCGGCAAGCGGAACTTCCATTTATGATGGATGGGCCAATGTGACCGATGGAGTCATCACGTTGGCAAACTTGGAAGAAGGCGAGACGCTGGAATGGCCGGAGGATAAGAATGAGAAGGTCAATGTCATTGGCATATTCTATCATGAGAGATTGTACTCTCCGTTGTCTGTGGACCTGAATGATACTTATGATTATGCTTCTCTGTCGCACGATTATTTCTTGTGCACCGTCCATAGTGGCGATAGTGATTTTAAGGACCTCTTGGTAGCTCACAGCATCGTAAGCAAATCTCAGTGTAGTGGTGGCGTGGTGACCCTCAACTTCCAACATGCACTCACGGCTATCCGTACGGCGGTGAAAATGAGTGATACGAGGTATTACTACGAGTTGGAAGCCATCTCTGCAATGGCTTATCCAGTCGGTGCTTATTATTTCTCTCCAACGGATACCAGCGAGGACAAGTGGGTGAATTATTATGCCTATGAACAAGGTGTCATGGATGCATTCGAAGCTAAGTATGGAGAAGAAGCATTGGAACAATATATGGAAGACCAGGGCGGCTACTTTTTGGCAGAGGGCGTAATGACGGACAAAGAAGGCTATTACATATATGCATCTGATGGTTCGGGCGCCGATTACGGTTTGGGCGTGCCTTCGTCAACAAACAACAATGATTATACGTTGTTGCTCAATAGGGACGTGCCGGACGAAACTCCATTGCAAATCTTAGTCATGCCTTTGGATGTGGAGTACTCCATGTCGTATTCAATTTATGAATATACGCAGGATGGTTCCGAATATACGAAGGGCGACCTGGTTAGAACGATTGGCAATGAAGGCTATGACCTCGGATTGCAGCCTACTGGCAAAAGCGTCTTGTGCACGGTCAAAGTCCATATGGGTGGAAACTCCATCTCTATTGGAGGAGTCGATGAAGAGGGCAGAACCATGGACTGATTGTGTGAGTACATACTCAGTATAAATAGCGGCGCCGATACTTTGAAAGAAAGTATCGGCGCCGTCGCTTGTCGACCCTGTCGGTTATAGAAGTCCCCTATAATGATTCTTCCTCCTTATACAGCCCACGGATGATGGGGGAGGAGAAAAGGAAGTCGCGGAGGGGCTGGCAATCGGTCTGGAGAATGTTGTCCTTGTTGCCCGTCCAACCGATGTGACCTTGGTAGAGGTAGGTGATGTGGTCGCCGATGCCGAGGACGGAGTTCATGTCGTGCGTATTGACGATGGTGGTGATGTTGTACTCCTTGGTGATGTCGTCAATGAGTTGGTCGATGCGGATGGAGGTCTGCGGGTCCAGACCCGAGTTGGGTTCGTCGCAGAAGAGGTACTTGGGCTTAAGGGCAATGGCGCGGGCAATGGCAACGCGCTTCTGCATACCGCCCGACAGTTCGCTGGGCATCTTGAAAAGGGCATCCTTGAGCCCCACGCGGTTGAGGCAGAATTGCACGCGTTCCTCAATCTTGGCGCGGTTCATGTGACCGAACATACGCAACGGGAAAGCTACGTTGTCGGCCACGTTCATGGAGTCGAACAAGGCGCTGCCCTGAAAGAGGACACCAATCTCGCGGCGCACCCGTTTCATCTGTCGAGCCGTGTATTCCAAGATGTTACGGTCCTCGTAACATATCTCGCCGCTGTCGGGCTGAAGCAGTCCGATGAGGCACTTCAACAATACAGTCTTACCCGAACCGCTCAGTCCGATGATCAGGTTGTTCTTGCCTGGATAGAACTGGCAGTTGATGTCGTGCAACACGTGTTGCTGGTCGAACGATTTATTGAGGTTCTTGATAGTGATCATATAAAGAAGAAGGACCGACCCCCTCCCAGCCTCCCCGAGGGGAGGGGTCTGCCCCTAAGCTAATTGTTAATTCAATCCGGAATAGAATAATGACCAATGGTTGTAACTTACAATCCCCTCCCCTCGGGGAGGACGGGAGGGGGTCATTACAGCAATAACTGGGTCAGAATCACATCGCACAACAAGATGAGGACCGACGAAGTGACCACCGCCTTGGTGGCGGCGCGACCCACATCGATGGCACCGCCCTTGACCGTGTAGCCACAATAGCTGGCGATGGAGGCAATGAGGAAGGCAAAGCACCACCCCTTCTCGATGCTGTAATAAATGTGGTAGGGGTCGAAGAGCGTCTGGAGGCCGTCGATGAAAGCGTCGGGCGAAGGTTCTCCCGTTATCCAAGTGACAATGCAGGCGCCGATGAGGCCCGTGGCAATACTCAGGATGACCAGGATGGGCATGAAGATGACCAACGCCACAATCTTCGGGAGGATGATGTAGTTGGCCGAGTTGACACCCATAATCTCCATAGCATCAATCTGTTCCGTGATGCGCATGGTGCCAATCTCGGAGGCGATGTTCGACCCTACCTTACCCGCCAGGATCAGACTCATGATGGCCGACGAGAATTCGAGCATCATGATCTCGCGCGTCGTGTAGCCGATGATGTAACGGGGCAGGATGGCATCGCCCATGTTGAGCACAATCTGCAAGACACAGACCGCTCCGATGAAGACCGAGATGAGGCAGACAATGCCGATGGAGTCGAGCACCAGTTTGTGCGCCTCGTAGATGAACTGGCGTCCGAACATCGACCAGTTGTCGGGCTTCGACAACACGCGCCGCATCAGCAGGATGTAGCTTCCCAAGGTCTCTAAAGCGCTGGCAATAATCATGTCTCTTCCGAATATAATGTCTGCAAATATACTCCTTTTTATTGATATTGTGCCCATTTTGGTATAAAAATATGTAAAATTCCACTATGTAAAAGAAAAAAACGTTATCTTTGCGAAAAAATTTTCTATATGGAAGAGCATAAAAGTGTACTCCGCACCGATAATCTGGTGAAAAGATATGGCCCTCGTACCGTTGCCAACCATGTCTCCATCGACGTGAAGCAAGGTGAGATTGTGGGTCTGTTGGGTCCGAACGGAGCCGGCAAGACCACCACTTTCTACATGACCACGGGACTGGTGGTGCCCAACGAAGGGCGCATCTTCCTGGACGACAAGGACATCACCAAATATCCTGTCTATAAACGCGCCCAGGCCGGCATCGGTTATCTGGCCCAGGAGGCATCGGTCTATCGCAAGATGACGGTCGAGGACAACCTGCTCGCCACCCTCCAGATGACCACGCTTACCCCCGACCAGCAGCAGGAAAAGTTAGAGAGCCTCATTGCCGAGTTCCGTCTCCAGAAGGTGCGCCAGAACCTGGGCGACCGACTGAGTGGCGGTGAACGTCGTCGTGTGGAGATTGCCCGATGCCTGGCTATTTCGCCCAAGTTCATCATGCTCGACGAACCTTTCGCCGGCGTCGATCCTATTGCCGTCGAGGATATCCAATACATTGTCTATAAGCTCAAGGAGAAGAATATCGGCATCCTCATTACCGACCACAATGCCAATGAGACCCTGACCATCGTGGACCGTGCTTACCTGTTGTTCGAGGGCAAGATCCTCTTCCAGGGTACCTCGGAGGAGTTGGCAAGCAATCCACTCGTCAAGCAGAAGTACCTGGGCCAGAGCTTCATCTTCCACCGCAAGGACTTCGACCGCCCATCTACCTCCGAGACTGCTTTGGCCGAAGGCAAGTAACTATTACCATCCTACCCCGCGGTTTTTGTCCGGTTTTTAAGGGGTCGCTATTGGCTTAGAATTATCGTTCGATTTAATCTTACAATAATCATTGCTCAATAGTTACCCAATCGATACCCGATAGTTACCCGATTGATACCGCGATAGACTGTCAAGGGAGTATTGTTCTTGTCACTTCTCTGTCACTTCTTTGTCACTTCTCTGTCACTTCCCTTAATTTCCTTTTAGACTTTGAACGCACTTATCTTTGCAGCTGGATTAGGCACGCGCCTCAGACCCTTGACCAACGACCGCCCCAAGGCGTTGGTGGAGGTGAACGGTCGTCCCCTGTTGGAGCATAACCTCTTGAAACTGAAGGCGGCAGGCTTCAATCATATCGTCGTCAATGTGCATCACTTCGGCGAACAGATCATCCAATTTCTGGAGGCCCACCAGAACTTCGGCATCGACATTCGGGTGAGCGACGAGCGTGACCGCTTGCTCGATACGGGTGGCGGGTTGCGCAAGGCCTTGCCGATGTTCACGGACAATGCGCCTGTCTTGGTGCACAACGTGGATATCGTGTGCGATGCCGACGTTGCCCAACTCTACCGCGAGGCGGCGCAGGGCAGTCAGTTGGCCACGTTGGTGGTGAACCAGCGCGAGACCAGTCGCTACTTGCTCTTCGACGACCAGATGTTGCTGCGCGGTTGGACCAATGTGCAGACGGGCGAGGTGAAGGGAGTCGAGGCACCCCGTCGTCGGGCCTTCTCGGGCATCCATGTTGTTGCGCCCGCGCTCGCGCAATATATAAATGCATTTCGTGGCAACAACGAGCCGTTTCCCATCATGGATTTCTACCTTCATGTATGCAACAGCATCGACTTGCGCGCAATCGAATTACCAACGGGCTGCCGTTGGGTGGATTGCGGAAAGGTAGAATCCCTACAGAAGGCATCGGAAATTCTGCTGTAAAACATATTGCCGATTTGTGCAACCGATTTTATAGTGCAAATATTCAATTTTCTCTGTGCAGAAATTTGGATTTTGCACTTTTTTTGGGTATCTTTGCCGACGCAAAATTCTAAAGATACCTTCTAAGGGTTGTCATCTGGAGAAAAGCGATGGGCATCAGAGATGTTTCGGCTGCGCTCAACATGACATTTTTTAGGAACTATCTAATACAAGAAATAAATTAACTTATCACATAATCTTTAATAACCATTCAAAAACCATTATGGAGAACAAGAAACGAGTCTATCGCTTCGGTAACGGTAAAGCCGAAGGCAATGCTCAAATGCGTAATGAACTGGGTGGAAAAGGTGCCAACTGTGCCGAAATGAACCTTATCGGTGTGCCCGTTCCTCCTGGATTTACGATTACTACTGACGTTTGTAACGAATACTATCAGATTGGTAAGGAGAAGACCATCGAAGTCTTGAAAGAGGACGTCCTTGCAGCAGTAAAGCATATCGAGACGTTGATGAACTCTACCTTTGGCGATGCCAAGAACCCCTTGTTGGTCAGCGTCCGTTCGGGTGCCCGTGCCTCTATGCCTGGCATGATGGATACCATCCTGAACCTCGGTCTGAACGATGAGGTGGTCGAGGGATTGGCCAAGAAGACCAATAACCCCCGTTTTGCGTGGGACTCTTACCGTCGTTTCGTACAGATGTATGGCGACGTCGTGATGGGTCTGAAGCCTGTCAACAAGACCGACATCGATCCATTCGAGGCTATCATCGAGGAGATCAAGAAACAATATAACGTGGTGCTCGACAAGGATATCCCTGTGGAGGGCCTTCAGGAATTGGTCAAGAAGTTCAAGTCCATGATCAAGGAGCGCACTGGCAAACCTTTCCCAACCGACGTCTATGAGCAGTTGTGGGGTGCCATCTGTGCCGTGTTCGACTCTTGGATGAACGAGCGCGCTATCCTGTACCGCAAGATGGAGGGCATCCCTGCTGAATGGGGTACCGCCGTTTCGGTCATGGCGATGGTGTTCGGCAACATGGGCAACACTTCGGCTACGGGCGTTTGCTTCAGCCGCGATGCTGCTACGGGCGAGAACATCTTCAACGGTGAGTGGCTCGTCAATGCACAGGGTGAGGATGTCGTCGCTGGTATCCGTACGCCACAGCAGATTACCAAGGAGGGTTCTCAGCGCTGGGCCAAGCGTGCCGAAATCAGCGAGGAGGAGCGTCTGGCTAAATATCCTTCGATGGAGGAGGCTATGCCCGAGATTTACAAGCAGCTCAACGAGTTGCAGAACAAGCTCGAGAACCACTACCACGATATGCAGGATATGGAGTTCACCGTCCAGGAGGGCAAACTTTGGTTCCTCCAGACCCGTAACGGTAAGCGTACCGGCACAGCTATGGTCAAGATTGCCATGGACTTGATGCACGAGGGTCTCATCGACGAGAAGACCGCCCTGGAGCGTTGCGAACCTCAGAAGTTGGACGAACTCCTGCACCCAGTCTTCGACAAGGATGCCTTGAAGAAAGCACGTGTGCTCACCACTGGTCTGCCAGCTTCGCCTGGTGCCGCCTGCGGTCAGATTGTCTTCAATGCCGACGATGCCGAGGCATGGCACAAGAATGGCCATCAGGTTGTGATGGTCCGTATCGAGACTTCGCCTGAAGACTTGGCCGGTATGGCTGCTGCCGAAGGTATCCTCACCTGTCGTGGCGGTATGACCTCGCACGCAGCTGTTGTTGCCCGTGGTATGGGTAAGTGCTGCGTCTCGGGTGCCGGCGCTTTGCAGGTGGACTATGTCAAGAAGACGGTCAAGATTGAGGATGTGACGCTCAAGGAGGGCGACTATATCTCGATCAACGGTTCGACGGGTCAGGTACTGTTGGGCAAGGTCGAGACCAAGGCTGCCGAGATTTCGGGCGACTTCGCCGAGCTCATGGACCTCTGCAACAAATACACCAAACTCGTGGTTCGCACCAATGCCGACACGCCACATGATGCTACCGTGGCTCGTCAGTTCGGTGCTGTGGGTGTAGGTCTGTGCCGTACCGAGCACATGTTCTTCGAGGGTGAGAAGATCAAGGCTATGCGCGAGATGATTTTGGCCGAGGACAAGGCCGGTCGCGAAAAGGCATTGGCCAAGTTGTTGCCTTACCAGACCAAGGACTTCTACGGCATTCTCAAGGCCATGGATGGTCTGCCAGTCAACATTCGTCTGCTCGATCCACCTCTCCACGAGTTCGTGCCACATGACCTGAAGGGTCAGCAGGAGATGGCCGATGCCATGGGTGTTACCCTCGAATATATCAAGGGCCGTGTTGCTTCGATGAGCGAGAACAACCCAATGTTGGGTCACCGTGGTTGCCGTCTGGGCAATACCTATCCGGAGATTACTGAGATGCAGACACGCGCCATCATCGGTGCTGCCATCCAACTCCGCAAGGAGGGTCTCGACCCACATCCGGAGATTATGGTTCCATTGGTCGGTAAGCACACCGAGTTCGAGCAGCAGGAAGAGATTATCCGCCGCACCGCAGCTGAACTCTTCAAGCAGGAGGGCGTCGAACCAATTGACTTCAAGGTTGGTACGATGATCGAGATTCCTCGTGCAGCCTTGACCGCTGATGCCGTGGCTGCCCGTGCCGAGTACTTCTCGTTCGGTACTAACGACTTGACTCAGATGACCTTCGGTTACTCGCGTGACGATATTGCTTCGTTCCTGCCTGTCTATCTGGAGAAGAAGATCCTCAAGGTCGATCCATTCCAGGTGCTCGACCAGAAGGGTGTCGGCCAGCTCATCAAGATGGCTGTCGATAAGGGTCGTTCCGTACGCCACAGTCTCAAATGCGGTATTTGCGGTGAGCATGGTGGTGAACCAAGTTCAGTGAAGTTCTGCCACCGCGCCGGCCTCAACTATGTAAGTTGTTCGCCATTCCGCGTACCTATCGCCCGTTTGGCCGCCGCCCAGGCAGCTGTCGAAGACTAATTTTGCACCATCTACATAACCTTAATATTTAACGCCGAGGGGAGTTTGCTCTGTTGCAGACTCCCCTTTTGGCATATTGGTTTAGATATATTAAGTCTCAATTTTGCACCGAAAAAATTGGGCTAATAGACATTTTGAGGGATGAAATCCTTGTAATCCACTGAAATACATATATTTGCAGAAATTATCATTGATATGCTAAAAAAAATGCTTTTTTTGCGGTTCTGCAAATGTGGTCAGGAATGGCCTGAGAGGCCGATTTCAATTGTATAAATGCAATGATTGCGGGAGGAAGTTCAGAGGAGGGACTCGAATCGAAAAGTCCCAGGTCATCACGGATTACGTGGAAGGGAAGCAGACCTGCAGACAGTTGTCCGAGAGATATGGAGTTTCTACCAAAACCATCAGCCGATATCTTTCCTCCATGCGTCATGTACAGAAGGTATCCAAGG
>JAEEGK010004293.1_pt1 | contig 35101 bp, 18 predicted proteins | sample 8958771 | NCBI WGS metagenome assembly JAEEGK01 (sample SAMN16246547, study PRJNA631951) | gut metagenome | biome: gut microbiome; feature: rumen; material: SC-attached | host: Bos | place: Iran: Karaj | collected 2018-10 | reverse complement strand
CTTTTTCTTCTTTTTCTTCTTTTGTTAATTCTGTTTTTTGGGAAGAAAGATTTGAAGTTTTTTCAGTTTTTTCTTCTTTTGATTCTTCTTCTTTTTTTTCTTCTTCTTTTTTTTCTTCTTCTTTTTTTTCTTCTTCTTTTTTTTCTTCTTCTTTTTTTTCTTCTGGATTTTTTATTTCTTGTTCTTCTTTTTTTTCTTCTTCTACTTTAGTTTCTGTATTATTTTCTTTTTCTTCCATGTATTTATTTTAATAAAAATAAAATAAAATAAAATAAAAAAATAAAAAATAAAATAATAACATTTAAAAATAATTATAATAACAAAAATAAAAAAAAAAATTAAATTAATTAAACATTTTTTTATTTTTATTAGGATTATAATAAAAACAAACTAAATATTTCCCAGCAACATTAAAACCACTTAATCTATCAACAGCTTTTTTGGCATCGAAAATATCATCATAAACAACAAAACAAGTTCCTTTATTTTTATTAGTAATTCCTCTTCTTATTTGTCTGACTGGACCAAATTTCCAAAAAATATCATATAATTCTTCAGGAGTAATTTTATATGGAATATTCTTTACGAAAATAAATCTTGTGACTTGAGGTGGTAATTTTATTATTTTTTGTTTCATTATATTTTCTGTTTGATTTTGCATTTTTATTTTATTATTTAAAATATAAAAATAAGAAATATTATTTAAATTTCATTTAAATAAATTAATTTTTTTTTCATTTTATTTTTAATTAATTCAAAATCTAAATTAAAATAAATTTTTAATCATTCACATAAATAAACTTTTCAAATAATATGGTAATAGGTGGAAAAAAAATAAATGAAGATTTAGGAATTCCTTTAATTGATAAAGAAGATCCAATGAATTTATTACAATCTGAATATGAAAATTTTATGTTTTCTGCAAATGAATTTGAAACAAATTATTTACAATTATCTTATGATAAAATTAAAGAATCATTATCAAATTTAACTGATACTGTAAATAAAATAAATAAGATAATGTCAATTATTTTAGAAAAAGAAAAAAATGATGATGACTTTCAAAAAATTAAATTAATATCTTTTAATGTTTCTGATAAATGTGAAGAAATATTTAAAAAAATAGATAAAATTGAAAAAAAAAATTCTTCAGATAATAAATTGGAGAATTTAAATATAATTGAAGAAGCTGGAAATTTAAAACAAATGAGTAAAAAAATTAATCAAGAAGTTAGTATTAAAATTTTAAAAGCAACAAATCAATTATTTAATTTTGAAAGATATAATGAAGAAAAAGAAGAAAGAAGAACTTTAGAAAGACAAAAACGAGAAGATGAAATTAAAGAAATGAAAAATGTAGAAAGTTCAATCACTGAATCTTGCTTTGTTGGTATTATTGTTTTATTTTGTGTTTTTATTTTTATTTATTATGGTTTTGGACTAGAATAAAAAAATAATAAAAACTATATAATAAAGACTTTAAAATCAAATTTATCTCTATTTTAATTAATATATATAAAAAAATAGATAATAATTTAATGAAATATTTAAAAAAATAGAATATTATATTAAAAAAAACCATTTTTTTTACATAAATAAAAAAAAAATTATAAAAAAAACCTTGATAATAAAGTTAAAAAAATAACTTTTAAAAACTCAAAAATAAAAAAATCAAAAAAAATAAAAAAAATTAAAAAATTAAAAAAATAACTTAAAAAAAAAAAAAATATGAACACCCCAACATTAGTTCGTCAGAAAGCAGCACATGAGAAAATATGTGAATTTAAAACAAGTGGTAACTTATATTTTCCTCGAGAAGACCCAAATGGTACAACATACGTAATAAGTTCAACAGGAGAATTATTTCAATTTAACGAAAGTACAAGTCAACAAGTATTATCATTAAGTGGTCAACCAAATGGATTATGTTTTGATAACAATGGTTATGTTTATGTAACAGATTTAGGTAGTAATTGTATATTTTTTAAACAATTATCATCAATTGAACAAAATCCAGTAATTGAACAAGTAATAGCAAAAGAATATGATGGAAATAATTTTAAAGGACCAACCTCATTAACTTATAATAAAGAAGAAAATTTAATTTATTTTTCTGATTCAGGTCTTTTTGAAAATGCATCTTTATCTCCTTTTGATTGTAAAATTTATTCAATTGATTTAGAAACAAGAGTTTTAAGATTAATTTTAAATAATTTAAGTTTTGTAAGTGATATTTGTTATGATAGTAATTATCAATGTTTATATGTTGCTGAAACATTTATGAATAGAATTATTAGATTAAAACAAAATGATAATGGAATTTTTATTAGTAGTGTTTTTTATCAATTTTCAGGAAGAGTTGGACCAAGTGCTTTAACAATTGAAGAAAATGGAAATTTATTTGTTGCGAGATATGAATATTCTACTGCTAATTTAGATATGGATAATGAAGCTGATGGAATTATTTCTGTTATTAATAAAGATGGTATTCTCATTGGAGAATTAAATTTACCTAAATTACCTGAAATTACTGGGTTGTATATTCCTCCTAAAAAAAGAGAAAATTTATATGTTACTGTTATGAATTCTACTGCTGTTTTTAAAATTAAAATTTCGAGTTTTTCTAGTGATATGGATAAGTATGAAGAAGCACTTAATACTATTGATAAATAAATTTTTTTTTAAATTTTTTAAATTTTTGTTTTTTCTTTTAATTTTTTTTTTTAGATAAGTATTTTTTTTTTATATATTTAAATTTATATAAATTTTTGATATTATAGAAATTCTACTTTAATTTTCATAAATGAAATTATTAATAATTTAGAATTTATTTTTATATAATTAATACTTAAGTGTTTTTTATATAATATATTTTATTAAACCAATATACAACAATTTATTTTTATAATTCTATATATTTATTCAAAATCTTTCTTTTTATCAACTTTTCCGAAAATTCCTGAAAAACCTAAAATATCCATTTTTTTAGAAGCAATATTTTTATCATATTTTTTCCCTAATTTCAAACCAGAATATTTAACTAATGTATTTCCATTTTCAAAAGTCATTACTCTCTTAAAATTACCATATTTATCATTTATTTTTTTTAAAGAATAAATAACTTGATTATTCTCACTATCAGTTTCTTCAAAAAAAGATTTTTGTCTATGATTCAAAAATTCCTTTCTATTTAATTTATTATTATTTTCAAATATAGTACTAACTTTTCTAGAAATTCCTTGCATATTAATTGATGAATCATCTAATTCAAATGAAGAAATATTATTATCTGAAAATTTTAAAGATGATTTTTTTGAATAGTCTTTTTTTTGTAAAGTTTCTTTTTTAAATAAAGTATTTTTTTTTAAATTTTTATTTCCATTTTCTTTTTTCTCTTTTGCAATTAAATATTCTTCTGAATTATCTGTTACAAAATTTGATGATGGATAAATAGAATTTAAATCTTTTATTGAAAGTAAAACTGATTTTTTATTTGAATTTGTATTATTTATATTTGTATTATTGTCAAATTTTACTAAACAATTTGGTCCTTTTTTTACTAAATCTTTAAATAAATCAAATAAAATAAATTCTTCTTCTATTTCAAAATATTTTGAAATATTATTTAATTCTTTTTTATTATCACTTTTTTTTTCTAAATTATTATTCTTATTTTCATTTAAAATTAATTTAAAAAATAAATTCTCTAATTTTAAATTAATTTGAATAAAAACTTTTTCAACTGATTTTTCTTTTAAAATTGATGAAGGAACTGAATTTATTGTATTTAAAATTTCTTTATTAAAATATTTTGCAACCCTATTTTTTACCATATAATAATAAATATCATTTTGTTTAGTTGAAGCAATAAAGAATTCAAAAAAAAATTTTTGTATATCAAAAATTGTTTCTGGTTCATAATACTTTAAAGTATCATCTCCTTTAATATTATTATTAGAAATTACTGAAATAAACTCATAATAATAATTTAACATTTTCATATTTTTTTTATTTATATAAAATTTATTTTTTAAATTACTATTTTTGTTTGTATTAAGTGAATGTTGTTCAATTTGTCTTGATAATTTTTTTTGTGAATAAATATGAATAATTGCAATTCCTGTTAAAATTGGTAAATATTTAATATAAAAACTTATTCTTGGATATGTTGAAGTACATTCAAATTTTCCAAAATTTTCTGTTAATATATCAATATATTCAAATTGTGAATGTGAATTTAAATTATTTTTATATTCATTTTCTAATTTTTTTGCTATGAATAAACATTGTTTAAATATCTTTCCTTGTTTATAATATTTGATATTTTTAATTTTATTATTGTTTATTTTTTGAAAGTCAAAAATTATTTCTTGTCTTTCTAAATCTATAAAATACACATTTTTTAATTTTATATTAAATAAAATTAATTCCTCTTTATGAATAATTAAATCAAATATTTTATTAAAATGAAGAACTAAGTATTTTAAAAAATATTTTTCATATATTTTAATTTCTAAATAATCATTAAAAGAGAAAGTTTTCCAATTTTTTGTATTTTCATTAGTTTTTTCTTCACTAGAATCATTATTATAAGAACATACCAATTTTTTTTCATTTTCATTTATATTTACATAATTTTGATTTTCAAAATCATCTATATTTTTATAAGTCTTTAATTTATAATTTAAATTATTACTATCATCAATTATAGTATATAACATTGAAATTTTTTCATTTATATCAAATTTAAAATTAATTAAAGATATATATATAAATTTTAAACATAAATGACAATAATAATTATTAATATTATCTTGAAATTTTCCTACAAGAATTTGATTATTTTGAAATAAATATATTATTTTATAATCTCTTAAATAAATAGTATAAGTTATGAAATTCTTTTTTACTTGATTTATTTTTTTTAAATTAATTAAAGTTCTTTGAATTATTGATAATTCAATATTTTTTTGTTTTTTATCTAATAGTTCTATATTGTTACTAAAATTATAATTTAATATTAATAACCCATTATTATTAAATAAAAATAATTCCATAATTTCATATTGTTTATTTTTTATGAAAGTAACTTTTTCTGATGATGATGTGTTAAGCCCATATTCATTTGAACAAAATTTATTTGCATATTTATATAATGTATAACAAAAATTAATAATATAATTATGTTCCATTTCCTTTTATTTATTAAATTTATTATTTCTACAAAATACAAATTATGTTTTAATATAAATTGTAATATTGAAAAATTATCAAAAACTTTAAAAATTTCAATCATTTATTATTTATATGTTCAATATTTAATAATTACTTTAAAGTAATATAATTGTTATTTTTTATAATTTTTTAAATGAAAATCAATATTAAGAAAATATATAAAAATATATTCTTTATCCAAAATATGATTTTAAAGTATTAAAGAATTTAACTATAATATAAATAAAAAATTAATTATTTTTAAAAAATCTATTATTTATAACCAAATTAGAATAAAACATTTAGTGATTAAATATAAAATTTTCAAAATAAAAAACTTATAATTATGTCATTATATCATAGAAAGACTATTAAAGCAAATTCAATAAATTCAACAACAATACCATTTATTTTAAACTCAAAAGACAAATGTTTATATAGAAAAGAAATTTTAAGTTCTCTTCATAAACTTCCTCTTAAATTAAATAAGGAGGGAATTTTAAAAAATGATTCAATGAAAAATAATATTTTAAATAATGAAAAAAGTGAAAAGTCTAATTTAAATAATCCGAAAATAAATACAATTCCTTTATCTACTCAAATTAGAAAAAGAAAACAAATGATGATAGATGAAAAGAAAAGTAAATCTGTTGATAAAAATAAAATTGAAAGTATTATTCTAATACTTGAAGATTTATTTAATAAAATAAATGTTTTATATTTTAATTCACAAAATATATTTAATCAATGTAAAGAATATATTGATTATTTTTATGAAAATGCAATTTTTATTGAAGAAAAAACTGAAGCAGAAGAATTTTTTCCATTAATAAAAAATTCAATGAATATACTATTTCTTTCTATTATTTTATTATTAATTATTTCAAAAGATGAACAATTAGATTTATTTAAATATGATATTAAAAAAATTTTAGATAATTTTAAATTATTAAGCCAAATAATTTTTGACAAATGCAGAAAGAAAAATAATATAAATTTAAAAGAAAAATCAAGTTTGATGACAAATTATTTTAAAAATATAAATAATTCAATTATATTTATTAATTTAAAATATGAACAAATTAATTCAAATTTATCAAATGACTTTTCATTGTTAATTAAGAAAATAAATAGAATTGGTTTTAATGAAATATATAATTTTTATATAGAAAATATATTAAATCCTATCCCAAAAACTGAAAAAAAAAGAAAAAAATTAATTAAAGAATTTTCTAATGATTCATATTTAAAATTAAATAAAATAATGAACGATCCTGTTTTTCAAATTTATAATAATTCACTAAATAATAAAAAAATTGAGAATGAAAATATTCAAAATGAAATAAGGGGTTTTTCAATGGACTCAGTAAAAGAAAATAATATGAATTACAATAATACAAATAATATACCTATTAAAACTTTAAATAAAAATCCAAAAACAATAAATATTTTTAATTATAATTCTTCAAATAAAATTATTAATGATGATATTAATAATATTTGTGCTATTTATACACCTAATGGTGAAATTTTACCTTTTAAAAAAATAAATCATATTAAAAATTATCATAATAATCAACAAAAAAATAATATTTTTAATTTGACACTTAATAATTATACTAAATATAAAAATAATTCATTATTTTCTCCTCAAAATAGTTCAAATAATATGCTTGACAGAAATTATTCTGATAAAAAAGTAAGAATTATTATTAATGAAAATTCAAATCCAATAAATGAAAATAATAATATTGAAGAACAAACAAATTATACTGAAAATAATTTAGAATCAAACAATGATATAAATAATAAATATATTATTAATGATTATAATCATAAATCAAATAATAAAAATTTATTTTTAACAAATTTTTCAAGACCAAATTATTCAAATAGAACAATTTATTTTAATAACAATTTTTATTCAAATAATTCAATTGAAGGTTCAAATTCAAAAGTAATATCATATAGAAATAAATCATTTAATGAAAAACAATTATTACTTACAAATAATTCTAATAATATAATCACAAATTCTCTTTCAAATTGTAATTCTAACAATAATAATATTTTTATTAGTGTTAATAATGAAAATGAATCTAAAGTTATTGGTACATTAAATTTAAAAAAAGAATATAATAAAATGAAGTTAATTTCAAACACTAAAATTACTTTACCTATAATTCCATTTTCTTGTAAAAAAGAATATTCTCTTATTTTTAATTTAGATGAAACTTTAATTTATATTCAAAAGAGAAACAATATGATTTATTTAAGAGGAGGATTAAGAAATTTTTTAAAAGACTTAATGACTTATTATGAATTAATTTGTTTTACAAAAAATATAAAATATAATGCAGATCAAATAATAGATTTTATTGAAAATGATGAAGAATTTTTTTCATATAGATTATATATTGAAAATTCAACATATTTAAAAGATGAATATTATAAAGAATTAAGTAAAGTTGGAAGAGATATAAAAAAGACTATTATTATTGATAATAAAAAAAATGTAAGATTTAAAAATGAAAATGAAATATTAATTAAATCTTTTATTAAAAAAGATAATGATAATCAAGGAATAGATAATGATTATATTTTACATAATTTAATTAGAATTTTAATTAAAATTGCTAGAGAAAAACCTAATGATATAAGGAAAAGTTTAAAAAAATATAAAAACGAAATTGAAAATAAAGTAAATTAAATTAATTTAAAATATAATTTTTTACCAATTATATTTTAAATAATTTTTACTAAAATTAAGTATTATAATAACATAATTAAAAAAAGATAAATCGAATTTATTTATTATATAAATTAATAATTATTTGATAAATTATCTTTAAATAAAGAATCCCAATTAAAAATATATAAAATAAAAATATAATATTCATTTTTAAACATTAACACCTAAAGAAAGCATTAATAAAAAAGACCCAATTCCAAAGTAAATAGAAGCAAATAATGCAAGAAAAATTTCTCTTCCAATTTTTCTTTCATTTTGTTTATATGTTAATAAATATAAATAGAACCAACAAGTTAAAATAAAACCAATTAAAAAGAAAAGTATAGTAAATTTAAAATGATCTGTAACTTTAAGTGGAAGTGATAAAATAAAAGGTAATGAATTTACTTTTTGACCTTCCATTATTATTTATTTATAAATATTAATTAAATTTTTAAAACAATTGTTTTTTTAAAATTTTAAAAATAAAAATATTATTATATTTTTAATTTTTTTTTATTTAATTCATTTCAATATCTTTTTTTTCATTTGGTGAATTTCTTATTTCAACTTTTCTTTCAACTTCTTCTTTTAATTCTCTTTCTTTTCTCCATTTTGGTAAATAACATTTAATTAAATTGTAAATAAAGTATATTAAAAAAATTATTAAACCAATAAAAACTAAAGTTACTAAAATTTTAAATTGTTTTACTGCATCATTATCTATTTGTTTACATACATCATCATTTGTTGTTGCATTTGTACAATTTATTTTTTGGTTTTGATTTTGATTATTTGACATATTTTTTTTTATATTTTATTTATAATTTTATGATTTAATTTTAATATATGAAATTTATGATATTTTTTTATGCTGTTTTAAATAATAATTTGTTTTTCAATAAAATAATTTTTTATTTTTAATTTTAATTATTTTAAAATTATTTTATTTTATTTAAATATCTAAAATGGTAAATAGATATAATTAATGATATTTTAGAAAACATTTGCATTAAAAAAAAGATTAGGAAAGAAAATAAAACAAAATAGACAAATTCCAAATTGGATAAGATATAGAACAGGAAATACAATAAGATATAATGCAAAAAAGAGAAATTGGAGAAGAACAAAATTAGGTTATTAAGTAAATATTAATAAAAAAAAAATTCAAAAAAAAATATAAAAAATCTTTTTTAAAATATACAAAAATACAAAATAAACTTAATCAAATATATTTTAATTTAAATTTAAAAAATAAAAAAATTAATATTAATTTATAACAAATTTTAATATAATTAAAAAAAATATAATATTCAAATTAAAAAAATGAAGGACTCAAAGGAAAAAAATTCAAATATAATGAACAGTCCAAATGCAAAATATCTTCAACTCCAATTAAAACAAAATCAAATCCCAATAAAAAATTTTGGAATATTTTCAGCATATAATTCGAATTCAAATTCTTTTCGTCAAACATCATTAAAAACATCATCAAAAGTATCTCCTGGAAAAAGCGCAAATTACAAATTAAATAATAAAGAAGAATTAATAACAGAACAAAAAGAAATTGAAGATAATGCTTTAGAATATATAAAAAGAAAATTTATGAAAAAAAAAAATTCGAATTATTTAAATTATACAAATCCAATAAATTATCCTAAAAAAGTTTATAGTAATAAATATGAAATTATTAAAACTCATATTCAAAATTCTAATAGTATTAGTTTAAATAATAATAAAAATAAAAATAGTCATAATAAAAAAATTATTATAGAAAATACTATTGAAGATAAAAATAAAACTTTAAATTATTCTGTTAATAAAAATATTATTTCTCCAAGAGAAAATTCAAAAGGAAAAAATAATATTAAAAGTTTTAATTTGAAAAATAATAGTAAACATAGATTAGGAAGTGGCGTTGAAAAAAAAGTTTCTATGAAGATTTTTGATAAATTAATGAAGAATAAAAAAGATAATTTAAATATTACTCAACATAAAAAAATTTCTCAAACTACTTTAAATTCAAGAAAGAATTCAAATGAAAAAAGAATGAATAAATTAGTAAATAAAAAAAAAAATAATTGTAATAAAATAAATTATTATAATAATAATCATTTAATTCCAATTAAAGAAAAAAAATTTAATTCAAATAATAAATCATTAATTCAACAAAGTGAAAATTCTTCAATTGGAAATTCAATAAATATAAATAATATTACTTCTTATCAAATAAATAATAATATAAATTCAAGTAATCCTTTTAATAATGTTAATCAAAATGATAATAAAAAAATATTTAATCAAAAAAGTTTTTTTCCCTTTACTGCTCCAATTACAAAACAAAATTCAAAAACAAATTCAAAACAAAAAAAAGGAAGTAGAGAAAAAATAAAAAAAGCTAAAATTGAAAAGATAAATCTAATTAATTTAAAAAAAAATTATACAAATGCCAATTCACCTTGTCATTATATTAATACAATTAATAATACAAATAATAATAATACAAAAGATAATTCTATTATTCATAATTATATATTTCCAAAAAATCAAAAATTAAAAGATTTTTTGTTTAGAAAAAATTTCAATTCAAATATAAATAAATTATTAAACGATTTTAAAAATGATATATCAATAAATAAAATAAAATCAGAAAAGCAAAAATTAAAAATAAAAAAAGAAAACAACACATCATTAAATATAAATATAAATTATAATAATTTAAAAACAAATCCAAATGAAAATTTTTATAAAATAAACCAACTTTCATTATCAAAAAAATCAAAATCAAAAGAAGGAAAAATTAAAAGAAACAAAAGTAAAAATTCAATATTAAACAATTCAAACTCATCATTATTATCAACAATGAAAGATTCAAATTACTATATGAAAGAAAGTGAAGAATTATCAAAATATATAAAAGAATATTACAATAAAAATAAAGAATATCCAAAAACAGATTTATCATTTTATAAATTTGGTAGAATTATAGGAAAAGGTGCATTTGGTAAAGTAAATTTAGGATTAAATACATTAACAGGAAGAGTAGTCGCAATAAAATCATTTAATAAAGAAAATATAAAGAATGAAATATCAAAAAAAAAAATATTATATGAAACAAATTTAATGAGAAAACTTCGTCATAATTCAATAACAAAAATATTAGAAACATTCGAAAGTGAAAAATACATATTTATAATAATGGAATATATTTCAGGTGGAACATTACAATCATTTGTAAAAAAAAGGAGAAAATTAAATGAAAAAACGGCAAAAATTTTTTATAAGCAAATAATAGAATCAATAAAATATATTCATAGTAAAAATATAGTACACAGAGATATAAAATTAGAAAATATTTTAATAGATTTAAATAATAATATAAAAATATGTGATTTTGGTGTTGGAATAATGATAAATCAAAATACAATATTACATGATCAATGTGGAACTCCAGTTTATATGGCACCAGAAATAATAAAAAATAATGGTTATATTGGATTTCCTGTTGATATTTGGTCAAGTGGAATCGCACTTTATATTATGTTAAGTGGTAATGTTCCTTTTAATAGAGGAAAATTAAATGATTTACAATATGAAATTTTAAATTCTCCTTTAAAAAATATTAATGATGTTAGTTTTGAAGCAAATGATTTATTAAAAGGAATTTTAAATAAAGATCCTAATAAAAGATTTTCTCCTGATGATATTTTAAATCATCCTTGGTTAAATTGTGATGATTTAGATTTTAATTTTAATGGAAATTTAAAATTTAATAAATATCATTTATTTACTAATGCTGAAATGATTATGTTAAGTAAAACTCATATTGATTATAGAAAAGCACCTAAAGGAGAATTAAATGAAAATTTTACTTTGAAAAATTTATTTACTATTGATAATAATTTTATTAAAAATAATGAAAGTAAAAGTTTTATTTTAGCTCCTTATAATTCTATTTTAAGTGATGATGATGAAAGTGATAATTTAGATTGTGAAAATAGTGAATTAAAAATGGAAAATGATATTATAAAATTTTGTGCTAAAGTTAAAGAATTTAATATTAATTATGAATTAAATAATAATGAAGAAATTGATAATGGAATGTTAATTAATTCTCAAAGTGATATTAATGAAGAATTAAATAATTCTAAAATTAATTATAATCCTAAAAGTGTTTATTTAAATAATAATTCTATTAATGGGAATAGTACTAGAACTAATTCGAGAAAGAAAAATAAAAATATTTCTGAAACAAGTTCTAATTTTAATAATTTTAGTATTAATGATAATTTTGTAAAAATGGTTTCTAATTTAGGATTTAAAAAAGATTATGTTGTTAAATGCTTAGAAAAAAATGAATTAAATCAAGCCACTGCTGCTTATTATTTGTTCTCAATTTATGAGAATATTAAATGTTAAAATTTTTTGTATATTGAAATAATATTTTAATATATATAATATAATATTTATTAAATCCTAAAATTTTTTATTTTTTTAATTCACATCACGTTTCATATAAATATATTTTTATATTTTATAGTAAAAAAAATATTTTTTTCTATATTTTTCAATTAAATAAATAATAATTTTTTATTTCTAAAATTTAATTTAAGAATTTTTTGAAATATTTATACTTTTTTTTGAAGAATTAATTGATTTTCCATTTTTTGAAATATTATTTTTCTTCACTTTTGTTAAATAATTTTTCCTATTAACTTTAATAGTAATAGGAGTAAAATTACTTGAATCATTATTTGTTTTAGAATGTGATGAATCATTTTTAGGAGATAATTTAATAGATTTTTGAAAAGTTAAACTAGAATCATTTTTATTTAATTGACTTATTGATGATTTATTAGAAGAATAATTCTTTTTTTTAAAAGAATAACCATATTTTTCTTTAAAATTTTTTTTAGATTTTGTTTCAGATAAAAAATTATTACAAGAATTTCTTTTTGATATAAATATACTTTTATTCTTATCAATATAATTTTTATATTTTTTTTTCAGTTCTGTAATTGGAGTTTTAGTAATTGTATTTAAATTTTTTGGTGAATAAAGAATATTTTTTTTTATTCTTTTACCTCTCAAAATTTTATTTTTATATAATGTATTTATTTTAATATTCAAATTACTATAATAATTTTTTTCATGTTTATTTTTTTCTTCTTCAATTTTTTTCTTTGGAAAAATTGTACCATATAAATTATTATTATTACTAGGAGCAGAAATTTTTTTATATGAATGATATTGTTTAACTGTACTATTTAATCTACTTGAAAATTTAGTTTGATTTTTTGGAGTTTTCATATTTGTTTTTGAAGGACTTTTAAATATATTTTTATTTTTTTTTAATAAAGTTGAAGGACTTAATAAATATTGTTTCTTTTTATTTTTATCTATTATTTTTATTTGAGAATATACTTTTTTGTGTGTTGTTGTTATTGGACTAGAAATTTTTTTTTTATTTGAAAATATTTTTTGATAATTTTTTTTTATATTTGGACTAGTTGGTTTTAAATTAATATTATTCTGATGATTATTTGAATTTGAATTATATTGAAAGTAATTATTATTTATATTTATTATTGTATGTCCTTTTGGAATTATTATATTTTGATAATTATTAATGATATAATTTTTTTTATTTTTTGAAGTTGAAGTTAATGTTGATATTACTTTATTTAAATTTATCGGTTCAATTGAATTTTTTGAATTTAAACTAAAATTATTCTCATTACTATTAATTTTAGAAATAAACTTTTTTGCTTTTTTAGGTGAAATTAAATATTGATTTTCTCTTTTAATTTGATTTTTCTTTTTTATATTTTCTTCAATTAAAATTCTATCTTTCAAATCTTTAGTATAAATTCTACTTTCATTCATAATATTCAAAATTTTTTCTATAGAAATATTACTTTCATTAATAAAAATATCATTTTTAGATTCATTTAAAAAAGAATTTTCATTCAATTTTTTAGAATAAATAGAAACAGAAGCATTATTTACAAAAGAATTATCTTCTAATTCTCTTGTAAGAGAAGGATTATAATTTTGAATATCTTCATTAATTTCAGTAGTAAAAACTTCAATATTATTTTCATTCATATTAGAATTTTTTTTAATTACAATTAATCTTCTATTTTCTTCTTCTTCTTTTTTAATTTCATTAACAGCATCAATCATTTTTTGTTTTCTTCTTATATTTTTATATAAATAAGAACTTTCAGGAAGACTCAAATAATTTGGGAAAAGTTTAGAGTAAGTTTCATAAAATAATAATATCTTTTTTAATCTTATTATTGATTCTTGTTGTATATAATATCTTCTGAAGAATTCAGTTGAATCATCAAAAATTAAAAAATCTTTAAATTTTGAAACAATACTACATTTTTCATTAAATATTAAATAATTTGTATTAATGTAATTATATGAGTATTTTATGGATAAATATTTTTCCATAAGAGATTTGTTAATTTTAGAATATATTTTATTAAGATTTTCCAGTTTTGATAAATTTAAATTTTTTGAATTCATTTTTTTTTTAAATTAAATATTTGTTTAAATTAAATTATATATTATTATAAATTAATAATAAAAAAATTAAAAATAAATAAATTAATTTTTTTATTCTGCATTAACTTCTCTTTCCCATAATTCCATATTTTTTTTCATTAATTTTAAAATTCTTGTTGATTCTTTATACATTCTATCATTTAATGAATCTATTTTTGTAATAGCTTCATTATAAGCACTTTTAACTAAATTAATAGAAGTAGTTGGTTCATTTAAAAATTCATAATAAAAAACCCCATAAGATAAAATAAAACTTAATTTATATGTATTTGTATCAGATAATTTTTTTGATGACTCATAAGCATTTTTATAACAATTTTTAGCATAATTTTTGAATTCAATATTTGAATTTTCAAGTATTGAATATTGAATTCTATAATAATCACCTTTTGTTTTTAAATATATTATCTGTGATTCATATGTATCATATTTATGTAATAAATAATTATCTATTATTGAAATAACTCTTTCACATATATTTTGTATGTCATTTTCTAATATTTTTTTAACATTTATATCATTGAAAATTATATCATCATCAGATTCTCTTAATTGTTCTTTATTAATTATTTTAGTTAATTTTCTCCAATTATCAATTTTTTCATTTATTAAATTATGAAATGAAATTGTAAAAGTATTTCTTTCATCAATAGTTAAATCTCTTTCTAACTTTTTAATATAATTTTCAATTAAATTACAAGCTTCAGAATAATCATTTGCTTCAATAAAAATTTTTGCTTTTAAAAGTATTGTTTCTTGTTCAATATCATAATCCATAATTAATAATTTTTATCTAAATTAAAATTAATAAATGAATCATACAAATGATACTGATGATACAAATGATTCAAATAATGATAATGAAGAATTATTATTAAGTAGATATAAATTTTATTTTCGTTTAATAAAAATTGGAAGTATCATATCAATTTTTTTATATATTATTGTTCTTTTTACATATTTTTTTTTCAAAAATAAAAAAAATTTCATAATGGAAGTTCAATTATATTTTATGACTTCTGTTTTTTTAGGTTCAATATTTTTATTATTTATTAAACAAGATTATACTTACACTTTTTGTAAAAATCTTGGTTCAATTTTATATTGTATTTTTACAAGTCAAGAAGTTTTAGCTTTATTAATTGGTTTATCTTGTTTTCTAACTATGATTAGTAGACAATATTTATCAAAAAGAAAAATAAGATTTAGAATTATATTTTTTATTTTTGGAATAATTATTCCAGGTTTAATATCATTTTTTATTGTTTATATAAAAGAACTTATTGGAAATAATCATAAAATTTATTGTTATCTAGATTTCTATGTAAAAAATAAATTTCAACCTCAATTTATAATAGGTTTTTTTTTATTTGATTGTTATATTCTATTCATAAATATTTATTTCATATATAAAATAATAAGTTTTAAAGATACAACAATAAATAAAAAATTATTTTCTTATGTTAAATGGTATCCAATAATTAATATAATATATAAATTTATTGATGCAATAAAAATAATTTATGAAATTTCAAGGAAAGATGATCAACTAGATAATTTTTCTGCAATTTCTTCTATTTTAGATGGTTGGCATGGAATATTTTATATGATTATTTATTTATATCATTCTGAAACTTCAAAAGGAATGAGATATTTTTTTTCTCATTATATTTTTTGTTGTTGTAAAAAAAAGAAAAAAAATAATAAGACAAAAGGAAAAAAAATAGATACTCGTATTAGTAATTTATCTCCTTTCAATTTACTTAATGCTAATGTTAATAATAGTATGACAAATGAAATGTTTAAAATTGATCAAGGAGAAAATTTACTATCATAAAATATATTGAAAAATAAAAAAATAATAATATTTAATTTATTTAAATTTTATATTTTATTTTATATTATTATTATATACAAAATATTTTATTTCAAACAAAAAAATTATTAGTTTCTTAAATTAAATCATTTACATCTAGTGTGAAAAGAATATTTTTATTTTCATCATCATCATCAACAAAATTTTTCATATCAATTGATTTTGATTTTCTGTGAACAAATATTTTTGTTAATTTTTTAATACTTTCATTTGAAAAAAAACTTTTATCATTTTCATAATTTTTTTCTTCATCTTTATTTAATTCAATTTTATTTTCTATAAATTTATCTTTTATTTCACTTGATATATTAATATTATTATTAGTAGAATATTTTAATGATGAAATATTATCATATTTTTTTTTATTTATTTTTGGAAAAATAGAAAAATGTTTTTTTAATTCAAATAATTTTTCTTGTATTTTATTAGCTTTAAATAAAATATTAAATTTTTTCTTATCATTATTAATTATTGAATTATTTTGGATTTTATAATTATTATTATCATAATAATTCTCATTATTTATATTTATTTTTCTTGCTCTGATTTTTTTGAAAGGAATTTCTATTTTATCATATTTATTTATTTTTTTTATATTATCATAATCAAGAACTTTTCTCATATGTTCTAAAGTTTGACATGATGCAGATTTTTTTATTTTTTCAATATCAGAAATTTTTTCATATAAAGCAACATGTGGATTAATTTTTTCAATTATTGAACTTTTATTTTTATTTTTATTTTTATTTACATCATTAAAGTATTTTTCGAAAGAATTTTTTGATCTTTTTTTTAAAACTGTTAAACTTGATGAAGAATTTAAATTTTTTTTTATATTGCTTAATTTATCTGATATTAAAGATTTATTTTTTGAAGTTAAGAAGTCATTTTCATCAATTAATAAAGAATATATTTCATTAATTTTTTTTTTATTTTTTTCTCCTAATATTCCCAATTGTGATAAATTATTTTTATTAAATTGATTTAAATTAAATAAATTTAAAGAATCATTTCTTGTTTTAGTTGAATTAAATATTAAATTCATTTTATCTTTTATTTGATTTGTCATTAGGTTTTTGAATTGATTATTTAATGTATTATCATTATGTTTTTTTTCTGTTTCAAATATATTATTTAATTTTGCTCTTTTTTTAAGTGAAACTATTTTTTTATTATTGTTGTTATTATTACTTATTTTTTTCTTTTGTTTTAATTTTAAATCAATTGAATTTAAATATTCCATTGCATTATTATATCTTTTTTTTATTCTATAATTTATATTTTCCATAAATTTAACGAAAAAAATGATAATTTAAATAAAAAAAATAAATTAAAATAATTAAAATATTAAAGAATAAATTTTTAAATTAATTATCAAATCAAAATTATTCATCACTTTTTTTTTCTTCATTATTATCTTTTTCTTTTTCTTTTTCTTTTTCTTTATCTTTTTCTTTATCTTCATCTTCTTCTTCATCTTCTTTTTCATCATCTTTTCCATTATCAACAAATCCTCCTATATTTTTAATAGCATCATTAAAATTATCATTATTTAAAGTATCAATGGATAAACTTTTAGTTTTTTTTTTATTATTTCCCATTTCCCAAATTACAATCATAAAATTAGATTTTTTAGATTTTTTTTTTCTACTACCAACTTTAGATTTATTATAAATAATTGGTGATTTATTAAAATTAATTTCAAAATTTTCTTTATCTTCATCAAAAATTAACACATGTCCTTGTATTGTTACTACAATATATGCATTTTTAAATCCTTTAAACATTCCTTTACTTCTTTTACATTTTTTTTTATATTGTATTAAATCATCATATTTTATTTCAAAAGCTTTTGGAATTAATTTTAATAAAAAATTAAATAATTCTTCTAATGAATAATATTTCTCTGCTTTAAAATTATTTTCATCTTCAATTATATCATGATGATTAAATATAAAATTACTTTTTAATAATATTTCTTGTAATTGAGAAAATGTTGAATCAAATTCTTTAATTGTATTTTCTGTTGTGTTATTTTCTAATAATTTTGATACAGATAATTTTCCATCTATTATTAATTTAGTTGAATTATCAACAAATTTTTCATAATTACCAAAAGTTTTATATAAATTCTCATTGAATATTATTGTAATTTGATTATGATAAATTTCCATTAATTGTCTTAATAATTCTACATAATCATTTAATAAAGTTTTAGAATTTTTAATATATACATTCATTTCATTTAAAAAATAATTTATATTTATAAACATTTGATTAGAAGAAGATATTAAATTATGTTCAATTAAAATATAATCTGTTAAATCTTGTATCACAGTATTTAAATCAGGTGATTTTATTTGACTTTTAAATAAACTAAATTGTTTATCATAATTTTTTGTATAAAAATTTTCATATTCTTGTCTTTTCATTTCTAATTCAGAAATAAGAGAAATCATTTTTTTAAAATTATTATCAAATTTACTATAAACTGTATCAATTTTTGAAAAATTAGGACTTGAAGAAATTACTTTTTTAATTTCATTTGAAATAGTTTTAAAATTATCATCAAACATACTATTTGTTTTATGTACAATATTATTTGAATCATCACCAAATAATAAAATTTCATTTTGATTTTCTAAATTTTTTTCATTTTCATTATGATTTAATTTCTTCATTTCATTTGATAAAGTTGCATAAATTGATGAAATTTCTTTGAAATATTTTAATAATGGTTTTATTTCATTTAAAAATGAATTTGATATCTTTGAAAATAATGGTTGACATATTTTTCTAAATAATTGAATCATTGAATCAGTAAGTTTTTCAGTACTGGAATATACTTTCATATAATAATTAATTTTATCTATATATATATCAATTGATTTATTTCCTGTTTGTTGTATTGTGTTATCAATTGTTATTTTATTTATATTTATTTCTTTTTCATCTTCTTTTTTAATTTCTTCTTTTTTTAATTCATCTTCATTAGACATATTATAAATGATAAAATAATTTTTTCAAAAATAATATAAAAAAAATAAGTGAAATTAAAAAAAAATAATAATATATTAATCATATTTCTTAATGAAAATTAGTTGTTTTAATTATATTAATATAATTTTAATAAAATTAATTAAAATTGTTAATTTCAATAAAATTTTTATTATTTTATTAATCATCCTTTTTTATGAAAGCAAATACTTTTTTATCATATACTATAAGATAAATTTTTTTTATATATTTTTTATATATATTTATTTGATTTTCATTAATTAATATTATTTCTTTGTTTTGTTTTTTTAATGCTTATATTTCTTGTTGTTAAATTTGTAATTTTTATTATAATATCATTCATAATATGTTTTATTTTATTATAATATGATTATTATTTTTGATATTTATGATATAAATATTATTAATTTTTAATATTAAAAATGAATCCTGAAAATAATTCGTCAAGAAGAAAACTTGTTAATTTGATATTAAAAAAAAAGAGAAATCCAATCATACAAAATGAAGAACAAAAAAATCAAGAAAATGGAAATTTAAATAAATTGCTCAATACCTTAAAAGAAAATAACCAAAAATTAAATGAAATATCAAAAAAAATTAGTTATCAACCTTTAAAAAATACTCAAAAACATTCTTCAAATTACAAAAATGAACAAAATCTTGAAGAACAATATATAGATAATAAATATTATAATATTGATTTTAATAATCCTTATGAAAATAATAATAATAAATCTCCAAATAGTAAAAATTCAAATTATAATATATATCCATATATTAATAAAGGTTCACAAATTGTTGAAATAAATAATGAAAATGATAATAATATAAATAAAATGCAGAATGATATCCAAAATTCTAATAATTATATTGATTTAAATCAAATTAATTATATAAATAATAATGAAATTAACACCAATAAAAATAATTTGATTAATAATCTTTTTAATCAAAATTTAGATGATAAATTAAATCAAAATAATATGAATCAAAATAATATTAATGTTAAAGAAAATATATATTCAGAAAATAAAATTAAAAAAGATCTTCCAAATTCAAATACAAATATAAATATAAACTTTAATCAAAATAACTTAAACAATAATAATATAATTTTAAAAGATGATATTAATGAAATGAATGATATAAATTTAAATTTTCAAAGTGATTTAAATCAAAATAATTTATTAAATAATGAAATAAATCCAAGTATAAATAAAAATGTAAATCAAAATAATTTAATAAATAATGAGATTAATCCAAATGTAAATATAAATTTAAATCAAAATAATTTGATAAATAAGGATATAAATCCAAGTTTAAATACAAACTTAAAGCAAACTAATCTTTTAAATAATGAGATAAATTTAAATTCTGATTTAAATCAAAATAATTTAATAAATAAGGATATAAATCCAAGTTTAAATACAAACTTAAAGCAAACTAATCTTTTAAATAATGAGATAAATTTAAACTCTGATTTAAATCAAAATAATTTAATAAATAAGGATATAAATCCAAGTTTAAATGCTAACTTAAAGCAAACTAACCTTTTAAATAATGAGATAAATTTAAACTCTGATTTAAATCAAAATAATTTATTAAATTATGAGGTGAATCCAAATTTAAATATAAATTTAAATCAAAACAATCTTTTAAAGGATGAGATGAATTTAAACTCTGATGTAAATCAAAATAATTTATTAAATTATGAGGTGAATTTAAAATCAGATTTAAAGCCAAATAATTCAATAAATAATGAGATAAACTTAAATACAGATTTAAATCAAAATAATTTAATAAATGATGAAAAGAATATAAATTTAAAATCAGGTTTAAATCAAAATAATTTATTAAATAATGAGATAAATTTAAATGCAGATTTAAATCAAAATAATTTATTAAATAATGAGATAAATTTAAATACAGATTTAAATCAAAATAATTTATTAAATGATGAAAAGAACATAATTTTAAAATCAGATTTAAATCAAAATAATTTATTAAATTATGAGTTGAATCCAAATTTAAATTCAAACTTAAAACAAACTAATCTTTTAATTGATGATATAAATTTAAAATCTGATTTTATTCAAAATAATAATGAAATAAACCCATATTCAAAATCCAATTTAAATAATGAAATTAATCAAGATATTAAACTAGAACAAAACCAAAATAATATATTGAATAAAAATGTAAATGTACTCCCTGACAATAATATAAATTTAAATGATGATGTTATATTTCAAAATAATATACCAAATATTACAAATACAAATGAAAACAAGGATAAACAAATAAATCCAAATATTGATATTAACTTTAATCAACAAAACATCAATAATAATTTTAATAATAATTTCATTCAAAATTCTAATGAATTTTATGATAAAAACTCAATAAACCAAAATGATGAATTTAATTTTAATAATAATTCTATTAAAGACAATAATAATAAAATAAATCATTATCTTCCTGCAGCAAATGATGAAAATAGTCCTCAAAATTTAATAGAAGATAAGAAAGATTATGATGATAATAATTTTAATATATTTTCTCAAGATGAAGATAGAAATAAAGAAATAAATGAAAACTCAATTAAAAAGTCAAAAATTTCAGTTCGTGAAGAAAATAATAATGAAAAGAAAAATATATATTCAAAAATAGACGATGTAAATATTGAAAATGAAGAAAATAATAATATTAGACCTGCAAATAAAATAAAAACTGAAATTAAGAATGAACAACAAATAATTGAAAATGAAGAAAATAATAATATTAGACCTGCAAATAAAATGAATTCTGGAATTAAAAATGAACAACAAATAATTGAAAATGAAGAAAATAATAATATAATGCTTTCAAATAAGATAAATTCTGAAATTAAAAATGAACAACCAATAATTGAAAATGAAGAAAATAACAATATAATGCTTTCAAATAAAATAAATTCTGAAATTAAAAATGAACAACCAATAATTGAAAATGAAATAAATAATAATATAATGTTTTCAAATAAAATAAATTCTGAAATTAAAAATGAACAACCAATAATTGAAAATGAAATAAATAATAATTTTAGGGCTTCAAATAATAATAACTTAGATTTAAATGAAAATCAAAAGATATCAAAGGATTTAAATTTAAATTCAAATATTAATATTGAGCAAAATAATAACGAAAATTTAAATAATAATATTTTTTTATCTAATAATAATAATGAAAACTCAAAAAAAATTATGGATTTTGATTTTGATAATAATCAAAATAATTTTCAAAATAATAACAATACAGAATTTATTAATGATCCTAACAAAAATGAAAATATAGATTTTAAAATAGATGAAATAGAGCAAAGTAATTTAGAAAAAAAAAGTATAAATGAAAATCCAGAAGATGATAAAAAACATGAAAGTATAAATATAAATTTAGGAGAAGATAATGAAGAAATAAATAAAAATAAAAATAATATATTACCTCCAGGAGAAAATGAAAGTATAAAAGATGATAATGATAGTGTTAAATATAATGAAAATAAAAATGAAATAGTTGATAATCAGCCCACAAGACAACCAAAAGATTTTACAGATGAAATGAAAACGGTAATTGAAATTTGTAAATCAAATTATCAAAATTTCCTTTCAAAATTTGATCAAAGAATTATAGAAAAAATAGATGACACAGTAGAAAAAATTTATACTTTTGATACTGATAATCCATTTATAAAAGATGAAAATTCTTTTTTTCATATTAATAAATTTGAAGATGAGGAAAAAAAATTTAGTAATCTTTTTAATGATTATGAAAATTTAATGAAAAATGAAGGTCAAAATTTAAGAAAAAAAAGAGAAAAGAAATTTCAAACTTTACAAAATTTTTCAGGAACAATAGAACAAAATGATTTATTATTAAAATTTATTTCAGAATATAATCCAACTCACAATGATGAAATGGCAAAAATAGAAGAATCATCTAATTTAAATATATTATTACCTGAATTAAATGAAGAATTAAAAAATGAAATTTTTAATGAAAATGAATTATTAAATGAATTTAATAGTCCAATTGGAAATTTTGAAAATACAGAAACTTTTATTTATAAATATTCAGTTCATGATAATTATAGAATAATGGCAAATGCATTTAAAAATTTTAATTATTGGAGACCTTCTTTTTCAGATGGTAATTCTTTTTATAGAATTTTTATGTATTGTTTATTTGAAAATTATATTATTTCTGCAAATAAAAAAGAATTAAAAAAATTAATTTGTGAAATAATAAAAGAAGAATATATTACATTATATAGAAATAAAGGAATTAATATTGAGCATTTTTTATATATTTTAAAAGAAATTCTATTTCTTGTTGAAAGAAATGATATTATTGAAGCTTATAATTTATTTAATAAAGCTTATAGATTAAAAAGTCATTGTTTTGATTATTCTTTGATTTTTTATTTAAGAAATATTGTTTATTATTATACAAATGAAGTAATGAAATTATTAATAGAATATGGTGAAAATAATAATCAAAATATAAATAAAAAAGAATTATTTAATGTAAATGCAATATTAGAATTTGGAATAGAACCAGAATTTATTTTAATATGTTTTATGCCTTATTTATATGATATTTCTTTAAAAATTTTTTGGGTTGATGGTGATTTTTCTAAACCAAAAGATGGTATTATTAATTTTCTTGATGAAGAAGATGATCAACTTCCTATTCTTACATTTGGAATATTTTATTCTAATTTTAATATTTTATATTCTGATAAAATAAATGATAAATTAAAAAAATATATTGAAAAATATAATATTGGTATTACTCAATTAACTTATATTAAAGAAGATATAAAATATTTATGTGAAATATGTAATAAAGAAACAATTCATATTTTATTCATTGAAAAAAAATTTATGGTTTGTAAAGGATGTTTTACTTCTTATGTAAATAAAATATTAAAAAATAGAGCAAAAAATTTTGAAAAAGATTATTATAATGGATTAGAACATTATAATAAACCAATTCATCTTCAAAATGATTATTATATTGATAATTATGAGATAATTGAATTATATACAACAAATATAAATAATATACTTCATGACAATCTTTTTCAAAATAAAAAAGAAAAATGTTCATCATGTAATAAAAATATAGATTTAAATAATAAATTTGAAATGAGTTGTCATTGTAAATTTTGTAATGATTGCTTTAATCAATTATTATCAGATGCAACAAAAGGAAAAATGTTTCTTAATAGATATGAAAGAGAAAAATATGATAAAATTGATTGTAAATGTGGTAATAAATTTGATATTGATGAAGCATTAAAACTTTATAATCCAAAAGAAGAAGAAGTTAAAAAAGCAGAAAAAAGAATGATTTATTATGTACAAACTTTATGTTGTAAATGTTTAAAAGAATTAGCCAAATATAATGAAGAAAAAAAAAGTTTTCAACCAAATGAAAAAATAATAAAAGTTAAAATCAAAAAAGAAAATGATCCTGATAACAAAATTGAATATTTTGATGGACAACATATAATTTGTAATAGTTGTTTTAAAAAAGAAAAAAAAGTTAAATTTAATATAAATGAAGGAAATAATGTAAATGATAATCAAAATGAAAATGATAATAATTCAGATAAAGAACAAAAAATTAAATGTAATATTTGTAATAAAGTTCATTTGAAAATTCCTAATGATGATGATAATAATGATGAAGGAAATTGTTGTGCAAAATGCAATATATTTTAAGATATTTTTTAATATTTTTAGGAATTTAGATTTTTCTCTTTTTAAAATGAATTATTTTTTATTAAGATTTTTAATAAAATAAAAAATATTATTAATGATTTATTTGTTTATTTTATAAAATATTAAAACAATAACATAAAATTTTTTTATTTAATTAATGTTTTTTTATTAAAAAATTCCATATAAAAAATTTAATAATTATAAAATAATATTATTTACTTTTCATAATAGTTCTTAATGAAAAACTATCTCCAATATTATTTTTATTATTTTTTTGTCTAATAATATAATTAAATCCATTAAGCCATAATTTAACTTCATCATAACTATTAAAAACAAATTCTAATCTTTGTTTTTTATTTCCAATATTAATAATAATAGAAAAATTAAAATATTTATTTTTAGCAGCTTTAGCTCTCATATTATAATCTAAAGGTATATTATTAAAGTCATCTAATTTAACAAAAGAATCCATATCAATTATTTCATTTTTTTTATTTAACTGATTATATTTTTGATAAATTTTTATTACATATTTCATATTATTTGAAACAATTGTACTTTCAATATCATTTAAAGGAATTTTACTATTTATTTTTCCATCTTTATAAATGAGAAAATGAGTAAATTTTTCATTTAATTTAATTAATACTTTTTCATAATTAAAATTATCAATCAAATCACTATGTATTAAAGGTTCAAATTTATTATCTTTCGATGTTAATAATCTAAAAAAACAACTAACACTTCTTATTAATAAAATAATTTTATCATTTTCTTTATTATCATTTAATATTTGTTCTTTATTTTCTTTTGATTGCATTTGTTCTCTTAATGATTTAATTGTTTTTAATAATTTACTTCTTTCATTTTTCCATAAAGATTCATTATTAATTATTTTATATTTTGGATTAAAATTCATATCTGAATTTTTATGTTTATGATGAATATTTTTATTTGACGAATGACTTGTTAATTCTGGATTTCTACTTTTAATAGGAGAAAAAAATGAAAGGGATGAATTTGAAGTTACTAAAGAATTATTATTATTATTATTATTATTACTAATATTATTATTTATATTATTTATATTATTAGTATTATAATCTATATTTAATTTTGATTTAAATTTTGCAGGAGTAAAAATTGATTTTGTTGATAAAGAATTAGAATTTTGACATTGGGATAAAACATTATTTCTTAATACATTTCTATTTTTATTTAAATTATTATTAATAAATAAAAATGATTTTGATTCTAATTTTGGTGAAGGTAAAATTGATGTATTTAAATCTGTTATAATTTGTTTTAATGGTAGTTTTAAACAATCATTTATCTTTGATACAAATTTATCATATAATTCTAAATTATTCCCATTTTTCCTTTTATATATTGATAATTGAGTTTTTATCATTTTGTATTTTTCTTTAATATCTTTTTTTAATTTTTCTATTTGTATTTTTTTACTTTCATTTTGAATTTGAATTTGAGAATTAATAAATTCAATTTGAGATTCTAATTCTTTATTTTCTTTTGTTAATTTTATAATTTCATTTTTTTTATCTGAATTAAACATTTCATAAATATGATTTTCTTTTTCTAAAGAATCTTCTAATTCTCTTTTTTGTCTTAATAAATTATTTATTTGTTCATTAATTGAAATATATTCTTTTTCTTCTGGTGAAATATTTACTGTATGTTTTGCAGTATTCCCTATTAACATTTTTTTCCTTTCTTCAATTTGAGATAATTTTAAAATTATTTCATCATGTTTTGATATTAAATTATTAATTTCTGCTTGTATTTCTATTAATTTTTTTTTATTATCTTTCTTTGCTTGTTTATAATCTTTATTTAGGAAAATTAAATTATTATTTATGATAATTTCAAGATAATTTAATTTAATTATGTATTTTATAACATTTAATATTTTTTGAAAAGGGAAATTTAATTTTAATTCAGAAATTATTTTTTTTGATAAGTCTTTTAAAAGAATTTGAATTTCATTATTAGAAATTGCATTTTGATTTAAATTAATAATATCAATTAATGAATTTTGAATTATATTATATAATAAATTTTTTTTTGAACTAATAAAAATATCTTCTTCATTAAAATCATTAATTAAAAGATTTGGAAAAAAAAATTTAGAAAGATTATTAGTAATTTCAATACAACATTTATTTATATCAATTTGACATATTTGAAAATAAAATAAATCAAATTCAATTTCTTGATTATTAGAAAAACTTTGACTTAAAGATAATTTATCATTAATTATAGTATTTGCACCATTTGAAGTATTTAATGTATAGTTTAAATTTTGTAAATAAATTTTAGTCATTTCTTCTAATGATTCTTTTTCACTTATTAAATTTATTATGTTTTCATTCTCAGAATTTTTTTCTTCTTTTAACATTAATAATCTTTCATTTATTTCATTTTTTCTCATAAAATTCTCTTCTAAAAAATTTTTAATTTGTCTTTCAATATGATCTGTTGTGTTAAATTCAATTGAAACATTTTTTAATTCATCAATATCTTTTTTTTTTGATATTATTTGTTCTATTTTTTCATATGATATTTTATAAATATCTCCTTTTTTAGAATAAATATCTTTTATTTTTTTTTCTTTTTCATTGATTTCATCTTCTAATTTTTTAATTTTAATATTATTTTTATATTTAAAATTCTCAAATTGTTTTTCTTTATCTTGAATTTGAAGAGTTAAATTATTAATTTTTGAAATATTTTTTGTAATAGAATGTTTAAGGTTAAATTGTTTTAATCCTAAACCAGAATTTTCATCAATTTTTTCTATTGATCTAGTAAGTTCATCAATTTGATCTTGAGTATTTAAAATATTATCTACTATTTCATATATTATTTCTTCTTCTGTTCCTGGTAAATGATGAAATGAATATTCAAAAACACTTCTCATATTTAATTTAATTTTCTATTTAAGTTTAACATGTAAAAAAATTTAAAAATTAAAAAAAATAAAAAATAAAATAAAATAAAATAAAATAAAAATAATATAAAATTTACTTTTTATATTTTAATATTGTTTAAATGGAAGAAAATCTTACAGAAATAAATAGAATAATAGTTTTTGGAGAAGAAGGAACAGGAAAATCAAATTTATTAAATAAATTATCATTAAATGATAATTTATTTAAAATAAACAAACAAGAAGATTATAAAGAAATAAATAAAGATAAAGATTTTATTTCAAAAAAAGTAATAATTGAAGACACAAATTTTGAATTATATGATACAATAGGAATTTCTCCAACATTTCCAATTTCAAATATTAAAGAAAAAGTTTCAAATTTTAAAGAAGAAATTATGGGAAAAGGTTTTAAAGGAATTTTTATTACTTTTAGTGTTTATAAAGTTCCAATTAATTTTGATTCTTTTGAATTAATAATGAATACTTTTTCTTTTAAAAATAATAAAAATCTTTTTATTGTGTTTACTCAAGGAGATAATTTTGATTCAATTGAAAAAAAAGAAGAAGAATATACAACTTTAAAAGATGAAATGAAGAATTTAATTAGAAAAAAAAGATATCCTATTAATATTAATAATATTCTTTATTTTGATAATGAAAATATTGATTCAATTAGGAAAAAAATTGTTTTAATGGCAAATGATTTAAATGTTGATTTGAGTTATATTAAATTTAAAGATGATGGTGATGATAATTATATGATAAATAGATTATTTTTAACTTTTGATGAAATTGATGGAGTTGATAACCAATTTCAAAATGAAAATCCTTTCTTAGCTTGGATTAAAAATCTTGTTAATAAAATTCAATTTTTTAATAGTCCTAATATGCTTATGTGAATTATTCAAAAATTTAAAGTTTTAGATTTTGGATTTTTACTATTTAAATAATTGGTAATTTTAATAATATTTATTTTATTTTTTTTAGTTCAAAAATTTTATTAGAATTAAATAATGTTTTTAAATAATTTAGTTTTAAATAATATATTTTTAAATTAATAAGTTGAAAGTTGAACAGAATTCATTTTTGAATAAGAACAAACTTTATATTGAATATATGAATTCATATTCAAATTATATGTAAGTAATTTATATTCTTCACTTTTTATAAATTCATTAAATCTCTTTTGTAAATATTCATAAACACAAACTAAAGCTTCATCAAACATTTCATATGAACAATCATCTTTTGAAATATATTTTGAACAAGTATTTCTAATTTTATTTAAAATTTCCTCTTTCATATATTTATTATTTGAATTAACATCAAAATAATTTTCATAAATTATTTTGGCTTCTTCAATTACATTTTTTAAATTTGCTTCTAATGAAAATTTGTATTTAAATTTCATTATTTTTGTATATAAACAAATGTAAAATGAATCAATTTGAGAATCTTTTAAATAATCACTAAATGAATAATAACAAATTTCATCAGATAAAAATAAATATAAATTAGTTGCTAATTTAGGATTAAATGAATAATTTGTTTTTATTTTATCTGATAATGCTCTAATAATTGGTAAATATGTATTAAAAAATACAAATAAAATAGAAATTAAAATAAAAATAAAACTAATTTTACTAAAATCATTTTGATTCTGATTTTTATCTTTATTATAATAATAATTTGAGGAAATAAAAATACATAAAAATAATAATATTTGAATAAATAATTCAAATTTAATTTTTTTAACTAAGTTTGCTGTGATTAATTTATAAATACTTATTAATAATATAAATCCTTGAGTACAATAAATAATCATGTAAAAAGTACATAAATTATTAATGAATTCTAATGTAATAATATCATTTAAATTATTTGTAAAATATTTCATAAAAAAATAAGGAACTGGAATATAATATTGATATTTCCAATAAAAATATCCAACAAACAACAAAACAAACATTATTAATAAAGAACATATTTTACAATAATATCTTTCATCAAGAACATATCTATTTGAATAAAATATATCTGCTTTATTTTTTTTATTATGTGATATTACTTTATTAAATCTAATGGAATTAATAAATCTTTTTATTCTTAAATATAAAGAAATGAAAACTACATTATATCCAATTATAAATAAAAATGGAATAACTTGACAAAAACTTATTTTATATTCTTCAATTAAATTATATTTTTCTACTAATTCATATGATATTAATGAAGAATTCATTAAAAATAAGAAAAGATTTGATATTGTTAACATTAATGGAGAAGAAATATTAATTGCTGAATATTTTTGATTTAAGAATATTAATATTAATGATATTGTAAAATAAATAAAATTTCCAATGAAATATTTAACATAAGTATTATATTCCATTTTTATTAATATTAAAATAATAATATATTTTTTAAATATAGATTTTATTTAATTAATTTAAGTAATTAATAATAATAATAACTCATAATTAAAAGAAATATAATATACTTTTTTAAAAGAAAATAAATGATAAAATATGTTAAGACCTAAAATAAGTTTATTTTATTTTAGAGTTTACTCGTCATCATCGTTTATCGCACCAACATCTTGATTTTCAGTAGGATCATGTATATTTACCTGTATTTTAACTTTATCTCCTGCTTTCAAAGTAGCTTTATAATTATTAAGCCTATTATACTCATTTTTGATAGAGTCATATTGACCTTTCAATAGGGCATTATTTCTTTCTAATAGACGTAATTTCTTAGTATAAGCATCAAAGATTTTTTCTAATTGAGTATTTCTCTTTCTGGCTTCTCCATCAATTTGGGCTTTGAAAGCAATATTATCAGTATAAATAATACCTTCTTTAACATCTGCATAGGTTTGACCTTGTCTACCGGTGACACTTTTATCTGCTAAATCATTTATTTCTAATTCAAATCCTTTATAAATTTCTTTTGTTCCTTGATATTTTTGTCTGTATCTATAAATACGTTCGAATACATAAATGATAAGACCAATTAATAGTAATAATCCTAAGAAAATAAATGTTAATAATTTCAAATGTGCTAAGAACCAATTGTATACTATATATAATTTATTATTATTTCTTCTTAAATGTAAAACAACAGCATAAATACCTTCTTCATTTATTTCTCCAGTTAATTGTAAATTACTTTTTGCTTCGACATTGAAATTCAATTTAGTGCATTCCCATTTTCTGGTTTTTACATTTAATTTTGCCAAGCAAACATCTTCTTTATAATTCAAAGGAAGTGTTGAATATCTTTGAGTCTTTTGGAAATCTTTTTCATCTTCTTCTTCATATAAATTAGTTTTTTCTAAATTTTTATGTAAGTGAGGGAAATCGAATAAAAGTGTTAATAAAATACTTCCATAAATTGAAGTGGCTTCTTTATTTTTTAAAGTAACTTCCATTGCACTAGATAAAACAGTGTATTGATAACTCAAAGAATAATTATTATCTGGATCAGCATATGGGAATACTAATTTTAGATCATCTACTCTTGTTTTATCATAAGTTGTACCAGTATCAGCTATAAGATTTCTAGAAACAGATCTGAAATTGACATCAGTTTCAATTGTTGAATTATCTTTTTTATTTACAAGAGTACCAGCAGGAATTTCAACTCTTCCAGATAATATACTAGTTGGTCCAACTATTAAATCTGCGGAAACTTCTATCTTTGGATAAATTGAAATACCTACATTAGTTGCTCCGACTTCTCTGAAAGGTATTTTACAATCAGCTAATGTTGCACCACAAGAACCATCAATGCATCTGAATGGTTTTTCAGTTGATTCACAAGCACTTTCTCCTACGCATTCAATTGTTTCTGATACACATCTTCCATTAGAACATAATAAAGGACTACTATTAGGGCATCCGTTAAATTCTACATGAGTACAATTATTTCTGCATATACCATCTTCACATAATGAAGTGCCAGTTGGGCAATCGAAAGCTTTAGGATCATTTTTATCATGGCATGATGCTTTATCTTTAGCGCATCCTCCATCAAGACATTTATATGAAGCTTCACTTGAAACACATCCTGAATAAATTGGGCAATATTCAGGTTTTTCTCTGCACGTTCCATCATAGCAAATATATTCAGTACTTTTACACACTGAACCTACATTTTTTTTATAAGTTTCTGGATCATATATTATTTTCTGGCAATCTCTTGGATTATTAGCACAATATCCTAAAATACAATAATATGGATTCCAACTTGGGCATTTACTTTCATCACAATCATAAATACTTGAACCACAATTTCCGTTTTGGCATAAAATTGGACTTTTGGCTGGACATTTTTGATGATTTTTAGTACATTCATCTTTTGTAGCTGCGCATGTTTTATCTTCACATAAATAGGGTTTATCATCTGTGCAACCTGTATAACTTTTACAGAATGAATCTTTTTCAGCACAAGAACCATCGGCACATAAATATGGTTTATAAGTTGGGCAAGTAATACCATTTTCACATCCATCTTTACCTACACTTTTAGAAGGATATCTACTACATACACCATTTTGGCAACGGAAAGGAGTATCTACTTTGCAGTTAAGGGAATTATAACAGTCACCAAGAGAGTCTGCACACCAATCAGGTTCATTTAAACATTGTACTACTCTACTTGCAGCACCTTCACCATCTCCGCATTTTCCTTCATGATTATCACATTCTGTAAGATCTTCAGTACAATATCCATCTTCGCACATAACAGAACCTAAAGGACATGCTGAATCATAATCATAACAATCATCTTCATCACTAACACACTTTTTAGTGATTGGGCATTTTATTGGTTTATCACTAGGACAACCATTAGGTTCATCTAAATCTTTTTCACTTTCTTCACAAATAGATGTGTCATTTACACATAATCCACTAGTAGGGCATTTAATTGGTTTTGACATAGTACATCCGTTAGCTGAAGGACATGAACCCTTATCTTTGGCACAAGAACCATTTTCACATCTTACTTCACCATTAGGACATGTTTTTCCTGTAGGGCATTCTTTTGCAGTTTCTCTGCATGTACCATCATCACATCTTACATAGGTTTCTGGACATTTTACTAAAGGTTTACATTCTTCATAAGAACGAGCTTGTGTTCCATCTGCACAAATAATATTTTTAGTTTTTTGATCTGATTTTCTTTCTATGGGGCAATAATTTGTAGTTAAAACACATGATCCATCAAAGCATTTTATTGGAATAGTACTATCACATATTGGAATTGAACATGATGTTTTTCTTGGATTAATACATTCTCCATTAGCACATCTATATGGAGTATCTTGAGGACATCCCATTTGAGAAGGGCAAACCATATTTTTGGGGAGGCAACTACCATCTGGACATCTCCTTGTGTCTGCAGGGCATTCTTCTACTTTTGGGCAAGCATTTTTAGTAGCAGAACAACTACCATCTTCGCATCTTATAGGTAAATAGAATGGGCAACCATTATCATCATCACAATATTTTTGTTCACTAACACATAATCCATTTTTGCATTTAACTGGTAAATTTACAGGACATAATTCACTTGGGCAATAAGCTAATTTTTTTCTACAAGTACCATCTTTACATTTTACAAATTCACTTGGGCATTCAAATTCTTCTTTACAATTAATGGCTGATTTTGCACATAAACCATTAGGGCATTTTACTTTACTGTCACCTTCACCACAAGAGGCTGGTGATAAGCATTCTCCTCTTTCTTCTAAGCATCTTCCATCCCAACATAATATAGGAGTTTCACTTGGACATGATGGTTGAGCAGGACAATCTTCGGGATTTCTTCTACAGGTATTATCAAAACATCTATAAGGGGCAGCAGCTGAACAAGTAATATGATTACCACAACTTCTCAAACCACAGCTTCCATCGGGGCATTCAATTAAACCTGAAGGACAATTTTGGAAAGCAGGGCAATTTTCAATTGAATCACGACAAGAATTATCCCAACATTTAACTGGTTTATCTATAGGACATATTATTCCTGTTGGACATGAGCTTAATTTATCGGCACAACTAAAATCAAATTGGCATAAAACTTGATCAGCAGAACATGTAACACCTTTTACAACTACATTTTCTTCACTTTTAAAACATTGACCTTTTTTTCTGCAATTACCATCCCAACATTTTTCATATCCTATTGGACATGTTGTAAGAGTTGGGCACAAATTTTTGGAACTAGCACAAGTACCATCAGAACATCTTGTCATAGTTTTACTAGGACAAGTAGTTTCATCTGTAGGTTTTTGGCATAATACTTTGCTTGAACGACATGAACCATCATTACAAAGAACAGGATATTTGTCAGGACAGTGTACTAAACTAGGACAATCAGATAAACTTTTTCTGCAATCACCATTTCCGCATCTAATTGGATTAAAAGAAGGACATTCAACATAATTTGGACAATCTCTTTTATGATCAACGCAAGAATTATCGGGACATTTAATAGTCACATTTTTTAATGGGCATGAAATATGAGTGGGACATGTGGTCATTATATCCTCTTCTTTAGTTACGCATTCTCCATGCCAACATTCTAAACCTGTTCTACATTTTGAAATTGTAGCGAAGCTTCTATCATAAGCACATGTATATAAATTTGTTCTTACTAATGGGTCTGGACAACTCATAATGGTTGGGCAAAATTCAAGATCTGTCGCTTTGAACCCATCTGAACAACGAACATATTCTATTTCTTCACATTTTATTGAATTATATAAGCAAAGACTGAATAACGTTATTAATTGAAAGATATTTAAATTATATTTCTTTGATGCCATCATTTTTTTATTTTATATATAATAATTATTTTTTACTCATAATTATATAATATTTAATGAATAAAAATTATTTACATTTTATTAATGCAAAAAAATTATTTAAAAATAATTTTAAATTTAATGGGGATTGGGG
>JAEEGK010004290.1_pt1 | contig 35108 bp, 24 predicted proteins | sample 8958771 | NCBI WGS metagenome assembly JAEEGK01 (sample SAMN16246547, study PRJNA631951) | gut metagenome | biome: gut microbiome; feature: rumen; material: SC-attached | host: Bos | place: Iran: Karaj | collected 2018-10 | reverse complement strand
CGCCTTTATACATTGCGCCAGCGATAAGTGCTCCCATATCAAGCGAATATACCGACTTCGACTTCAGGTTCTCAGGCACGTCGCCGCTCACGATACGTTGCGCCAAGCCTTCAGCTATAGCCGTCTTACCCACGCCAGGCTCACCTATTAATATAGGGTTGTTCTTGGTGCGTCGCGACAGAATCTGAAGCACACGACGTATCTCCTCGTCACGTCCTATAACCGGGTCGAGCTTGCCTTGAGCCGCCAGAGCGTTGAGGTTTCGGGCAAACCTGTCGAGTGCCTTTTCCTGTCCGTTTTGATTGTTGTTCATTTCGTTACTCATTGTTTTTTTTATCTCCTTTCATTTTTTTCAACTTTTATTGTTTTTACAGAAACACATCAAAAAGCAATCCAAAATATAAAAATCGGCAATTTTGGCAGACACAATGACATTTTGACACCACACACTTCGTCATTTCGAGCGGAACGAAGTGAAGTCGAGAAATCACAGCCTTTTGAATAATTCTGAAAACTTTTTTTGCCGGTGATTTCTCGACTACGCTCGAAATGATGGGATACAGACAATATTTTCAAATATTTTGCATTAATTAAAAGATTTTTATTAATTTTGCAAATTAAACTTATTAGAATGAGAAAGTTTGTTTCGACATATAAAATCATTGCGGCGATAGCTTTTATGTTATTGTGTTTCAATAATTTAAAAGCACAAAACTGCAACATCCAGCTGGAAGACAGTGTAACGATGCCGGTGTGCTACAACGACGAGCTGCTTATGAGCGTGGAGTTCAACGTGAATTATTCATACGTATGGATGCACAACCACGACACCATCGGCAACGGACCGAATGTGCTTGTGACAATCACTGAAAACAACTCGGTTTACAGCGTAAAGATATTGAACACCGAGTCGGGTGCGGAACTATGTTCCAACAGCATCACCATCACGATGCGGCCGAAGTTTAACATTGATTTCCAACAACTTGCGCTGACATGTTCAGACAAGACAGCCGACAACGGCAAGACAGCGAAAGCGAAAGCCACGGCATCGGGAGGCGGATACACGACATTCACATACCACTGGAACCCGCCGATTATGCCGCTCCAATATCTGGGCGACCCACAGACGGCGATGGGACTGAGCGCTTACACCGACTACACCATGACCGTGACCAACGAATACGGATGCTCGCAGACCGACACGGTACGCCTGAAAGCCTACATGAACCCCAATATCGAGATATTGTCGAACCCTAAAGACACGGTTTACCTCGATAATCCATACGTAAAATGGTGGTTCAACAATCTGGACACCATTTACGAAGGACACGACACAGTCATCGAGATATCCAATTTTTACTGGGAGTTTGAAGGATACGAACAGACATTTACCGACCCGAGTCCGACCATCACATATTATGAGTCGGAGAACGACCATGCGCTCACCAAGCTGCACGTCACCAATGGATACGGCTGCGACACCACCTACACCGACACGCATCTCCGTATTCTGCCGGTACAGCTGAAGATTCCGAACATCTTCACCCCTAACGGCGACGGCGTCAACGACTATTTTGAAATCGGCTATGGCAACGAAGGAAAGCCCATCAACGACTTGAGCGTGTATTTTCTGAGCAACAAGCTCACGATTTTCAACAGATGGGGCCGAATAGTCTATGAATCGAACGATTACAAGAATGATTGGGACGGCGGCAAATTGCCCGACGGAACCTATTTCTACGTTTTGGAATGTGAAGGAAAGACTCAGAATTATAGATATAAAGGATCTGTAATGATATGGAATTCCGGACGATAAAACCCAACCCGTCATTTCGACCGTAGCGAAGAGAAAGCATTCGCCAATGCGAATAAATCATAGACAATTGCAGGAGATTTATTCACCAAGTGAATGCTTTCGCAGGCTCAGGTCTCGACTCCCTTCGGTCGCTCGAAATGACGAAACAAAATGAAAATAATAACAAAATGAAAAAGATATTATTACCATTATTATTAGCAGTTATGCTGGTGTCTTGCGGAAGCGACGACAACAAGATAAACACCGGCCTGGTAAATAATCCGGCATCAGCGACTGAAAGCTCGAACACCAAAGAGCCTAAAATCGAATTCGCCGTGATGGAGCACGATTTCGGTAAGATTATCCAAGGCGAACAGATGTCATTTACCTATAAATTCAAGAATACAGGCAACGCTCCATTGATAATCTCAGCCGTTGAGAAGACATGCGGATGCACCGACACCAAATTCCCGAGAGAGCCAATAAAACCAGGCAAAGAAGGCAGCATCAGCATCACCTACGACAGCAAGGGACACAAAGGATTTCAGAACAAACGCATCATCGTGAAGGCCAACACCAACCCTTCCGAGACAATATTGAAATTCAAAGCTCAAGTCCAAACAGTTGACAATTTTTAATTTTGAATGTTAAATTTTAAATAAATAAATATGAACACATTAAGCATGTTTTTACTTCAGGCCCCACAAGGCCAACAGCAAGGCGGAGGTTACTCAGGCCTCATCATGATTGTTTTGATTTTCGTGGTGTTCTGGCTTTTCTTTATCCGTCCACAGAACAAGAAACAGAAAGAGGAAGCTAAATTCCGCGAGGCTCTTCAGAAGGGCGACGACGTCGTCACAGCAGGCGGCATCCACGGCAAGATTGCAGAAGTCAAAGAGACAACAGTGCTTCTCACCATCGACAACAACGTGAAAATCGAAATCGAGAAATCGATGATTATGGCCACTCCAAGACCAGCTGCAAAGTAAATAATTAGTATTAAAGTAAAACTTTAATTATCATGGCAGAAGGCTCTGGTAATCAGAATTTTAAGAGTATAACCGGGATGATTATTTGCATAATCATCGCAGCACTCTTATGGATTATCATCAAGTTGACGGTGGAATATACCGTGACCGAGCCTTTTGCCATAAGATTTACCGATATCCCCGCCGACCAAATCATCCAAAACGAGAATTACAGGGTCGAGGCGACGATGACAACGACAGGCTTCAAGCTGATGAACTACTATCTCAAGGCTCCCAAAAACCGCGAGATACAGCTGTCGTTGAAAGACATCAACTACAAGAAAATTAATTTCGAGACCTACAGCTATAGCAAACGTTATCTCGAGGAGAGCATAGCTGAATTCATCAATGCGACAAGCAATGAAGTTCAGGTGGCCGACGAGCTGCAGTATTTCGTGATGAGCAAGCTGGCTTCAAAAAAAGTAAAGATTATTCCACAAACCAGCTTCGATTTCGAGAGGCAATACAACTACTACGGCGAGCCTATAGCAATCCCTGATTCCGCCACTGTTTTCGGCACTTCCAAAGACATTCAAGACATTCAATACATTCAGACAGAAGTCGTAAGCAGAAAGAATGTCATCCAAAACATCGACACGAAGGCGAAACTGGCATTGAAAGAAAATATCCAATGCGATGTCAACGAGGTGGAAATCGTTGTAAACGTTGAGAAATACACCGAGGCCGAGGTCGAGGTGCCAATAACAATTCCCGATGAGACACAACTGCATCTTTTCCCTAACAAGGTGAAAATCAGATACATAGTGGCAATTAAGGATTATCCTATCATCAACGACATCTCGTTTAAGGTAGCCATCGATTCGGAAAGCATATTTTTAAATGAAACGCTGCCAGTCAAATTGTTGCTCTATCCCAACAACACTCAGATTATAAGCATTAACCCCGAACAAGTCGAATACATTGTAGTTCAATGAAAAAGATTGGCATAACAGGTAATATCGGCAGTGGTAAGAGCTATGTCTGCAAGATTTTCGAAAACCTCGGAATTCCAGTGTTTTATTCCGATGATGAGACCAAGAAGCTATACCTTATCCCATCTGTTAAAGAACTGATTGTCAACCGTTTCGGTCAGGAAGTGTATTTCGACGACGGCACTTTAAACAGGAAGCTCCTCTCCTATCACCTTTTCAAAAATGAGGAAGCGATGAAATTCATAGAGTCGGTGCTGTATCCTGCTCTGAATCAACACTTTGACCAGTGGTGCGGACAACAGACATCGCCATACGTGCTTTACGAGTCGGCAATACTTTTTGAAAAGAATTACGAGAAATTCTTCGACAAGATAATATTCGTCTCCGCACCGGAAGACATTCGTTTACAACGAGTTATGAAACGTGACGACTGCACCGAGGAGAACGTGCGCTCGAGGATGCGCCTGCAGATGAGCGAAGAAACCAAAATATCAAAAGCCGATTTCGTTATATACAACGACGGCACCAAGGCTGTCGAGCCACAAATCGAGGCACTCAATAGGCTTCTATGTTGCTGATACACAGAGGACCGCGGCTTTCCTCAAAACAAATGACAAGCTTGTCGACTTCAACAGGTGCGAATCGTACTATACGTTTATATCCAACGGTCGTTAGTGTTTCGTCAGGGTTAATCCTGAACCAACGACCGTTTTTTTCACCTTCAAGATAAAACGACTTCACACGCTGGCCAAGTTTCACATACTCCTGAATCATGACGCGGCTTATTATGACAGGCTTATCCATTGAAAATGAAATAGTTCCGTATGGATAATCGTCATCCGTCGCCCAAAATGTCTCATAATCTCCATCGTTGACTTTTGAGGCTGAAAAACGTCTGCCACGTTCATTGTCAGCGTGCACCTTGGCACCAGCTAACAAATTGTGATTCAATTCATTAGATATCTTTTTATAAAACTCCACAGCATTTGTAGAGTCGATAGGATGAATCTTACCGTTGAGAGCTACCGGAAAATTCAGCAACAGATTTGCGTTATGTCCGACACTGTTGTAATAAATCTCGCATAACTCATTGACCGTCTTTACCTTATCGTCTTCGTTGGCATGATAGAACCAACCAGGACGGATTGAGACATCCACTTCGGCAGGTAGCCATTCGGTGCCGTTTTCATCGCCGTAGGTGTTGATTTTCAATGGTGTTTGGCTTGTTATCTGAGGTGCGTTACACCAATTTGTGGCACCTGCGTAACCTTTCTCGTTGCCGATCCAACGCACAGTCTGATATGGTCCACCGAAAATCATCGCAGTGGGATTATGAGCCAGCACTGTGTCCTTAGCACGTTGATAATCATAGTAGTTGTCAGGGTCGATGCTACGAGTCTCGTTAGCACCACCGTAGTATCCGTTGCCACCGTTGGCACCATCGAACCAAAACTCAAACAATGGGCCATAATTGCTTGTAAGTTCCTGAATCTGAGTGTGATACGTCTCCACATATTCGGGAAAACCGTATCTGGCGTTGTGCCGATCCCAAGGCGAGCAGTATATTCCGAACTTCAAACCATATTTGCGGCAAGCATCAGAAAGCTCCTTAACCAAATCACCATCACCATTTTTATATGGAGAATTAGAGATATTGTAATCCGTTGATTTTGTTGGCCAAAGACAAAAACCGTCATGATGTTTGGCGGTGAGGATGACACCTTTCATGCCTGCATTTTTAAGCGTCGCAGCCCATTGGTGGCAGTCGAGGTCAGTTGGATTGAAAGTTGTTGAAGGAGTGTCGCCGTAGCCCCATTCCAAATCATTGAAAGTGTTAAGTCCAAAGTGTATGAAGGCGTAAGTCTCAAGTTTCTGCCATGCCAGCTGGTCGTCGGAAGGCACGGGAGACAAAGGCTCTGGCGCTTTAGTGCAAGCCACCATTGCCAATGCAATCAGGGTTATTGAAATTATTTTTTTCATGCTTGCAAAATTAAAAGATTTTTTATAAATTTGCAGTGTTAAAATCATCAAACTATGAAAAAACTATACTTTACTGTTTTAGCATTGTTAATCAGCACGATGGTGTTTTCGCAAGTCATTGTGAATGAAGGATATGAGACCGGGAACACTGTCGGTCAGGCACCTGTCGGATGGATTTGTCCGGACAACGGATGGAAGGCAGGCATCACCATCCCCGACGACAATGAAGCACGCGGACGCAAGCCGCACACCGGCGACTGGTACATGTATGCATCGTATAACTCAGATGTGTGGATTTACAAGGAAATCAGTGTGACAGCAGGCAATTACTATCGCGTCCAGTTCTGGTATTCGACATGGCATGTCGACCACTTCAACCTTGAAGTGAAAGCCGGCACAAGCGCCAGTCCTTCAGCTATGGGTATCACTGTAGTGCCTGATTTTATTGTTGCCAACGAGGAATGGGAGCAGACATCAGGTGTGTTCCAAGCCACAAGCTCAGGCAGCTTCTACGTGGGATTTCACAGCGTTGCGACCAACTCACCTTGGTATCTTTCTATTGACGATGTCATCATAGAACAGACAGCACAGTATTACTTTGATATTGAACAACTTACAGCTGATACCACCATTTATTTCGGCGAGGCCGCCCATCTGCGTTTCCTGCTCAGCAACACCGGTGAGCAGAACGACACATACAGCTTCACAAATACGAGTTCGTTGCCTATTGAATTTTATCAGGACGGCGCACAGGTCACCAGTGTCAGCTTGGATTACAACACCTCTATAGAGCTTGTCGCAAAAGCCACATTACCCATGAATCTCACTGACAATCAGGAGCTTCACGCCACTTTTGATGTGACATCGGCACATTCGGCACCAGTGCAGTCGGCTGACTTCAAAATCACCGCTTTGGCGCCTGTCAGCACATTTCCACTGATGGAAGGCTTCGACGGCAATGTTTTTCCACCTGCGGGATGGCAGAACTTTACCACAAACGGCAACTACATTTATGAACGCGTCACCTCCAACGACTGGCCGGCATGCACCCCACACAACGGAAGCACTGCAATGGCACGTTTTTACTGCTACACCAATCCAGAAGGCAAATCAGCATTATTGGTGACCCCTAAGATGCAGCTCAGCGCAACGGATAACAATGTACGTTACTGGATCTACCGCAACTTCAACAACAACATCAACCGTCCGGATAGAATCAACGTGTACTACTCCCCGACCACCGATGTGGCCGACGGCACGCTGCTCGGAACGGTGCACCGCAACACGATGATGGAGCCTGTCGTGGGCGAAAACAGCGACTGGTACGAGTACAGCTACACTTTCGACAGCCCAGAAGGCTTCGGTTTCATCATCTTCGAAGCCGTGAGCGGCTACGGATGGAACCTCTGCATCGACGACATCTTCATCAACTCGACAAACATCGACAACAACCCTCCTACCGTCGTTTTCCTTAACGGGACACAGACATACGCTGACACCGAGATGGAGCTGACATTGAGAGTTTACGATGAGTCAGGACTGCCCAACCAGATGCAGGCGACATATACCGTTGACGGTCAATCATATAACATCGCTTTCAACAGGATTTCAAGAGCCAATAGCGACTATATGGCGACATTGCCAGCCAAGCCGAATCATACCACTGGAAACATCGTCTTCCATTTGGTTGACGAGCTTGGAAACGCTGCAGAATCAGACAGTTATGAATTACATTGGGATTGGCAGCGACCAATATTGCATGAAGGCTTTGAAGACGAGCAGTTCCCACCAGCGGGATGGAGTATCGAATCGCTTCAGATGAGCTGGTTCTCATGGTACAGATTCCGCGCAGAATATGCCACGACCTACTTCGGCGAAGAATACTATGTGGTGCCGCCTGAGGGTGAGAGAATGGCAGGCGTAGAATGGGACGAATCGGAGGAATGGGGACCTCAAGACGAGAGTCTCATCACCCCTCTGATTGCCATCAACCGCCCGACGGTGCTGACGTTTGAGAATTCATGCCAGTATGGTGTTTCTGAATATCAAGACCACTACAAAGTCGATGTCTTGAACACCAACACAGGCTCGTGGAGCACTCTGTGGGACGCTGTCGACCAGCCACAATGGCTGAACAACTTCCAGGAGCCAGTCAGCTTGGATCTGTCACAGTATCAAGGCCAAAACATCAGACTGAGATGGCGCGCACACAACAATGGCTCGGATATTCTGACATTTTCATGGTTTATCGACAATGTGAAAGTCATTGCCACCGACACCATTGACAACGTCAAGGAGACAATGTCATTGCAGACCAGTATTTATCCGAACCCGACAGATAACGCATTGACAATCAAGGCTGATAATGACATCCAACACATAAACATTTACAACGTTATTGGCATAAAAGTGATGGATATGACCATTAAAAACAAAGAAGCCGTCATCGACCTTACAAACCTTGAATCCGGCATGTATCTCATTGAGATTCAAGGCATAAAAGAGAGTGGCATCAAAACATTTATCAAAAAATGATGGATTTAAAAGCTATTAAAGACAAGTTTAACTCGTTGTTTGGCAATGAGTTACGCTTATACACCTCACCAGGACGTGTCAACCTCATCGGCGAGCACACCGACTATAACGGAGGCTATGTGTTTCCAGGAGCCATCGACAAGGGCATCTATGCTGCGATAAAGCCTAATGGAACAGACAAAATTCGCGCCTACTCCATTGATTATCAGGCGATGGCAGAGTTCGGGATGCGCGAGGAAGACGCTCCGAAAGAGCCCTGGGCAAGGTATATCTTCGGTGTTGTTCGCGAGATGCAGAAACGCGGTTACCAACCAAATGGCTTCGACACGGTGTTTGCAGGCGACGTGCCGCTGGGAGCGGGAATGTCGTCGTCGGCAGCGTTGGAGAGCACCTTCGCCTTCGCGTTGAACGACATCTATAATCTGGGCATCGACAAGTTCGAGCTTGCGCGTATCGGACAGTCGACAGAACACAACTACTGCGGCGTGAAATGCGGTATCATGGACCAGTTCGCCTCCATCTTCGGCAAGAAAGGCCATCTGATGAGGCTCAACTGCGCCACCATGGAGTTCGAGTATTTCCCGTTCGACCCGAAAGGATACAAGGTGGTTCTGCTCGACACCGTTGTGAAACATGAGTTAGCGTCATCGGCATACAACAAACGCCGGGAATCATGCGAGAATGCCTGCGCTCACATTGCCGCGAAGCATCATGAGGTGAAATATCTTAGCGATGTCACGATGCAGATGCTTGACGAGGTTAAAAATGAGATCTCGCACGAAGACTATATGCGCGCAAAATACGTCATCGGTGAGAAACAGCGTGTCCTCGATGTATGCGACGCCCTCGAAAGAGGCGATTACGTCACCGTCGGCGACCGTATGTACGGCACACACCATGGCATGAGCAAGGAATACGAAGTGAGTTGCGACGAGCTCGACTTCCTGAACGACATCGCGAAAGAATGCGGCGTGACAGGCTCAAGAGTTATGGGCGGCGGCTTCGGCGGATGCACGATAAACCTCGTGAAGACAGAGCTTTACGACAAGTTCATCGCCACGGCGAAAGAGAGATTCAACAAGAAATTCGGGCATGAGCCGAAGGTTTATGACGTGGTGATTAGCGATGGAGCAAGAAGAATCAGTTAAAAGATAAAAGTTAAAAGTTAAAAGTTAAAGATATAATAAAATGAAGCCAACATTATTAGTTTTAGCAGCTGGAATGGGCTCACGATATGGAGCTCTGAAGCAGATGGACGGTGTGGGTCCAAACAATGAAGCGATTTTGGATTATTCGATTTATGACGCCAAACGCGCCGGTTTCGGCAAGGTCGTCTTCGTGATCCGTAAAGACTTTGCTGAGGCGTTCGAGAAAGTGAACAGCAGCGAGAAATTCGGCATCCCGGTAGAATATGTCTATCAAGGTCTTGAGTGCCTACCGGAAGGCTACAAAGTGCCTGAAGGCCGTGTAAAACCTTGGGGAACAGGTCACGCAGTGCTGATGGCCGCCAACGTGATTCATGAGCCGTTCGCAGTGATCAACGCCGACGATTTCTATGGAAAAGAAGCATACGAAGTCTTGGCAAAATATCTGCAAGAATGCGAAGGAAAGACCGGAGCGTATTCGATGGTTGCCTACAAGCTGAAAAACACTCTGTCAGATTTCGGGACGGTGTCGCGCGGCGTGTGCACTTCCAACAGATGCAACTATCTGCAGACCATCGTCGAGCGCACCTCGATAGCAAAGACAGCGGAAGGTGCGGCATACACTGACGAAACAGGCGAGCACTCCCTCCCACTCGACACCCTCGTCTCAATGAATTTCTTCGGTTTCACCCCTGACTTCTTGGGTTATCTCGAGGCAGGTTTCAAAGAGTTCTTGGATGGTCCGGCTCAGACCAACATCAAAGCCGAATTTTACATCCCGTTGATGGTCAATAACTTAATCAACGCCAAGAAGGCAAAGCTCAAAGTGTTGTCGAGCGACGCCGTCTGGTTTGGCGTGACATACAAAGAGGACAAGCCTGATGTGGTGAAGAAGATTCAGAATCTCATCGACAAAGGTGTATATCCGAAAAACTTATGGTAATGCCACTCTTTGTCATTTCGACCTCTTTTAGTTTATAGTTTAAAGTTTAGTGTTTAAAGTAGTTTTAAAGTTAAAAGTTAAAAGTTAAAAGTATATAATTAATTTTTATTATGGCAGAAAAAGTTGAAAACAAGCAGAATTACACCATTCCGATTATCGTGATGTTCTTGCTTTTCGGAATGATATCGTTCGTGACCAATCTGGCGTCACCGATGGGTGATATCTTGAAACACCAGTTCCACATTCCGAACTGGCAAGGGACGCTCGGCGTGTTCGCCAACTTCATCGCATACGCAGTGATGGGCATTCCTTCCGGTAACCTGCTTCAGAAGAGAGGTTACAAAAAGACCGCTCTCATCGCAGTGACCGTAGGTTTTATTGGCGTTGGCATCCAGACGCTTTCAGGCGTTTTTGAGAGTTTCTTCGTATATCTCATCGGCGCCTTCATTGCAGGTTTCAGCATGTGTTTGCTCAACACCGTGGTCAACCCGATGCTCAACAAACTCGGTGGCGGCGGCAACAGAGGCAACCAGCTCATCCAGATTGGCGGCAGTTTCAATTCCTTGATGGGAACAGCAGTTATCGTCATCACAGGACTGCTCATCCCGAGCATCGTCGAGGCTAAGATCAGCGATGTGTTCCCTTTGATGTACACCGCCTTGGCAATCTTCGCCATCGCTTATATCGTCATCAAGAGAACCGACATCCCTGAAAACGAGCAGAATGTCGTGATTCAAAAAGTCCAAGATGACAAAGGCCCTATGGCGTTCCGTCATTTCGTGCTCGGTGCAATAGGCATCTTCATCTATGTGGGTGTTGAAGTCGGCATCCCGAATGTCTTGCACAAATGGCTGCAGAACCCTAATATGAACATCTTTGCAGATGGCGTCCAGGCTGATGACGTGGCCGCTTCGGTAGCAGCTACATATTGGTTCCTGATGCTTATCGGCCGTCTGATTGGCGGTATCATTGGAAACAAAGTGTCAGCAAAAACCATGCTGACGACAGTCTCCATCATCGGCATCATTCTGACCTTGCTCGGCATGTTCGGTCCGAGAACCATGGTTAAAGTCATGGCATTCAACGGAAGCCACGGATTCGGACTGGAAAGCATCCCACTCAATGCGACATTCATAATGTTTATCGGACTCTGCACCTCAGTGATGTGGGGCGGCATCTTCAACCTGGCAGTCGAAGGCTTGGGCAAATACACCGAGAAAGCTTCCGGTATCTTCATGACGCTGGTGTGCGGCGGCGGTATCCTGCCATTGCTCATGAACGCCATCGTCGACGCAAACGGCGGCACTGGCTATATCCAGAGCTACTGGGTGATTGTCGGAGGATTGGCTTACTTGCTGTTCTATGCCTTGTGGGGCTCGAAGAATGTGAACAAAGACATCCCGACAGAGTGAAGTTAAGGGATAAAAGATAAGAGAGCGCAATGCGGCAGATATTACCGCTTTACGCTCTCTTTTAACTTTTAACCCTACTCTTTTATCTAGTCATCTATGCCAACCAACTGGTAGCGTTTGTTGAAAACCAGCTCGAGAGTGTTGTTTAACTCAGCTTTCCATTGTCCGTCATCCAATTTCCATTCTACGATGAATGCGTTTGGATACGAAGCCTGAACCTGTTGCAAAACCTGTGCCGGAATAAGTGCATCAGGGACACGTTCATACTGGCAGTCCACTTTTTTGAGATTGCCGTTACCATCAAAATCAAGTTCCTTACCATCGTTGAACCTCACTTCATATTCTGTGCTGAAAAGATCAGTGTCAACAGTGACAAACAGGATGTTCTCCCTGACAAAATTTTGAGTGATAATAGTTTGGGCATTTGCCGGAAGCTGTTCAAATGTAATCGGTCTTCCGTCTGCACAAGCGCTCAAGCAGAGTGTCAGTGCAATAAACAAAGCTAAAAAGAATCTTTTCATATTTTATAGATTAAATTTCCGCAAAGATAATAAAAAAAATCACAATGTCAAACTTTTTTTCATATCCGGTTCTTTTTCCTCTGCCTTTTCAAACAATCGCCATTGGGCTTTGGTGCGGACGAGGTTATGCTCCGGATATTTGATTTTGTAATAAGTGTCCCCGTTGATGTAATCAGCCAAAAACCTGACCGCTTGCATGTATGGGAACAGCATCGCGGCGTATGGAAGATTCTCTTTTTCAATCGGAAGCAGGAAATCTTTCGTGCTTTCAAGGTAACCATTCGTGAAAGCCTTGAAAATCTCCATGTTGAAATCGATATTGTCGGGGTTCGGGTCGTCTTCAAGACCGGTATTTGCCGCTGTACGCAAAAAATCGCCGAAATCTGAAAAAATGAAGCTTGGCATAACTGTATCCAAATCGATGATACACAGCACGTTACCGTCTTTGTCAAAAAGCATATTGTTGACTTTGGTGTCGCAATGACAGATTCGTTTTGGCAGCTTACCTTCACGGAAAAGACGCTCGCCGAGGGTCATTTTCTCTTCGCGTTTGAAGATTTCGTCAAGATAATACTGGACTTCTGCGACACGTCCTGCTTTGTTTTCCGTCACAATGTCACGAAGTTGCTGAAGACGGAACTCAATGTTATGGAAATTCGGGATTATCTCGCCAATCGGCTCATTCAAATCCGACAACAAATATTCGAACTCTCCGAACGATTTTCCGGCAAGGTAGGAATAATGCGAATTGACAGTCTGATAAGTCAAGGAATCCGGCACATAATCCATCAATCGCCAATATTTTGAGCCATCTTTTTTTCCGTCATTTCGACCGACCGCAGGGAGTGGAGAAATCTCATCCAAATAGTAATATTTTTTTGATTCTGTAGGATAAAACTTCAACGTCTTTTTTCCTTTCTTTCTCAAATGATCCGTCACCTTGTTAATATTATCCATAAGCATATCGACATCTTGGAAAATGGCGTTGTTGATTCGTTGCAGCACGTATTTCGGCTTGTCGGAGCCGTCAACAAACACCTTGTAAGTGTCGTTGATTAGACCTTCGCCCATCGGTTTCACGTCGGCGACTTTATCAGCGATTTCGAAATTAGAGACGATATCTTTCAGATTTTCCATGACAAAATTTTTCGTAAAATTAAAAATAAATATCGCACGAATGAAAAAAATGTTTAATTTTACATTTCAAATATTGGCAATATGAAATATAACACCTTAAGACTCTCCATTACTGCGATGATAATGCTTCTGGCTATCGCCTTAAGCGGTTGCAAAAGCGACTGCAATAATGGAAAAAATTACAAAATAGAGGATAATTTAATCGTCTTCGACGAACCCCAACGTGTTGAGGGTCAGACGAGTATGCTTGAATTTGCCGCCGAGCCCATTGAGAAAGTCCGCATCGGTTTCATCGGTCTCGGGATGCGCGGTCCTGACGCAGTTTACCGCATGACATTCATCGATAATGTTGAGATTGTGGCGTTGTGCGACCTCCTTCCGGAGAACGTGGAGAAGGTACAACGCGACATTCTGGAGGCAAAAGGACTGCCTCGCGCCGCGGAATATGTCGGCAAAACAGCATATCAGCAGCTTTGCGAGCGCGACGACATCGACCTTGTGTACATCTGCACCAATTGGCAAACCCACGTCGAGATGGCAGTCTATGCCATGCAGCACGGCAAACACGTAGCAGTCGAGGTGCCGGCTGCCACATCAGTGGAGGATTGCTGGAAATTGGTCGACGTCTCTGAACAGACCCGCCGTCACTGCATGATGCTCGAAAACTGCACCTACGACTTCTTCGAGATGACAGCACTCAACATGGCAAAACAAGGATTGTTCGGTGAGGTGATTCACGGCGAAGGCGCCTACATCCACAACCTCGAGCCTTATTGGCATGAATATCAAGGCAACTGGCGCCTCGACTATAATCAGAAACACAGCGGCGACGTGTATGCCACCCACGGATTAGGACCAATCTGTCAGGTACTTGACATCCACCGTGGCGACAAGATGGATTATCTCGTCTCGATGAGCACACCTTCATATAACGGCAAGAAAATCGCCAAAGAGATGATGGGCACCGACAACTTCGCAAACGGCGATATAACAACAACCATGATTGAGACTCACAACGGTAAAACCATATTGATAGAACACAACGTATACACCTACAGACCTTATAACAGGCTATACCAACTAACAGGTACAGAAGGTTTTGCAAACAAATATCCCATCGAGGGATTCACTCTTATGGATAAAAACCTTCCGGAAGGATTCCTTGACGAAGGACAGCATCTCAACGTTCACGGCTTCGTGCCTAAAGATGTCCGCGAAAAAATCATGAAGGAATACACCCACCCTATCGCTAAAGACATCGAGGCTTTGGCTAAAAAAGTCGGCGGTCACGGCGGCATGGACTTCATCATGGACTACCGTCTGATTTACTGTCTGCAAAACGGTCTCCCGCTCGACGAGGATGTCTACGACGCCGCTGAATGGTCATGCATCGGCGAATTGTCGGCAGCTTCGATAGAGAACCACGGCATGCCGGTGAAAATGCCTGACTTCACAAGAGGTGACTGGAATAAAGTTAATGGTTATAAACATGCCACCCGTCATTTCGAGTGAAGCGAAGCGGAATCGAGACCTGAGTTTGCGAAAGCATTCACCTTGGTGAATAAATCTCAAATAATTGAATGAGATTTCTCCACTCCCTACGGTCGGTCGAAATGACGAAACAAAATAAATATAAAATTATAAATTTTCTAAACTAAAAATAAAAATATCATGAAAAAGAAATTCGTATGTCCGATTTGCGGATTCGTTTATGAAGGAGAAGAAGCTCCTGAAAGATGCCCACAGTGCAAACAGGTTGTTGAATGGAAAGTCCTCGACGAGAGCGCGAAACTCAATTTTGTGACTGAGCATGTCATAGGTATCGCCAAAGGCACCGGTGATGAGATGATCAAAGATTTGAACGCCCAGTTTATGGGAGAGGCTACTGAAGTCGGTATGTATCTGGCGATGGCTCGTCAGGCAGACCGTGAGGGATACCCGGAGATTGCTGAGGCTTTCAAACGTTATGCTTTTGAGGAGGCTGACCACTGCTCACGTTTCGCCGAGCTCCTCGGTGAGGTGGTATGGGACACCAAGACCAACCTCTACAAACGTATGATTGCCGAGGCTGGCGCCTGCGAGGAGAAGATGCGTATCGCCCGCGTGGCCAAGGAGCGCAACCTCGACGCCATCCACGACACCGTCCACGAGATGGCAAAGGACGAGGCACGTCACGGCAAAGGATTTGAAGGATTGTACAACAGATACTTCAAATAAAATACATCATCATTTGAATGAAAAAAGAGCCAGCCGCTTCGCGGCTGGCTCTTTGATTATTTCTTTTTCCGCATAACAGCGTATACCGCGCCCAACACGCCAAGGATGAGCAAGCCACTGCCCAATGGCGCCTGAGCGTTCTGATTTGAGCCGTGAGAGTTCGGGAACACAAATCCGAACTCGTCCAATTCACGGTATGTGTCGTCCTCCCACTTGACGAAGTTGTCAAACTGGGCACTCGCCCCGAGCCCCATCGTCAGCACCAATGCTATTGCGAATAATATCTTTTTCATCTCTTTTATCTTTTATCTGTTATCTAACAACGATTTTTTGTGTTTTTCCATTCAAAATAAATATGTAGACCCCTGTTTGTAAAGACGCGCCATGGCACGTCTCTACGCCATGAATTTGGCGTGTCATAACCAAACGTCCCATCACGTCGAACACCCTCAGCTCACCTTCGCCACTCACGATGATGTCACTGCCGTTCTGGTATGCGAAGATATCGTTCCCGTTTTCAGATGTGCCGTCGAACAGAAGCACGAAGCGGTCTTTTCGGTCGTTTGGCGCCCCAATGAACGTGTATTTGTTTTCGACACCCAAATCGATAGTAACGTTTTCAATTTTGTCAAACAGGCGGACGCCCTTTAGAGACATACCATCGAATATGATTGTAAAATATCCTACTTTCGTCGCCTTTAAATGCAACGGGATTTCACCATTACGGTCGGAATATACGATGGCGTAATCTCTGCCGTCTTGCGGGATGTAAATATTGGCATCCTGTTGCTTAAAGTAGAACTTGCCAAGCTTACAGCCTTCATTAAAGCTGACGATGGCCTTATCAGAAATCGCAGCCACACCACGTTTGGAGGTTTGTTGCGTTACTGTGATACTCAGATTGCCGTTATTATTGGCCTGAGCTTGTTGGCTCGTCTTGGTAAAGGTCACCTGATCCGTTCCGTCAACATCAACCACCACTGCCTCGCAAGGTGCTATGGCTGTGTTGTCGTCAACCAATTCAATGTCGGTACGGTCAGAATTCAGTCTATAATACGGTCTGTTTACGAAAGTATTGAACGTGTATGGGTTTCCGACGAGGTTGAAACCATCGGAAAGTGGAATGGACGTTTCGGAGTATGGCATGGCGTTGCCGTTAAACTCAATCTCCGTGCCGTTTTCGCTGGCATAAAGATAACCCCGACATCTTTCAATGTCAAAATCATCCGCCTTATAATTCTCCCAAATAGTACCATTGAGTCGGTAAAAATCGTAATCATTTCCTTCACCTTCGGTGATTAGTCCAGTGACACTGTAATCTGAGTCTTCCGTGTTGACAGGCGAGGCAATGAAATACCAGTTGTCGGGTATATAGCTGCCTCCAGTGCTCCAATTGGACGTCTTTGTAATGGTTTTCTGCACCGCCACTTTGACCGTATTCTCAGTCATAAACTGACCTCCATCCTCAATAGTGATGCTTCCTCCATCATTTACATTGGCATTTTTAACTTGGGCGGTATAACCTGCAGGAACAACGGCTTGGGCCGCAATAAACACCTCATCGTCAACACCAGGAACTTGGTTAATATTCCAGTTGGCGGCATCGTTCCAGTAACCATTGGCAATGAAAGTGATATTATTGGGCCATGTGGTAAAGTTAACGACATTACTCCATTCGCTGATTGTCTCCCCGCTGTATGCACGTACCTTGACGGCATAGTCGGTCTCGGCTTGCAGGTCGGCGAGCATCAGGCTATGGCTTGTCAACAATCCTCTAAACCTCAGTTCGCCGAGTTGGAAGCTGTCACCGCTTTGGACTGCTGACACCTCAAAGCGGAAGTAACGGTAAGTAGCGCTATTATCGATGGCAAACTCAAAGTCGGTAGTGCTCACACCTTGCAGCACTTGGTCGTTGGTGACGGTGACGATGGTCGTCCAAGCGTCACTAGCGTTCAACTTGGCCTTGATGACCCAGTTTTTAGGATTGCGTTGTGGATTCTTATGAGTGTCATTGGCTGTGGTCAGCACATAACCTGTAGGAACAAAGTCTTGCTGACTGTGGAACTCGATGTAGACACCGCTCGACGAGCGGCACCACTTGGTGTTCCTGTCGTTATCCACCAGGTTGGCGTAGCCCTCGTTTGTGTTGTAACCTCCCGCACCAGAGGTGGCCGTGTAGCCTGTAATGATCGGATCGGGAATGATGGCATCGTTCACACTAATGGTATAGCCATCCACCCCACTGATTTCCGTCCAATTGAGGACAACGGAGGTCTGGCTGATGTCGCTGACCGTAAGTGTGGGAGGAGTGATGTAGAGAGGCGTAGTGAAACCGATTTCATCGCTCCAAGCATCGTCAGCTCCTTCTTGGTAGTTTCGCACTTTGACGGTGTAATGGGTATGTGGATTCAGTCCCGTCAAGGTATAGGGATTGGCGTCGGTCAGAATCAGATGGTCCTCATCGCCATTGAGGCAGATCTGCCATTGGGTGATGCTGCTGTTTGTGGCCCAACCCAAGGTAGCTGAAGTATAATCGATATCCGTAACAGTCAAATTGGTTGGTGACTGGATAAGCGTTCTGAAGTCGACCGTATTGCTCCAGTCGGAGTACGATGCTCCCAGGTCACTGCGCACCTTGACGGAATAGTCGGTGTCAGGAAGCAGGTCGGCAAGGTGCAGGCTGTTGGTTGGGACATATCCCAAAAACCTGAACTCGCCGAGTTGGAAAGAATCGTTGCCTTGGTTCGCCGACACCTCAAAACGGAAGTAACGGTAGGGCAAGTGATTATCGATGGCAAACTCAAAGTCGGTGGTGTTCACGTCTTGCAACACATTGTCGTTGGTGACGGTGGCGATGGTCGTCCAAGGATCGCCAACCTTCAACTTGGCTTTGATAACCCAATCCTTGGGGTTGCGGCCATGAGCCGTAGCATTGTCGCTGCCTGTGGTCAGGATATACCCTGTAGGGACAAATCTCGATTCACTATGGAACTCGATATAGACATTTTCCATCTTGCGGCACCACTTGGTAGTCCTGTCATTATCCACCAGGTTAGTGTAACCCTCGTTGTTGTACCCTCCCGCACCTGAGGTGGCTGTATAGCCTGTGATGATCTGGCTGGGGAAACTAACGATAGCGTCATTGAGGCTGACGGCATAGCCAATGGCCTCGGGGTTGTCAGTCCAGTTGAGGTCGGCGGAAGTTGATGCGACATTGCTAACAGTAAGCGTTGGAGCGCCGTGACCGCCAAATGTGCTGAAACTGAATTCATCGCTCCACTCGCTGTACGACTCCCCTTTTTTGGCGCGCACTTTGGCGGTATAGGTTGTCGCTGGCTCGAGGTCGGTGATGCAGATACTGTTTTTTGAGTATCCCAAGAAATTCATCTCGCCGAGCTGGAACCTATGGTTAGAGCTGTTTTGCACATCCAGCACCTCAAAGCGGAAGTAACGGTAAGGCGTACTGTTGTTGAGCGTGAAGGTGTAATCGGTTAAGGGTACATTTTGCATCACATGGTTGTCGGTGACGCTTTCTATAGTTGTCCACTCATCCTCCGCGTTCAACTTTGCCTTGATGACCCAGCTTTTAGGATTGCGGCCAGGATGATTACCATTATTATCAGTGTCATATGCTGTGGTCAGGACATAACCCGTAGGAATAAAGACATGCTGGCTGTGGAACTCAATATAGCAACCGCCAAAATGACCGTTGTTGTTACTATTGACGAACCACTTGGAGTTTTTGTTGTTATCCACCAGGTTGGGATAGTTCTCGCCCGAGTTTCCTTGGGTGCCCGCAGTGGCGGTATAGCCTGCAGTAACCAGGATTTCCTCGGAGTTGTTAAAGATCACTGTATAATTGTTCGCTCCAGGGGTCTCTGTCCATAAGAGACTGGCGCTTGTATAAGTGATGTCTGAAACCGACATCGTCGGGGTGCTATCAAGAAGCGTGGTGAAACCGATGCTGCTTGAAGGATTGCTCTCAATGCCATTGCAGACACCAATCACACGAGCTTCATAATATGTCTCAGCATCGAGTCCGGTAATGGTGAAGGTGTTTTCGGAGATGTTCTCTGCAGCGAGAATCCAATCTCCAGTGGTCCTGTACATAACCTTGTATGTATCGCTGTCGGCGTTCCAACTCAAGGTGGCCGAATGTCTCATTATATCGTCAACCGTAAGGTCTGTCGGAGCAGTACAATAGGCTAGCGTGGTGAATTCTGCAACATCGCTCCAAGCACTGTTATAAAATTCGTGGCAGTCTCGCAGCTTAAAGGTGTAATGCGTCTCTTGGGTCAAGCCTGTCAAAGTAAAAGGATTGGTGCTGACTTCAATCAGATTGTTTTGGTCATTGTTGAGGCAAAGCTGCCATTGGGTGGCGTTGCCATTTTCGGTCCAACCAATGGTAGCAACCGTTTCGGCGAGGTTGCTTACCGTTAGATTGGTTGGCGGATCATAGGTGGTGAATTCTACCGCATCACTCCACTCGCTGTAAATCCCTCCGTGTTTGGTTTGTACCTTTACGGAATAGGTATCTCCCGGAACGAGGCCAGTGAGTTGCGCACTATTCGTGTTGGTTCCAATAGTCAAGTGGTCCGAAGCTATGACGATGTCGTCAATCCATAAAGCGCTCTGGGATTGGGAGCAGTACTTGATTCTTAGTTTTGTGATGTTTTGTGGGATGTCGCAGGTGAACTTTTGCCACTGTCCATTGGTATTAACAGAGATCTCCTCGGTACTGGATTGGTTGTTGTTGCCAATATCGAAGAGTATCTGGAAAGTTTCACTGGTATTGTTGGTTTTATAATAAAACTCCAAATAAAAACAATCCTCAAAAGAAGGCGAGACTTGGAACTGGGCATTAGTTCCAGGGTTCGCAACGAATTGGAAACTATATGAACCCGAATGGGAAGTATTATTGACCATGGAACTTGTCGGTTGCGAACCCATATAACCATAGGCCCAATTCGAAGAACCGTTTTCGTAGCCAGTAAAGATGACCGTTTCCAAAACACTTGGCACGCGGTTGTATCTTACAGTATAACTCGCCCCAGACATATTTGTCCAGTTGAGATTGGCGCTGTATGGGCCGACGTTGCTGACCGTAAGGCTCGGCGTGAGAACCGGCGTGGTGAAACTTATCAGATCGCTCCATCCGCTAAACAAGCCATCATGGTAGGCACTAATCTTGACTGTGTAAGTACTTTCAGGTGTCAAGCCGGTAAGGTTAAAAGGCTTGGTAGTGACGGTAATCAAGTTGGCCATATCGTCATTGAGGCAGAGGCGCCATTCGTTGGCGTCGTTGTTCTCGGTCCAATTCAAGACGGCGTTGTAGGAATGGATTTCAGTGGCGGCAAAGCTTGTCGGCTCCTGGTAATATGTAGTCGTGGTGACATCGAGTGGTTCGCTCCAATAGCTGTAATCGTCCAATCCTTTTCTGCTACGCACCTTGACGGAATATGCAGTTTGTGCCGACAAACCAGTCAGCGTATAAGAAGTGGTGGCGGCAGTGATGAGGTTCGTCTCGTCATCGTTTAAACAAATCTGCCAATCGTCAACGGTGCCGTCTTGGTTCCAGCTTAGAATCATCGAGTTGCAAGTGACGTTACTCACGGAAAGGTCGGTTGGCGCAGAGCAGACAGGAAGCGTAGTGAAGTTTACTGCATCGCTCCAGTTGGTTGACACATCCCCAATGTTGCCACGCACTTTGGCGACATAGCCTGTCTTTGGTATGAGGCCGGTAAGACTTATACTTGTTGACGTTGTGTTGATGGGGGCTAATTGACCTCTGAACCTCATCTCGCCCAGTTGGAACGAGTTGCCACTTTGGACGGCTGAAACCTCGAAACGGAAATAACGGTAGGCATTGGTGTTGTTAAGCTCGAATTCATAGTCAGTGAAGTTCACATCTTGCATCACATAGTTGTTAGTGACTGTGACTATAGTCGTCCAAGAGTCGCCGGCATTCAGCTTGCCCTTGATGACCCAGTCCTTGGGGTTACGTCCATGAGCCGTCGCATTGTCATTGCCAGTGGTCAGGATATAACCTGTCGGAACGAAGCTCGATTCGCTATGAAACTCGATATAGACGTTGTCCTTCTGGCGGCACCACTTGGTAGTCCTGTCATTATCCACCAGATTGGGATAGTTCTCGCCACTATTGTATCCTGACGTCCCATCAGTAGCCGTGTAGCCCGTGATGATCGGATCTTTGTCATTGACAATAGCAGTGTTCAAGTTGACGGTATAACTCTCAGCCCCGGCTATAGCCGTCCAACTGAGATCGGCAGTAGTCATGGTGATGTCGCTGACAGTAAGCGTCGGAGGGTTGCAGTAGAGACCCGGAACAAAACTCACCTCGTCAGTCCAATCGGTATATGTTTCACCGCATCTGGCACGCACCTTGACCGTATATTGGGTCTGCGCATCCAAACCTGTCATCACATATTGATTGGTGTTGACAGTAATCAAATTGTTTTCATCACCACCAATGCAAACCTGCCATTCGTCGGCGGTGCCATGATCATGCCAGCCCAAAGTGGCGGAGTTGAGAGTGCATTCCACAACCTCAAGTTGGGTCGGAGGATAGCAATAGAAAAGTGTGCTGAAATCGACAGCATCGCTCCAGCCACTATATTTCCCTCCCCGATGTGAGCGCACCTTGACAGTGTATTCCGTGTCAGGAGTCAAACCTGTCAGAGTAAACGGATTGGTGCTGACGGCAACAGGAGCTTCGTCGTTAAGCTGTATCTGCCAACTGGTCGCCTCGCTATTCTCCGTCCAACTCAGCGTGGCGGCATCGATAGTGATGTCATCAACGGTTAAGTTGCTTGGCACGATAAAAGTAGTTGAGAAGCTAAGGGTGTCTGCCACCATGCTGATGGATCCCGAGCACATGCCCCTGACCTCGACTTCATACGGCGTCTCGGGAACAAGGTCGGTGAGGGTGGCGTGGGTGACGGGTGCCGACTCCACAGCGGTTTGCCAAGCCCCTAATGGCACAGGGGAACTGAGTCTTACGTTGTCGATATGGAGTGTTAGGTCATATGGATTATCAATTTGCTCAACATAATAGGCGACACGTACGTTTTTACCCGCATAGGCACTCAAATCAATATTGACATTTTCTCCTGTATTGGAGAGATTGTTCCACTCCCGATGGATGTTCCAAGTGCCTTCGCTTTCGTCATAAACAGCCACAATAAACCGGTCGGTTTCATTGGTAATGGCTCCACCTGGAAATATACTCGTCAAAGCAATATCGAAATTGAGGAAGCTTCCTTCGTGGATAGCAACGCTTGGCGAAATGAGCCATTTATACATAGTGCCTTGAATGTCAATATAAGCGTGATCATCAAAAACATTACCGCTACTGCCATAGGACCAGGAATGGTCATCCGTCAGTGTCACTGTTCCGTTTTGCACACCCGACATCGAGCCGGCTTTTTCGCTCCATCCCGTCGGCGTGGAACTAATGTTGGTGAATTCCTCAAAGAAACCTACATCATGAGCCTTGCTCCTATATCTCACATTAAATGACTCGCTCTCACCTGACCAGTCCAGTTCAGCAGTGTTGTGGGTGATGTTGCTGACCGTCAAGCCAGTCGGGCCGGGACAACCAGCATTTTTAGTGATGAATATAAGCTCATCGCTCCATCCGCTGTCATTACCCTGATTGCAATGTCCCTGAACTCTAACGACGTAGGTGTGCTCAGGATTCAGACCTGTAAGCTCTATCGACTGGTTAGTGGTGGTGACTTGGTTCACTCCCACGATATTATTGTATTCATGGTATTCAAAGTGGCCTTGAATACAAAACCCCATATCAGTAATGCCACTTGGGTGAACCCATGTACTTCCGTTAAAAATCCATCTGCTGTTGGATACGGTCGAATGGTCCATGGTCATAACCATTGTACCCTTTTCTTCAAGGGTAATCCAAATATCATATCCCGTAAGGAATACAGGAGTGTCAAGAATCACTAACTGATAAGCGTTTGGGACGGCAGTCACCACTTTGGTTAACAGAAGATCTCGTGGGGTATCGTTGCCAGAATAAACCCGAATGGTAATATCATTGGTATTATAGGCGGTATTGTAAAATCCGATTTTTGTCAATACATTATGATTAACCAACATTCCATGGGTGAAGCAAACGCCCCAGTTCCAGGTTTCTTCAGTAGTGCTGCCATAAGATGCAGCATATACCATATCACCGTATTTTAGAACCTGTAATGGGGTATATGGTGACACATAGGGTATTCCATACGACACGGTGTAACTGTCAGCATTTCCATTCCAACTCACAGTGGCAGCGTTGGATGTAACGTTTGTGACGGCAAGATCCGTTGGGGTTGGACATTGCGAAAACGCTTCCATGCAAGGCATAAGCAGAGCTAATAATAATAAATATTTTTTCATAGGTATAAGTTTTCGGTTACAAAAATATATAAAAAAAGTGCTTTAGATTTTATTCTAAAGCACAAAAATTTTATTCAAAAACAAAAAACGTTTTATTCTGCGTGTACAGATTTTATTCTACGTGTATTTTTTAATCAGCATAACACGCAAGTCGCACGCTGAAGCCTCCCCATCTTACCAATGAGTTGAAATCTATCATCAGATGATCATTGAATGACACGCCGTAAGCACTGACTGGCACGTTGCGTGATGATGACCAATAACCGTCCAATCTGATAAGCTTATAACATTAACATCGAAATACGGATAGTTATTCAAATTGATATGATTCAGCTCATACAAATCAGCATCCCATGTGTCAGGGAAAAGAATCATTCCGTTCCTGCCACCAACTTGGGCCATGACAAATAATATGCCAGATGGCGTTTCTCTTAGTTGACACACATATTCCCACTCTTCAACAATCGGAGTGTGCCAAATATTTACCTGATTGCCTCCATTCGAAATAGGATTATATCCCCAATCTGCCATTCCTGTCGAGTCATATAGATTATAGGTATATGCGCCGAAAGCGTCGTATGCATGATTGCCATATGAAGCATGAGTACTCCAAGGCTGATAGCATGTCGAGCCATGAGGATAACCGCTTGTTGCCCAGCAGAATAAGTCAATCCATCCGTCGTAGGTTATCAATATATGCGAATTCTCATTGCCAATAATGTCGAACTGAGAGTCGGCAAAGCGCCACTTGGTGTTGGTGTTGGTGTCGGCGTTGGCGTGTTGTTTTCATTCTTCTTACACGCAGCAAATGCTATCATCAATAAAAACAAAGCGATAGCTGGCTTAATCAAGTTTTTGTCTTCATAATATTTAAATCTATTGAGATTCTAAAACAATGCAAATATATAAAATTATTAAACAAATTTTAAAAAATTGACCGATATACTATAATCCTGTAAATCTTGTTAATCCTGTCAAAAAAAAAATCCTGTCAATAATTATATCCATTTCCTAATTTCATCTTCTCGGTAGCATAATGCCCCAAATAAACCAAACCAAGATTCCCGTCTATTGCAATCTTGTCGCCTGCTTTCAGTTTGTTTCCGTTCAGCTCCGCGCAATGATGCTCGTCGTCGACCATCAGCTCGATGCAGCTGACCACACAGACTTTGCCGAGACGCACTGCGGTGACGGCGGCATGCGAGGTGGCGCCACCACGGGCGGTGAGCAAGCCGTCGCAGTCGAAAATCAATCCGATGTCGTCAGGAACAGTGTCGGGACGCACAAGAAGCACATTCTCGTCAGGATATTTGGCACGTAACGTCTTGATATCGTTATCATTAAATGCTATGATGCCATTCATGGCACCTCCGCCGATACCCATGCCTCGGCCTATCTGGTTCATCTCCAACGGTGACTGAACGAAGGCGTTGACGGTGCTTTCCAATTTCAGGTCTTGGTCGCGAATCTGCAGGATATGGAAGTCTTCAGGCTTGTCGGATTCGAAGGTGAACTCCATCTCCTGAGGTGCGTATCCAAGGTCTTCGGTAAGGGTCTTCGCAATCGAATAAATAGTCTTGTAAATCTCCGGAAGGGCTGTCTGCATTGACGGTCCGTCGAGGTTAGCCGCCTTACGCTGCGTCTCTCCTATCGGCAACGGCTTCACGAGTCCGCCCACGATGTCCTCGCCCTGGCTGCGCATGGTGAAGTCACCATACAGATGCACGCCCGGACGCTCGCGATGCGGGTTCTGCGTGAACACCACGCCAGTACCCGACACCTCGCTGATGTTACCGAAGATCATCTGCTGCACGATGACGGCAGTACCCCAGTTTTCTGATATTCCCAGATGTCGACGGTATGCCAGCGCACGCTCAGAGTTCCACGAGTCGAACACCATGTTAACGCAATCCACGATCTGCATGAATGGGTCTTGTTCGAGCTTAACACCATGATGCTCAAGGATTTTCTTGTATGAATATGCCATCTCGCGCATCTGCTCGGCCTTGAAATCGACTTTCTGTTTGACGTTGTAAATCGACTTGAAAGTGTTTATCTCCTCGTCGAAGACATCACGATGTATGCCTTTCGCCATGCCCCAGCTCTGCAGGAAACGACGGTATGAATCCCAGATAGCCCAAGCTTTTGCCGGGTCTTTCGCTATCTTCTCGACGAGTTCGTCGTTCAAACCCACATTCAAGAACGTATCCATAGCGCCAGGCATTGAGATGGCGGTACCCGAACGCACCGAGACAAGCAACGGCGACTCAGGATTGTTGAATTTCCGCCCAGAGATCTCCTCCAGTTTTTCCATAAACTGCTTCAACATTCCATGAATCTCAGTCCTAAGCTCGGGTATGGTGTTGATAGTCTCATTTCTACGGAACGCCTCGGTGGTGATGACAAATCCCGGAGGCACCGGCAGATTGCGCAGATACAGATTCTTCAGATGGTATGCCTTGTTGCCGATAAAAATCTGGTTGTCCATATTCGGAGTCATCTCCCAGAACGGACAAATCAGCATCTGGGAATTGTACGTCATGATGTCGCTGATGAGCTTCGGGTCGAGCGTCGACTCCATGGTTCTCAACGAGTTAAGGATGCGTCCGATGAAATTATCCAATGGTTGCATAAGGAAGGCATCCGACAGCAAGTCACGGTGAAACTCCTCCGATTTCTTGCTTATCAGAGCCGCCATATCACGCTCGCTGAGTTTGTTTTCAGGGTCAAAAAGCTGCGGAATCACTATCTTGAGCGGGTATTCGTACGATTTTATGAAAAACTTGATGATGATACGTCTTACGTCTTCAGCGATGAACTGGAAAATGTTGATGTACTGGCCAAACGAGAAGCTTCGCGAGGTCAGCGAGTAACGCAGCATGTCGAGTTTCGAGTTGAAGCCCTGGTTGGTGATGCCGTCAAGGGCTAATCCATCGCGGAAATAGCTTAAAATCTTATAGATTTGGTTGAGCGTCCTTTCAGAAATATATTCAAGGTTGATGGTCTGCACCACTTTTTCCATGAGCTGTGTGGCGACGCGTTCGAGCCTGAAAGTCAAGCCCATAGCCTCGAATTTATTCTCACGATAAGTGCCGTACATCGACGGGATGCCGATGGCGATATGACGTTTGTGGTAGATATTCTCCCAGCCTTCGCTCTGTTCCGGATTGAAAATGATGCTCTTCAGCTTCTCCATGAAAGCATAAATCATCGTTATCGACTTGTTCCAATCCTTTGATTTATAAGCTTTTTCAAATTGGTCTATCTCATCGTCGGAGATGAACGGATAGTTACGCAGGTAAGCGAAGATATTGACCGATTCGAAGCTGTATTTCTCTCTCAGATAGGCGTACAGGTCGCGGATATCCATGAGTCGCAGATGCTCGCGGTCGTATATCTCGCCAGTGAGATTGACACGGTCGGCAGCTTTCCGGATAAGGCTTTCGAAATCATCGCGAGAGAGCATCAGAACGTCTTCAGGGTTGAGGCTCGAGATCTCGCACATCGTCTGCACAAGGTTATGGATATGAACGAAATACTCGCTTTTCTTGTCGATGGCCTCGAACACGTTTTTCGGCAATACCGGTTTCAATTCATCCAAATTTCCGTCGCTCCAGAATCTGAACACGTCGAAAGTGAGGGCGATGAGGGTGTTGTTGCTCTCAGTATGCACCTGTTTGCGCAAAAAATGCACGAGTTTGTCCTGCCGCAGCCCGATTTCATCCATATTGGTGGTGACGTTACGTATCTCGCCCTCCGCCCCTATCTCGTTGAAATACACGGGGAAGATGCGCGAGAGCTGCTTCACCTTCTTATAATAAGGTGTGATGTTGGAGTTCAGAATCTTGGTGATTTCACGCTGGAAAAGGTCGGTGTCGCTCAGGAAGATGCCGCCCAGTTTGAGGTTGACAATCAACGAGGAGAGCAGTTTTTCCAGAGGTGTCTTCGAATATTCGATGAGCTCCAGCCACACACGGATGTTCTTGATATGGTCTTTGTTGACCGACAGCTGCCAGTCTTCGTTCACAAACACGTTGCCCGGCGTGACGAATCCGAACTCGATGAGCCGTTTCTCGAAATGGTTCACTATCTCCTTCATCTCAGTGGTGTCGACGTCGATGATTTTCTTACCCAGTGTGAGCTGGAAATCAAGCACCGCCGAGGTGTAGTTTTTGCGCAATTCCTTAGCGAGGTTGAAAATAGTGTCGATGAACGGTATCAGCTCGTTTTGCGGCAGCTCGTCGATGGCATCGCGCATCATGCGGTCCATGTTCCAGATGAGACGTTCGCGTTGGCTCTCCATGCCAGGGATATGCAGCAGATAAAACACATAATGGAACTTCGTGACGAACCTCGGGAACAGCTTCTCCGACTCGGTGAAACGCTTCGCAACCTGCTCAAAATGAGGCATGTCCGAAAGTGCCTCCCATGTTTCGGCGGCATTCAGGTCGGCATTTAACTTATCAAAATAAGGCTCCCCGACCTCGTTGATAATCACGTTTGTCTCTTCTTCAGAAAGGATTTCAGTGTTTTCCGCCACCCATTTCCCGACTTCGGATGTGGACTGCCAATAGCGGTAGTTTTCCTGCAGCATCAGGCGCAAGATATGGCAGGCCGAAGCCTTGAAATGCTCGTCTTTCGCCACATTGTCGAGGTAACGCTCGGCATGTTTCGTCGCGAGAATATAACAATCTTTATTTGTCTCGAATTTATCTTCTAAGATATTGAAAACCAATTCGATAAGCATCGAATGTTTGGGCGATTCGGTTATCACTTTGTTGGCAAACTCCATCAAGGTGATGACGATGTTGAGGCGCAGTTTCAGCGCCACTTCCGGCTTCAGCAGGCTCCGCATCATCTCGAGCGGCAGTTTCAGGGTGTCGGCTGGCACGTCGTCTTTGGTGTAAAACCAGAAGTCGTCCATAAGAATCTTTCGCAGCTCCTCTGTCACAAAGGTATGGTTCGAGAGCGGGTGATGGTATTCGGTGATGCATTCCGAGGCCCGTTTGTTGATGCCGAAGTAGTCTTTGCTCAGCGCGATAAACGCCTTATGCTCTTCGGGAATAAAAATGTCCTTGTATCGTGTCTGCGCCAGATTCGCCTCCAGCGCCTGTGATTTAAAAGTCTCGCTCATGATTATTATTTTTCGAGTTGTTCTTCAAGAAATTCAGCGGCATCTGCCACACAGTCGGAGCAGTCGCGAAGCACCTTGCCAGTGTCGACACCTTTCAACATCTTGCATTGTGTTGCGCCGTTGCGTAGCTGAAACTTTGTCATAATCTGTTTCATTCCGCGAATGGCTTTCACACGATCGTCCGATGCCAATCCAAGCACCATTCCGGCACCAGTTATCGCGCCGCAAGTGCCCTCCATGTTGCCCATCCCCAGTCCGAACGGACTTCCGAGGTTTCTTGCCGTCTCCTCATCGATTCCTGCAATGTCGCAATAAGTGCAAATGAGTGCCTGAGCGCAGTTGTAGCCACGACTTTTCTTCTCCACCGCTTCTGATATTCTTGATTTCATTATAAAAAAGTTTAAAAGTCACCCAATTATTAGCAAATGCAAAGATAGGAAAAATTTTTTAAACATTTTCGGCTGTAGCTATTAAAATATTTTGTAGTTTTGCATCGGTTTAAGCAACCACCGGAGCCGAATAGCGGTTTCAGTCCGAAGGCTCAGAGATATGGGAGGCAGAAATGCCTCTCTTTTCTTTTTACAAGAATCCTGTTATCTTTTTTCTGTAGATACCAGTTCTGATCTCATTAATCGTCAGTTCTATAAGTTTTCCATACTTATTCTGAAGCATGATGTTTCCGTATGGTATTTCATTTCGCAAAAGATAATCTATGGCTTCTTTTAACAAACCAGCATCCATATTTACAAGTTTGAGTATTATTGTGCCAGCTTGCATAAAACCATGTTCAAGTTCCTTGGCAAGAGTGTTCGCATTTGTTGTGACACAATATTTAAAATCGGCAAGTCGGTATATTTTACCCATCTTTATTAAACTATCTGAACATACCACATCATCACGTTCTGGTAAAAACACCACAGAAATACCAACTTTGTTCAGTTCATACGCCATCTGTTTTGTCTGCTCCCAAGTTGAAGTCTTTGGTCCTTTATTGCCAGGAAGTATTTTAGTACTATATCCATCTATAGTATTGATAATCATTGCACTATCATCATTCATCACACTTTCAAAAATGGCGTTCTTCTCCTTGATACCCCTCGCCTCGTTAACTCTTTGCAAAATATTTGCCGAAAACGGTTCAAAAGATAAATGTGTTTTTTGTTCTATGTTTCGCAAAGATTCCACAGATAATGATTTTGAATTCCGATGATGCAAAATTAATATTTTTTTCGCTTTTAAAGTTCAAAAAACAAAAATTATTATTATCTTTGCGGTTTGAATCATCAAATTGTTGAATTGCAAATATTAAAAGATATATAACATGGAAAAGATTAAAGTAGGCATCAACGGTTTCGGTCGTATCGGCCGTAACGTTTTCCGCATTTGCTGCGAGCGTCCTAACATCGAAGTGGTTGGCATCAACGACCTCACAAGCACCAAGGTTTTGGCACATCTTCTGAAATATGACTCAACACAGGGCAAGTTCCCTGGCACAGTCGAATACGATGAGACAGCTTTGATAGTCAACGGAGTACGCGTTCCTGTCACAGCCGAGAGAGCTCCTATCAACATCAAATGGAGCAAGACTCCCGACGTTGTCGTCGAGTCGACGGGTATCTTCCGCTCTAAAGAGAGCAGCAAGGGCGGCTACGGCGACCACCTCAAGAACGGCGCCAAGAAAGTGATTCTTTCAGCCCCTTCAAAAGACGCCATCGACGCCACCATCGTGGTGGGTGTCAACAATAACGAGCTCACCGACGAGGTCGAATGCGTGTCAAATGCATCATGTACAACCAACTGTCTGGCTCCTGTCGCCAAGGTCTTGAACGACCGTTTCGGCATCGAGCAAGGCTACATCACGACAATACACAGCTACACCAACGACCAGGTCATCTTGGACGGTCCGCACAGCGACCTTCGCCGCGCACGTTCAGCCGCCTTGTCACAGATCCCGACGACAACAGGTGCGGCAAAGGCTGTGGGTATCGTCATTCCCGAGCTCAACGGCAAACTCGACGGCATCGCGGTGCGTGTCCCTACCCCGACAGGCTCACTCGTCGACCTCGTGTGCACACTGAAGACAGAAGCCACCAAGGAGCAGATCAACGCCGCCATGAAAGAGGCAGCCGAAGGCCCGATGAAAGGCGTCCTCGAATATACCGAAGACCCTATCGTGAGCTGCGACATCATCCACAACCCGCACTCATCAATCTTTGATGCCGACAGCACCATGGTGATGGGTAAGATGGTCAAGATTTTGTCATGGTACGACAACGAGTGGGGCTATTCAAACCGTATGGTCGACCTCATCGAGATGATGAAGTACTAAGCGATTTCAGTGCCTTTACGAAATTATTGATGTCGTCTTCTGTGGTGTCGAACGAGCACATCCAGCGGACGACATCATTGTCTATATCCCAATCATAGAAGAAATACTGTTTCTGAAGTTCGGTCCACACGTTGCGAGGCAGCTTCACGAAGACACCGTTCACCTGAACGGGATACATCACCTGCACCTGCGGGATGTCTTTCACTGCGTTATACAGCATCTGCGCCATACGGTTGGAATGTTCGGCGTTTCTGCGCCAGAGGTCGTCTTTGAAATATGCCTCGAACTGCACGGCCAGGAAACGCATCTTCGAGCATAGCTGTAACCCTTGTTTGCGGCGGTATTTGTAGTCTTTCGCCAGCTCAGGATTCAGAAACACCACCGACTCCCCTATCATCAGGCCGTTTTTGGTGCCGCCGAATGAGACCACGTCGACGCCGGCATCTGTCGTCATCTCCTTGAAGGTGCAGCCCAGCGCCACTGCCGCGTTGGCGAGACGCGCGCCGTCGACATGCAGATACATGTTGTAGCTATGCGCCAACTCCGCCAAAGCCTTGATTTCGCTGATGGTATATAACGTGCCGAGCTCGGTTGACTGCGTTATCGTTATCGCCTTAGGCTGCGAATGATGCTCAAAACCGAAGCCATGCAGACGTGTCTTCACCAGCTCAGGAGTGAGTTTACCGTCGGGAGTGTCGACAGTGAGCAGGCGGCATCCCACGATACGTTGGGGAGCACCGCATTCATCCACGTTCACGTGGGCTGTCTCAGCGCAGACCACAGCCTCATGCGAGCGCACCATAGCGTCGATGGCCATGGTGTTGGCGCCGGTGCCGTTGAACACAAACGACACGACAGCCTGTTCGCCGAAATGTTTCTTGAACAGCTGCTCCACGCGGGCGCAATATTCATCGTCGCCGTAAGCCAGCGCGTGGTCGACGTTGGCATCGGCTATAGCCTTCAAAACCTCGGGACTGATGCCCGAATGGTTGTCGCTTCCGAATCCTCTTCTCATTTTATTTTATTTTTGACATAAATTTCTGAATATCAACGATATATCTCACATGAGTTCCCTCTCCGATGATGCCGTCGTCGTCGCAAGCCGACACTCTGAATGTGAGTTTGCGTCCCTCTATTTCCTCAAGGACGGCGGTGGCTTTCACTATGGCGCCGAGTTTTGAAGGCTTCACGTGCGAGGTGCTTATATGCGCGCCCACGGTAGACGAGCCTTCGGGCAGGTCGTTCTCAACGGCAGTCATGGCTGCGTTTTCCATGAGACCAATCATCGCTGGTGTTGCGAACACGTCGAGGCCGCCGGAGCCATAGGTGCGGGCGGTGTTGCTGTCATTTACGACAGTCTCCGAAGTATGTGATAATCCAATTTGTAACATTTTATAATATTTGATTTGCAAAAATAATAATTTTTTTAATACACCCGTCATTTCGACCGAAACGTAATGAAATGGAGTGTAGTGGAGAAATCTCATCATTTTTATTTGAGATTCCTCCACTCCCTACGGTCGGTCGGAATGACGAGGGGGATCACAAAAACTTCAGCTGTTTCTTCCATAGTTTCCAGTCGGGCATCATCTCAGTCATGAGGGCGTAAAATCCTGCCTGGTGGTCGAAGTATACGAGGTGGCACATCTCGTGTATCATAACCTGGCGGATGCAGTTTTCGGGGAGCTTTATCAGCTGGAGATTGAGGCTTATATGACCTTTTCGGGAGCAGCTACCCCAACGGGACCTCATGTCACGGATGCCGATTTTTGTCGGTGCGACGTTATATTTGCGGAATTTCCCGATTATTGGCGGAAGCAGTTCGCTGAAAACGGTTTTAGCCTGGTTTTTGTACCAATTATTCAACAGCTTTTCTACTATTTCTGGAGATTTTGAATTGACAATCAAAGAGTTACCTTCAATTTTAACCGAGTTTGTGTTGCTTTCAACCACCTGAAGCGTATATTCTTCGCCAAGATAGTGATGAATCTCTCCTGAGACATACTTTTTCTGTTGATTATCAGCGTTTTGCAGCCTGTCGAGATGATTAAAAACCCATCTGCGGTGTTGGTTCAGGAATGCGAGCATGTCGCTTTCGCGGTACAGCAGCGGGGCTTTCACCTCTATCACGCCGTCGCGACGGATGTGAGCCGACACGCTCCGCCTATGCGAGCGTTTGAACTCGTAGCGGATTTCCGAACCGTCGATGATGGTGGTTTTTATCATTTGAGTTTCGCCATTAATCGTTAGATTTCAAAGATTCAGAAAGCTATCTTGAAGTAAGTCAGAAAAGCCTTGAAATGGTCTTGAGTGTCAAACAGGTGTCTCGCAGATTTATTACTGCCGCTTCAGTTCCTTCAGTGCCTGGCACAGCTGATCCGGGCACGAAGTGATTTTGTTACCGCAGCGTATTCCTTCGAGTTTGTTTATCACGTCGTCGATTTTCTGACCTGTCACGAGGCGGCAGATGCCTTGGAGGTTTCCGTTGCAGCCGCCGAGGAAGGCCACGTTTTGGATAATGTCGTCTTCGTCGGCGGTGACGTCGATGAGTATTGAGCAGGTGCTCTGGGTGGTGTATTGGAGGTGTTTCATTTTATCTTGTAATTTCTTTGTAAAGCGACAATCCTTTCACTGTGAGGAGGTATTTCTGGCGAGGATGGTGTGGTTTATCTGGATATAACATTCGAATATAACCTTCAGTAATAGCAGGGGTAAGATTATATTCGACAAAATTCTTACGGTCTTTCAGTCCAACAGATGCCATCATATCATTAATGGAATATTGTCCTGCTCCCATAGTTTTCACCAAACGAATTATCAACTGATTATTTGTGGTGAACTTGTCCCGAGGTTGTCCTGTACTTATGGGGGTACTTGTTGGGGTACTTGCGGGGGTACTTGTTGGGGTATCTTCAGGCATCTTCCATTCCTTTGGCGGATTAATCATCATGTACCGATTTTTTAGCGTATTATTTTCGCCCAAAAGAAGATTTCTGAAGAATCGAACTAGGAAAACCGGCTCATAATTGATACCTTTTGCAACATTACGATAATTGGCGCGGACGAGTGCGTTACGAAAATACCAAGAATGCTTGGCAAACATATCGTTAGTCACTTCAAAACCCAACGACCTCAGATACTGGATTATGAAAACCGCGGTTGTTCGGGTGTTTCCCTCGCCAAAAGCGTGGATTTGCCAAAGATCTGAAGTAAATCTGGCGATATATTTTATCAAATCATCCTGAGAGATGCCTTTGTAGCTGACCTCGCGTTCTTTTGCGATATCGTATTCCAAAGCACGGTGCAAGTCTTGCCAAAACAGATAATCGACCGTGTCCCATTCCAGCACCCATTCCTTTTTGGAGATGTCACATTTGCGCAGTTGACCAGCATGTTTGAAAACACCGTCAAAAATTTTCCGATGTAAGGCCATATAGCCTCTAACTGAGAAATCGAGAGTGTTTGTCGCCAGTATTTCCTGGATGTTGCTCGACACGCTATCCGCTTCCTGGCGCTCATCGTCATCCGGTTCGCGTTTGGTTTTGGTTTGATAATACTCTCTGATGCTCCGTTTTACAT
>JAEEGK010004287.1_pt1 | contig 35116 bp, 33 predicted proteins | sample 8958771 | NCBI WGS metagenome assembly JAEEGK01 (sample SAMN16246547, study PRJNA631951) | gut metagenome | biome: gut microbiome; feature: rumen; material: SC-attached | host: Bos | place: Iran: Karaj | collected 2018-10 | reverse complement strand
AATACCTGCCTCGATCACTGCAACTCCCTTTTATATAAAAATGGGATACACATATAAAAACGGAATTAGTGTACCGGATGAAGAAGGTCTTATACGCTTAGAAAAGCATAGATAAAGACAAATTCAAGTTTGTCGGGATGACGCAAAATCGGGATTTGCAAAGGTGAATGGTATGCAGTTGAAAGTTAATTGGGTCTTCTTTGACCTCGGCTCAACTTTGATTGATGAAACAACGGCAGACACTCGACGAATCAGAGAGATGATTTCGGGAACGGATGTCACAGAGGAAGAGTATCGTGATAAACGTATTGAGATGATTCGAGAAGGCCGAAACGGAGACCTCTCTGCAAGAGAATACTTTGCTTTGACCAAGACGCCATGGCACAGCGAGGATGAGATTCCATATCCTGACGCTGTTCCGACCTTGACAAAGCTGAGGAGACATGGATATAAACTCGGTGTGATTGCCAATCAGAACTACGGAACAGAGCAGCGTCTGAAAAACTGGAATCTGCATCGTTATTTTGAAATGATTGCTGCTTCTGCAGAACTCGGTATGGCAAAACCTGATCCGGCGATTTTTGAATGGGCTTTGAAGCAAGCAGATTGCAGCCCACAAAACGCAGTCATGGTTGGCGATCGTATGGACAATGATATAGCCCCTGCAAATCGTCTTGGAATTCATACGGTTCGCTTGAAGCGTGGACTTGGTGCTTACCACGAACCTCAGTCGGACGATGAAACGCCCGAATATACAATTTCAACGCTTGAAGAACTGCTCGATCTTCTGCAATAGGTCAAACAGACAAATTCCCGTTTGTCGGGATGACGCAAAATCGGGATTTGTAAAGGAGTATTCTGCATGTTTTATTTTGTGCGGCACGGGGAGACAGATTATTCAGAACGCGGAACCAAAATATATCAAGGACACGGAACGAATTTAGCGCCTCTTTCGGAAACTGGGATCGGCCAGATAAGGAAAGCGGCAAAGGATATTCGACTTCAGGAGGCGAACCTGATTTTGTGTTCTTCTTATACAAGAGCCGTGCAGTCTGCAGCCATTCTTTCTAAGGAATTGGGGCTGGAAATCAGGATTGAGACGGATCTACACGAATGGGTTGCAAACGACCTTTATATCTATGAGGATGATCATACCGCAGAGAAGGCATACGAAGAATATGTGAAGAACAAAGGGATACACCCGGATTCCGGCTGCCGGTGGGAAGATGCTACAACCATTAGGCGAAGAGTGCTTCCTGTGCTGCAAAAATATGCAGATGTTCCAAAAGTCATCGTGATTGGACATGAAATGATGATTGAAGCCGTGACCGGAGCACCACATCCAAACTGCGGGGAGATCGTTCCATTTTCCTTAGTAGGAAAGGAATGATTATGAGGAAGGATAATAGACGAAAATGACGAGGAGACGATAATATGGAAGGCTATAACGAGGATTTTTGGGATGCGTTAGATGAATTGGTAAGCAATTCAGAAATCGTAATTGACAGGCCCAAAGGATCTGCTCATCCCAGATTTCCAGATTTCATCTATAAAGTAGATTATGGATATTTGAAAGATACTGCCTCTATGGATGGCTCAGGAATTGATGTATGGGTTGGAAGCGGTGATAAAAAGATTGATGCTATCATGTGTATTGTTGATTTGATGAAGAGAGATTCGGAAATCAAAATACTGATAGGTTGTACAGAAGAAGAAAAGCTGGAAGTATACAAAACACATAATGAAACACGATATATGAAAGGCATTTTGATACGTCGGTAAATTCCCGTTTGAAGAGGTAAATGAATGGAATTCGGGTGGATCAACGTATTCGGTGCGATTATCGTGATTCTTATGCTGATACCGAATATCGTTTATGCGATAAAGAACAAAGACGAGACGAATCTTTGCACGAACCGATTCATGAACATTATCGAGCAGGTCGGACGTTACGCTTGCATCGTGTTTATGTGGCTCCCTCTCATAGTGTGGAAATTCGGATTTGCGAGCGTGTTTGAAATGGTGCTTTATCTGGCTTGCAACGGGACGCTTCTTGCTGCGTATTGGATCTCGTTTGCAGTCTATATGAAACACAGGACTGCGCAACTTGCGCTCATCCTTGCAATCCTTCCCTCATGTATTTTCCTGTTCAGCGGAATCCTGCTGCGGCACTGGCTGCTTGTCAGTTTTGCTGTACTATTCGCCGTTGGGCATATTTACGTAACTTATAAGAACGCAGTTTTTACCAAGGACAGAAACTGAAAAATCGACATTTGTGAGGATGTTTATGAAGGTTATGTTATGCGAGAATGCGGATTGGCTACTGTCAGAAGAAGCGTTTTCAATCTATGCTTCCTGTATGTATCATCCGACATACAAGGACTATAAAGGACAGATGGATGACCTGTTATGCGATCCGTCGACAAAAGTATTTGTATATGAAGATCAAGGCAGGAAAACAGGTATGATAATCCTGAAGTTTTCAGATGCTGCCGCGGAAATCATTGGAATAGCCGTATCTGTTGATGCTCGCCGTAAGGGAATCGGAAAACAACTGATCCGGCGTGTAATGGAATTGGATGATCTGGAATGCGTCAAAGCCCAAACGGATGATGATTCGATTGGTTTCTACCGCAAATGCGGCTTTTCGGAGGAGAAGATCGTCATTGAATACCCTGACGGGCCAGCAGTTCGATATAACTGCGTTCTGTATAAATAGAAAAAATTCTGTTTCCCGATTCGTCAGACTGCAGGGAGGAACCATGGTTTATTACAATGATAACGAATTGATAATTCGTAATATGGAAGAAGCAGATGCCCGGGTCTTTACCGATGAAGAGATCGCACAAGGTTGGCATACGGATATCTCCAAATATTTGGCAAGACTCCAGGATCAGTCTGCGGGAAAATGTGTTTCACTGACAGCCGTATATCAAGGACAGCTTGCCGGGTATGTGAGTGTATACATAACAGGGCTCAGCGGTGCGTTCAGCGGAAAAGGATTGCCCGAGATTGTTGATTTCGGTGTATTGGAAAAATACCAGAGAAAAGGAATCGGCGGCAGACTGATGGATACTGCGGAAGAGATTGCCGGGAAATATGCAGACACTGTATGGCTTGGCGTCGGACTTCACAGCGGGTATGGAAGTGCCCAGCGAATGTATGTCAAACGAGGCTATATCCCGGATGGGACGGGTGTCTGGTATCAGAATAAACCTTGTGCGCAATACGAAACGGAAATTGCAAATGATGATAATCTCGTGCTTTTCCTATCTAAGAAATTAAAACGGCAAGACGAAAACTAATCTTACAAATTCCTATTTGTCGATATGTTCCTTCTTGATCATGCTGTGGATGATTATGTGTCGCCAAAAGGATCCCATATGTCTAAATGGCATTGTGTATGCGATTGTAGTAACGAAATTGATGTAATTGGAATGAGTCTTAAAAACGGAGATATGTTTGGTGTACAAGAAAACCGAGCTAGTTCCATTTCCTTTCCCTTAGGCTCTCAGCTATTCTGTGAGATAGCCAGAAATGGTACGACGTAGCGTACATACCTAAAAACAGCATCATTGGGAAGACCGAGCTGCCAGCTAAGCAAGCCACAGCGCGGTTTTTTCATTATTCTATTTCGTCTCGAAATAAGATTCCGGTATTATAGCGAGCCTCATTTTAATGCGGTAAGATGACGGTGTTCTTATTGGTTTTTTCTCCGTTACGGAGCTTTCTGATCTGTGAGCCAGGCATCTGCCGGCATTTTTGAGGCGCTGATTATTATCATTGATCACCGCCTGTCTTTGTGTGCGCTTTGATTTGATTCGTTCAGATCAAGGCGTTTCTATTTGTCCGGACCCTGCCGTTCGGCGGGTTTGAGAATAATAATTATGGAAAGGCGGTATCAAGAATGGTAGAAACCAGAGTTTACGCAGACAACTTCAGTCAGTCCTTCGTCAGTCCGGGAGATTTCCTGAGCTTCCTTGGCGAACGGGCAAGAAACAGCAGCTGGATGACGGCACGTTCCCGGGACCTCGCTTTTGAGGCCATGGATAACGACACCCCTGCATCCGGCACCCTTCCCCAGATCACCGGCAGCAGCGACGAGATCCTCCGCGATACGATGGAGAACACCCGCCTGCTCCTGAAGGTGAACGGCGACAGTTATCCGGTTCGGTCCTGCGCTCTGAAGTCTGTATTGGAGCGAGCCAGGATCTCAGGCTATGCGCTGAGCAAGGTATCCAAGTCGGTCTTCGCGGAGATCCTGAACCGCTGCCTTCGCGTCGCGAGCGGTGACAGCCTCATCAGGATCGCAGACAGCAAGGTGTCGGCGGTTCTCGGCGGTGATCCGAAAGACTATGCCGTCATGGAGATGCTCCCGCTGTTCGAGCACGTGTGCGACTACGTTGATCGGGAGTTCCCCGGCAACCGCTTCGTAACGGCTCACTTTGACCACTCCCTGGCGACCGCGATCTGGCGTCTGGACGGTCAGGCAGACGGGCTCCTTGGCACCTACCGCCGCGAAGTAGCGGCCAGGGGCCTGGACCCTTTCGGAATCGTTCCCGCGCTCCGCTTCACGACGTCGGACGTCGGCATGAGCGGTGCGAACCTGTACCCTATGTTCCTGCGCGGAAACGGCGATCAGATCATTCCGCTGGGGTATCCCGTCAAGACGGATCACCGCAGCGGAGTGGATCTGGATTACTTCGACAGCCAGCTGAACCTGCTCTATGCGAGATACTGCGACGCGGTCGAAGCACAGACCAGACTGCTGGATATCGAGATCCGGTACCCGGCGACGGCCATGCTGGGCGTGCTCAAGAAAATCGGGGCACCCAAAAAGGCCAGCTACGAGGCGCTGGATTACTTCATCGCCATCCACGGAGATACGCCCTGTACGGCGTATGAGCTTTATATGCAGATGAGCGACGTCATCTTCTCCGCCCAGTGCGAAGGTGCCTCCGGTACCAGGATCGCGCAGCTTGAGGAGATCATTGCTCGGGCTCTGCATGTGAACTGGAGCGATTACGACCGCCCCGGCGAATTCAGGTGGTGACTGGCATGCATACCTACAGGTTGATGATTTCATTGGAAAAACTGAATGATAATAGGAGGAAAATCAAATGGCACTGAATCTGAACTATCAGCCCACGCCCCTGGTCGACACTTCGAAGCTTACGAACGACGAGTGGCTTGACTGGCGGCGCAGAGGGATCGGCGGCAGCGACGCGGCAGCGGCGTTGAATCAGTCTCCGTACCGTACGGCACGGGATCTGTATTACGACAAGGTTGGAGTTCTGCCTGTGATCGAAGGCGAGGACAAAAGCATCACCTTCGAGATCGGACACCTGCTTGAAGACGTCGTAGCGCAGATCTTCGCTAAGAAGACCGGTCTTACCGTGTACGAGGACCATACCATGTACCAGCACCCGCTGTTCCCGTTTATGATCGCGGATGTGGACCGTTTCGTACTTCTCCCGGACGGGAAGAAGGCGCTGCTCGAATGCAAGACCGCCCATTATAATAACATGAAGACCATCTGGCTGAACGGTGCGGTTCCCAAGCATTACGAGCTCCAGGTGAAGCATTACATGGCGGTCATGAATATCGACACCGCGTTTATTGCCTGCCTGTTCAGTAACAGTGAAAGCGACTTCGTCTGGTCCAGGATCGACCGTGACCTGGAGGAAGAGGAAAGCACGATCCTGCAGCTTCAGGACTTCTGGGACAGTTACGTTCGAGCCAGAGTGGAACCGCCTCTGGTCGAAAAGCCGGACCTGGTCCTGGATACGATCCGCCGTTACTACGGCCCCGCGGACAAAAACGCACCGGCCGTCACTCTGGCTCAGGACTGCTGCCCGGCGCTTTCCCAGATCTGTGACCTGAAGGAGGAGAAGAAAGGGTACGAAGCGCGGGTAAGGGATCTCGACCAGAAGATCAAAGCCCTGTATGCGCCAATCGTGACCCGTATGGGAACCGCCTGTACCGCGACCTGCAATGACGGCAGCGCCAGTTACACCGTGACGTTCAATCCCCTGTACCGGGAAGGGATCAGCAAGGATAATCTTTCCGCACTGAAAGCACAGTATCCGGAAGTCTACGATGACTTCGTCGAAAGGACCGAGACCCGCGTTTTCAAAATCACCAGAGGCCTTGTCTCTTAGGAGGTGGAGCCATGAAGTGCAGATTTGAACGGGCGGTCTTCCGATCGTTGTCCGGGTACTGTGTCTTTTCCTATAACACTACGGACGAATCCGTACCCGCCGCAGCCCGGACGAATCGCTTCTTTTCTGACCGGAAGATCCACTTTACTGCGGTCGGCATGAATCTGCCGGCAACAGACGCTGTGGAGGTGGATCTCGACGGCAGCTGGGAGAGTTCCAAATACGGCCTGCAGCTGTCGGTGTCACGCGCAGAACAGCTGACGCCAACGAACCTTCAGGACATGGCCGCTTATCTCAGCTGCGGCCTTATCAAGGGGATCGGCCCGGAAACGGCGCAGGCAATCGTCGCCCGTTTCGGGCTGAAGTCTCTGGAGGTCCTGGACAGGCATCCGGAGGAGCTGCTCACCGTCAAGGGCATAGCGCAGGCGAAACTGCAGAAGATCGTGGACTCCTATCAGGAAACCAAGGGGCTCAGCGATCTGATGCTCTATCTGGCTCCGTACGGTGTCTCGCCTAAGAAGGCTGCCCTGATCCGGGGTTCCTTCGGTGACGACAGCCTGAGGATCGTTAAGGAAGACCCGTTCCAGCTGTGCCGGATCAAAGGCTTCGGCTTTATGACCGTCGATGCCATCGCACGCAAAACGCACGTCAGCCTTCGGCATCCGCTCCGGTATTCCGGAGCAATCGCCTATGTTCTGGATGAAGCCAGGGTATCCGGTCATCTTTTCCTTAGTGTAGAAGATACCGTAGAACAATGCTATGAACTGCTGAACCGAGACTGTGACAGCGAGGTCGTCTCCAGAAAGGATATAGAGGCGGCTATTCTAACAGAGCGGTCCGAGTCGAGGATCTACGTAGAGGGCAAGCGGGTATATCTCAGTTATGAGCGCATGTGTGAAGTGAAGACTGCGAAAAGGGCCGTTGCCATGCTGCTGGACCCTGAGTTCCAGGCCATACCGAGGATCCGTGACCGGATCGCAGCCGCTGAGTCGGGAATGGCGCAGAAGCTGTCCCCCTCTCAGCGCAAAGCGGTCGAGTTATGCCTGTCCTGTCCCCTGTCGATCATGACGGGCGGTCCAGGAACGGGCAAAACAACCACGCTGCGATTCATCCTGGATGTTTACAGGAAAGCGAGGCCAGGCTGGGAGATCCTCCTGACTGCGCCGACAGGCAGAGCGGCCCGGCGGATGGAAGAGCAGACCGGACTTCCGGCTTCGACGATCCACTCCGCCCTGGGCCTGGTCACGGATGACGATTCCGTCCTGAATGACGACAGCATTCTTCCTGCGGACCTGGTTATCGTGGACGAATTCTCCATGGTCGATATGCGGCTCGCCTATGCACTGTTTGACAGGCTCAAGCCAGGCTGCCAGATGATCATAGTCGGCGACGCGGACCAGCTGCCGTCCGTAGGGGCGGGGAACGTGCTCCGGGAACTCATTCGGAGCGGGCTCATCCCGACGGCGGTACTGGATACCGTATTCCGGCAGGCGCACAACAGCAGGATCGCAGTCAACGCCCATGCGGTGAATCATAATGATACACACCTCCAGTTCGGCGACGACTTCCAAATGCTTGATGTGACCGGGTCTGAGGAAGCAGCTCAGCTGGTGATCCAGAACTATCTGTCTGAAATACGCGAACATGGCATTGAGGGCGTGCAGATCCTGACTCCGTTCAGGAAACGGGGCGACGTCGGGGCAAATACCCTGAACGCCAGGCTGCGTGAACTAGTGAACCCGGCGGACAAGACCAGACCCGAAGTGAGATCCGGCAGCAAGGTGTACCGTGTAGGCGACAGGATCATCCAGACCTGCAACCGCAACGGAGTCTCCAACGGCGACGTCGGCGTCATTACCGGGATAACCGCCGAGGACGGCGAACCGGTCATCCTGATCCGGCTGCTTGACGGCCGCGAACTCAGTTATACGCTGGACATGATGGAGGACACGGAACTGTCATACTGTATGACGATTCATAAAAGCCAGGGATCAGAGTACCCCACTGTGATCGTTCCGCTTCTGAAAGAACACTACATCATGCTCCGCCGGAACCTGCTCTACACGGCGATCACCAGAGCAAAGGAGAAGGTGATCCTCATCGGGCAAAGGCAGGCTGTCTACACCGCGATCCACAAGTGCGACGTAGACAAGCGCAACACGGTGCTGGCCGACCGGATCGTAGCGTATTACAATCGCGAGAATCAGGAATGCGCCGGCTGAGAAAACTTTTTTTGGGGAACAGGATGGTCAAAACACCCCCTGTTCCTACATTTATTATGGAGGGAGAATTACAGTGACTGAATCGAATGGCAAGACGATCCCGGCGATCAACGCCGTGGAGGGTTTCAATCCCGCTGAATATGTACGGGTGACCGAAGAAAACGGAAACCGGGATGCCTATCTCGACGCGAAATACCGAATTCTCTGGTTCAGGCTCCACCATCCCAACGGCAAGCTTGATCCTGAGATCATCCATTTGGACGAGAAATCCGCCTGCATCTGCTGCCGGGTGTACGCAGATAAATCAGACCCGCCCGAGCAGTTCATTGGGAAGGCATACTCGCACCGCTTCTATACACAGGAACTTTTCGGTGAGCGTTTTCTCGAAGTGGCAGAAACTGTCGCGAAGGGCCGTGCCCTTGCTGACGCCGGGTACGGAACACAGTTCTGCTTCAGCGGCGACACGGACACGCGGGAAATAGCCGACTCCCCTATCCGGCTCCCGCAGGAAGACGCCGACGAACTGCCGGTCGCTCCGACCTCTGCAGCCCCAGTCAAACCCGCCCCGCAAGCTGAAGTACTGACGGAGCCTGCCCCGCCCCCGGTCATAATGGCCGCAGAAAGGCCCGAACCAACCAGGCCCCTGACCCTTGACGAGCTTATCGACACGATGAGCATTGAAGAAGCGAAGGCGGTCCGGGTGGACGTCGGGAGATACGCCGGCTGCACGCTGGGTGAACTCGCACTGACACATCCCGGAGATCTCGGCTGGTATGTGAAGAATTACGCAGGAAGGAATCTGGCGCTGAAAGCCGGGGCAACGGTGTTGCTGAAGGCTGTCGAGAAGATCGCAAGCTGATCCGGACATGAAGAGGTAGTTTAGAATGGGCAATACAGTCGCTCTGCCCTGCGGCATTGATCAGGTTGTCGAATTACTGGGCATTGAGGTAATCAGGAGGACAAAGACACAGTGGCAGTGCAGATGCCCCTTTTGCAATGACCATAAGGCGCATATGAACGTGCTGCTGAGTGACGACGTCTTCCGCTGCAACCGCTGCGGTAAAGGCGGAGGTGTCCTTCACCTTTATGCCGATTATTGTAGCGTTGACCGCAGCACCGCGTACCAGGAACTGTGCAGCATATTCCAGGGGACTCCTGCTCAACGGTCAAAACAGCAAAAGCCTATGGAAGCAGGCGGACTGCCCATCGCTTCCGCGGAAGCAAGGGATAATACCTATTCGAACCTGCTTTCGATGCTTAGCCTGTGTCCGACGCACCGGGAGTCCCTGCTGGCCAGGGGCCTGCAGCAGGATGAGATCGAGTGGCTCGGTTACCGAACCACACCCGCCGCGAGAATCTCAAAAATCGTGGCTGGTCTGCTGGACCGCGGCTGTGTCCTCGAAGGCGTTCCCGGCTTCTACTGTGATCGTGAAAACGGATGCTGGACTCTGGATATCCGGGGTTCCGGTATCATGCTTCCCGACCGAAATGAACATGGCCAGATAGAAGCCATCCAGGTCCGTTTGGATAACCCACACCACGGCAAATTCTATAACCTTACCAGTACGGATCAATATTACGGCACCAAATCCCGCTGCTGCGCACATTTCGTCGGTGTATGCGATAATGACACAGATGAGACCGTATGCCTGACGGAAGGTGTAATGAAGGCGGACATAGCGTTCTGCCTTTCACGTCGTCTCGGATACCCCCACGGTTTTGTCGGCCTTACGGGCGTGTCTAATAAGACTCAGCTCGAGTCTGCACTTATTTCATTGAAGAATCTGGGAAAACGACGGATCCTTGTGATGTACGACGCAGACTACAGGACAAACGATGCCGTACGGCAGTCGCGGGAGTTTGCATTCTCTATCGGCGCGGAGTATGGATTCGAAATGGTCCCGGTTTCCTGGAATCCAGAATATAAGGGGATCGATGATCTTCTCCACGCAAAGATCAAATGATACTCATAGGAAAAGAGGCATCGGGTTCAATGCGAACCTGACGCCTCTTTTCCCTTCATATGGTCATGGCATTCAAAAGTGATTGGATAAGTCAGCTATTTCTTGTTAATTTGCTGTGCGCACATCCCAACCTCTTGAGACAAGCAAAGAGTAACATGTATCAAAGAGAGTCAACTACCCACCTGCCAAGGCAAGTGGGCTTGTAACTCCCCGGTAGTACAAGCACCTTACGGCTCCTACCTTTAGCTTATCCGATTGCTCGGACAGTGGGGTTACATTGCGGGGCGGTTGACAACGTCCCTGACATCTCAGATATGCTGAGGTGCCACCGTATCAGGTACTTGGCTATCCATTGCAAGATAGTTGATTCCCATTCGATACAGATTCATCGCTCCAATGCGGTCATCATTGGACGTATAACCGCAGGACTTGCAGCAGAAGATATGTTTCTTCTTGTCACGGTTGGCCTTTTCCGTGTGACCGCAAACAGGACAGGTCTGACTTGTATAACGAGGGTCCACGTTGATTACGGAACTCTCGTTGAGTGCAGCCTTGTACTTCAGTTTCTGCTCAAGGTCGTAAAACGACCAGGACACGGAAATGTAGCGGTCTTTACGGCGGACCTTCTCCGTTGCTGAACGAACACCTGACAGATCTTCCAGGACAAAGAGAGTATGCTTCGGATTCGACTCAACGAGTGCCTTCGATACACAATGATTCACATCTTGCATCCAACGGTTTTCTCGCTGACCGACAGCTCTCAGTCTCCGTCTTGCGGAAGGGGTCTGTCGCTGCTGAAGTTCCCTGCGAAGGCTTTTGTACTTCGCTCTTTTCTGTTTGATAGCTTTGCCGCTCACAAAACCGGACTTATGCTTGCTGTCGTATGTTGCGACAACAAAGTTAATGCCACGGTCAACGCCAACGACATTGCAAATATCCGCATCTAACGATTCCGGTACATCTGTCGTAACAGGGATATGCAGAAAATACTTACCATGTTTCTTTACAAGCTTGGCAGTGCCAAACGAATAGCGTTCATGGTCAAAGTACTTCTCCATACCACCGGTGAAACACGGCAGTTTTACACGACCACCCAGTGTGTTCAAAGAGAAGAATTCTTGCGAAAGAGAATAATCCCTGTTCCAAACAAGGTCGTACTGCGGTTTTGAGAAGTCAGGCTTAATCCATTCGTGTTGATTCTCAAGGATGGTTTTGTATCTTGCAATCACTGTCTTTAATACAGACTGTGCCATCTGGGATTTTAAGCCGAAACGCTTGCGGAGGTCATAATACAATGCTTTGTTAAGAGAAAGTTGCTTCAGATCATGCGTCTGGAAAACATAGCTCGCAACAAAATTACATGCGTCGCGGTACTTGTCCATCGTGACATCCAATAGTTCGCGCTGTTCGGGCAGGACTTGGACCTGAATCTTTGCAGTAGTAGTGATTTGCATGTATAACACCTCCTCTCGTTCCATTTTCTTTATAAAACTATAGCACAGATTTAGTGATTATACGATAGGAGGAGCAAGAATTATGCAAAACCGCTACGAACACAGAAACCGTCGCAAGTATAACCTCAAGGTGCACATTGTCCTCGTAACAGAATATCGCAAAGCGTTGTTACGGCATGGTATTGATGATTTTGTAAAACGAGCCATCATCTATCTCGCGGAGCAAAACCACTGGAAGATCATCGCCATGGAGACAGATATAGACCACGTCCACATACTTCTGGAATACGACGCAACAGAATGTATTTGTGATATCATTAGTATTCTCAAAAGACAGACAACGTACTATCTGTGGATACAATACAAAACGTATCTTTCGAAACAATACTGGAAGAAACATATCTTCTGGTCTGATGGGTATTTTGTTTGCAGCATTGGTGAGGTATCATCGACAACCATCGAAAAGTATATAGCTGAGCAAGGCTAAGAAAGAAGGCGGCTCCTCCCACCCTTCAAGAAGAGTGGGTTTCCGCCGCCACGGTTAATTATGAAAAAGTACCGAAAGGAGCTTTGGAAGCCCTTTATCGCCGCCGTCAAGCGTTATGAGCTGATCCGCTCGGACGATCGGATCGCCGTCTGCATTTCCGGAGGCAAGGACTCCATGCTCATGGCGAAGCTCATGCAGCTGCTCCGGCGGTTCAGCGACGTCCCGTTCGACCTAGTATTTCTGGTCATGGACCCTGGCTATAACGCGCTGAACCGGCAGAAGATCGAAGCGAATGCCGCCCTGCTGCATATCCCGATCAATGTTTTCGAGACGAACATTTTTGAGGTGGCGAATTCCGAGGACCGTTCCCCCTGCTATCTATGCGCCAGGATGCGCCGGGGGCACCTGTACGCCAAAGCAAAGGAGCTGGGCTGCAACAAGATCGCCCTGGGGCATCATATGAACGATGTGATCGAAACGACGGTCATGGCCATGTTTTACGGCGCCCAGCTCCAGGCCATGCCTCCCAAGCTGCACAGCACGAATTTCGAGGGCATGGAGCTGATCCGGCCCCTCTACTGCATCCATGAGGATGACATCCTGGCGTGGAAACGGTACAACGATCTGGAATTCATCCAGTGCGCCTGCCGCTTTACGGAGAATTGCACCGCATGCGATAACGGCGGTGGGGGCTCCAAACGGCAGGAGATCAAGACCCTTCTCCGCCGCCTGAAACGGGATAACCCCAATATCGAAAAGAGCATTTTCAACAGCATCCACGCAGTGAATCTGGACACCTTCCCAGGCTACAAGGAGAAGGGAACGGCGCATTCCTTTTTGGAACGCTATTCATAGAATGATCATGATCGATGCCGCAGGCGCATGGACGCACCTGCGGCATTTCTGTCCGAACGGGTTATAGAGTGACCCTATCACCAAGTATCGTTACGGGGTATTGGACAAACAAGCGGAACCCGCGTATACTGCGCCCATGCAGCGAGGAACCCGGCGAACCGGGATCGCCCCGCTGGTGCGGGAGAAGAAACCGCATATCCCAGGAAAGGAAGGCTATGACATGACGAACTCACTGGAAAAAGCGCTCAGAACGAATTTTCGATGTGGACGAATGCGCTTCTCCCGGACTGAACTGGTGGCCGGGTGCCCCACTGCACCCTGGCGCTGTATCCGCTGATACAGACACAGCCTGACAGCCATCGTCAGCCCGGGAGCGCAAGACGCTGCCGGGCTGGTTTTTTTGCCCGGCGGACGAAATCAGCGGCCCAAAAATCCTATTGAAACTAGAAAGGAATCATGACCATGAAAAAGATATTTGCAGCGATCCTCATCCTCATCCTCATCGCCGGCCTGCTGACCGGCTGCGGCCAGAAGGCAAGCGGCGCAAACACTACGGCGCAGCCGGCGGCCTCCGTAACTGACGGCGCTGCCGTCACCGCCCCGGCGGACCACGGCAAGCTGAAGGTTTCCTTCCCCGCCGGTTCTGTCCGGGTCTCCATCAACATCCTGGCCCAGGAGCTGGGCTACTTTCAGGAAGAGGGCGTGAGCGTCGAGCCCGTCAACCTGGGGGGCGTGGATGCGCTCACCGCCATCAACGGCAGCGGCGATCAGCTGGATATCCTGAATACCGGCTTCGTGAACGACATCCAGTCCATCGGCGGCGGTTACGATCTCACCTTCATCGCAGGGACCGCCGTGGAAGGCGGCGCCGTCATCGCCAAAAAGGGGCAGGCGGAGCGCTTCAAGAGCGCGGATACCATCATTGACATCGAAGCGGTCACCGGGGCGAAGCTGGGCTTTGTCCGCAACGAGGCGGCCTGGGTCATCACCCGGCAGTACCTGCTGGATCACGGCGTGGCGAACGAGACCATCGCCGCCATCGAGGCCGAGGACACGGGCAGCGTCAGCTATTACGCCCAGAGCACCAATGTGGCCCAGGCCGTTCAGGCGGGGGAAGTGGACCTGGGCTTCCTGCCCCTGGAATATGCGATCCTTTACGCTGACGCCTACGACCTGGAGATTGTTACCCCCTCCGGCGCTCTCTCCCCGGACTATGTCTGCTGCAGGGAGGTGACCTCCGCCAGCCGCTATGCAAGCAAGTATGACGCCTTCGTCGCTTACGAGACTGCCCGCATCCGGGCTTTTGAAACCTATAAGCAGGGCGTGACCGATCCGGAGGTTCGCAGCAAGGTTGTACAGACTGTCGTGGATTACACCGGCAAGGAGACCGAATATGTGGAGACCGTCCTCTACGGCGGCGTCACCAAGTACGCCGTGGACCCCAACACCGCCGGGATCGTCAGCTATGTGGAGGCGGCGTATAACTCCGGCGCTCTGGCCGGAAACGCCACGGATTTCAGCCAGTACGACATCCGGCAAAACGTGAGCACCGGCGCGTATCTGGAGGCCCTGAACAATCTGATCGCCAGGGAGCCGGACAACGCCTTTTATCAGGAATTGCTGGCGCAGTATAACGCTGCGAACTGAGCCGGGAAACGGAGGATCGCCATGGGCAGGATCTACGAAAGCATATTGGAGCTCAGCGGTTCCACGCCGCTGCTGCGGCTCAGAGGTTTTGTGAAGGCGCACGGCCTGCAGGCAAACCTGCTGGCGAAGCTGGAATCCTACAACCCGGCGGGCAGCCTGAAAGACCGCATCGCCCTCTATATGATCCGGGACGCGAAGGAGAAGGGCCTTCTCAAGAAGGACAGCGTCATCATCGAGCCTACCAGCGGCAACACCGGCATCGGCCTGGCCGTCGCCGCAGCCGCGGAGGGCTACCGGCTCATCATCGTCATGCCGGACACCATGAGTCTGGAGCGCAGGAAGCTGCTCAAAGCCTACGGCGCGGAGGTGGTGCTCACCGACGGCAGCGGCGGCATGAAGGCTGCCATCGCAAAGGCAAAACAGCTGGCCGGGGAGATTCCCCACAGCTTTATCCCCGGCCAGTTCACCAACGAGGCAAATCCCCGCGCCCACTATGAAACCACCGGCCCGGAGATCTGGAAGGATACCAACGGCAATGTGGACGTCCTGGTGGCGGGCGTGGGCACTGGCGGAACCATCTCCGGCGCAGGTAAATACCTCAAGGAGCGGAATCCCGACCTGAAGATCGTGGCTGTGGAGCCGAAGGATTCTCCGGTCCTCTCCGAAGGCCGGTCCGGCGTCCATGGCATCCAGGGCCTGGGGGCGGGGTTCATCCCCGCCACCCTGGACACCGAGATCTATGACGAGGTCATTGCCGTATCCACCGCTGCCGCTCTGCGGGCTTCCGCGGAGCTGGCGAGACAGGATGCCGTGCTGGCCGGCATTTCCTCCGGCGCGGTTCTGGCTGCCGGGGAGCAGTTGGCTCTCCGGCCGGAATACAAGGACAAGAACATCGTGCTGATCCTGCCGGACGGCGGAGAGCGCTATCTGACCACGGCCCTGTACGATTGACCGCAGGAGTGATGACTATGACCACCGCTGAACCCAAGATCGCCATCCGAAACGTCAGCTTTGACTATGTGAGTGAGAAAAAAGCCTTTCCTGCGCTGCAGAACGTGAGCCTGGAGATCCGGGAAGGGGAGTTTATCTGCCTGTTGGGGGCCTCAGGCTGCGGGAAATCCACGCTGCTCAGCCTGCTGAACGGCCTTCAGCGCCCCCGCAGCGGCGAAATCACCTTGAATGGAAAGCCCATCAAAGGACCTGGGATCGACCGGGCGGTGGTGTTCCAGCAGTATTCCCTGTTTCCCTGGCTCACCGTGAAGGGAAACGTGCTCTTCGGTATCCGGCAGAGCGGGAAGAAATACAGCCGGAAGGAGCGGGAAGACCTGGCCCACCGCTATGTGGAGCAGGTAGGGCTCACCGCCGCCGCCGACCGCTATCCCAGCCAGCTCTCCGGCGGCATGAAGCAGCGCGTCGCCGTGGCCAGGGCGCTGGCCCTGGAATCGGAGGTCCTTCTGTTGGACGAGCCCTTCGGCGCCATCGACCCCAAGCTCCGCCTGGAGCTGCAGGAGCTGGTCTCCCGGCTCTGTGTGGAGCACAGGCGGACGGTGGTATTCGTGACCCACGACCTGGACGAGGCCATCCTGCTGGCGGACCGGATCGTGGTGATGGCGCCGGGGAGGATACGGAACACCCTTCCGGTCAGCCTGCCCCACCCCAGGGTGCGGGAGGAACTGATCCGCACGGAGGAATATGAAAAGCTCCACCGCCAGCTCATCATGGCTTTCTATGACCAGGTGGAGGAGACTATCGACGCGGGGGTGGCGCTGTGAAAGACTTCTTCAAAAACGGCGGCAGGCAGTGGCCGGAATTCATCCTGGCGGCGGCACTTTTTGTCCTCAATGTGATCCTGGCCCTGACCCTGCCCTACTACTCCGCACATTCCCGGTACTATGACAGCGGCGCCTACGTCGTCGTGCTTTCTGCAGCTTTTGTGACCTATACCCTGTATCTCCTGGCGGCGAAGAAAAAGAGCACGTCGGATATCGCCGTCCTCCTCTTTGGCTTTTTCCTCCTGTGGGAGCTGTCTTTCAAGCTGGGACTTGTCCATAATGATCTGCTGATCCCGTCGCCGGAGGGCCTGTTCCATGTGTATGTGGAAAAGCCGAAGGAGATCCTGGCGGACGTCTGGGGTTCCCTGCGGCTGCTCTTCTGGGGTTTCCTGACAGCCGCTGTGTTCGGCACGGTCCTGGGCCTGCTGGCGGGCTGGGTGCCCCGTATCCGGGAAGTCCTGCTGCCCGTCTCCAAGGTCATCACACTGATCCCGCCCCTCATGTTTTCCGCCTACCTCATCATGCTCCTGTCCACCTTCCGGCAGGCGGCCATTGCGGTGATCTTCTTCGCTGTCTTCTGGCCTACCTTCCAGGGGACGGTGAGCCGGGTGGGACAGATCGACCCCTCCATTATCGAAGCGGCCAGGACCATGGGCGTCGGCACCGTGGGGATGCTCTTCAAGGTCATCTTTCCCTACTGCATGCCCGGTATCATCCAGAGCATTTCCGGGAGCCTTCGGGGTGCGTTCATGTGTCTCAGCGGCGCGGAGATGCTGGGCATCAACCTGGGTATCGGCTACTTTATCGAGAAATACAAGAGCTTTGCGGATTACCGCTGCGTTTTGGCCGGCATCGTCGTCGTCGGCTTTGTGACTACCCTGATCGACATTCTGGTCAGCCGGGTCAAAAAGAGCCTGATCCACTGGACCTATTGAGAAAGAAGAAGGGAATACCATGGGAATCGAAATCAGAAAAAGCATCTGCCGCGTCTGCTCCCGGGGCTGCCCCATCGACGTGGAGATCAAAAACGAAGAGATCCGTCAGATCACGCCCTCCAATCCCCAAAACGGCGGTCAGCTCTGCGCTCTGGGTTATGCCTACAAGGAATACATCACCCGCCCGGATCGGATCCGGACGCCCCTGCGTCGCGTAGGGGAGAGGGGCAGCGGCCAGTGGGAATCCATCACCTGGGAGGAGGCCTACCGGGAGATCGGGGATAAGCTCCTGAAGCTCCGGGCGGAATACGGCGCGGACACCGTCGCCTTTTATACCGGCTATACCAAGTGGTACCGCCCGGTCTATCAGAGATTCGTCCATTCCTTCGGGACCCTGAACTACGGGACGGAATCCAGCGCCTGCCACCAGTCCTACCGCATGGCCAGCGAGTTGAATTTCGGTGTGCTGACCACGCCGGACATTCCAAATTCGGACCTGTTCATCGGCTGGGCGTACAATCCCTTTTACAGCGGAAATTCCCAGGGAAACCCACTGGAGGAGTTCCGGGAGCGGGGTGGCCGGGTCATCATCGTCGATCCGAAATATACGCCCGCCGCAAAATTGGCGGACATCCATCTCCGCCCCGATCCCGGCACCGACGGCGCATTGGCCCACTTCTTCGGGAATTATCTGATCCAGCATGGGAAAACGGATGAGGAATACATCGCCGCTTACGTCCACGGGTTCCCGGAGTATAAGCGTTACGTCCGGAAGTTCACCCTGGAAAAGACCGCGCAGATCACGGGTATCCCGGAAGCAACGCTGCTCACCGCAGCGGAGCTGATCGCCGATTCCCCGGTTTTCAGCATAAACATCTCCGGCGCTGCGATCCCGCATCACACAAACGGCATGCAGAACTGCCGGGCTATCCAGGCGCTGCTGGCCATTACGGGGAATTTCGACCGGGAGGGGGGCAATCTGCCCGTGGAGTATCCGGTGGATGCCCTGAACCTGAAGGTGGAGTGGGACAAGTTCGTGGATGAGACCCGCCCCCTCAGCGAGGACGGCAGCGGCTACCAGAACTCCGTGGCCTGGCATAAAAAGAACCCCGGCTTCCGGGCCGAGGGAAGAAAGACCTGCAAGCCCAAGATCGGCTCCGGGCGCTTTCCCCTGTGGGCGCAGGTGGTGGACGAATTCCAGAGCATGGACTTATCCAGGCAGATCCTGGAGGGAACCCCTTATCCTATCCGGGCCGTCTTCGCCCTGGGCATGAACCGGCGGATGTTCCTTGAGAATGAGAAGCTCATGGAGGCCCTGGGAAAGCTGGAATTCTTCGTGGATGTGGACGTTTTCTGGACCGACGCGGCAAAGCTGGCGGATATCGTCCTGCCTGCCTGCACCTCGGTAGAGCGCGCCGAACTGGTGTGCTCCGGCCCCACCGTCCGGTATGTCAGCCCGGCCATCAAGCCCCTGTATCAGTCCAAGTCGGACGTGGACATCCTGTGCGAGCTTGCCGATAGGATGGAGCTGGCCGATCCGCTGCTGCGCCGGGGCTATGAGGCCATCGTTCGGCATGTGATGATGAAGATCGGCATCACCTTCGACGATCTGAGATCCTCCGGTGCGGCGATGAAGATACCCGGAAAAGAGCCTTATCGTCCGGGCAAAAGCCTGCAGCTGGGGCTGCGGACGCCAACGGGGAAGATCGAACTGTACTCCGAGACCATCGCAGATATCCCGGAGGAATACGGGCTGAATCCGCTGCCCACCTACCGGGACAGCCTGCCCCGAAAGGGAAAAAACGAGTACCCGCTGACGCTGGTAGCCGGTTCCCGAATCTCCACCCGCTTCCATTCCCGCTTCAACGGCGTCCGCGCATCGGACTACTTCCGCGCCGTTCCTTCAGCGGAGCTGCATCCACTGGACGCCCAGACCCTGGGCATCCGCCAGGGCGACGCTATCTTGGTCACTACGCCGACGGGCACGATGCGCGTTCATGCCGAACTCACCAAAGCGGCCAAGCGCGGCACGGTATTCATGTTCCAGAGCTATGCGGACGAGGCGGACGTGAACCGGATCATCGACGGAAACCATCTGGACCCCTATTCCGGCTTTCCGGGATATCGGACGGTCCGGTGCAAAGTTGAGGAGGAGCAGGCGGTATGAACATCCATTTCACATTCCATCCGGAACGCTGCGTCGGCTGCGGCGCCTGTGTAATGGCCTGTATCAACGAAAATGAGCTCGACATTACGAAGCAGCTGCCCTTTCGCCTTTTGAAGAAAAACGAATACGGCGACGGGGATACGCTGAGCATCACCTGGTTCGTCCATGGCTGCATGCACTGCCGGGAACATCCCTGCATGGACGCCTGCCCGAAAAGCTGCTTTTTCGTGGACAGGGAGACCGGCACGGTGCAGCTTGATAATTCCGGCTGCGTCGGCTGCCGCAGGTGCGCGCAGGCCTGCCCCTATGAAGCGATCCGGCAAAACGAAAAGCGGGCGTCAAAATGCGACGGCTGCCTTAGGCGGCTCCGGCAGGGTCAGCTGCCTCTCTGCGTGCTGGCCTGCCCCCGCCAGGCGTTGACGGTGGACGAGAAAAACCGGGTGGTGGCCGACGGCCTTGCAGGTCTCAGGGCTGAACTGGCAGAGTATCACCGCAGGAGCGAAACGGTCGTCTGACATACCGAAACGTGCCTAAGAATCAAGGTGTATTTGCAATTCCTCACACATTATCTTCCGCGCTCAATACAAAGAGAAACGCTCCGGCGACGCACCTCCATCGTGCCGCCGGAGCGTTGATTATTTGCCGCATCTTTCCCGGAGCAATAGACATCGTTCTGCATACGCAGATGTATCTGAGAATCTAAACTGTACCCCAAGGCAAGGACACGAATTTGACCCATAGTGACCCGGTTATGGTATAGTAACAATACCGAGCTGGAGGTGCTTATGAGTACAAAAAAGAAGTTCACGCCCGCGGAAGTGGAAGCGCTGCGTGGGAATCCGTATACAGAGAAAGTCTCCGAGGAACAAATATCCTTTACGCTGGCATTCAAGGAAGAATTCTGGCGTCTGAGCGTAGAGGGCTGCACCGGAAACATGGCGTTCAAAAAGCTGGGCTATGATCCGGAAATGCTGGGATTCGAGCGCGTTCACAACATCACGAAACGCATTCGGCGCGCCGCTCATACACCCGAAGGGATACAGGGTGCCAAGAAATCCCGGATGCGGATCAGTAAGGAAAGCTTCAGCAAGGCCGAGTTGGCGAAGATGTCACGCAGGGAAAGCGAGCAGCGGCTCCAGAACGAGATCGTGTATCTCCAGCAGCAGATGGCGTTCTTAAAAAAACTTATGCGGATGCCGAACGACGCGGATTCGGATACCTGAAGGTGGAAAGCAGCAGTTTCAAATTCAGTGCCATTCGGGATACGCTTGCGGAAGCGGATAATGTCCTCACTACAAGCGAGCTTTGCGCCATAGCCGGTGTTTCACGAACCGGCTACTATACCTGGCTTCGCGCGGAAGAAACGAGGCAGAAGCGGGAGGAACAGGATCAGGCGGACTTCCGGCAAATCCTTACGGCATACCGCTTTCGCGGCTATGACAAAGGGGGCCGTGGGATTCATATGCGGCTTCTCCATACCGGCGTTCGGATGAATGTAAAGAAGATCCGACGGCTCATGCGGAAATACGGTCTGTTCTGCCCGATCCGCAAGGCCAATCCGTACCGAAGGATGCAGAGAGCGATCCGCACGAACAATACGGCGGAGGATTTGGTGAAGCGCGAGTTTGAGGAACATGGCCCCCGCAGCATCCTTCTGACGGACATCACCTACATCCCGATGAACGGCACGTTCTGCTATCTCTCCACGATCCTGGACGCCTGCACCAAGCAAGTCCTCTCCCATGTGCTGAGTGAATCCCTCGAAGTGGATTTCGTGCTGGATACCGTGGAGCAGTTGGTGGAACGGCACGGAGTATCTCTGAACAAGGAGACGATCATTCACAGCGATCAGGGCTGTCATTATACCTGCATCAAGTTCATCCACCTCGTAAAAAACAGCGACCTGCGGCAGTCGATGTCCAGGAAGGGGAACTGCTGGGACAACGCGCCGCAGGAAAGCTTTTTCGGCCATATGAAGGATGAGCTTGCCAGTGAGATTCCAAAATGGACCTGCTTTGAGGACGTACGCCGATCCATTGACGACTGGATCGACTATTACAACAACGACAGATGCCAGTGGGATCTGGCAAAGCTGTCACCCAATGAATACTACCAATACCTGACGACCGGCGAATACCCCTGTCTGGCTTAATGGGTCAGCTTATTTTGTACTTGACTTGGGGAGCACTTTATTCCCCGTGTGGGTCAAAACGTGGGTCAGGCAAAAACGTGGCCCCGAAAATACGTATAAAACAAACAGAAAAGCTCCGAAATCCAGTGATTTCGGAGCTTTTCTGGCACGCCATGAGGGATTCGAACCCCCGGCCTTCTGGTCCGTAGCCAGACGCTCTATCCAGCTGAGCTAATGGCGCATTTGCTGTTCATCCGTAACAGCCTGTGTATCATACCGCGCCTTGGCGGAAAATGCAAGGGTTTTTTCAAAAATTCTTTGTTTTTTCAAACCCCGTCCGGAGCGGGTTCACCGCTCCGGACGGAAGCAAGCGGGATCAGAACATTTCGGCGCTCATGTTGTCGATCTCTCTGGAAAGGGCCTCGTAGACGCCGGGGAAGGTGCTCACGGGCAGGCCCTGGGAGGCGTTGGGGATGAAATAAAGCTTGCCGCACTCGGTGCAGGCGCGGCGCACCTGTTTCGCCACCACTTCCTCGGTCCAGCCCTCGTAGTCCACGGTGGCGGAGTCGATACCGCCCATGAAGCTGATGCGCCCGCCGTACTTCTTGATGAGTTCGGGCACGTTGTTGGTGGTCATGACGCCCTGCCAGATGTCGATGCCGATGTCGATCATGTCCTCCACCAGGGTGGCGGCATAGGAGTCGGAGTGATGGACGATCACTTCCACGCCGTGGGACTTATAATACCCGTAGATCTTCTCGTATGCGGGCTTTATGAACTCGCGCCACATATCCGGGGCCATGAAGGTGGAGGTCTGGCTGCCCCAGTCGTCGTGGTGGAACATGGCGTCGGGCTTCACGTATTTGCACAGCTCGGCGGCGTAGTCCAGCTCGAACTCGGTGATCATATCGATGATCTCGTGCATCTCTTCGGGATACTCATAGAAGTCGATCAGGCAGTTTTGGATCTCCAGCAGGTAGTGGCACTGCTCGAAAACGCCGGGGGCGAAGAAGGGGGTCACGAACTGCTCCTTGCGATCCACCGCCTCGGCCATGGCGATGAAGGGCTCCCATTCCTCGGCGTCGTAGACGACGCGGGGCACCTTCACATAGTCTTTCCAATGCTCGATGTCCTTGATGACGATCTTGTCCGGCGTGTGGACGGGAAAAGGACCGGGGGTGCCGACGGGGTAGGACTTGGTGACGCCCCAGGCGTTCACTACGTTCATTTCGCCCAGCTTGGGGTTGGGGTTGCGGTTGCCGAAGGGGGAGCCCATGATGATGGCGAAGGGCTCATACTGATTCACAAAGCGGTCCGGATGGCCGCCGTGGATGGTCTCCAGAAGATTCTGGCGCTTGGTAAGCATGGGGATTCGCTCCTCTCCTAATTCAGTTATAACGATTATATCATAGTCCTGTGCAAAATACCAGCGGAAGCTTTCATTCATGCGATTTGTTTTCGTCCGTTTTTTTATCCGAAACTCTTGACTTTCCTAAAGCGTTGATTTATAGTCTTAAATTATTAAAAGCGGTAATCCGTCTCAGTTTTATGGAATGGAGTGAAAATCATGAACGCTTATGTGGAACGTGTACTGAAATCCATCAAGGAAAACAACAGTTCGATGCCCGAATTCATCCAGACCGTGGAGGAAGTCCTGACCTCCCTGGAGCCGGTCATCGCCCAGCATCCCGAATACGAGCAGAATGCCATCCTGGAGCGGATGACCGCGCCGGACCGGATGGTGGAATTCCGCGTCACCTGGTGCGACGACCAGGGCAAGCCCCACGTCAACCGGGGCTGGCGCGTGCAGTTCAACGGCGCCATCGGCCCCTACAAGGGCGGCCTGCGCTTCCATCCCAGCGTCACCGAGGGCACCGTCAAGTTCCTGGGTTTTGAGCAGGTGCTGAAAAACTCCCTGACCACTCTGCCCATGGGCGGCGCCAAGGGCGGCAGCGACTTCGACCCCAAGGGCAAGTCCGACGCCGAGATCATGCGTTTCTGCCAGAGCTTCATGACTGAGCTGTATAAGTATGTGGGGCCCGACGTGGACGTGCCCGCCGGCGATATCGGCGTGGGCGGCCGGGAAGTGGGCTTCCTCTTCGGCGCCTGGCGCCGCCTTACCGGCAGCTTCGCCAACGGCGTCATCACCGGCAAGGGCCTTTCCTTCGGCGGCAGCCTGATCCGCCCCGAAGCCACCGGCTACGGCGCTGTCTACTATGCGAGCCGCGTGCTGGAGCACTTCGGCGAGGACCTGAAGGGGAAGAAGGTCGTGGTCTCCGGCTACGGCAACGTGACCTGGGGCGCCATCAAGAAGCTGGCCGAGCTGGGCGCCAAGCCCGTCACCATCTCCGGCCGCGCCGGCTATGTCTATGACGAAGCGGGCATCATCACCGATGAAAAGATCGACTACCTCCTGGAGATGCGCGCTTCCGGCAAGAACGACGTGCTGGAGGCTTACGCCAAGAAGTTCGGCGCCGAATTCCATCCCGGCGAGAAGCCCTGGAGCGTCAAGGCCGACCTGTATATGCCCTGCGCCACCCAGAACGAAGTGGGCCTGGCCGAGGCCAAGCTGATCGCTGCCAGCGGCAGCAAGTATTACATCGAGGTCGCCAACATGCCCACCACCAACGAGGCTGTGGCTTACCTCATGGAGAAGGGCCTGGCCGTCGCCCCCTCCAAGGCGGTCAACGCCGGCGGCGTAGCCGTTTCCGGCCTGGAGATGAGCCAGAACTCCGCCCGCCTCAGCTGGACCGCCGAAGAGGTGGACACCAAGCTGAAGGGCATCATGAACAGCATCTACGATTCCTCCGTCGCCGCGTCGGAGCGTTACGGCCTGGGCTATAACCTGGTGGCCGGCGCCAACATCGCCGGCTTCGAGAAGGTCGCTGAGGCCATGATGGCCCAGGGTTGGATCTGATCCTGCGAACCGATGATCGGTGGCCCGGACCGCTTTCTTCGGCGGTCCGGGCCGCCTTGCTCCAAGCCCGATTTTGCAGCTTTGAAAATCGCAAATTCAAAAAGCGACTTGAAATCCCGCTTGAAATCGGCTATACTGACAATATCATGAATTTCTGCAAGGGGATCTGATTCATTATCGGTCCCTGAAAATGGAGGACAAAATGAAAAGAAAACTGATTGCAATTCTTCTGGCTGCGCTTCTCGTGCTGGCCCTGGCCGCCTGCGGCGGCAACGGCGGCGGCAATACGACGAATCCCACCGCCGCTCCCGCCCCTGCCGGTGAAAAGCTCACCATGGGCACCGGCGGCGAAAGCGGTACTTACTATGCCTTCGGCGGCGTCCTGGCCAACTACATCGGCCAGAACAGCGACCTGAGCATCAACGTGGTGTCCACCGGCGGCACCGCCGCCAACATCACCGGCATCCAGAACGGCCTGTATGACCTGGCCACCGTCCAGTCCGACGTCTCCACCTATGCCTATTTCGGCACCAACTCCTTTGAGGGCAACGCCATCAGCGACTTCCGGGTCCTGGGCGCCCTCTATGCCGAGACGGTGCAGATCGTCACCTGCAACTCCGCCCTCACCTCCGTTGCCGACCTGAAGGGCAAGAGCGTCTGCGTGGGCGACGTGGGCAGCGGCACCTACTTCAACACCGTGGACGTGCTGGCCGCCTATGACATGACCCTGGACGACATCACCCCTGTGTACCAGTCCTTCGGTGATTCCACCGAGAGCATCAAGGACGGCAAGATCGACGCCGCCTTCATCTGCGCCGGCGCCCCCACCAACGCGGTGGTGGACCTGGCCACCTCCAAGAGCGTCTACCTCATCTCCATCGACGAGGAGCATATGACGAAGCTCCTGGCCTCCTGCCCCTGGTATGCTTCCCTGACCATCCCCGCCGGCACCTACAACGGCTTCGATCAGGATGCCGTCACCATCACCGTCAAGGCCACCCTGGTCGCCAAGACCAGCCTGAGCGAGGATGCGGCCTATAAGATCGTGTCCACCATCTTCAACAACACCCAGGCCATTGCCGGTCTCCACGGCAAGGGCGCGGAGCTGAGCCTCAGCTTCGCCACCGAGGGCATCGCGGTGCCCTTCCATCCCGGCGCGGCCAAGTACTTCGCCGAGAAGGGGATCACGGTTTCCACCGGCAACTGAGCAATTCAGCCTGCGGATGCCGGAGTGTCGATCAAAACCGGCACTCCGGCATCCTTTTGAATGGAGGTATATCCCATGGCGCGAAGAAGCAAAGAGCAATCGGCTGCGGAAGCGGCGGAAGTGAAAGCGGCAGAGGGAGAATTTGAATTTGACGCGGCGTCGGTGGACGAGGTCATGCGCAAATACGACCGGGATTCCAACACCCGCATCTGGGAGGGCTGGCAGAAGTGGGTCGTATACGGGATCCTGGCGGCCTTCGCCCTGTTCGTGATCTACGTCACCCTCTTTGCCACCTGGCTGGATCTGGTCCGCTACCCCAGCTTCCTGGGCTGCGTTCTCTTCTGCGGTTATCTGATCTATCCCTCCCACAAGGGCAGGCAGAAAGTGAACTACATCCCCTGGTACGACTGGCTGCTGATGATCCTGGGCGCGGGCGCGTTTTTCTACGTCTGCATTTTCGCCAAGGATCTCACCGTGCGCATCGGCTTCCTGAATCTCCGGTCCTATGAGATCGCCATCGGCGTCGTGGGCATCCTTGCCTGCATGGAGCTTTGCCGCCGCAGTACCGGCATCCCCATCCTCTGCGTGGCGGGCGTGTTCCTGCTTTACGCGCTGTATTACTATTGGTTCGGCAAGGGCCTCGGCGCTCCGAAGGCCATCCGGCAGCTGACCATCGGCCTCTTCTTCCAGACCACCGGCGTCCTCACCACGCCCATCCAGGTCTGCGCCAAGTTCATCGTGGTGTTCGTCATCTTCGGCGCGTTCCTGGAACGCACCGGCATCTCCAATTTCTTCATCGACATGGCCAACTGCGCGGCCGGCGCGGCCTCCGGCGGCCCCGCCAAGGTGGCGGTCATCTCCTCCGCCCTCTGCGGCATGGTGTCCGGCTCCAGCGTGGGCAATACGGTCACCACCGGCAGCGTCACCATCCCCATGATGAAGAAAACGGGCTACAAGGGCGAATTTGCCGGAGCGGTGGAGGCGGCCGCCTCCACCGGCGGACAGATCATGCCGCCCATCATGGGCGCCGCGGCTTTCCTGATGGCTGACTACGTAAGCGTGCCCTATTCCAACATCATCGTCCGGGCCATCCTGCCCGCCTTCCTCTATTTCCTCGGCATCTTCATCGGCGTCCATCTGGAGGCCAAGCGCCTGGGTCTCCGGGGCATGAGCAAGGAGGAGCTTCCCATCTTCAAAAAGCTGGTGAAGCACACCTATCTGCTCCTCCCGCTGATCATCCTCGTCTACCTCGTGGCCTCCGGCACCCGCACCATGGCCTTCTCCGCCGCCATCGCCATCATCTTCGCCGTGGCGGCCTCCAATCTCCGGCACAATCCGCCCCTGGGCATCATCAGCTGCGCCGCTCTGCTGGCCTATCTTTTCATCCCCCTGCCCCAGGCGGTGTCCGTGGCCCTCCTGCTGGTGGGCATTATCAGCGCGGCCATCTGCATGTTCCGCAAGGACGCCACCATGACCCCCGCCGTGTTCTTCGATTCCCTGGCCAACGGCGGCAAGGGCGCGCTTTCCGTGGCCTCCGCCTGCGCCATCGCGGGCATGATCGCCGGCTGCATCACCATGACCGGCCTTGCCAGCCAGATCATCACGGCCATCATCACGGTCTCCCACGGGGTGAAGTTCATCGCCCTGTTCCTGACCATGCTCTGCTGCATCGTGCTGGGCATGGGCGTCCCCACCACCGCCAATTACTGCATCATGGCATCCACCTGCGCGCCCATCCTCATTCAGCTGGGTATCCCAGCCATGGCGGCCCACTTCTTCGTGTTCTACTTCGGCATCGTGGCGGACATCACGCCTCCCGTGGCCCTGGCGGCCTACGCGGGCAGCGCCATCGCCAAATCCCGGCCCATGAAGACGGCGCTGAACGCCACCCGTCTCGCCATCGCGGCCTTCATCATACCCTATATCTTTGCCCTCAACCCCGTTATGCTTCTGATCGACGCCTCCTTCCTGGAGGTCGCGGTGATCGTCGTCACCTCGATCATCGGCATGTTCGGCGTCGCCGCCGGCCTGGAGGGCTACCTGAAGGGCAATCTCTTCTGGCCGCTGCGCCTCGTTTCCGTCGCCGCCGGTCTGCTGCTCATCATTCCCGGCATCCTGACCGACGTCATCGGCATCATCCTGATCGCTGCCATCATCGCCTTCCAGGTGCTGGGCAGCCGCAGAAACGCCGCGAAGGCAGCCTGACCGGGGCTCCCTTTCCGTATCCTTCGGGATTCAGCGGAAGCCGGGCCCCCTCGCTGCGGGGCTCCGCACCGCAGTTTCCTCCTTATCCTCTGCGCCGATGCCCGGGTCACCTCGCTGAGGGGGCTCAGCCGCAGGCGGTGGGGGGAGTTCCCGGCAGCCGCAAGCGCTCTCTGAGGGAACCGCTGCACAGCGGCTGAAGGCCCTGCGCCGGATGAAACTGCTTCAAAGAGAAGCTGTTGTCGGCAATCCTTTCACCCATTTCAGCCGGGAACAGCGTGAGCACGAATTTTTGCTTGCATTCCGCAGCGGAATGTGGTAATTTATGGTAGCACGGAACGGTTGCCGCGCAGCGGAGCAAATTCGACGCTGCTTTAGAAAGACAGAGGTTCTGCCGTAGGTGTATATCATCTTAAGCGGAGGATTGTCACATGGAAAAGCAAATAAAACTGGTTATCGCGGATGGAAACGAGGATTTCCGGCTGCTCTGTGCGGACGCGGCCCGGAGGGAGGAGGGCTTGGAGCTCCTGGCTGCCGTGGGGGACGGGGAAGCCCTGCTGCGGCAGATCGGGGAGCTGAAGCCGGACGTGGTGCTGATGGACATGGTGCTCCCGAAGGTGGACGGGTACGGCGTGCTGCGCGCCCTCGGCCAGCGGGAGGGGTATAAACCCGCCGTCATCATCCTCTCCGCCTTTGCCAGTGACCGGGTCATCGGCGACGCGGCGGCCCTGGGCGCCTGGTATTTCATTCCCAAGCCCTGCGAGCTGGCCGACGTGTTCGACCGGGTGCGGGACGTGGGCCGCAGCAGCGACGCGGCCCTGGGCGTGGTGAGCCTCCCGGCGTCCCGGAAGGCGAAGCCGGAAAAGCGGATCGACGCCCTGGTCACGGAGATCATCCACGAGATCGGCATCCCGGCCCACATCAAGGGCTATCAGTATATCCGGGAGGCCATCATCGAAGTGGTGGCGGACATGGACCTGATCAACGCCGTCACCAAGGCGCTCTACCCCTCCGTGGCCCGGAAATACGGCACGACGCCCTCCCGGGTGGAGCGGGCCATCCGCCACGCCATCGAGGTGGCCTGGGACCGGGGCGATATCGAGGTCCTGCAGCGTTATTTCGGCTATACGGTGTCGGGCGTGAAGGGCAAGCCGACGAATTCGGAATTCATCGCCCTCATCGCGGACAAGCTCCAGCTGAGACTGCGGGAGCAGGACGAACAGCAGGGGTAAAGGGATAGCAAGGCAAGCCGAACATTGCTATGAACGAAAAGAAGCGCCTAAGCCTGTAAAGATCAACATGACTTGGGCGTTTCAGGGCGACTAATTGTTTTCTTGGAAGCGACTTACTCTCCTGATTAGCTGGTGAATACTGACTGATCGGGGGAGTTTGTTTTATGCCGAATCTGGATTTTGACTGGCAGATCAACGAATTCATGGTGGATTGCAAAAGCCGACAACTGCGGCCCAAAACGATGCGCAGTTATGAACAAGCACTGAGACTGTTTGAACGCTGGTGCAAGGAACAGATGAACATTACCGATGTGGGGGAAGTCACGGAAAACATTATTCGGAGATACATCAATGATCTTCAGGAGCGGGGGAAATACACCTTCTGCGCCGATGATAAATCGTTGGGAAAGAATCAACCTGATCGCCGTCGTGATTTCAGAAAACCGATTACCACTACGACCATCAACACCTATATCCGTGATATCAGGGTATTCTTCAATTGGCTGGACAAGGACTATCTTCTGAAAAAGAATCCCATGAAGAAAATTCAACAACTTAAAACAAATCGCAAAGGAAAAGAATACATCTCCGATGATGAATTCAAGCATCTTATTAACATCTTGGATAAATCATATTATCCAGAGCATAGGGATTTCGCCATGATCACGCTTATGATCGACAGTGGTATGCGATTGGGCGAGTGTAGTGCCCTGCTTGTAGAAGACCTGTCCCTGGCAAAGAGACATATCAAACTGCGTGCAGATATCACAAAAGGGCGCAAGGATCGCACGGTGTACTTTTCGTTAAAAACAGAAATCATCCTTCGACGGTGGATTCAGTTCAAGGATCGATATGTCGAGAGCGACTATCTGTTTCCTACAAGGCCCTATGGGAATCATATTCAGGTGAGCAATTTTGAAACCAATTTCAAGCACTATATCAGGAGAGCGGGACTGAATGAGGGAATCACGCCTCATTGCTTGCGGAATAATTTTGCAAAAAGATGTCTTATGAACGGAATGGACATATTTACGCTGAGCAAAATCCTGGGGCATTCCAGTGTAACAGTGACCGAAGCGGCATACTTGGATTTGACAGAAGAAGACCTAGGGCGAAGATATCAGAATTACAGTCCAATGACGCATATGTAGATAATCATGCATAATTGAAAATGCACATTCAAAGACCGCGGGACGATAATAAATCCCGCGGTCGCTTGTTATTCTTTATACTGTGCTGCCGTTTCATCCAATTGCTGTTTCATGCCTTCAACGACATGAGCGGGCGTCTTGATCCGTGCCTTGTTTCCAAAACCAAAAATCCATGCGTAAAACTGCGGACTGACTTCAATATCTGCATTTACGGTAAAGCTGCGGCGGCCGTCTGCATGATACATCGCATCATCCGTTCCAAGGCGGTCTACGACGGCATCAAGCAACTGCATGTCAAATTCCATGACTACACGCTGCCGCTCTCCACTGTACATTCCAAAAACGCGGCGTAGATACGTTTGCATGTTGATCTGATCATAAGCGACTTGCCCAGTGCGAGGCGCATCAAGGCATATGACATTTCTCATGCGGTCAACACGCAAGGTCAGGATCTTTTTGCTGTAGTCGTGGTAGGAAATCAGATACAGATTTCCTGCATTTACGAGCATGGCATAGGGGCTCACAATGTAGGATGAATTATTGCGGCGGGATACCGTTTCCTTCACATTGTCAATGGACGCTTTCATGTATTTGAAAGAAATCTTCCTCGCCTTTCTGATTGCTGTACGTATTTCGGCGGCATTGACAAATACGGACCGTTCTTCCGTCCGCGTGCGGTCACTCACAAAGGTTTCGCTCTCCAAATCCTCCCGCTGGTATTCGCTGCACAAAGAGCCAAGCACACGGACAAGACGCTCCGCCTGTCCCTTCGTGACGAATCGTGTGGCACTAACACATTCGGCAAGGACGCGGAGATCATCAAACTCCATGTCACGGGAAACAAGGCGATACTTTTTTCCACGGCCGCCTTCAATATCCATTCCAAATTCATTTCTGAGCACGGCAATGTCACGATAGACAGAGTGCAACTCGGCGGAGATCCCGATATCTTCAAGATAGTCAACGATGTCGGCGGCGGTTACGCTGTGATCTTCGTCAGTTTGTTCCCATAAATATTTGGCGATGTAAAGAGCCTTCGCCTTTTGTTTTTCTGAACGGGGCATTGCGCGCCTCCAATGCATTTTTTCATGTTCTCTCTTAGTCAACGTGGTAAAGTGAACAATGTAGAAAAACTAGGTTCCGTTATGATGTTGCAACGCTTCGTCTCAATCCCCAATTCATCCAAAGCTGCGGCGATTTCCACGGCGGACATCACATGGTTTTCGTCGGTTTCCCTTTGGAGGATTTGAAGGACGATGTAGGGTTTCAGCTTTTGGTTCGCCCGCTTGCCGCTGCTTGGTGCCCCCATATTTTTGCTCCTTTATCTTAATTTATATCTACACTAACACGGTATATGTAACCATTGAGAAAGGCTTGGATTATTACGAACTCTTGTAGTATAATTACGAACCATAAAAAAGAGAAAGGAGCTTCAAGCACATGTTGAAGTATGAGCTTGGAACTGTGGAAGCCTCGGAAGCCTTAATTAAAGACCTTTATATTGATTTGAGGGCAAAAGTAAATGCCTGGTCGGAAATAACTAAGCAAACACCACAAGCAAGGATGGGATATGTTGGACAACACTTAGTCAGTGTTGTGACAGGTTATGTTGGAGGAAAGTCAGGAGCAAGAGGCTATGATCTGATAATGAAAGGCGGAAATTATGGAGAAATAAAAACCTGTTACAAGGTAGATCAACTTGGTTGCTGTAACAATTGTGGGGCTGTTGTTTCAAGCCTTGAAAAAGTCTGCGCCGCTTGTGGGTCCACAAGCATTGATCGCAAAGATGATTCAAAGTGGCTTATATCTATAAGAAATAGAGATGAGTTTGAAAAAATACTTGATCCCCTCAGCTATTATTTTGTGCTTTTTGAGTTCGAGAATATCAACAGCAACGATAATCGAAACATTGTTGCAAGCATCTGGGAAGTCAGCCCCAAAGAAAAAGGATTTGCATACTGTATGTTTGATTATTACTTGAATATTAGAGAGAAATCAAAATCAAAGGCTCCTTTTAATATGTGGCCGCATGACTTCAAATTTGGATTAACGAAACCTGAGCTTATATACAGGGCATTAATTTCAGAGAATGGAAATATCCGTACAGAAATATTCCCCTCAATGGGAAATACGGAGATTGATGTAATAAAACCTCTTTGGACGTATCATCGCTCAAGAACTATTACGGAATCGTCAATCCATTGTGTGTTCTCTAAACTAAATCCTTCAATACATGTACCGAATCTTTCGAAAATCGAATTATTGTTGCTTTTAGAAAAATATCGAACAGAAAATGGATATACAAATTCAGAACTCTGTGACGCTTTTGCAGAGGCGATTTATTTGCCGTTGCTGAAAGGAAAAACACAAGCCGTTCCAGATAAGTACAAGTATTTGCTTTCATAAGCTAAAGATAAATGGGCCTCAATCAAAGAGGCTCATTTGTCTTTCTGCCAGTCTCGTCTGAGATTGCCGATAATATTCTGTATCACTTTCAAACCCAATGTATCGCCTGCCACTCTCAACGCAAGCAACGGCAGTTGTTCCACTACCCATAAAAGGATCTAAGACAACATCATTCCTATCCGAACTGGCAAGTACGAGTCTGTTAATTAGTTTTAGCGGTTTCTGTGTTGGATGAATTCTTCCTTTTTCGTGGTAAAAATCAATATCGTCCCACACATCGGTTATGCCCATTTCAGTATTGAAGGTCTGTTTAATTGTATCATATTGAAGGTCAAATTGCAGGATGGCTTGTAGTTTTTCCCACAATTCTCTGGTAGGGACTTGCTCACAAATGTTCTTTCCAGTATAGATACTCCACATTCCACCACCGTTAGATTTAACTCCCAACCGATCGTTAATTTCTTTTGCGGTTAAATGAAGCTCTTTTTGCCGATTTTTAAGGAACTCTTTTATAAATGGCTTTGGATCTTTTGACAGAAATAGAATACTCTCTGTAACGTTTGGAAACATGCGGTATTTTTTCGTTGCTCTTCCTGAAATGGCCTGCATTCCTTTATTTACAATTATTTGTTGTCTTAATTCAAGGCCATAAGATTCCAATATAGGAAGCATTCGACTAAGAATGCGAAAGTATCCAAAAATATAAAATGAGCCTCCTTTTCGCAGAACTCTCGTCGCCTCAGCTATCCATTTGTTTGACCAGTCTAAATAATCATCCTCTGTTCTCCATAGATAATCCCACTTTTGACCGATAACCTTAAAATATGGTGGATCAGCAATAATTAAATCGATAGTTTCAGGATCAAGACGCTGCCGCATACCGCCAATTGCGTCTTCGTTATAGATTCTATTGGTTTCCATTTGCAATCTCCTTAGTATGTCTATATGGTATTGTAGCATGATCGGCCGTTGATTTCTATAGCTTCGTTCAAATCAGCGTCGCATGTCCTTCAATCGCTGCTTCAATTCTTTGAGGCTCCATGCCAATATAACGCTGCGTCACGGCGGCGGAGCTGTGCTGTAAGAGCCGCTGGACAAGAGCGATATCGTAGCCGCTGTTTCTGTAAATCTCCGTCGCATACCACTTGCGGAAGCTGTGGGTGCTGATTCCCTCAAAGCCCAGGTAATCGCAGACGATGGCAAGCTGCTTCTGGACAGCCCTTTCCGTAATCGGAAAAATCAGGTCGTTCCGCTGGATGCCGTTTCGCAGACAGTAGTTCTCGATGTACTGCTGGATAACCAGCGGGACGGTGAAGACGCGGCTTTTGCCTGTCTTCTGCTCGACGATCTCCAAGCGGTAGCGGTCCCCATCAAGAACGATGTCGCAGGGACGAAGGCGCAGAATGTCGCTGATGCGCAAGCCCAGGTTCCCTTCCAGCACAAGGGCGGTTGCGACGCGCTCATTAGGGCGGAAGCCCACGCCTCCTTCCTTCATGGTCGTTATGATCTCCTTGTATTGCTCTGTAGTCAGGGCGGTTGTCTTCTTGTTCATGGCTCCCTCCAAAAGAGAAAAGTTCGTAAATGTCAGGGCGGAAAGTTCGTTTGTTTGCGGCGGTTGCCGCAAGGCGGCGGAATAGCTCGGTTTTGGTGTTCGTATTCCTTATGTTTTCCGAACTCTTGGCTCCCTGCGACGTTATGCCGCAGGGACCATTTTCACGGCGCAATCGAGGCAGCCAATATTGACTTCTTTCGTGGCGCGGACGCTCATGCCGCAGCAAGGGCAGATATATTTGCGGCTGCTGCTCTTCTTCGGAATCGCGGTCCCAATGGGCGTTCCGCTGTGGGTCCCTGTCCCGCCGATCTGAAAGCCGCCGTATTCGTTGCGGTTGATCAGAATGTCGGTCAAGTCATACGCCAGCACGAAATCAAGAAGGGCATCGCTCGGTGCGGTATGGCTCCAACCATACTTATCGCTGTGCTGGACGGTCAGGCCATGGGCTTCGGCGGCCTCTTTGAAGCGGCGGTTGTGGTAGGTGTTCCCGCGGCTGCAATCCTGAATGCCGTTCACATAGTTGAAGTAGTGGACCATTTCGTGAAGCAGGGTCGCCGCCACTTCCTCGATGGGCCGCGCAAGCGTTCCAGCGCCAATGTTGATTTCGTGGGTCGCACCGATCTTGCTGATCCAGGTGTCCTCGCGCAGGGAGAA
>JAEEGK010004285.1_pt1 | contig 35125 bp, 28 predicted proteins | sample 8958771 | NCBI WGS metagenome assembly JAEEGK01 (sample SAMN16246547, study PRJNA631951) | gut metagenome | biome: gut microbiome; feature: rumen; material: SC-attached | host: Bos | place: Iran: Karaj | collected 2018-10 | reverse complement strand
GTTTAAAGTTTAAAGTTTAAAGAACCTGCCGCAGTCCCACCACCTAACCCATTAAACCCACTAAACCCATTAAACCCACTAACCATTCAATAACCAATAACCAATAACCACTAACCATTCAATAACCTATAACCAATAACCTATAACCTTTCAAAAAGTTATGAAAGTTAAGGACAGGGAATTTGAGGTATTCATCTCGGAGGAGGAGCTTGACAAGATTGTGAGGCGACTGGCCACTGAGGTGAGCCGCGACTACGAGGGGAACAACCTCGTCGTTTGTCCCATTTTGACAGGCGCCTTTATGTTTGCGTCAGACCTCGTTCGTCGGCTGACGATACCTTGTGAGGTAACCTTCGTGCGTTATACATCCTATAGCGGCATGTGCAGCACCGGTGAGGTAAAGTGCATGCTGCCTTTCCCGCCTGAACTGAAGGGGAGAGATGTGCTGATTGTTGAGGATGTGGTGGATTCTGGATTCTCCATGAAGCGAATGTTGCAGAATGTGTGGGCGTTGGAACCGAAGAGTGTAAAGATTTGCTCCTTGTTCTTCAAGCCTGCAGCCTTTAAGGGCGACTACAAGGTCGACTATATCGGTCGCGAAATAGGCAATGATTTCATCGTCGGCTATGGATTAGATTACGACGAGCAGGGGAGAGGATTGAAGGAGATTTATAAAGTGAAAAAATAAAGTTTAAAGTTTCTGCCTGACCGTAGGGAATGGCCTTGAGCACCTTAGATATAAAATTAATAAAGCGAAAAACGTTTAAAGTTTAAAGAAGCTGCCGCAGTCGTGTTGCGCAAGCCTCTATAACCTATAACCTATAACCTATAACCTTTATGAAAGCATTGAAAAAATTTGGATTAAAAATAGCCGTGCTCTTTGTCCTTTCGGCCGGATGCTTTCTGATGAATGGCTGTATCAAGGACATGGTTCTGGATATTGACTCCAACGACCTGACAGGCAAATGGGTCGTGGAGAACAGCCAGGAGTATTGGCGTTTCCGCAGCGACGGTTCCGGAGTGACTTGGGACGAGAGCGAAGATATTTATGAACACGAGAGCAACCTCAAGTTCGAGTGGACGCTCGACCAGGATGAGTTGACTTGCGTGTTTCGCGGAGCCAACGAGAATCAGGCAGTCCCCAAGGTGTATCGCATTCGCGAGCTCACCTCCTCGTCGATGCGCTGGGAGGATATCTACGGAAGAACAACGAAATTTGTGAAAAAATAACCTAGTAAAGTTTAAAGAAAGCTGCCGCGTCAGCCTTAAAACCTCTTAAACCTTTTAAACCTTTTAAACCTTTTAAACATAAGTTGTAAAGATGAGTATAAAGAAGGGTTGGAAAATCACATGGATTGTGTTGGGCTCTTTTGTGGGCCTGATACTCCTGCTTGTCGCTTTTGCCATGTGGCTCGTCTTCACCCCTTCGCAGTTGACGAAGTTGGTGAACCGCTATATTGGCGATTTCTTAGATTGTGATGCACACTTCGAATATGTCGACTTTACGCTCATTTCAACATTCCCCGATGCGGGATTGGTCGTCAAGGATGTGACGCTGCTCAAGCCCCTGCCCGGAGCCCCGAGCGACACACTGGCCTATATTGGCGATGTGACCTTGGGTATCGACCTCATGGCTTTCTTGAAGAATGATGAGTTGATTGTCCACCAGGTGACGCTGGAAAACGCTACCGCCAGTCTATATATAGATAAGGAAGGACGCTGCAATTTCGACATTGTGCCTCCCAGCGACGACACCTCCGCCACCCAGTTGCCTGCCCTTATCGATTTGAAGAAAATCGAGGTGAAAAACCTCAATGCCAAATTCAAAGACGAGCGTGACGGCATGGATGGCCAGCTGTATGGATTGAATCTCTCTCTGAACGGTCGAATGAAAGGCAACGATATCGCCGCCAAACTGCAAGCCCAATGCAATAATATTTGTTTCGAGCAGCAGCAGCTGTCTGCCGGAGTGGAACAGCTGGGCCTCGAAGCAGATTTCGACAAGAAAGGTTTGGATATCAAGGCAGAAGCCCTCATGGCTGGCGATAGAGTGGCAGTGACAACGACCGATAGCAATGGAGCCACCTCCTTGGCTACCGTGCTCGAAGGATGGCAAGTAGCACTCCATAGTGCCAGCAGCAATGGCGGTATCAACGGAACTCTGGGTTTGAAAGTGTCAAACGGTACCTTCGACCTCGCAGGACAGCAGATGGTGAACGAACAGTTGCAGCAATCGACCCTCCCCCTGCTTGAGACTCAGATACCCTTCACCTTTCACCTTTCACCTTTCACCTTTCACCTTGAACAGGCCACCGTTAATATTGCCGACATAGGTCTCGTAGTGGATGGCGATGTGGTTACCAAGTCCCCCATGTCGCTCGACATCACCCTCTCCTCCGATGGCGATTGGCAGCTCAAACGGCTTCTCTCCCTCATCCCCAAAGCCTTTGCCTCCTCGCTGAAGAAAATGCAGGTCGACGGCAAGATACAGCTGAAAGCATCGGCAAAAGGTGAACTCAGCGACACCGCCATGCCTGTGGTGGATGCAGACCTCACCATCCGCAATGGCCACTTAAACCCCCTTGAACCTCTTAAACCCCTTAAACCTCTTAAACCTCCTATAAAAGTCGCGGGCAAGATGATGGCCCACCTCGATATGAACCAAGGTGGTTCCTCCATGGCAAAGGTCGACCGACTGCAGGTGAAAGCCGGCGAAAGCCAGCTCCTCCTCTCCGGCCGCGCTGACGACCTCATGGGTAACCCTCGCATCGACGCATCGCTGACAGGCCATATGCCGCTGCAAGACATCGCCCCCTTGCTGCCCGAAGATACGGAACTTGAGGCTGAAGGAAATGCCAACCTCGACCTCAAAGCCAAATTCTCATGGAAAGACCTCGCAGCGAGGAACTTCGAGAAGATGAAGGTCGCAGGCAACCTCTCGCTACGTGAAGTGGACCTCGACTACGAAGGTCTCATGGCCTCTTTCCCCGAGATGAATGTCGCCCTCGCGATGCCTGCTCAGCAGCATGAAGGCAAGCTGGCCGATGTGCATATCAGCGGTGCCGGCACCGGCAACCTCCTCCTCGAAGCCGGTCCGGCAAGACTCCAGAGTCAGTGCGACAAGTTCGACATCACCCTTGCTGTCAACGATATAATAAAGAATGCTATCGAGGCCGACTTCTCCTTTACTGTGGGTGAGTCCGAGGGCGCTATAGACGAAACGACACTCTCCACGGGTGGAATCTCCCTGCATGGCTCCATCAAGCACGACGACAACCAGTATGGTCTCCTGACGCAATTCTCCCCGCAACTGGGTTTCTCCACCAACAACACCACCTTCTTCACTCCCGGACTGCCAGAGGCATTGAAGCTTACCGATTTAGAGGTGGAGTATAAAGATAATGCTCTCGAAATTCTATCGGCGCAGTTGATGATGGGTCATACGGACCTCGATATATTCGGCAAGTTTAATAATATCGAAGAGTGGTTAGACGACGAAGAGTTGCTTACCGGCTACCTCAATCTCACCTCCGACTATGCCGACATAGACCAGATGTTGAACCTCTTCAGCGGCGCTGGCAGCGACCCCGAGGAATTGGAGAGCATGAGGGAAGAAGATGGTGTGCCGGAAGACGCCACCCCCTTCATCGTTCCCAAAAATATCGACGTGACGGTCAATACGCATATCAAGCGCAGCGTGGCTTTCGACAACGACCTGCGCGACCTCTCGGGCGAACTTACGGTGAAAGACGGAGTGGCAGTGCTCGACCAGATGGGTTTCGTCTGCAAGGCCGCCCGCATGCAGCTCACGGCTATGTATAAATCACCACGTCCCAACAACCTATTCTTCTCTATCGACTTCCATCTGCTCGATATCCAGATTGATGAACTCATCGATATGATTCCCTGCATCGACACCCTGGTGCCGATGCTGAAAGCCTTCAACGGCAATGGCGACTTTCATCTCGCAGGCGAGACCTTCCTCGATGCCCGCTACCAGCCTAAGATGAGCTCACTGCTGGGCTCTGCAGCCTTCAGCGGCAAAGACCTCATCGTCTTTGAGGACGAGTCGCTCGCCCGCACCGCCAAACTCATCGGCCTGAAGAGTCGGAAGGAAGACGACAACAGGATTAAGATTGACAGTATGGACGTGGAGATGACCTGTTTCCGCAAGGAGATAGAGGTCTATCCCTTCCTGCTGAATATGGGTAAATACAGTTTCTGCATCTCGGGTGTCCACAACCTCGACAACCTCTGCAACTACCATATCGAACTTCTGAAGAATCCCCTCCTCGTAAAGGTGGGAGTCGACATTAAAGGCTCGCTGTCCGATCCCAGTATCAGTTTGGGTAGCGTGCGCTATGGTGACTTCTACAAGCCTGAGAAGAAAGGTGCCGCAACAAAGAAAGCCCTCGAATTGAAGGCAATGATTAGAAAAGAACTGGAAAGGAATGTGAAATAAAGTTTAAAGTTTAAGGTTTAAAGTTTAAAGTTTAACGTTTAAATTGGTTATAGGTTATAGGTTATTGGTTATAGAAAGGCTGCCGCGTCAGCACTCAAACAATCAAACATTCAAACAATCAAACAATATTAAGATGAGATTCTTTCATAGATATAAATCGACGATTCATGGGAATTACCGCAGGGCATACCTACGGAGCGGGTTGCTCTCGGGCATGATGCTCGTGCTCTACCTGTTGGTGAGGTGGTTGATGAAGAACCCTGCCGAGAGTCCGGTATCGTACCTCAGCGACGGTATCCTGCTGGTGGCGGTGTTTCTCTTCACCATGCTCTACCGCAATGCATTACCTGAACGAAAGGCTACCATAAAAGAGTTGATGCTTTTCGGCATGGGTACAGCTGTCATCGCCTCACTGCTCTATGGACTCTACATCTGGCTATCGGGATTTTCCATTCCGGGGCAGATAGAATTATTTACCAACAACTTGATGGAGGCTGAACCTTTTGCCGATTATCCGGCCCACTATTGGTCGGCGCTGTGGGGTTTACTCTCGGCCATCGTTATGGCTGTTCTTGGAGGGTTTGGCGCCTTTATCGCTGCCCTTATTTTAAAAAATGAAAAAGGAACTGTAATAAAGTTTAAAGTTTAACGTTAAAAAGGTTATAGGTTATAGGTTATAGGTTATAGGTTATAGAAAGGCTATAGGTTATAGGTTATAGGTTATAGGTTATAGAAAGGTTATAGGTTATAGGTTATAGAAAGGTTATAGGTTATAGAAAGGTTATAGGTTATAGGTTATAGGTTTGCTCCACAAGGTCGCAGGCCGTGACCAAAGGTCAGGCAGATAGGTTATAGAAAGGCTGTCGCCTTAAACCTCTTAAACCTCTCAAACCTCTCAAACCTCTTTAAACAAAACAATATATATAAAAATTACAAATATGGATATTTCAATTGTTGTACCTTCATATAACGAGGACGAGTCGCTGCCCCATCTGGCAGAGTGGATTGACCGGGTGATGAAAGAACACGGTTTCAGCTACGAGGTTATCATTGTCGACGATGGCAGTAAGGACGGCACCTGGCAGGCTGCCGAGAAGCTCCACGCAGCCAATCCTTGCTATCGTGGCATCAAGTTCCGTCGTAACTACGGTAAGTCTGCCGCCCTCAATGTGGGCTTTGCCGCCGCCGAGGGAGATGTGGTCATCACGATGGACGCCGACCTTCAAGACAGTCCCGACGAGGTTCCGGAGCTTTACCGTATGATTAAGGAGGAGGGCTACGACCTGGTGAGTGGATGGAAGAAGAAACGCTACGACTCGAAGCTGGCGAAGAATATCCCGTCGAAGTTCTTCAACTGGACGACACGACGGATGAGTGGCATCTATCTGCACGACTTCAACTGTGGCCTCAAAGCCTACCGTCACGATGTGGTGAAGAGCATCGAGGTCTATGGCGAGATGCACCGCTTCATCCCCGTCATTGCCAAGTGGGCCGGTTTCGGCAAGATTGGCGAGAAGGTAGTCCAACACCGCAAGCGCGAGTTTGGTGTCACCAAGTTCGGCATGAGCCGCTTCATCAATGGCTACCTTGACCTGATGAGCATCATGTTTATGTCGAAGTTCGGCAAGCAACCGATGCACTTCTTCGGTGCTGTGGGTACGGTGTCGGGATTGTTTGGATTGATCTCGCTGATAGTACTCATCATTATGCGTTTCAGCGGAAGCATCGCTTTGACTACGAGCGTCTGGTTCTACCTCTCGATGTTCTTTGTGCTGGGAGGCATGATGCTTTTCCTCGCCGGATTTCTCGGAGAACTCATCTGTCGCAACAGTAGCACCCGTAACCAATACCTCATTGAGAAAGAACTTTGAACTTTATAAAGTTTATAGGTTATGGGTTATAGGTTATAGAAAGGCTGCCGCGGTCGTGCTGCGCAAGCGTCAATAACCTATAACCTATAACCAATAACCTTTAAAACCTCTTAAACCTTTTAAACCCTTTAAACAAAACAATAAACTTGCTATGAGTCTGCAATGTGGTATAGTGGGACTGCCAAATGTCGGTAAGTCGACCCTCTTCAACTGTCTGAGTAATGCCAAAGCACAGGCGGCCAACTTCCCGTTCTGCACTATTGAGCCCAATGTGGGCGTTATCACCGTTCCCGACGAGCGCCTCGCCAAACTGGTGGAGATCGAGCGTCCAGCTTCCGTTGTTCCTGCCACCGTCGAGATTGTCGATATCGCCGGATTGGTTCGCGGAGCCTCGAAAGGGGAGGGGTTGGGCAACAAATTCCTGGCCGATATACGCAACTGCGATGCCATCATCCATGTGCTGCGTTGCTTCGACGACGACAATATCACCCATGTCGATGGCACTGTCGACCCTGTGCGCGACAAACTTACTATCGACCTCGAACTCCAGTTCAAAGACCTGGAGACTATCGAGAATCGCTACGACAAGGAGGTGAAGAAAGGCAAAGCCGGTGGTGATGCTCGTGCGAAGAAACTTGTTGAGGTGATGGACCTCTACAAGGCCGCCCTTCTCGAGGGCAAAAGCGCCCGCACCGTGCAGCTCGACGAAAACCAGGCCGAAGTGGCCAAAGACCTGATGCTCCTCACCACCAAACCTGTCATCTACGTCTGCAATGTCGACGAGAGTGCGGTGGTGAACGGAAACAAATATTCCGAGGCTGTCCGTGAGGCTGTGAAGGACGAGAATGCCGAAGTGCTCCTTATCGGTGCCGGTATTGAGGCTGATATTGCCGAATTAGAGACCTATGAAGAGAAGCAGATGTTTCTCGAAGACTTGGGATTGAAGGAGAGCGGTGTGAACCGCCTCATCAAAGCCGCCTACCGTTTACTTGGGCTCCAGACCTTCCTCACCGCAGGCCCCAAGGAGTGCCGCGCATGGACTTTCAAAAAAGGAATGAAAGCCCCTCAGACAGCGGGTATTATCCACTCCGACTTCGAGCGGGGATTCATCCGTGCCGAAGTCATCAAATACGACGACTATGTCACTCTTGGTTCCGAAGCCAAATGTCGCGAAGCCGGCAAGATAGCTGTCGAAGGCAAGGACTACGTCGTACAGGATGGAGACATTATGCACTTTAGATTTAACGTGTAAAAGGTTATTGGTTATTGGTTATTGGTTAGTGAATGAAATGAAGAATTCTCCGCTACAATATCTTTCTTTTTCAAGGTGCTCAGTTCTCCTTTGGGGGGCTTTATTCTTAATTCTCCTCGCCTCCTGCTCGACCCAGAAGGCCAAGTGGACCAATATCCAATATCACAATCTTACCTGCCATTATAATGTATGGTGGAATGGTAACGAGAGTCTGAAGGCAGGACTGCAGAAATTGAAGAAGCAGGCGGTTGACGACTATACACAGATGCTCCCTGTGGAGAACCTTGGTACTGATGAGTTGGCCCGCAGCCTCAATCCTGAGTTCGACCGTGCCATCGAGAAGGGTATCAAGGGCGTTCAAAAACACAGCATCTATATCAAAGGTGTGGAGCATGTGCCTTATATCAAGGAATGCTACCTGCTGACGGCCTATGGTAGTTTTTACAAGCACGACTATGTCTCCACCGTCAACTCTTGCAACATTCTCCTCAACCAGTTCTCCGGCACCCGTGCCGGAGACGAGGGGTCTGTCCTTTTGGCTCGCTGTCAGACGATGGAGAAACAGTATGCCGAGGCTGAAGCCACCCTCGACCAATTGGTGCGCAACCTTGAGAAGGGTAATTTCTCTCGTTCGCAGCGCGACAAGCTCTATATGGCAATGGTCGAAGCCACGGTGCCGCAGGAGAAATACAAGAAGGCCGTTGAGTATATCCATCTGGCCATCGACGCCTCCAGGGACAGCTACGCGCGCGCGCGTCTCTATTTTATTATGGCGCAAATCTACCGCAAGCTCGACAAACGCTCTGTCGCCTCCAAATACTATGGAGAGGTGATTTCCTGCGGTCCGCCCTATGTGATGGTGTTCAATGCCAGGCTGGGTGAAGCCTCCTGTGCCGACCTCGAACATGCCGACATTGCCAAATTGGAACGTCAGCTCGACAAGATGCTCTCCGACAAGAAGAACGAGGAGTATAAAGACCAGATTTATTTCGCCAAGGGCGAAATGTATCTCGGCATCAAGCAACCTCAGAAAGCCTGTGACAACTACCGCCTCTCTGTCGCCGCTGCCACAGCCAACAAGGCCCAAAAGGCTCAGTCGGCGCTCCGCATGGGCGAGGTGCTCTACGAAGTCTTCGAGGACTACGACCAGGCTCAGCGCTACTACGACACCGCCATGCAGAACATCACCTCCGACTATCCCAACTATCACGCCCTGCACCGCCGCTATGACATGCTCACCGAGCTGGTCTCCTTCACTCGCGTCTATGAACGTTGCGACAGCCTCAAGGCTGTAGCCGCGATGCCCGAAAGCGAGCGGCTGGCAATGATTAACGAGAAAATTGAGAAGCTTAAAAAGCAGGAAGAGGAGGCTAAGGAGAAGGAACTTCTGGACGAACTCCTCAGCGATGCCCGTGCGCAGCAGAACACCCTCACTGGCGACTGGTATTTCTACAATCCGCAGACCGTTCAAAAGGGCAAGGAGACTTTCCGTCAGCGCTGGGGGATGCGTGCACTGGAAGACCTCTGGTTCCTCTCCAACAAGAACACTATGTCCATGCTCACCTTTGATGATGACGAAGTCGACGATGACAGCGACAGCAGCCGAGTGGACGACACTACGGCCGCCCGTTCGAAGACGAAGGATGCCGGTGGCAATCCCGATGACCCCCACAGCATTGCCTATTACCTCAAGGACCTACCCTCTACACCTCAGCAGTTCGACTCCATCGACTCCCTTACCTCCGTGTCGCTCCTCGGTGCAGGTTATATCTTCTACGACGGCATTCACAACATCCCCCGAGCCCTCGAGTGCTACCACCGTTTGGCCAACGACTACACCGCCCATCCCGAGATTGTGCAGGCGTTCTATATGCTCTACCGCATCTATGACCGGCAGGGTAACACTCCGCAGGCCAACTACTACCGCGATATGGTGCTGATGGGATTCCCCGACTGCGATTTCGCCAACCTTATCCGCGACAACGAATACTACAAGGAACTGCTTCGTCGTGAGCGCATTGTCGATGCCGACTATGAGGAGCTCTACGCCGACTTTGTCGAAGGTCGCTATTCCGCCGCTATCGCTATTGCCGACCGTGCCGAGGAGAACTATCCCGGCAATCCCATGCTCAATCGTTTCCGCTACTTCAAAGCGCTGTCGTTGGCGAAGAAAGGATACCGTGCCGATGCCGTCACCGTCCTGCGTCCTTTGGCCGCCCTTCCGGCCTCCGACACCCTTCAGCCGTTGGCCCAGGCCCAACTCGACCTCCTTCAGGACTCAACCTTCGATTTTAACAGCGAGGAAATAGTGGACCGTTCGGAGCGTAGAGAGCGGAATGCTGAGACGGCCGATGCATCCAACGGCTCCGAAGTCAAAACACAAACCCCCGAAACCTCCACTCAGGAAGAGGACAAGCTGCCGCCCGAATCGCAGGTCTATCGCTACCGCGAGAACCAACAGCACTTCATGGTCATTGTTGTCAACGACCGCACCATCAAAGCTACCGAATTGCAGCACAAAATCGTGGAATTCAATAACAAATACTACTCCAACTCGGGATTCAAGGTCAATGCCTCGCTCTTCACCGACACTACTCAGATTATCACCATTCACCGTTTTGTCAACGACGGCGAGGCGATGAACTATTGGCGACACCTCCAGCAGGAGGAGAGCCCCCTCCGTCAGTATGCCGACAGCGACCACGTCGAATTCCCCATCACTACCCAGAACTACGCAACCTTCTACAACCGCAAAGACCCTGCGGCATACCTCCCGTTCTTCAGAAAGTACTATCTCAAGAAGTAACGGTATAACGTTTAACGTTTAAAGTTTAAGGTTTAAAGTTTAAGGTTTAAAGTTTAAAGAATCAAGATTTAAGAAAGGCTGCGGCAGCTTCTTTAACCGTTAACCGTTAACCTTTAACCTTTAAAGAAAAAAGGAATAAAACAATAATTTTAATAATTCAGAAAAAATGGCAAGAACAATGGAAGTAGAAAGCAACTCAATCAACATCATCACCGCTGGTACCCTTATCAAGGGCGACATCTCCGCCTCTGGCGACTTCCGCCTTGACGGCACTCTCGAAGGCAACATCCAACTCAATGGTAAGCTCGTTGTCGGCGATAGTGGCGTTGTCAACGGCAATGTCCTCTGTGTCAATGCCAATATTATTGGTACCGTCAACGGCAACCTCTCTGTCAAGGAGCTCCTCTCTCTCAATGCTACCGCACGAGTCAAAGGCGACATCCTGATTAACAAACTCTCCATCGAGCCCGGTGCTGTCTTTACAGGCAAATGCCGCATGCTCGACGAGGTGCGTCAGCAACAGGAAAACGCCACTCCCGAAGCTGAAGAAGCGGAATAAGCGATGTCCTCTGAGGAAGAACAACTGGGGCGGCTCTTTGTCCGCTGGGCCGGCGTTCCCTATAAGGAATGTCTGGCATTGGGTGCTAACGGCTCCTCGCGCCGCTATTATAGGCTCATAGGTCCCTCATACCTATCTGCCATTGGCTGCATCAACGAGGACATTCGAGAGAATGAGGCCTTCTTCGCCTATAGCCGTCATCTTCACGCCAAAGGGATGCCTGTGCCGGAACTCTATATTGTCGACGACGACCGTCGCTGCTACCTCCAGCAGGACCTCGGCGATCAGACCCTCTATGGGCTTCTCTTCGACAAGAAACGGCAGGGTGGGGGCTTCGATGCCGAGATGCTTGCCCTCTACAGGCAGGTCCTTTCCGACCTCGCTGCCATCCAACAGGCGGGAGCCGACATGGACTTCTCGGTGGCCTATCCCCGTAGCGACTTCGACCGCCAATCCATCTTATGGGACCTCAACTATTTCAAATATCACTTCCTCAAACTCACCCACACTCCCTTCGACGAGCAACTCCTCGAAGACGACTTCAATACCCTCGCAGATTTCCTTCTGCAGGCCGATTGTAGTTACTTCCTCTATCGCGATTTCCAGAGTCGCAATATCATGCTTAAGTCGGAGGTTGGAGGTCGGAGGTCGGAAGACGCCTCTTACCTCATACCTCAAACCTTCGAACTATTCTACATCGATTACCAAGGGGGTAGGAGGGGTGCCGCGCAGTATGATGTGGCCTCGCTGCTCTACAGCGCTAAGAGCGACCTTCCAGAAGCGTTGCGTCTCGAACTGCTCAATCATTACCTCGATGTACGCGGATTTCGTGGTGAGGAACGCAAGCGTTGGTTGGAACATTTCTGGGGTTATGTCCTCGTGCGCATCCTTCAGGCGCTTGGTGCCTACGGTTATCGTGGCCTTTTCGAACGCAAAGACTATTTTCTCCAGTCCATCCCACTGGCTCTCAATAACCTCCGACGACTCATCGAGGACCATCCCCTGCCTATCGCACTGCCGCATCTGAAAGATATTGTAGAATGTAAAATGAAAAATGTAGAGTGGGCTGACGCAGGCCAGCATAGCACTATGCATTCTTCATTATCCACTACACATTCAGGTCTTCCCATTCTCACAGTTTCTGTGAGTTCCTTTAGCTACAAGAAGGGACTTCCCACTGATCCTTCCGGTAATGGTGGCGGATTTATCTTTGACTGCCGTGCGTTGCCGAATCCCGGCCGTTATGCCGAATACAAGACTTATACTGGCAAAGACCGCCCTGTGATAGAGTTTCTACAGAAGGAGCCTGCTGTCGACCAATTCCTTGACAGCGCCAAAGCGCTCATTGGGCAGAGTGTGGAAAAATACCTCGAACGCCAGTTCTCTAATCTTCAGGTCTCCTTTGGCTGTACCGGTGGACAGCATCGCTCCGTCTATTGCGCCGAAAAACTTGCTCGATGGATAGTCGAAAAATACCCTTGTCAGGTCCTTCTGCACCACCGCGAACAGGAATCAGAGGGAGTTTTGCTGAAAAATATTTAATCAATAATATACTGAAAACCAACTTTAAACTTTGAACTTTATACTTTAAAATAAATTTTTTTTTGCCAGTTTCAAAAATGTTCGTACTTTTGCACCCGATTTCGAGAGAGAAATCACCCCGCCTTGCAGGCGTGGTTGTCAGCCGAGCTGACACCATTAAGCCGCATTCGTCTAGTGGTCCAGGACATCTGCCTCTCACGCAGAAGATCATCAGTTCGACTCTGATATGCGGTACCAAGCCTCCCCAAAACAGGGAGGTTTTCATTTTTTATTCTATTGTTTTAAAGTTTTTTCGTATTTTTGCCTTTCCAATATGAGATGAAATGAAACGGATACCGCATACTTTTACTATTGTTTTTGCGCTGATTGTGCTATCGGCAGTATTGACTTGGGTGGTCCCAGCGGGCGAGTTTGTGAGGCAGACCATTGAAGTCAATGGCGCTACACGCGAGGTGGTGGTGAACGATTCGTTCCACTATGTGGAGTCGTCGCCACAGACCTGGCAGCTCTTTTCGGCTCTCTATAACGGTTTCGTCGATAAGGCCGACATCATCATCTTCATCCTGATGGTGGGTGGTGCCTTCTGGATTCTCAACAACAGTCACGCCATCGATGTGGGCGTGATGGCTTTTTTGCGGAGTGTCCGTCGGCTGGGTCGCTACAAACTGTTTCGCAAATTGGGGGTGGACAATATCATCATCACGATGGTGATGTTGCTGTTCAGCCTATTCGGTGCTGTCTTCGGCATGAGCGAGGAGACGATAGCGTTTGTCGTGGTGTTCATCCCGTTGGCCATCCAGATGGGCTACGACTCCATCGTGGGTGTCTGTATGTGTTATGTGGCTGCCCATGTAGGCTTTGCGGGTGCCATGCTGAATCCTTTCACCATCGGTATTGCGCAGGGTATCGCCGACCTGCCTCTCTTCTCGGGACTGGAATATAGAATGTTCTGCTGGGCGGTGCTGACGGTGGTGGGTATCGCTTTCGTGCTGTGGTACGCCCATAGGGTGAAAGCAAAACCCGAACGCAGTCCGGTACATAAGCTTGACGACTACTGGCGCGAGCGTGTGGAGTCCAACCAGGAGACCGCTCTCACTCTTCGTCATGGATTAATCCTCGTGGTACTGTTGCTTACCATTGTGGCATTGGTGGTAGGAGTGCTGGCATGGGGCTGGTATATCGAGGAGATTTCAGCACTCTTTTTGGCCATGGGTATCGTCAGTGGTATCATCGACCGGCAGGGAGCCGACAATATCGCCAAACTCTTCCTCGCTGGCTGCAAGGATATCCTCTCCGCCGCACTGGTAGTGGGCTTGGCCAGTGGCATCATCTTCATCCTCAGGGACGGCCGCGTCATCGACACCATCCTCTACGGTCTCTCGCGTTCACTGGGTGAACTGGGCGAGATGGCCTCGTTGGGGGTGATGTATCTCTTCCAGACACTACTGAACATCGTGATGCCCAGCGGCTCAGCGAAAGCGGCATTGACAATGCCCATTATGACGCAATTTGCTGACCAAATCGAGGTGTCGCGCCAGACCACCGTCTTGGCTTTCCAGTTCGGTGACGGTTTCACCAACATGCTTACCCCCACCAGTGGCGTGCTGATAGGTGTGCTCGGTATCGCCCGCATTCCTTACGGCACCTGGCTCAAGTGGGCTTGGAAGTTTATCCTCGCCTTGATTATCCTGGGTTTCTTCCTCATGTTGCCCACGCTCTGGATGGAGTTGCCGGGATTTTAGATGAATAGATTATGTTGATATTGAAAAAAATGTGTATCTTTGCACTCTAAACATAGAGCGCACATTATTGTGATAATAAACTGATTTATATATGAATATTTCTTTCGATTGGCTTAAACAGTATGTGGATTTGGAGGGTGTTACCCCTCAGGAATTGGACGACCTGCTGACCTTCTCCGGCTTGGAGGTGGACAGCAAGGAGAAGGTGGAGACCATCAAGGGCGGTCTGGAACATGTGGTGATTGCGCAGGTGCTCACCTGCGAGCCGCACCCCGACAGCGACCACTTGCACCTGACCACCGTCGATGTGGGCACGGGTACGCCGCTCAACATCGTCTGCGGCGCCCCCAATGTGGCCGCAGGGCAGAAGGTGGTTTGCGCCCAGATTGGCACCAAAATCTACACCTCCGACACGGAATACTACGAGATTAAGAAAGGCAAGCTGCGCGGCGCCGTCAGCGAGGGTATGCTCTGTGCTGCCGACGAGCTGCAGCTGGGCACCGACCACGCCGGCATTATGGTGTTGCCCGACGACGCCCCTGTGGGAATGCCCGCCAAAGAATATTTCCACGTGCAGGACGACTGGCTCTTCGAGGTGGCCATCACCGCCAACCGCATGGATGCCATCTCTCATATCGGCGTAGCCCGCGACGTAGTGGCAGTGAGAAATACCCGCGAAGGGAAGAAATTAGCCATCAAGTGGCCGGAAGTGGAGAATGATTTGAACGCTTCGAATAATCAGAATCCCATCCGTGTCACTGTCGAGGACTACAATCTCTGCCCGCGCTATACCGGCATCACGTTGCGCAATGTGAAGGTAGGGGAGAGCCCCGAGTGGCTGCAGAACCGTCTGCGCACCGTAGGCTTGCGTCCCATCAACAACGTGGTCGACGTCACCAACTTCGTTATGATGGAGGTGGGCCAGCCGCTCCACGCCTTCGACGCCGACCAGATTGCCGGTGGCCATGTGATAGTGAAAACCCTGCCGCAGGGCACCAAGTTCGTCACCCTCGACGGTGTGGAACGCACCCTCGACGCCCGCGACCTGATGATATGTAATGAGCAGGAAGGAATGTGCATCGCCGGTGTCTTCGGCGGTCTGAAGAGCGGCACCACTATGGAGACCACCAACGTCTTCCTCGAGAGCGCCTTCTTCAATCCCGTGAGCATCCGCAAGACCAGCCAGCGTCATACGCTGAAGACCGACGCCAGCTACCGCTACGAGCGCACCTGCGACCCCAACATCACCCCGTGGGCCCTGCGCCGTGCCGTGAAGCTCATCCGCGAACTCTGCGGTGGCGAGATATGCGGCGAGATGGTAGACCTCTACCCGAAGCCCATCGAGCGCCCGACGGTGGAGGTGAACTTCCGTCGCATGTTCGACCTCGTGGGTCAGGACATCCCGCTGGAGGCCGTCCGCACCGCCCTCACCTCGCTGGATATCGAGATCGTCAACGAGACCACCGAGGGTATGACCCTGAAGGTGCCTACCTGCAAGGCCGACGTCACACGCGAGTGCGACATCGTGGAGGAAATCATGCGCATCTACGGCTACAACAATATCCATATCGGCGACACCGTCAACAGTTGCCTCTCCTACGGCAAGAAGCCCGACCCACGCAAACTGAAGAACGCCGTCAGCGACTACCTCACCGACAACGGCTTCAGCGAGATTATGAACAACTCGCTCACCAAGAGCGAGTATTACGACCGCGTGCCCGCGGAGGGCGATAAGGCTGACGCAAATCCCGACTTCGCCGCCGACCGCTGCATCCCCATCATCAACCCCCTCTCCAAGGAACTCAACGTGATGCGCCAGACGCTGCTCTACAGCGGCCTCGAGTGCATCGCCCGCAATATTAACTTCAGGATTCTCGACCAGAAACTCTACGAGTTCGGTCACACGTATGTGAAGGCTGACCTTAAGGACCTTAACGACACTAAGGACCTTAACGACCTCCCCGTCACCAAGCGCTTCAACGAGACCGAGCACGTCTCCATCTTCATGACCGGCAACATGACCCCCGAGAGCTGGAAGATGAAGTCCGCCGAGACCGATTTCTTCTACCTTAAGGCCTACGTCATGGACATCCTGCACCGCATGCGCGTCAACATGGGCCGCGTGGAGATGGTGCCGGCGCAGTACAAGTTCTTCGCCGAAGGTCTCGACATCGTGCAGCGCGATAGCAAAAAGCTCCTGGGTACCATCGGCCGCATCGGCCGCGAGACGCTCAAGAAGATGGACATCAAGCAGCCCGTCTACTATGCCGACCTCAACTGGACGCTCCTGCTGAAGCAGTACCCCACCAAAGAGGTGCTCTATCAGGAAGTGGCCAAGTTCCCCGAGGTGCGCCGTGACCTCGCCCTCATCCTGAAGAAAGATGTCACCTTCGCCCAGGTCGAGCAGGCCGCCATGCAGTGCGAGAAGAAACTGCTCAAGCGCGTCAGCCTCTTCGACGTCTATGAAGGCAAGGGTATCGCCGAAGGCTTCAAGTCCTACGCCGTCAGCTTCACCCTGCAGGACCGCGACAAGACCCTCAACGACAAGCAAATCGAGGCCACCATGGCCAAAATCCAGAAGACCCTCGAGACCCAGCTGGGTGCGAAGATCCGCGGATAGAGCATCAATACAATATGTGCGGGCCCCACGACATCCGTCGTGGGGCCCGCTGCTTCTGCTATTGCCACGATTACTCCGTCTCTTTATGGTAAGCGTACACGCCAGCTTGTTTGGGATGGATGTAGACCAAAGTGTCGTCGCGCTCGCTCCTCACTTTGTTGACGATCATGATATCCCCAATGGCACACATGATAACCAGGGCACCTGTCAGGGTGGCGACAGGCCAGTTCATCCACAGGCCAGGAATTAGTAAAACGAGGGTAAAGAGGATGTCGGGGACAATCAATCCACGGACAAAATCTCTTTTGGTCAGCAACTCGCCATCGATGCGGCACTGGAAAAGGAGGCCGTTTCCTGCCATGCAGAAACGTATACGGTTCATGGGAATTCCTGACAGTAGGCACCATGCAATGCCATGGAACAACTCGAAAAGGAACATCACCAAGGTGCTGGCTATTATAAATCCTAATCCCAATAATAGACAGAATCTCACGTTTAGGTTTAGGATTTGTTCCATTATTGCATCTTTCCATAGTAGAAAGTGGATGGCAGTGGCGATGGTTAATACAGGGAACCCTATAGCGAAGGCCCAAATATTGATGCCTATGGCATTCACCGTTTTCTCGAAAGCCACATATCCCTCTCTTTCGGGAATCAACGGCAATTGGTCTTTTTCTTCTATTATTCTCATAAATGCATTTTGAAATGTAACGAGTGCAAAATTACAAATTTTTCCCGACCTGACAAAAAATATTTTCTATATTGGGTGATAATTAGGCAATAATATGTAGTGCTTTTCGTTCATTAATGTGCATGCAAGGCTTGGAGCAATACGATGTGAAGCTGCTGCTGGCGCTGGTGAAGAGCGTCAGCGGGCGTATCGATTTCTTCAAGGTGCTCGTCGAGGGGCCGCATCCCGAGCTGGCGGCTTTCAGCAATGCCATCCGTGGCGACGACGACGCGATGGTGTGGCTCTTCAAGCACAACTTCGCCTGGCTGGCCATCCTCAGCAACGCTTGTGACGGCGACGAGAAGGCCATCGACTGGGTGCGCAACGGGCTGACGCCCGTCAACCTGCGCTTCGCACTGGCCTGCCAACACGATGTCGACTCACTGAAATGGCTCTATAAAAACAAACTCGGCGTATTGTTGCTGCTGGTGCGCGAGGTGGAGAAATTCCTCAAATACCAGCAGAAAGAGTTTGACTGGCCCTACGTCATCCATTTCGGTGGCCACCATCGGGCGATTATGGAATTGGAAGAGTGGCAATCGGGAGTGAAAGGGAGTGAAAAGGAGTGAGAGGGAGTGAAAGGACAAATGTAATTTGAGAGAGTAAATGGGACGATACTTTATACATCTGGCATATAACGGGGCAAACTATAATGGTTGGCAAACTCAACCTGGCTTGCCGACGGTGCAGGAGACGCTGGAAAAGGCACTCTCCACGCTGCTGCGTCAACCCATCGCCGTGGTGGGCTGTGGGAGGACGGACACCGGGGTGCATGCCTCGGACTTCTATGCCCACTTCGACCTTAAGGACTTTAAGGACCCTAAAGAACTTACGTTTAAGCTTAACTCTTTTCTGCCTCCCGACATCGCCATCTTCGCCATCTTCCCTGTGGCGGACAACGCCCATGCGCGGTTCAACGCGACGGCTCGCACCTACCAATACCATGTGAGCGACCGTCGGCTTCCCTTCCGTCAGGGACAGTACTGCCGCATCTATTTCAAACCCGACATCGAGCGGATGAACGAGGCGGCGCAGGTGCTGATGGAGTACGAGGACTTTACCTCTTTCGCCAAACTGCACACGCAGGTGAAGACCAATATCTGCCATTTAACAGAAGCCCGGTGGGACAGGGTAGGAGAGGAGTGGATTTTCACGATTAGGAGCAACCGCTTCCTGCGTAATATGGTGCGCAGTGTGACAGGCACGCTGCTCGATGTGGGCCGTGGGAAACTGAGTATTGAAGGCCTCAGAGAGATAATAGAGAAAAAAGACCGTTGCGCCGCCGGTGTGAGTATGCCAGCCTGCGGACTTTTCCTCACCAAAGTAGACTATCCTATAGAAACTATAGAAGCTATGGGAATTATAGAAAGTATAGAGCAATGAAATATATAGAAGTTTCTTTTACGATGGAAGACACCGGCATGTTTCGCGACTTGCTGGTGGACGCGCTAGGCAACGATGGCCCCTACGAGAGTTTCGTGGAGACGAAGGAAGGATTGAAGGCTTACGTTCAGGAAAATTTATTTGACAAGCACTTCCTTGAAGTGACGGTGGAGACTTTCCCTGTGCCATTGAAATATGAGGTGGTAAAAATGCCCGACAAAGACTGGAACGAAGAGTGGGAGAAGGGCCATCAGGCAGTTTTGGTGGAATATAACGGCGGTAGCGTCTGGGTACGTGCACCGTTCCATCCCCATCGCGACGATGTAAGCTATGAACTTCTGATTGAGCCCAAGATGAGTTTCGGCACCGCCCATCACCCCACTACCTATATGATGCTCAGCTATGTGGCCGAACTCGACATGCAGGGGAAGCGGGTGCTCGATATGGGCTGTGGCACCGCCGTGCTGGCCATCCTGGCCAAGATGCGAGGTGCCAGTTATGTGGAAGGAGTGGATATCGACGAATGGGCTTTTAACAATGCCCGTGAGAATGCCGCCTCCAACGGTGTGGAGATAGAATTGAAACTCGGCGACGCCAACTCGCTCGCTGGCCATTTCGACGTCATCATCGCCAACATCAACCGCAATATCCTGCTGGCCGATATGGACAAATACGCCGCAGTACTCAACGCCGGTGGCACACTGCTGCTCAGTGGCTTCTATGAGGCCGACGAGCAAGCACTTCTCACAAAGGCCAACACTCTGGGTCTTGTCTTCAAAGGCAAAAAGAATCGTGACGGCTGGGCAGCATTACAATTGGTGAAATGATTGTTTGTATAGCAGAGAAACCGAGTGTGGCGCGCGAGATCGCCAAGGTGCTGGGAGCCAACAGCAAGTATGACGGCTACCTGGAAGGCAACGGCTATCAGGTGACTTGGACCTACGGCCACCTCTGCACCCTCAAGGAACCGCACGACTATACCGACTACTGGAAGCAGTGGACCCTGTCTTCGCTGCCGATGATCCCGCCGCGCTTCGGCATCAAACTTATCGAGAACGACACCTACAAGAAACAATTCTCCGTCATCGAGCGCCTGATGCAGGCCGCCGACGGCATCATCAACTGCGGCGATGCCGGACAGGAGGGCGAGCTTATCCAGCGCTGGGTGATGCAAAAGGCCAAAGCCACATGCCCAGTGCAGCGCCTGTGGGTGTCATCATTGACGGAAGAGGCCATCCGTGAGGCCTTCGCCGCCTTGAAGCCGCAGGACGAATACCAGAGCCTCTACGAGGCCGCCCTCTGTCGCGCTATTGGCGACTGGCTATTAGGCATGAACGCCACCCGCCTCTATACCCTCCGCTTCCGTCAGCAGCAAGGTCAGGTACTCAGCATCGGCCGAGTGCAGACCCCCACACTGGCCATGATAGTGAAGCGCCACTTTGAGATAAAGAATTTCAAACCGGAGAAATATTGGATACTCTCCACCCTCTACCGCAATGTGGTCTTTTCGTCTACCAAAGGCAAAATCAAGAAGCCCGATGAGGGACAGGCGGCAATGGAGGCCATCCGAGGGAAGGACTTTACCGTCACCGACATCCAGCAGAAGGCCGGTACCGAGGCACCGCCGCGTCTGTTCGACCTCACCTCCCTCCAGGTGGAATGCAACAAGAAGTATTCTTTCTCGGCCGACGACACCCTGAAGCATATCCAGAGTCTCTACGAGAAGAAACTCACCACCTATCCCCGTGTCGACACCACCTACCTCTCAGATGATGTTTACGCCAAATGCCCTTCTATACTGCAGGGCATTACCCCATACGCTCCGCTTATACAGCCGTTGATGGGCAAGAAGTTAAAGAAAAGCAAAAAGGTGTTCGACAGCAGCAAGGTGACTGACCATCACGCCATCATCCCTACGGGTACAAACCCGCAGAACGTCAGTCTTACGCTCGACGAAAAGCGCGTTTTTGACCTCGTGGCCCGTCGTTTTATCGCCGTCTTTTATCCAGATTGCAAGTTTAGCACGACAACAGTATTGGGAGAGGTGGAAAAGGTCGAATTCAAGGCCACCGGTAAGCAGATTCTCGAGGAGGGTTGGCGTGTGGTCTTCGGAGGCAAGTCTGACGCCTCAGAAAATTCCGAGAATTCAGAAAACTCTGATAACTCCGACAAGGAACAGACACTCCCTGCTTTCGAAAAAGGCGAGCACGGCCCCCATGAACCCGCACTCACCGAAAAACAGACCACGCCCCCCAAACCCTACACCGAAGCCACCCTGCTGCGAGCCATGGAGACGGCCGGCAAAATGGTGGACAATGAAGAATTGCGCGATGCCCTGAAAGCCAACGGTATCGGTCGCCCTTCAACCCGCGCTGCCATCATTGAGACACTCTACAAGCGGCAGTACATCAGCAAGGTGCGCAAGAGCCTCGAACCTACCCCCACCGGCATCGCCCTTATTGGCGTCATCCAGGAAGAACTCCTCAAAAGTGCCGAACTTACCGGTCAGTGGGAGAAGAAGTTGCGCGATATCGAAGCACACAAATATGACTCTCGCCAGTTCATCGAAGAACTAAAGCAGATGACAGCCCGCATCGTACAGGAAGTGATAGCCGACGGCACCAGGAGAATGGAGTATAGTTGATAGATAACAGATAAGAGTTTAGAGTTTAATACAATAAAACAACTTTTCTTGCGTTAGAAAAGATATGATTGCGGAGAACATAGCAAAAATTAAATCATCCTTGCCCGAAAGTGTCAAGCTGGTGGCAGTCAGCAAGTTGAAGCCTTTAGAGGACATAATGGAGGCTTACAATGCCGGCCAGCGCGCCTTCGGCGAGAACTACGCCACCGAGTTGCGCGACAAGGCTGCCGTTTTGCCCCAGGATATCGAGTGGCATTTCATCGGCCACCTCCAAGGGAAGCAGTTGAAATATTACATTCCTTTTGTGAGTACGATCCACGGTGTGGACAGCATCGAGCACCTCGAAGAGGTGGAGAAGGCTGCCGCCAAGGTGGGCCGTGTGGTCGACGTGCTGCTACAACTGCATGTGGCACAAGAAGAAACCAAGTTCGGCTTTCTGCCGGATGAAATAGAGAAACTAGAGAGTGTAGACAATCTTGAGCATGTCAGAATCTCTGGCCTGATGGCCATGGCCAGCAACACCCCCGATGCGGCTCGTGTCCGGGCTGACTTCCACGAGGCCCGTCGCATCTTCAACAGCCTCAAGGCAGGCCTCTTCAAGGACAATCCCGCTTTCAGTGTGCTCTCCATGGGCATGAGCCACGATTACCCCATAGCCGTCGAAGAAGGCAGTACCCTCATCCGTGTAGGCTCCTCCATCTTCGGCCCCCGCGACTATAGTCTCCTTAAACATTAACCGTTACAAAAAAACCGTTACAAAACCTCAATAACCAATAACCTAGTAACGGTTAACGTTTAAAGGTTAATGTTTAAAGAGGCTGCCGCGTCCCCACCAACTAACCCATTAAACCCACTAAACCCATTAAACCCACTAAACCCATTAACCCTTCAATAACCAATCTGCCTGACCTTTGGTCACGGCCTGCGACGCAAGCAAAGTCGGTGAGCAGGGGCTGGAGCAAACCAATAACCGTTACAAAAAACCATAAATAATATGCAAATATTCAAAAACAGTAAACAAATCATCATCTCCTATGTAGTCATTACATTGGGACTGATGATTTACACCTTTGGCTGGTCGGCTTTCATGCTGCCGGCACAGATTGTGGGTGGTGGTGTCAGCGGCATGTCGGCCATCCTCTATTATGCCGCAGGCATCCATATCCCCATCGGTCTCCTCAACCTTATCTTCAACGGTATCTTGGTCACCATCGGCTTCCGCCTCCTGGGCTCCAAATTCGGCGCCAATACCATCTACGGTATCGCCATGTCGTCCGTTTTCTTCATCATGTGGCAGCAAGGACTCAATGTCGGGGAACTCTTCATGAATGCCGACGGTAGCATGCAGTTCGACCCCTTCATGTGTGCCATTATCGGCGGCGCCCTCTGTGGACTTGGCATAGGCCTTAGTTTCATTATGGGCGGTAACAGTGGCGGCACCGACATCATCGCCCTCATCGTCTGCAAATATCGCAACGTCTCGCCGGGCCGTGTCATTATGCTTATCGACATCGTTATTGTGGGTTGCTCCTATTTCGTTTCCGGCAAGCTCGGCAACGTCGTCTACGGCTACGTCGTCATGGGTGTCATGACCTATGTGCTCGACATGGTACTCGATGGCAACAAACAGAGCTACCAGATTATGGTCTTCTCACAGAAAAATGAAGAAATCGGCGACACCGTAGCGCGAGAGGTGGGTCGCGGCGCCACACTCCTCGACGCCGAAGGCTGCTACACCAAGCAGGGACAGAAGGTACTCCTGATGATGGTGCATCGCACCGACAAAGCTCATGTCATGCAGATTATCCACCGCATCGACGAAAACGCCTTCATCTCCGTCTCCAAGGCCCAAGGCGTCTACGGAAAAAACTTCGAAAAACTGAAACTTTAACTCAAGCCTGCCCGACCGCAGGGAGCGGCCTTGAACTCCGATGAAATAAATCAAATTAGTGAAAAATCATGCAATAACACAATCAAGCAATGAAATATATTTCCCCTTCTTTGTTAAGTGCCGACTTCGGCAATCTTCAGCGCGACATCGAGATGCTCAACGCCTCCCAGTGCGACTGGCTGCATGTCGATGTGATGGATGGACTCTTTGTCCCCAACATCTCTTTCGGTCAACCCATCGTCAAGCACATCAAAAAACACGCCCAAAAACCCCTCGACGTACACCTGATGATTATGGACCCCGGCCGCTATGTGAACGATTTCAAGGAGGCTGGCGCCGATATCCTCACCGTCCATTATGAAGCCTGCACACACCTCGACCGCGTTCTTCACGCCATCCACGACGCCGGCATGAAGGGGGGAGTGGTCCTCAACCCCTCGTCGCCCGTCTGCCTGCTCGAGGATATCGTCCAGGAGTGCGACCTCGTGCTCCTCATGAGCGTCAATCCAGGCTTCGGCGGACAGAAGTTCATCGAGAATACCTACAACAAGGTGCGTCAGCTCAGAGAACTCTGCAATCGCAAGAACCCCCACTGCCTCATTGAGGTCGATGGCGGTGTCAACCTCCAGAACGCCCACCTCCTTTTCGAGGCCGGTGCCGATGTCCTTGTTGCCGGCAATGCCGTCTTCAAAAGCAACGATCCCAAGGCCACCATTCACCAAATGAAACAATGAACCGTCCGCAACTCATTATCGCCCCCGGCAAGGAAAAAGCCATCCTTCGCCGTCATCCGTGGATATTCTCGGGTGCCGTGAAACGCATGGTCGGTGAACCGCAGGAAGGCGAGCTCGTGGATATCGTCGATGCCCACGGCCAGTGGATGGCGACAGGACACTATCAGAATGAGAGCATTATCTGCAAGGTGCTCAGTTTCGATACCTCGCAGATTGACGACGATTTCTTTCGTCAGCGTCTTGCCTCTGCTATCGCTTATCGTCAGAGCCTCGGTTTTTTCGACTACTTGAATCCAAATTGTAAGATTTCCAATTCGGAACTGACCAATGTCTTCAGGTTGGTTCATGCCGAAGGCGACTATCTGCCGGGTCTGGTGTGCGACTGGTACAACGGAATCCTTGTGATGCAGGCTCATTCCGTGGGTATGCACCGCTTGTTCCCCTCGTTTACAAAGTTTTTCCGCGACTTTTTCGGTGACTGTCTGAAGGCTGTCTTCGACAAGAGTGGCGCTACGGTGCCTGGTGGAAGCCAAGACGGTTACCTCTGGGGCATCATGCCTCTGGAACACGAGATCGTCGAGAACGGAGTCAAAATGCTTATCAATTTCTTTGAAGGTCAGAAGACGGGCTTCTTCATCGACCAGCGCGAGAACCGCAAGTTAGTGCAGGAGTTGGCCTTTGAACGTCGTGTACTCAATTGTTTCGGCTACACCGGAGGCTTCTCCCTCGCCGCCCTTCAAGGTGGTGCGCAATATGTCGAGACCGTTGACATCTCTAAGAAAGCCATCGAGCTCTGCAACCGCAATGTGGAAATGAATTTCCCCGGTTGTGGCAACCACACAGGCACCGTCGCCGATGTTCTCCAGTATATTCAAACAATCAAACAATCAGACAATCAAGCATTCGATTTCATCATCCTCGATCCCCCCGCCTTCGCCAAGAACCATCGCTCCCTGCAGCAGGGACTAAAAGGCTACCGCGCCATCAACCAGCGCGCCATGGAAGCTCTGCCCGCCGGAGGCCTCCTGATGACCTTCTCCTGTAGCCAGGCTGTCAGCAAGGAAGACTTCCAGACCATGGTCTTCACCTCCGCCATGAATGCCCACCGCCGTGTCCGCATCGTCCGTCAGCTCCCCCACGCCATAGACCATCCCGTCTCCATCCATCATCCGGAAGGAGAATATCTCAAAGGATTGCTCCTCGAAATAGAATAAGAAAGGCCTCTCTAGGAGGCCTTTCTTTTATTCAGCAAAATATTTATAGAACAGCGGTATCGTCTCGATGCCTTTGAAGAACTGCTGCAGAGGATAGTTCTCGTTGGGGGCATGGATATCGTCGCTGGCCAGGCCGAAGCCCATGAGGATGCTCTTGAGGCCGAGAATCTTCTCGAAGCCAGCCACGATGGGGATGCTTCCACCACTGCGGGTGGGAATGGGACGCTTGCCGAAGGTGTCGGTCATAGCCTTCTCGGCAGCCTTGTAGGCTTTCAGTTCCAGTGGGCTGACATAGGCGGCGCCACCGTGACAAGGAGTAACCTTAACGGTGACATAGTCGGGAGCAGCTGATTCGAAGTAATTCTTGAACATTTCGCTAATCTTCTCGAAATCCTGGTTGGCCACCAGTCGGGTGCTAATCTTGGCATAGGCCTTGCTGGGTAGCACGGTCTTCGTGCCCTCGCCGGTGTGACCACCCCAGATACCGCAGACATCCAGGCAGGGACGGATGCCTGTGCGCTCCTTGGTGGTGTAGCCTTTCTCGCCCTTCAATGCCTTCACGCCGAGGTCTTTCTTGTACTGCTCCTCGTCGAAGGGAGCCTGTGCCATCAGGGCACGTTCTTCGTCGCTGAGCACCAGCACGTCGTCGTAGAAACCAGGAATGGTGATATGGCCGTTCTCGTCATGCAGGTCGGCAATCATCTTGCAGAGCACATTGATGGGGTTGGCTACGGCGCCACCGAAGATGCCGCTGTGCAGGTCGTGGTTTGCACCGGTCACCTCCACCTCCCAGTAGCAGAGGCCACGCAGGCCGCTGGTGATGCTGGGCACGTCGGGAGCAATCATCGAGGTATCGCTGACCAGAATGATGTCAGCTTTAAGTAAATCTTTGTTCTTCTCGCAGAAGCCATAGAGGCTGCCGGAACCAATTTCCTCCTCGCCCTCGAGCATGAACTTCACGTTGCAGGGCAGATTGCCAGTCTTCACCATATATTCGAAGGCTTTGGCGTGCATAAAGCTCTGTCCTTTGTCGTCGTCGGCGCCGCGGGCCCAGATGTATCCGTCCTTCACCACAGGCTCGAAAGGCTGTGTGCGCCAGAGTTCCAGTGGAGCCACAGGCATCACGTCATAGTGGCCGTAGACAAGCACTGTAGGCTTGGCGGGATTGATGATTTTCTCGCCATACACCACGGGATTTCCTTCGGTAGGCATCACCTCCGCCTTGTCGGCACCGGCTGCCAGCAGCAACTCTTTCCAACGTTCGGCGCAGCGCACCATATCGGGCTTATGTTCCTGCTCGGAACTAATGGAGGGAATACGGATAAGTGAGAAAAGCTCTTCAAGAAAGCGGTCTTTGTTTGTTTCGATATATTGTTTCATAAGTGTTAAAATTTTCTTTTCAATTATTAATTAATACAAATCTCTTTCAATAACCAATAACCAATAACCTATAACCTTTTAAGGCGCAAGCGTCAATAACCTATAACCAATAACCGATAACCATCTATCCCAGTGCTTCCATGATGGCTTTGGCGGCCTTGCGGCCGGCACCCATGGCGAGGATGACGGTGGCGGCGCCGCTGACGGCATCGCCTCCGGCGAAGATAAGTTTACGGCTCGTCTGTCCGTTCTCGTCGGCTTTGATGCCTCCCCAGCTCTCGCATTCCAAGCCAGGGGTGCTGGTGCGGATGAGGGGATTGGGACTGGTGCCGAGGGCGGCGACGATAGTGTCGGCCTCGACGTCGCATTCGCTGCCGTCGATGGGAGAGAATTTTCTGCGTCCTTTCTCATCGGGTTCTCCCATGGCCATCTTCACGCAACGCAGGGCGCGGACGGTGCCGTCCTCGTTGCCGAGGATTTCCAGCGGGGCTGTTTGGAACATGAACTGTACACCTTCCTCCATGGCGTGGTGCACCTCCTCGCGGCGCGCTGGCATGTCCTCCTGGCCGCGACGGTAGACTACCGTCACCTCGCTGCCCAGTCGCAAAGCAGTGCGGGCGGCATCCATAGCCACGTTGCCGCCACCCACCACGATGACCTTGCGGCCAAGGTAGATGGGGGTGTCGTACTGCTCGTCGTAGCCGTGCATGAGGTTGGTGCGGGTGAGGAGTTCGTTGGCGCTGATGACGCCGATGAGGGTCTCGCCCTTCACGCCCATGAACTTGGGTAGTCCGGCACCCGAAGCGATATAGACGGCATCGTATTCCATATCCTCGAAGAGCTGGTCGATGGTGATGCTCTTGCCAATGATGACATTGGTGCGTATTTCGACACCCAGGCGCCGCAGGTTCTCTATCTCGGGTTCCACAACGCGCTGCTTGGGCAGGCGGAATTCTGGGATGCCGTAGACCAGCACACCTCCGGCATGATGCAGCGCCTCGAAGACGGTGACCTGGTAGCCATGCTTGGCGAGGTCGCCGGCACAGGTGAGGCCCGAAGGACCGCTGCCGATCACAGCCACCTTGCGTCCGGCAGGGTAGCAGGGACTCTGAGGTTTGGACTTGGCGCGGTGGTTGTCGGCCACGAAGCGCTCGAGTGCTCCAATGGCGATGGGTTCGGATTTGACGCCCATCACACAGCTGCCCTCGCACTGCGTCTCCTGCGGGCAGACGCGCCCGCAGACAGCGGGTAGGGCAGAGTCGTGAGAGATGGTGATATAGGCTTGGTTGAAGTTCTCTTCTTTGATATTCTGGATGAAGAGCGGGATGTTGATGCCCACGGGGCAAGCCTCGACGCAGCGGGGTTTCTTGCACTGTAGGCAGCGGCTGGCTTCTGCGAGGGCCTGATGTTCGGTGAGGCCGAAGGAGACCTCGTCGAAGTTGTGGGCGCGGACCTTTGGGTCTTGCTCGCGGGGCTTCTGGCGCTTTTTGGCTTCGCTGACGGCAGCGTCGACAGCGGGTGCGAGGTTGCACTTGTGGCCGCTCTCGGAGGTGGCGATACGGTAGCGGCGGGCATCGGGGGTCTTCAGCTTGCGGGCAGCCTCGTCGAAGTCTACCAGGTGGCCGTCGAATTCGGGACCGTCGACGCAACAGAACTTCACCTCGTCGCCGACGCGGACGCGGCAAGCGCCGCACATGCCGGTACCGTCGACCATCATGCAGTTGAGACTCACGATGGTGGCCAGGTCGTATTTCTTGGTAGTGAGGGCTACGAATTTCATCATCGGCAACGGACCGATGGCCACGCAGTGGCTGTACTCCACGCCCTTGGAGCAGAGTTCGTCGACCTTGGCGGTGACAAGGCCTTGCTCGCCGTAGGTGCCGTCGTCGGTCATGATGTGCAGATTGTGACATACGGCGCCGAGCTCATCCTCATAGAAGAGCAGGTCTTTCGATCGGGCGCCGATAATGACATCGGTCGGGATGCCGTTACGGAAAGCCCATTTCACCTGCGGGAAGACGGGGGCAATGCCGACACCTCCCGCCACGAAGAGCAAGCGTTTCAGCTCCCCCTTCTCGTACTTTTCTATCAGCTCGCTCGGCCGTCCGAGGGGACCCACGATGGTGTAGAGGTCGTCGCCCTCTTTCATCTCGGCCAGCTGGCGCGTGGTCTCACCAACCACCTGGAAGACTATGACTACCGACTGACGCTGGTAGACGATGTCGCTGATGGTGAGGGGTATGCGCTCTCCGTTGGGGTGGGGGATGACAATAACGAATTGGCCTGGCTTGCCACTGAGCGATATCCACGGCGCGTGGATTTCCATCCTATAAATCTCGTGGCTGTTGAGCAGCCGCTTGCTAATAATCTCGTACATTTTATATCTCGTTTTGAAACTGCAAAGATACGGAGAAAAAATGGATTGACAAAATTATTCTCTAAAAATGTACATTTGTATACTTTTTGCAAGTTTTCTGCGTTATGTTAAACTAATAAATGACAGAAACTGCTATGGAATTAGGATACCAGAAAATAGACAAATACGATGAGGCGTGTGTCGCCGAGATGGCAGAGCACTACAAAGAAATTCTCAAGCTGTTAGGCGAGAACCCCGAACGCGAAGGACTACTCAAGAGTCCGGAGCGCATTGCAAAAGCAATGCTCTTCTTCACCAACGGTTACGACCTCGAACCCGAGGAAATTCTTCGCTCGGCCATGTTCCACGAAGACTACAAACAGATGGTCGTCGTCAAGGACATCGAGCTCTACTCGCTTTGCGAGCACCACATGGTCCCCTTCGTCGGCAAAGCCCATGTGGCCTACATCCCCAACGGCACCATCGTGGGACTGAGCAAGATACCGCGTGTGGTCGACGCCTATGCCCGCCGCCTGCAGGTTCAGGAGCGCCTTACCAAACAGATTAAAGACTGCATCCAGCGTGTCCTCAACCCCCTCGGCGTGGCAGTGGTCATCGAGGCACAGCACATGTGCATGAGTATGCGCGGAGTGCAGAAGCAGAATAGCGTGACCACAACCTCCGACTTCACAGGGGCCTTCATGAAAGACCCCAAGACTCGCGAGGAGTTCATGAATATCATAGGCGTCAATTTGCATTGATTATGAAAAGTCTACTGAAAATACTGCTGTGTGCCGGCTTGGCTCTCGCCCTTCACCCGTCTTCTTTCTCACTCGTGTCGGCGCAAATCACCCACAACTCCCAGGGGCGCCTCGACGAGAATGCCACTGCGGCATTGAAAAAGGCTGTCAAAAAACTTCAGAATGTCAGTTTCACGGTGAAGATGACCGCCCTCGATGGTCAGAAGAAGAAAACTTTTGAGCGTCAGGCCGAGGTGAACTACCTCGGGAGCAAGTACAGCGTGGTGACTTCCGAAGAGGAGATCTACTGCGACGGAAAGACCGTCTGGTACTGGAATAAACAGGCCAAAGAGGTTAGCCTCAATAATATCGAGGAGGACGACGGCATGAATCTGCTGAACCCTGCCAGCCTCATGTCCCACTACAACGACAACTTCCGTGCAAAATATATCCGCACCGACGACGACGGCACGGCAATCGTCGACCTCCAGCCCCGTTCTGCTCAGAGTTTCCATAAGATACGTCTTCTGATCAACGAGGAAAGCGGCGAACTTAAGTGCATCGAGGTTCACAAATACGACTCCAGTCGCGAGATTTACACCTTCTCAAAACAGAAATACGGTAAGGTGAAGGGTACGTTCTCCTTCGACACAAAGGCGCATCCCGAGGTCGAGGTGATTGATATGAGGTAAAGGTTATTGGTTATAGGTTATAGACAAAGATGAATGTATTATTAATAGAGACTGCTACACAGATATGTTCCGTGGTGCTGGCTACAGACGGGAAGGTGATGTCTCGTCGCGAGAGCGATACACCCAACGCTCACTCCACCTGCCTTTCTGTCTTCATTGACGAAGTGCTGAAAGAGAGCCATTTGACGCCTCGCGACCTCGGCGCCGTCTGCGTTTCCGCTGGCCCCGGCAGCTACACTGGTCTCCGCATTGGTGTCAGCACCGCCAAAGGCTTTTGTTACGCCCTCGGCATCCCATTGCTCTCTGTGCCCACGCTGCTCTCTATGGCCGCCCTCTACTATCGTCAGCACCCCGACTACCACGGACTTGTCTGTCCGATGATTGACGCCCGTCGCATGGAATGCTACACTATGATAGTGGATTCCCAAATGAATATCCTCCGTGAGACCTCTGCCGATGTAATAGAACAGGGCTGTTTCGACGAGTGGTTGGAAAGGGGAGAGGTGACTTTCATTGGCGATGGTGCAGAAAAGACTCGTGAAATACTTGGTATAAATATTAATGCGCACTTTAACAATAAATTCCGTCTGTCTGCTGAAGGAATGCTTGAACTTTCGGAAGCCCATCTTCGAGAGGGTAAAACCGAGGATGTAGCCTATTTTGAGCCCTTCTATCTTAAGGATTTCGTCGCCAAAAAAAGTGTGGTCCACGGACTGAGATGATATGTTGCGATATGTAGGAAAACGGTTGATGTATGGATTCCTGGTGCTGCTGGGAGTTGTTACACTTGTTTTCTTCCTCTTCAACGTCCTCCCCGGTGATCCCGCCCGCATGATGCTCGGCCAGCGTGCCGATGCCGAGAGTATCGAGGCTATCAACCGTGATTTGGGACGTGATAAACCTATAGTAACACAATATATAAACTACCTTAACGACCTGTCGCCCATATCACTACATAATAACGCCGACTCCTCAAGTTTCTTCTACCTCTCGTCAGAGAAATACAACTATGCCACTCTTTTGAAAATGGGTTCCACCTCATTGGTGATAAAGACCCCTTACCTGCGACGCTCCTACCAGAGCCAACGCAAGGTCTCCTCCATCATTGCCACTGCTTTTCCCCAGACCGCCGTTCTTGCCCTCACAGCGATGTTTTTCGCTTTGGTCGTGGGTATCACGTTGGGTGTCATCTCGGCATTACACAAGGATTCATGGATAGACCGTCTCTCGTTGGTACTCTCCACACTGGGGATGTCTCTACCCAGCTTTTTTGCTGCCATCCTTATCGCCTGGCTGTTTGCCTATGTGCTGGCCGACTGGACGGGGCTCAACATGTTTGGTAATCTCTTCTCAGTCGATGATTATGGAGAAGGGGAATACCTTGATTTGAAGAATCTTATCCTTCCGGCGTTTACCCTCGGTATCCGTCCGTTGGCCACACTTACACAGCTTACACGCAACTCCATGCTCGAAGCCCTCTCGCAGGATTATATCCGCACTGCGAGAGCCAAGGGTATTAGTTTCAAGCGTGTGGTGGTGCGTCATGCTTTGCGCAACGCCCTCAATCCCGTGGTTACCTCGGCCTCAGGATGGCTTGCTTCGCTGTTGGCGGGTGCCGTCTTCGTGGAATATGTCTTCGACTGGAAAGGCATGGGCGTCGTCATCGTCGACGCCCTCGATCAGTACGACTTCCCCGTAGTCATGGGAGCCATCCTCTTCATCTGTGTGTTACTGGTGATAATCAATATCTTGACCGACCTCGTCTACGGTTGGCTCGACCCGCGGGTGCGTGTCGACCGTTAGAGGCTGGCTATGGCTTCGGTCATTCTGTCCCATCCATATTTCTGCTTCTCCTCGCGCACCCCCTCGGTGAGGCGCTCCTGCCAGTTCTCAGCGAAATAACGGACGATGGCATCGGCAATCTGCTGGGCGTTAGGTTCCACTACAAATCCGGCCTTGCCGTCAGGAACAATCTCGGGCAGTCCACCCACGCGGGTCACCAGCATAGGCTTCTCGAAATGGTAGGCAATCTGGCTCACACCGCTCTGTGTAGCGTCCTTGTAGGGTTGGGCTACCAGGTCGGCCGCGCAGAAGTAGCGGTTCACCTCGTGGTCAGGGATGAAGTCGGTGTGCATCACCACACGGTCGCTGATATCCAAACGCTTGATTTGCTCCATATAAGGCTTGGAGTCACCGTAGAACTCTCCCGCCACGATAAGTTTCACGCCCAGCTGCGACATCCGTTCGTCGGCCATAGCGTCGAACAGCAGGTCGAGACCCTTGTATTCGCGTATGAACCCGAAGAAAAGCACATAACGCTGACTTTCACGCAGTCCGATAAGGTCGAGGGCTTCCTTGCGGCCAAGGGTGGCACCATAGTGGTCGTAGAGCGGGTGCGGACTATAGGTGCGGGGCTTTTGTTTATTGGGGTCGAAAAGGTTGAGGTCTTCAAGCACCGAGCGACTCAGGGTGATGAAACCATCGTTGGACTTCACAAAGTAGCGTGAGAATCGTTTATCGCCTGGACGATGTTCGTGGGGAATGAGGTTGTGAAGAATGGCTATACGCTTCATACCCTTACGCTTGGCACAGCGGGCAGCAGTACCAAGGGCGGGCGCCATGAAAGGCAGCCAATAGGGCGTGATGAGCAGGTCGGGATGCTGTTTCTTGATGTATCGGCCGGTGCTCCACCAACTGAAGGGGTTGATGGCGTTGAGCTTGCGTGTGATTTTCATCCCTTGAGGAGCGGGCTCCTCGCTGTACTGCGTCTTGCCGGGGAAGAGAAACGAGGGGTACTGCAGGGTGAAGGTAACCACCTCTACCTCATGTCCTTCGGCTTGATACTGGCGAGCCAGCCGCTCGCTGAAGGCAGCGATGCCGCCACGATAGGGCCATGCGGGACCTAAAATAATGACTTTCATGGTTAGTGCAATGTAAAGTTAATGGGGAGGTTGAACTGGACACGTACGGGCTTGCCACGATGCTGGCCGGGTATCCACTTGGGCATCAGCTTCACCACGCGTAGCGCCTCCTCTCCAAAGCCACAATGCATATCGCAGATGTCACGGATTAACTTGGGGTTGGTGATGCTACCATCTTTCTCGACGACAAAAGTGACATAGACTTTGCCGGTGCAATCACATTGGGTGTTGGGCCATTTGATGTTGGCCGCGATGAACTGGTAGAGGGCCTCTGTGCCACCGGGAAACTCGGGATTCTGTTCCACCACGGTGAAGATGACGTTGTCAACTTCTTCCACCTTCGCACCGTTGGGCGTCACTTTCACCTCGTGCCGAGGTTTCTGCGCCCAAGATGCTCCAGCAAGCGCCAGCGTCAGAAGCAAGAGAAATGTCCGTTTCATATTCACTATTTTATATAATACCTAACGATTCACCCTCTTTTTTATTGCGTAGCATGGCAAATAAATATTTACTCCCCTACGAACACCCTACCAACACCCTATCATCTCCTACTATGGTAGGACTTGGTTAGGAGTTGATAGGGTGTTGATAAGGTGTTTATGGCTGGTTATCAGTGACTTTGTGTTTTGGGGTGGATTTTTTTATACGGAATGGATTTTTTTTTGTATCTTTGTTCCCTCAACAGTGAGATAAATGTCAATTAATTAAATTAATAATCAATAAAATAACTTATTATTATGCAGAAAAAAGGCAACAAGTACGGTACCCACCGCGTCATCGAGCCGAAGGGTGTTCTCCCTCAGCCCGCCAACAAGCTCGACAACAACATGGATGAGATTTGGGACAACGAAATCCTCATCGACGTTCAGACCCTGAACATCGACTCCGCTTCCTTCACCGACATCCACAACTATGCCAAACAGCAGGCCGGCGAAGGCGCCAGCCAGGAGAAAATCATGGAAGAAGTCAAGAAGGAGATGCTTCTCAATGTCGAGCTCCAGGGCAAGCACCGCAACCGTCGCACTGGTTCGGGCGGTATGCTCCTCGGCAAGGTCGAGAAGATTGGTGACGCCTTGAAGGGCAAAATCGACCTCAAAGAGGGCGACCGTATCGCTACCCTCGTTTCGCTGAGCCTCACTCCTCTCCGCATCGACGAGATCCTCGCCATCCGTCCCGAGGTCGACCAGGTCGACATCAAGGGTAAGGCTATCCTCTTCGAGAGTGGCATCTATGCCAAGATTCCGACCGACATGCCCGAGAAACTCGCCCTGAGTGCCCTCGACGTCGCCGGTGCTCCCGCCCAGACCGCCAAGCTGTGCCAGTATGGCCAGACCGTCGTCATCCTCGGCGCCGGTGGCAAGAGCGGCATGCTCTGCTGCTACGAGGCCAAGAAACGCGTCGGTGTCACCGGTAAGGTCATCGGCATCGCCAACAGCCCCAAGAGCACTCAGCGCATCAAAGACCTCGGTTTCTGCGACATCGTAGAGAGCGCCGCCGGCATGACCCCCGTGCAGGTCTATGAACTCATCGAGCGCCTCACCAACGGCAAGATGGCCGACGTCACCATCAACTGCGTCAACGTCCCC